>Ga0180432_10000319_pt1 | contig 77171 bp, 40 predicted proteins | sample SS_ome_10_FD_132414 | JGI IMG/M metagenome (GOLD analysis project Ga0180432, IMG submission 132414) | Hypersaline lake sediment archaeal communities from the Salton Sea, California, USA - SS_1_MS_2 metaG | ecosystem: Environmental > Aquatic > Non-marine Saline and Alkaline > Hypersaline >...
AAACGGGCCGCAACGCCACCGACGAAATGAAACGGCAATTGCGGATCAAGTACGATGATCTACTGCCCAAATGGAATTACACCGCAATCCCCAGCAACAGACAGTAATTTCCCGCACGGTGCTAAGGTGCGGAAATCTACTCGCTAGAAGCATCAGACACAAGGGCACTTTGCGTCTCTCTCCCCAAGGTTACATGACAGGGCTTGCACAGAACGGAAAAGACGGAATGTAAGTAGAGAAAACCTTGGGGGTTTAGCGAGCTTTGGAGAAATGCGGGGACACAAGGTCATGGGGCCACAACAGTATGAGACGCGGCACTATCTCGTGCGACCACGAGAATAGTCTTTTGCACATTGCCGCAAGGCAGGACTTTCAGTACTACTTCAGACGTCTGCAGTACGACGGCCTTCCAAGGCCGTCGCTGCGACATCGCAACCCCTCGACGGCCTTGGAAGGCCGTCGTACAAAGTGTTTCACCATTCGGCTGAAGTGTTACGACTTTCTTAGTCCGGCACGTACCCCTTTGAACAGGGTAATGGCTGCGACTCAACTGTTGGAAACGGGCCCCGCCGGACCTCCGTTACGTCGCCCTCGCCTTGGGAAGAGTCGCCTGTTTCGGGGGAACGTATCGATCGGCCGATACTATAGTAGGTGAACCCCGCGTCCTTCATCTGCTTTGGTTCGTAGATATTCCGGCCATCGAAGATCAGGGGGCGGCGCATCCGGCGTTTCATCTCGTCGAAGTCGGCGTGGATGAAGTGTTTCCACTCCGTCATGATGGCCAGGGCATGAGCATGTTCGAGGGCATCGTCGCGGTGTTCGCAGTAGAGGAGCTTGTCGCCGTATAGCCGTCGTACGTTTTCCAGGGCCTCCGGGTCGTGAACCCGCAAGGTGGCTCCCAGCCTAAGCAACCGTTCAATCAGCACCAGGGCAGGCGCCTCGCGGACGTCATCGGTGCCGGGTTTGAAGGCAAGACCCCAAACGGCAATCGTTTTGTCGGCCAATTCGCCGTTAAAATGCCTTTCGATCTTGTCGACGAGTACATGCTTTTGGAGCCGGTTGACTTCATGAACCGCGTCAAGGATTCGCGGCTGAAGGCCGTGTTCCCGGGCAACGGACGCCAACCCGCACACGTCTTTGGGAAAGCAGCTCCCACCGTAGCCGACACCGGGAAAGAGGAAGGCGAACCCGATTCGGCTGTCATGCCCGATGCCGCGGCGTATGTCATTGATATCGGCCCCGGTCCGTTCGCAGAGGTTCGCCATCTCGTTGATGAAGCTGATCTTGGTCGACAGCAGGGCGTTGGCTACGTACTTGGTCATTTCGGCACTTTCGGGCGACATGACCAACAGCGGTTTGTCCGTTCTCAGGTAGGGTTGATAGAGATTCCGAAAGACGCGGACGACTTCGACAGACCGGGTACCGACAACAACACGATCCGGTTTCATGAAGTCCTCGATAGCCGTTCCTTCTTTGAGGAACTCCGGGTTGCTGGCCACGTCGCACTTGCGGCCCGTAAGTTCTTTCAGGCGCGCAGCGACCTTGGCATTGGTGCCCACGGGGACGGTGCTCTTGCAGATGACGACGGCGTCCTCGGCCAGGTGCGGTGCAATTTGATCGACGGCTGCCCAGAATGCGGAAAGGTCAACCGACCCATCGTCGGCCGGTGGTGTACCCACGGCAAGAAAGACGAGCTTTGCCGGCTGAGATGCCGCCAGATCCGTGGTAAATCGCAGGCGACCGGCACCGGCATTTCGGGCAACGAGTTCGGCCAACCCCGGCTCGTAGATAGGAACGTCGCCTTGGTTCAATCGATTGATTTTCGTTCGGTCGCAATCGACACAGGTAACATCGTTACCCGTTTCCGCCAGACACGTTCCAGTGACCAATCCAACATAGCCGGTTCCGACAACAGTAATTCTCATGGTACGAATTCCCTGTAACCGGTGCAAAACAGCAGACTTAGGGGCTGGCAGAACGGGGCTGTCGTCGAGGTTGAATGCTAGGCGGCCGCCCTGGAATCCTCCCGGCGGGTAGTTGCTGCGCTGGTGGAAGAGAATGGTGAGCTGATCGGCTCATTTGCCACCTGCCGGGGAACATCCGGTGGAACGACGACGCGTAGCTGGAACGTCGGTTCGGTTGGTACGCGTCGCAACACCAATCGCGAGGCGGTCTCTCGGAGGAAGGAAGGGATACCGTGCGAGATTCGGGCAAGGACGGCCCCGACCTGACGGGGAGTCATTCTTGCCATGAGTTGCTTGGCGAGGTACCACTCACCATGGCCAAGCAGTTGCCGGTTGACCAGGAACAGGGTAATTCCCGCCAACACACCCCACGCCCAAAGTTCGTATCCCGAGGCAGATGCCAACCAGGCGACAGCACTTGTTGTCAGACACAACCCGCCCAAAAAGGCAAGGGCTTTCCAGATATTGAATCCTCGATCGAGGAGACGGTGGTGTACGTGGCCATGGTCGGCAACCATGAAGCCGCTACCGTTGAGTGTGCGGCGTATCACGGCCAATCCGGTGTCGAGCAGTGGAACGAAGAGCAGGGCGGCGGCAACCGTTAAGTTCGGCGAATTTGGGGTCCTGGACGAGACTCGCAGCACCAACAGTGCTAAGGTGAGTCCGATGATCATGCTCCCGCAGTCGCCCAGGTAGATTCGGGCGGGCGGTAGATTGTAGACGAGGAAGCCGGCGAGTGAGCCCGCCAGGGCCAGTGCCAACAACATGGCGGCGGTGTGGCCGTGGGTTGCTGCAATAGCCGCAACGCCGATCGAGATGCCAATGCCGACCGTGGACGCCAAGCCATCCATCCCGTCAAGCAAATTCAGGGCATTGATGCCGAGCACCAACCACCCGATCGTAAAGACGATACCCATCATGCCCAGTTCGACCGAGCATCCCAGAATGACGAGTCGATGGACACATCCTCCCGCAATAATGATGGGAATGATCGAAAGGATTTGACCGATGAGTTTCCACCGGGCGCGCATGTCGAACAGATCGTCGTAGCACCCCAGAACACAGAGTAAGCCGGCCGAGAGCGCCAGTGCTGCCGGCAAAGCCGGCAAAGAAGGAATACCGATATTGCTACCCCTGAAGTAGAAATAATAGGCAAGCGTGACGCTCAGAAGGACCGCAAGGTAGACAGAACCGCCCCCCCATAAGGGCGTAGGTCGGGCGTGGCGCTTTCGCTTTCCATCCGGGCGAGCAACCGCATCGAATTTCCAGGCCAGTTTCTTCGCGACCGGAGTCATTGCGAGGGTAATGGCAATTGCGATTACAACAGCGAGAGTCATTTCCGGTTCTCAGTTGGACTCACTTAAGATAATGGTCACAATCGGGCGATCCCCTGAAAATCTTCACCACAAACAGGACGAAGCCGATACTTCTTGCTTCTTGTGAATGGGCCCATTTTCTGCAAATGCCCCAGATTTGTGTAAGTTCCCGTCTTAACTCCCAAGACTTGCGTGGGGACTAATATGGAGGGTGTCTCGATGATAGCCAAGAAGAAAATGAGGAATGCCCGACTGAAATGAACAGCAAGAGTGCTCGAAAGCGGGGGGAGGGTAACGTTGAGACAGGAATGAGGCAAGACCACTTTGTGGGGATTTTGTGAATGTGGGGCAAGGAGGCAGCCAGGGATAGTTGCCGCTGGGCAATGTACGCGAAAGTCTTGCCCGCCAGACTGTTCTTGCAGCAAGCCGGGCAAGTCGCCCATAATTGGGTTTCCAAGGCCAACACGATCTGAAGCGAGCATCAGGGATGAAGATTATCAGCGTTGCCGGGGCTCGTCCCAATTTCATGAAGATTGCCCCCTTGCTAGAGGCATTGACGGCCAGGGATGCAATCGAGTTGCTACTGGTTCACACCGGCCAGCACTATGATGAGCAGATGAACGCCCTGTTCTTCAGCGAACTGGGCATCCGCAAACCGGACGTGAACCTCGGCATTGGTTCCGCCAGCCACGCCGTACAGACGGCAGAGATCATGAAGGCGTTTGAGCCGGTGCTGGTCGAAGAGGAGCCCGATGCCGTGCTGGTCGTCGGCGACGTCAACAGCACCATCGCCTGCGGGTTGGTGGCGGTCAAACTCGGAGTCAAGCTCGTCCACGTCGAGGCGGGATTGCGAAGTTTCGATCGGACCATGCCCGAAGAAATCAACCGCATTCTCACGGATAGCATCAGTGACATTCTCTTCTGCTCCGAGCAAAGCGGCGTGGACAACCTCAAGTGGGAAGGCGTTTCCGGGGAAAAAATCTTCCTGGTTGGCAATGTCATGATCGATACGCTCCTGAACAACCGCGAAAAGGCCGAGCGGTCGACCATTCTCGGTGATTTGGGACTGCAACAGGGTGAATATGTAGTGTTGACGCTGCACCGGCCGGCCAATGTGGACGATCCGGCCGTCCTCGGCGGGATTTTTGACGGATTAGCGGTCATCCAAAGGGATCTGCCGATCATCTTTCCGATCCATCCCCGAACGCGGAAGAATATCGAAGGGTCTGCTTTGGCCAAACGCGTGGGCGGGATGCAGAATCTGCGTCTGCTCGAGCCCGCGGGATACCTCGACTTCCTGAAACTGATGGGATCCGCCAAAGCGGTCTTGACCGACTCGGGTGGAATTCAGGAGGAGACAACCGTTTTGGATATCCCTTGCCTCACCTTGAGACCGAATACGGAGCGACCCCTGACGACTGAAATCGGCACGAGTCGGCTCGTCGGCGCGGATAGTGGGAAGATCATCGCGGCATGGCGCGACATCCAATCCGACAATTGGCCGGCACCCCAAATACCCGAATTGTGGGACGGCCGGGCCGCCGAGCGGATTGCCCAAATCCTGGTCGAAAAACTTGCATGACCGGAAGGACCCGACTTCCTTGCCCAGGTGCAAGAAGGATGGTACATTCCATAGAGTCGTTGCCGTGTGGCGAGTGAGATTCCGGTAAGTCTTGCAGGTCTCATTTCATCCGACAGAATAAAATTCCAAAATTCCAAATTCCAGAATTCCGGAAGGCTTGATGGCTCGCAAAGCACTCATCACCGGCATCACGGGACAAGACGGATCGTATCTGGCTGAGTTCCTTTTGGAAAAAGGGTACGAAGTTTACGGGATGATCCGTCCCTCCAGTACGGAAGATTGCGAGCGAATCGAACATATCCGGGAGCGGCTGATGCTCTGTGAAGGAGATCTTCTGGACCAGGGTTCGATGATTACCCTGTTGCAGGAGGCCCGCCCGCAGGAAGTCTATCATCTGGCCGCACAGAGCTTTGTCCCGACGAGTTGGCGACTGCCGCTGTTGACCGGTGATTTCACCGCCTTGGGAGTGAACCGCGTCCTGGAAGCGATTCGGCTTGTTGACCCGACGATTCGTTTCTACCAGGCCGGCAGCAGCGAGATGTTCGGCAAGGCGGATCACGAGCCGCAGAACGAGCGTACGCCCTTCGTACCCCGCAGTCCCTACGGCGTGGCTAAGGTCTTCGGCCATTGGATTACCGTGAACTACCGCGCGAACTACGATCTGTTCGCTTGCGGCGGCATCTGCTTCAATCACGAATCGCCAAGACGGGGAAAGGAGTTCGTGAGCCGAAAAATTACCGATGGCGTTGCGCGAATCAAGCACGGCTTGCAGGACAAATTGACGCTCGGCAACCTCGAAGTGTTGCGGGATTGGGGGTTTGCGGGCGACTACGTCAAGGCGATGTGGATGATGCTTCAGCAGGACAAGCCCGACGACTACGTCGTGGCCACCGGCCAGTCCCACTCGCTCGGACAACTCGTCGAATTGGCGTTCGGGCACGTCGGCCTGAACTGGCAAGACTACGTCAGGACCGATCCGAAGTTCTTCCGGCCCGCAGAGCCAAACGTTCTCCGGGGTGATGCCAGTAAGGCCCGGAAGGTACTCGGTTGGAAGCCCGAAATCTCTTTCGCAGAACTGGTTCGAATGATGGTGGATGCCGATATGGATCGGGTTGCGCGAGAAGCAGGCCGGTAATGGCAACAGCGGCGCACAGGGAACGTAAAGGGCGATGACAGCTTACGACTTGCGCTGTTGCCACCACTGGATGGTGTGCCGGAGCCCCTCGTCGAAATCGACTTCCGCCCGAAAGCCGAACTGAGTTGCCCGTTCGGTATCGAGAGATCGGCGGGGTTGGCCGTCGGGTTTGGAGGTGTCCCAAACCAGTTCTCCCTCAAATCCGACGATCCCTTTGATCTTGTCGGCCAGATCGCGGATGGTGATTTCGAAGCCGGCGCCGAGATTGACGGGTTCAGGTCCGTCGTAGCACCTGGTGGCCAGAGTAATTCCGCGGGCACAGTCCTCGACGAAGAAAAATTCCCGGCTGGCGTTGCCCGTTCCCCACACTTCGACCTGGCCGTCACCACGTTCCTTGGCCTCGATGAATTTGCGGATCAACGCGGGAATGACGTGCGAAGAGTCCGGATCGAAGTTGTCGCCGGGGCCGTAGAGATTGACCGGCAAGAGATAAATGCCGTTAAGCCCATACTGGGCACGGTAGGCCTGCAACATCACCAACAACGCCTTCTTGGCGATACCGTAAGGAGCGTTGGTTTCCTCGGGGTAACCGTTCCAGAGTTCCTCCTCGCAAAACGGCACGGGAGTGAACTTGGGGTAGGCACAGATGGTTCCGATTTGGACGAATTTCTTCAGGCCTGCTCGCCGCGCATGTTCGATCAGGTGCAAGCCCATGACCATGTTCGAATAGAAAAACCTGCCGGGGTTCTCGCGATTGGCGCCGATGCCGCCCACCTCGGCCGCGAGATGGATGACGATACTTGGTTGCATCCGGCGGTACATTCTCGCCACGTCCTCCTCGCGAGTGAAGTCGTAGTCTTCGATCAACGGGACGAGAATGTTCTCGGATGCGGCGCCTTGGCGGACGAGTTCCACCTGAAGGTGCGTGCCGAGGAAGCCGGCACCGCCGGTAACGATAATACGTTCCTCACTGAGATCGATCATTGTCTTGAGTTCCTCTCAGCACGCGGAGCGGTGTTTCGCGAGCACCCGTTCTTCCTTGGCGTGCTTCCAATCCGACTCGACCATCATCTGGACGAGCCCCTTGAACGTGACTTTTGGCTTCCACCCCAGGACTGTGCGGGCCTTGGACGCATCGCCCAGCAGGAAATCGACTTCCGAAGGGCGGAAATAGCGAGGATCGATTTCGACGTGCTTCTCCCAATCCAGGTCGAGATAACCGAACACCGCCTCGACGAACTCTTGCACTGAGTGCACCTCACCGGTGGCGACCACGTAGTCGTCGGGTTCGTCCTGCTGCAACATCAGCCACATGGCCTCCACGAAGTCGCCCGCAAATCCCCAGTCTCGCTTTGCGTTCAGATTGCCAAGGTATAGCTTGTCTTGAAGCCCTTCCTTGATCCGCGTGGCGGCTCGGGTGATTTTTCGAGTGACAAACGTTTCGCCGCGTCGCGGTGATTCGTGGTTGAAGAGAATCCCGTTACAGGCGAACATATCGTAGGCTTCCCGGTAGTTGAGTGTCTGCCAGAAGCTGTAGAGCTTTGCACACGCGTACGGACTTCGTGGATGAAGAGGTGTTGTTTCGCGCTGTGGCGTTTCCGCCGCCTTGCCGAACATCTCACTGGTCGAGGCCTGATACACCCTGGCCGGCTTCTGAAGTCCGCGGACCGCTTCGAGCACGTGGAGCGTTCCGATGGCGTCGACCTCGGCCGTGTAGACGGGTAGATCGAAACTGACGCGAACGTGAGATTGGGCAGCCAGGTTGTAGATTTCGTCGGGGTCGATCTTCTGCATCAGGTGAGCCAGCGCGTTGCCGTCGGTCAGGTCGGCGTGGTGCAGGAACAAGAGGGCGTCGGCCGCATGAGGATCCTTGTAGATGTCTTCGAGCCGGCCCGTATTAAAAGTGCTGGACCGGCGAATCAGACCGTGGACCTCATAACCCTTTTTCAGCAGCAATTCGGCCAGATAACTCCCGTCCTGACCCGTCACGCCGGTGATCAGCGCCTTCTTAGCCATGCTACCCTCTAATGAACACATGATGCTACAACTCGACAACCGGCTGATTTTACGTGGCGGTGTTCCGTCTGTAAAGACCAGTGTCGTCCCCATCAGAAGGGGGGAGAACTGCAGCAGACTTGGACGTGAGTGCGACACGTGGCGGCAGACTCAAGGTGGCGGGACTTTCGCCGTGATCCATCCGAATCCAGTTGACATATTCCAGCATCTCCTGTTCCATGCCGGTGTGCTTGCGATGCCAGCACTCCGCAGATGGTAGTCCCTGCGGCGATTCGTCCACTTTTCGTACCTGCGAGGGCCTGTTCAAAAAAGCCTGGGCGAGGTGGGGTATCTGCAAAATGGGCTTGCCTTGCCCCATCGAATACGCTAATAGTCCCCATCTTTCCTGCCGGTGATACCGTGCGACAATCGAGTCTCCTGATACCTGAGCCGGTGCTTTGTATTACGGACTTTCGAGGTTGTGGAAGGCTCCAGATGCTTTCGAAACCTCTCCGTTTGGCTGTAACCTCGGCAGCACCAGGAGACCTGTTGATGACAAGAGCGCTGGTATGCACGACTGTAGACCACACCTGTGGGTGATAACCGAGTTGTATTATCCGGAAGAAACGTCGACCGGCCGTATTCTCACGGAGATTGCGGAGGGGTTGGCTGCAAGGTATTACGTACGGGTCCTTTGCGGTCAGCCGACATACTCCTTGCGCGGTGCGAAAGCTGCCAAACGTGAACAACGCAACTCTGTTGAGGTACACCGGTGTTGGGGAACTACGTGGAACAGGCTTGTCTTGCCATTGCGGCTCTGCAACTTGCTTACCCTTTGCTGCTCGCTTTTTTTGAACGTTCTTTTCCGTGTGCGTAGACAAGAGAGAGTCTTGGTTGTCACGAATCCACCTTTGCTTCCCTTTCTCGTAGCTCTCGCTTGTCGTCTTCGAGGAGTGAACTGCTTCTTGTTGATCCACGACGTGTATCCGGAAGCTGCCGTTGTTGCTGGAATGATGAAGCCAGATACGCTAGTTTTCCAAGTACTCAATTACTGCACTTGTTGGCTTTATCGCTCGGTTGTCCGGATCATTGTCCTGGGACGCGACATGGAGAAGTCGGTAGCTAAGAAACTTGGCGCCGCGCGAGAGAAGACAGTAATCATCACGAACTGGGCCGATCTGGACGTCGTGTACCCCGTATCTAGAGCAGAGAACCAATTGCTAAAGAGGGGCGGCTTGTCCAAGAAATTCGTCGCCCAATACGCCGGCAATATGGGACGAACACACAACATCGAGATGGTTTTGGAGTGCGCCACACGCCTGCGCCACCGCGAAGACATTCATTTCTTGATGATCGGCTCCGGCGCGAAGAAGGCTTGGCTCAAGAAGTCGGTGCAGGAACGCAAGCTAACAAACGTTTCCATTGTCTCGCCATGTCCAAGAAGTGAGTTATGCGATTTCCTCAACGCATGCGACGTATCGATTATCCCGTTCGTATCCGGAATGGCAGGCGTTTCCGTCCCGAGTCGGATGTACAATGTTTTGGCTGCGGGCAAACCGATTATTGCCGCTGCTGATCGTGAGTCCGAACTGGCTCAAGTCATGGAGGAAGAACAGGTTGGCTGGGTGGTGCCGCCTGACGATGTAGACGCTTTCGTGAATGTCATCCTCGAAGCACGTAATAGTGCTCACTTGCGCGCGGAAATGGGGCGACGAGCTCGCGAGGCCGCAGAAAGAAAGTACGACCCCGATCGTGTCGTTGAACAGTTTGCTGCAACCATCGGTGGCTTCGGCGTTTCGTCGGTACCGGAGCCGAAAATGGACCAGTTCAGGCAAAAAAGAGCAAACACCCGCTGGCCCGCTGCGCATGCTTCTGTCCCGAGGGTTTGGCCCTCCTCACGGTCCTGAAATCAAACAACGGGAAATGACTTTCATGGCCCCAATATTGGTAACCGGTGCAAACGGGTTTCTCGGATCGCGCATCGTGGCCCAAATGCGGTCCGCGGCAATCGACGTTCGCTCGACCGACCTCCCGAATGGGAATTCCGCCGACCTACCCGATTTCCGACCCGCTGATCTACTCAAGGGCACTCACTTGGCGTCACTCCTTGATGGGGTACAATGCGTTGTGCACGCTGCCGGTTTGGCACACCAGTTTCTGAGGACCCGAGAAACGGAGCGGAGACTCTTCGACATAAACGTTACCGCTACGGAGAAACTGATGCGTGCTGCCTCATCCGCCGGCGTTGAGCATTTCGTACTGATCAGTTCGGTCGCGGTCTATGGGCCTTCTGATGCCTCGCTGAGCGATGAAACAACCGCGTGCTCCCCCATCGGCGCATACGCGATTAGCAAACGCGAAAGCGAGTGTAGGGTGATTCGAGTAGCGGAAGAAACGGGGATGCGGGCAACGATCCTCCGGATGGCCACGGTTTATGGCGAAATGGATCCCGGAAATATCGCCCGTCTGATTCGAAAGATCGACGAAGATCAGTTTGTATGGATTGGCTCGGGAAGGAATCTGAAAAGCTTGATCTATCGAGAGGATGCAGCACGGGCTTGTGTGCTCGCATCGCAACGGACGCGAGGCAGGCAGGTCGAAGTATACAACGTTACGGGCCCGCCGTGTTCGATACAGGAGGTTGTTTGCAAGCTGGCAAGTGCGCTTCAGCGCAGACTTCCACGTTGGCATGTTCCAGCATCGCTCGCGCGCTTCGCAACGGCAACAGGCGCTCTTCTTGTCGGCGGTCGCGGTCGTCTCGGCTCTCTGCACGCCATGCTGCGGAAATGGCTTGCGAATGATGCATACGATGGGCGCAAGTTTCAGGAGTCGTTCGGGTTCCGGGCAGAAGTCGCTCCTGCAGAAGGTCTACGCAGGGAGGTAGCGTGGTACCGAAAGTCCGCTGCCTGAAAAGGTTCGTGAACCGTGGCCCGCCACGGAGTACAGGTTCAAATGCTTGCTGATTTCGAACACCTGGCAACGGGCAGAATGCATTCGGCGTTCGCCGAGGACATGGAAGACCATCGTTCGGTCTTGGACGACAAAATCCGCGGTTCCAGGGTCGCCATCATCGGCGCCGCCGGATCGATCGGTTTTTCCGTGGTCAAGAACATCTTGCAGTTTGGTCCCGCGGGCATCGCGCTGATCGACCTTAGCGAGAACAACCTCGTGGAGGTCGTTCGCGAATTGCGTTCTTCCGAGCACATTCCAGTCCCGGAAGATTTCGCTGCACTTCCCATCGGCTTGGGCAGCGTCGAATGCACGAGATTCTTTCAGGAAACCGCACCGTTTGACTACATCTTGAACCTCAGCGCCATGAAGCACGTTCGTTCGGAAAAGGATACCTTCTGCCTTGCCCGAATGATCGACACAAATGTGTTGTTCATCTACGATCTACTGGAAAGCATCCCCTACGACTTCCGGAAGTTCTTTTCCGTTTCCTCCGACAAAGCGGCCAATCCCGCCAATTTGATGGGGGCCAGCAAGATGGTCATGGAGGAGATGCTGCGATCTCAAAGGCGGGCGTTTTCCACCGCCCGTTTTGCGAACGTCGCCTTTTCCTATGGCAGCCTTCCATACGGGTTCCTGCAAAGAATCGAGAAGAGGCAGCCCATATCCGCGCCCGTCGACGTGAAAAGGTACTTCATGTCGCACGAAGAAGCGGGGCAAATCTGTGTTCTCTCATGCGCGCTCGGAGAAAACGCCGATGTCTTCTTCCCGCACTTCGGGCAGGGGCTCAGGGAAACAACTTTCTCCGAAATCGCCGTCAAGCTGTTGTCGCATTTGGGATTCGATCCGGTCGAATGTGCTTCGGAAAACGAGGCAAAGGCGAGAACGAGCGAGCTGATTCCGCGGAGGAAATGGCCCTGCTACTTTTCCGAAACGAACACCACCGGAGAGAAACCGTTTGAGGAATTCTATTCCACAAACGAAGAACTCGATCTTGCGCGATACAAGAACATCGGGGTTATCAAACGTTCCTCCGGGGGTGATTCTGGGAGACTGCTGAAAGACTTCATCGAGTTTGCCAGAAAGGCCAAATTCGATAAACGTGTTACGAAAGCAGATTACGTTCGGGAATTCCGGAAGGTCGTGCCCGGACTCGATCATGCTGAAACAGACAAAAACCTTGACCAGAAAATGTAGGTAGGCACTGCATCATGTACTTGTTTGTCAAACGAATTATGGACATCTGCATCGCTGGAATCGCTTTGCTTCTTCTTTTCCCCTTATGGATCCCGATCATGATCATACTGCGAATGACGGGTGAGGGCGAAGTATTCTTCAGGCAGAAGCGGCTGGGCTATAACAACAGGGAATTCCTCATCTGGAAGTTCGTTACGATGCTGAACAGCGATCCGTCGGCAGGCACGATTACGGCAAAGAACGATGCGCGAATCCTGCCCTTTGGAAAGTATTTGAGGACAACCAAAATCAATGAACTGCCCCAATTGATCAACGTCCTCACCGGCGAGATGACCCTGGTGGGGCCGAGGCCTATAACTCGTGAGGCGTTTGATCTTTATCCCGATGATCTTAAACCCCTGATATATCGGACCAAGGCGGGAGTGACCGGTATGGGGTCAGTCGTATTCAGGAACGAAGAAGAGATTCTGGCGGAATCGGAACGCGGATTCCGGCAATGCTACAAAGACGAAATCATGCCGATCAAGGGAGCTCTGGAGGTCTGGTATCAACAGAACATCTCCTTCGTTACGGATATGAAGATCATCTTCTTGACAATTATTGCCATCATCAAGCCAGACAACTCGTTACATCTCAAATGGTTCAAAGACCTGCCTGTTGAACGGAGAATCGCTTTGCCTGTTGAAATGAAGAAGGCCGCATAGAGAGTCGCGTGATATCGAGTGGAGGTGGACCCCAATGTTTGGACAGCAAATGGGGCTGATTAAGGTGTAGGTACTGGGGCTTGCAGAACCGCGCCGTCGCTTCAAGGGCACACTCCGTTTCGATTGGTTTGTCTTGAAACTCGCCAAAGTGGTGCAGAACTCGCGCCGAAGTTGCGAACCTCGTTGCCTGATTGGCTGTTTTGAAAACGCTGGCGAAATAGTCATGCTGGCGACTCAGGGAAAACTGGCAAAAAAGGGTAGGCGGGGTCCCCTTTGTCCCCCCAATTGCTCAAGGCACCCTACAATCTGACCTTGACGCATACACATGGGAATGAGTATACGCCCCTTTCCCTTTCCCGTAGCTGGTGCCCGTTTGACCCAGAAGACGACCAAGATGGCGATGAAGATATCGTTGATTTTCGGCACGCGACCGGAAGCTATCAAATTATGCCCGCTGATCACGGCGATGCGGGATCACCCGTATCTTGAGCCTCACGTGTGCGTGACGGGGCAGCATCGCGAGATGCTCGATCAGGTGCTCGAGGTTTTCGGGGTTAAGCCCGACGTCGATCTGGTATTGATGCGGTCAGACCAGACGTTGGGAGAACTGACCTCCCGAGCGGTTCGTGCCGTGGATCGGTGTCTGGCAACCGCCAAACCCGGCATGGTTATCGTTCAGGGGGACACGACCACTGCTTTCTGCGCCTCGCTGGCGGGCTTCTACCATCAGATTCCCGTTGGTCACGTTGAAGCGGGGCTCCGGACCTGGAAGAAGTACTCCCCCTTTCCCGAGGAAATCAATCGGGTCCTGGCAACACGGTTGGCCGACTACCATTTTGCTCCGACCGAGCAGTCAAAAAGGAATCTCCTGGCGGAAGGCGTCTCCGAAGACAGGGTGTTTGTCACGGGCAACACGGTCATAGACGCCCTTCTGGCGGCGGTAGAAAAGATCCGCGAGGCCCCGCCCGAGATCCCCGGCCTGCCATCGGACCTCTTGAACGATTGTGAGAGAAGCCTGGTGCTCGTGACCGGCCATCGTCGCGAGAACTTTGGCGAGGGGTTCCATTCCATCTGCAAGGCGATATCGAATCTCGCCGGCCGATTCACGAAGGTTGAATTTGTCTACCCGGTCCACCTGAACCCGAATGTGCGCGAGCCGGTTTACCGTTTGTTGGGCAACCGGAACAACATTCACTTGGTGGAGCCGCTTGGTTACCTGCCGTTTGTTGCGTTGATGAATCGGGCCAAAGTGGTGCTGACCGATTCGGGCGGAGTCCAGGAAGAGGCGCCCAGCCTGGGTAAACCCGTCCTTGTGATGCGTGACACCACGGAGCGCCCCGAGGCAGTCGCGATGGGCACGGCCCGACTGGTCGGTACCGATCCCCACGTGATCACAGAGAGCGTTTCTCGTCTGCTGACGAATGTTGACGCCTACGCCCGGATGGCCAACGCCGTCAACCCCTATGGCGACGGCCAGGCTTGTAGCCGAATTCTTGCTGGCTGCGAAACCGCTCTGATGGGTCAAGCCTGTCCGCGTCGGACAGAGCCCTCTCAACCATGCATACAACCAAACATTTGTGATGAGCAGGAAGCGCTTGTCAAAGGATTGCTGTAATAATACCAGAATCGCCTGGAGATCAGCGTAACGCACACCTATCAAAATCGTCGGACTACTTCATGGTTGAGCCGTTTGAGAAGCCGATCTACGTTACTCGCCCCTTTCTTCCCCCGTTGGAAGATTTCTGCGAGGGGCTGGAGGAGATCTGGGAGAATGCCTGGCTGACAAACGACGGTCCTGTGCTTCAGCGTTTCGCGAGGCGGCTGGAGAACTACCTTCAGTCGAAGAACATCTGCCTGTTCAACAACGGGACGTTGGCGCTGCAAATCGCTCTGCAAGGGATGGGTATCTCAGGCGAAGTCATCACGACACCGTTCACTTTCGTTGCAACCACCCACGCCCTGCACTGGAACAATATCCGCCCCGTTTTCTGTGACATCGAACCCGACTATTACACGCTGGATCCGGAACGAGTCGAGGCGGCCATCACGCCACGTACCACGGCCATCCTCGCCGTTCACGTGTTCGGGCACCCGTGCAATCTGGGAGCCCTGGCCGACATCGCGCGGCGTCACGATTTGAAGCTGGTTTACGACGCCGCTCATGCATTCGGCATTGAGGTGGGCGGCAAGCCGATTGCCCATTTTGGCGACATCAGCATGTTCAGCTTCCATGCGACGAAGCTGTTTCATTCCATCGAAGGCGGCCTGCTGGCTTTTCAGGAGTCGAGCCTGAAGAGTGTTTTCGATTATCTCAAGAACTTTGGATTCGAGAACGAACTCGAAGTCGTCATGCCCGGCACGAATGCCAAGATGAGCGAAGTGCACGCCTTGATGGGCATGAAGATCCTGGAATATCTTGATGGGATCATTTTCAAACGTCGCCAAATTGCCGCGGTTTACTGCGAGCAGTTGCAGGAGATTCCCGGCATTCATCTTCCGCCGCTGCCTGCCGGCGACGTCCGATACAACTACGCCTACTTTCCAATCGAAATAGACGAGCAGGAATTCGGGGTCGGCCGCGACGAGTTGTGCGAGGGACTCAAGGAATCCAATGTGTTCCCCCGTCGCTACTTCTATCCCCTAATCTGCGATTACGCATGTTACCGAAGCATATCCGTCGACGACCCGTTGACCGTAGCCAGAAGAGTTGCCGGACGAATCATGACATTACCGATCTACGAAAGCCTCGACGTCGAAGCCGTATACCGCATCTGCAGAATAATTCGGCAAATCCAAGAGAGGACGCGCCTCGTCAAGGCGGCATAGCACCCCGGCAATATCCTACGACCCGATACCATGAGCAGCTCCCTCAAGTCCAAGACCGTTCGTGCTCTTTCCTGGAGTTTCGTTGAAACTGTAGGGATGCGCGGTCTCCAGTTTGCAATCTGGATAATCCTCGCCCGGCTGCTGGTGCCCGACGAGTTCGGCCTGATGGGGATGCTCGCCATTTTCCTGGCTTTGGCACAAACGTTTCTTGATAGTGGTTTTGGGGCCGCGTTGATTCAGAAACAAGATGCCACGCATGTCGATTCTTGCTCGATTTTTTATTGCAACATCGTCGTCGGTCTGATTGCCGCGGGGTTGCTCTGCCTTGCCGCGCCATGGATCGCGGGGTTCTTTCACGAGCCGATTCTGACCCCGCTCACTCGCTTCCTTTCGCTGAACATTGTCATCAACTCGTTCGGCCTGATCCAAACGACGTTACTGGTCAAACGCATCGACTTCAAGACACAGACGAAAATCAGCCTGACTGCGGTAGTAGCTTCCGGCGTCATTAGTGTCACGCTAGCGTTCAACGGGTTCGGCGTCTGGAGCCTGGCGATTCAAATGCTATGCACCAACCTGTTCCGTACCGTTCTCCTGTGGATATTCAACTCCTGGCGTCCCTCGCTAGTCTTCAGCTTCACGGCGCTGCGACCGCTTTTTGCTTTTGGCTCGCGTCTACTTACTGCCAGTTTGATGAACACCATCTTCCAAAATATTTATCTGGTTGTCATCGGAAGGCTGTTTTCAGCGGGAATCCTTGGATTTTACGCACGTGCAAAGATGTTTCAAGAGTTGCCGACGATATCGTTGTCACAACTGGTAGATCGCGTTATGTTCCCCGTGTTCTCAGCCATCCAGGACGACACGGAACGCCTGAAACAAAACATGCAGAAGGCATTGAAGACCTTGGCTCTCGTGAACTTTCCCTTGATGATCGGTCTGGCTGTCGTGGCCAAGCCGTTGGTTCTCGTGCTGTTGACCGACAAATGGGCACCTTGCATTCCGTACTTGCGATTGCTTTGTGTGGCCGGAATGTTATATCCGCTCCACGCGATCAATCTGAACGTGCTGAAGGCCCAAGGACGTTCGGACCGCTTCTTGCAACTAGCGTCTATTGACCACGCCCTGCAAATCGTTGCCTTGGTAATCACGATTCCGTGGGGCATCGAGGGGATTCTTTGGGGCTATATCGCGTCGTCCATCATTTGTTATGGCGTTAATACCTGGTACACGGTACGGATGGTCCACTACTCTCTGAGGGAGCAAATACGAGACATTCTGCCCTATTTGTTAATGGCCGGTGCGATGGGTAGCATAGCTTGGGCCTTCCAGTACTTGCCCATACCTTACGTTACGGTCTTGCTGCTCCAGGTTACTGTCGGCCTTGCCGTTTACCTCTTGTTGTGCAATCTGTTCCGGCCGTCGGCCTTTGTGGAAGGCTGGGCCGTCCTCACTGCAAGGGGTTCTTCGCGAGTCAAAAGCAGGCGGGCAAACAGTGGGCGACGGACGATCGTGTTGCACAAAGGCAGGTTAGCCTACAAGATCGCTCACAGACGATGGGATACACGGCAGACTTATGAACAGGAGTGAAATGCATGTCACCTTTTCTTCTCAATTTGACACAGGAAGTGCTGGACCACATCTGTGAGTCCTACGGCACGGACAACTGGGATTATTCCCGTTTCGGCAAGCCCAACAAACGCCTCAAGAGGATACTGCTTTCGACAATCGGCTCTCTCTGCAAACGAGCGGGATTGGGGATTGTTGTTCTGGATTCCTTTTCCGCCAGGTATGAGAGCATGGTGCGTGATTACGGCGAGGGACTTTCTCGCCTTTACGACATGCTCGAGGATGAGTATTCCAAGCAAATGCTCGTGAAGGTAATCGCCTATCGGATTCTGGGGCATCGCAGGTTGAAACTACCAGTGAACACTCCGGAATACTGGGCGACGAGGAAGAAGGCACGCTCGATGATTTCGGGCAAGAACACGATTTGCGGTACGTTCCGGGACGAACCATTGAGTACCTTCACGCTCGACGACATCGGATATCCTATTGGGTTGTACGGATTACCGATTACTATCGCTGACATGTTCATCCTGCACGCCTATGCCTACGACAGGATAGCTCCGCCAGTCAAGGCAGAACCGGGCGACTACGTGATCGATGCTGGCAGTTGCTGGGGAGACGCGACGCTCTACTTCGCGCACGAGGTGGGGCCGACCGGAAAGGTTTATGCTTTTGAGTTCGTTCCCGAAAACGTCGATATCTTGTTAAAGAACTTGCACGAGAACGAGGAGTTGTCGCGGCGAGTTGAAGTTGTCCAGCATGCCCTCTGGAGCACCTCTGGAGAACGTTTGTGCTTCTCCAATCAGGGGCCCGGCAGTCGGGTGGGTGTTGCCGGCACCGCTGAATTAAATCGCTCCGTCACGAGTGTGACGATTGACGATTTTGTTGCTGATCTGAGCCTTCCGAGAGTCGACTTCATCAAGATGGATATCGAAGGCGCAGAGTTTGAGTCACTCCAGGGTGCTCGTAAGACCATCAGAAAGCACCAGCCCACTCTCGCAATAAGTTTGTATCATAAACTGAGCGACTTTGCCACTATTCCTGCCTTTTTGTCGTCTGTCGGCGTGAATTACAGGTACTACCTCGACCACTCCACGATTCACTCGGAAGAGACCGTGTTGTTTGCCACGGCCAGATATCCGGCACGTTAGCGAAGTACAAGGAGTGAAGATACCCATGCAAGTGCCCTTGGTCAGCGTTAACATGGTAACCTATAATCATGAGCCCTTTATTGCCCAGGCAATAGAAGGGGTGCTCATGCAGGAGACAGATTTCCCGTTTGAACTGGTCATTGGCGAAGACTGCTCCACTGACCGCACCCGCGATATCGTTCTCGAGTATCAGGAAAGGTATCCGGATATTATCAGAGTGATCACGTCGGAGACGAATGTAGGCGGGCTTGAGAACTGTCTTCGGGTGGAGCGAGCCTGCTGCGGAAAGTACATCGCCTATTGCGACGGCGATGATTATTGGCACCACGTCGGTAAACTGCAGAAGCAGGTCGATTTCCTGGAAAGTCATCCGGAGTATGGTCTAGCCCACAGCGACCTGGACCGCCTGAACGCTACAACGGGAGAAAAGCTGGAATACGTCCGGTCGCAGACGGGAATCCATTATCATGAAAACGATCAAGACGACCTCACCATAGACTTGCTACTGGGGCGGTATATGATTGCCACCTGTACGGTCCTGGCCCGCAAGTGTCTGATAGACCGGATAGTTGAATCGGATCCTGCCGTCTTCCAGAGTAACCGATTCGCACTCGGCGATCTGCCGAGGTGGCTCGAGATCTCTCGATTGTCGAAAATCAAATACTTCGGGGAGTCATGGGCTACCTACCGCATCCTTGAAGAATCCGCGTCACATTCTCGAGACTCGAAGCGCATGATTTACTACCATAGATCGCGCTACGATCTGCTCCGGTACTATGCCGAAAAGTTACATTGCGATCAGCAGGCGATCCATTCGCTCGAAACACTTCGTGCAGTATTTCTTCTACGCTTGGCACTGTGCACCAGTAACTCGGAACTTGCACGGGAAACATGGTCGGAATTGCATGAGCTTGGGATACGTCGAACATGGCAGATGTACTTGTTGACTTGGGGAGCCAGAATACCATGCACTGATTTGCTGGTCCGGATTGGGCGGACTCTTAGAAACGTCTGTCGACGGACCATTCGTCGCATTGCAGATATAGCCGCAAAGCGATCTCCCCGGGGAGCGTAAGAATTCCAAAACGTTAATGAGACGATTCCAAGAAGAAGAATAAGCGAGGTAGAAACTGACCGTGCGATCGTCCACCTGTGAACAGCAACAGACAATCCTGCGTTGTGCAGGGCATGCTACGCATAGCAGCTATGTCGGGGCAGTCATTCCCGTGATTCTAGCGGGTGCGATTCTCCTGGTGTTGGTGTCTCCGGATTTGCGATGTGTTTTGGCCCCGATGTTGGCCGTTATCACTGTTTTTGTTTGGCTCGTCGCAACAATCTGGGATCGGGATCACGCCTTTCCCGTATGCGATGTGGGGTGTATGTGCGCCCTGGCTACGGTCGTCTACTCCGTTGTTCCCGTCCTCAATTATATCGCGGGCGGTCTTCGGTTCACAGCCTTGGGTGACATGCGTCTCTATCGTCTTCAGCCCACACCGTCCGAACTGGGGGCATTTCATTGGTGGCACGTTGCTTATCTCTCGTCCTTTGCAGTGGTTTACGTATTGGTACGTGGCAATACTCGCGGCGGATGGCAGCCCCTGCAATTGCCGGAAGCCGTGACCCAACGGTTTATCGTCGTCTTGCTCGCCTCGTTGCTCGGATATTTCCTCCTCTTAAGAGTGGCCACTGGCGCCAATTACTTCTTGTCGTATAAGGATATGCGCGCTGCGATCGCAGCTGGAACACAACTTCAGTTGCCGCTGATCATCGAACAGATATCCCGCAAGTTGCTGGGCTGGCTGTTCATCTGCAAGTTGGCGCTAGTGATAATCATCACGACTCGACTTCACCGGCAGAACTGGCGTCTTATTCTGTTTCTTTGGCTGGGCATGGAAGTCCTGCTATCCATTACTCGAATGGGGTCACGAACTTGGACCATTCTGCTCCTTTTGGGAACGGCAATTTTGTATCATCGGCTGGTAAAGCCGTTATCGCCAAAGTTTTGTGCTATCTCGGGATCACTGCTTCTTACGGGATTCCTTGCTTTCGGCGCCATCCGGGGGGGGATTATTGAGAAAGTGGACGGTTGCTCCGGTGTTCCAGTTGCCTCTGCAAGCAACGAATTCCAGGCACTACTGTCGACCGGCTATGATTTGCGATGCAGGGTCAAGGAGGGGTTGGAGGTTCCCCTGCAAGTATATTTCGCGGACTTTCTCCAACTGATCCCACGGCAGATCTGTCCTGTTCAGAAGATTGACCCTAGTCTCTGGTACCTGGAAGTGATCGATTGTCATAGCGGATCGGGGTTCATGTTTGGGGTCCTTGGACAAGCGGCCGTGGGCTTTGGGATTTGGGAACTGGTTTTGCGCGGCGCACTGCTCGGCTTCATCCTGGCGAAAATCCACCGGTGGTACGTTCTGAAACACTCTTCCTGTTTCCTTGCAACCTTGTTCTATGTTTGGCTCTGCACCCGGGTCTACTATACTTTTCGGGCTTCCACATTTTACTTTGTTACATTCATCGTTTATCAAGTGATCCCTGTTTTCCTGTTAATCCAGTTACCCGAAATAGCCAGGTCCTTTTCGCGGGGTATTGGTCGTCGTCGACCTCGCGTTACTTCCGTCTAGGAAACTTGCATGTGCGGCATTTGCGGAAAAATCAGTTTCACGGATGAGATCGTCGACCGAGGACCGGTCGCGGCAATGTGCGATACCATTGTGCACCGTGGGCCTGACGGCCGGGGGATCTACACGGCGCCTCATGTCGGTTTGGGGCAGCGCAGGTTGTCTATCATCGATCTTCGCGCTGCCACAGCGGAGCCTGTTCCGGCAGGCAGCCATCAAGGAACTGGTGGACGAACACGTCACGGGAAAGCGGACGTGGAGCAACCAGCTTTAGCCTTCCTCTTCCTGGAACTGTGGTTTCGAGAGTTTATCGATTGACAACCGGCGTCTTGAATGAACGGACTAAATTGACACGAAATGGTGAAACTATGATGCGAAATGGCAAATTGCGGATTCTACATGCAATCCCACATCTGTCGGGTGGCGGGGCCGAAGGCCAAATGTCATATCTTGTACGCAAGTTGGTACGGATGGGACACGAGGTGCATATCGCCTGTTTGACCGAGGGGCCCGGAGGATGTGAACTGGGACTGCCCGAATCTCATCTGCACCGGCTAGATAGAAGCAGCAACTATGATCCTCGTATCCTCTGGCAATTGGTCCGACTGATACAACGTATCAATCCCCACGTACTCCAGACGTGGATTCGCCAAATGGATGTCTTGGGGGGACTTGCGGCCAGGGTCACGAGAACGCCATGGATACTTGGTGAGCAGAGTTCAGGAAAGGGTTACCTCCCCCATTGGAAAAACCGTCTTCGGACGTGGGTTGGTTCCGGGGCGGCTATGATCGCATCGAACTCTGCGGGTGGAGACGAATATTGGCAAAGCAAGTGCCCAAACACTCCTCGTCGCATCATTCCGTGCGGCGTTCCGCTGGATGAGTTGGAGAAGGCGGAAAAGCGATCATCACCCGAAATCGGCGTTTCAGAGAACCAAGAGTTAATGCTGTATGTTGGGAGACAGGTCCCATTGAAGAATCTACGTTTCCTGCTGGCCGCACTTGCAGAAGCCCGCAAGAGAGCCCCCTTGGTTGGTGTGCTCTGTGGTGACGGCCCACAACGCCCGGAACTCGAGAAGTATGCTGAGGAATTGCGTATTGCCGACGAGGTTCGTTTCCTTGGTCGAAGACCGAGAAGCGAGGTATTGGGGCTCCTGAAGCGAGCAAACGTGTTCGTTTTTCTGAGCGCCTACGAAGGTTGTCCCAACGCGGTTATCGAGGCCATGGCATGTGGATGTTCGCTTGTTGTCTCCGATATCCCGGCACATCGAGAGTTTCTGGACGAGGAGTGTGCTGTGTTTGTCGACCCGCAGGATATCCGCCAGGTTTCTAACGCGATCCTGGATTGCCTGACCGATGCAGAAGGAGCCCTTCAGCGAGCGAAAAAGGCTAAAGCCAAGATCGCCCAGTGGTCGGTCCGTGCCATGGCACGTCAGTATGAAGCGGCATACGAACGGGTCACACAAGGGTCAAAATTGGATAACTCCATTTGTCCCCGCCTCAGGAAACCTCACCTCGAACTCAGTTTGCCGAAAGGAGCTAGTATGCCGACACGCGAAACACGAAGTCGATTTCGCATCCGGCTTGATGCGCTGCAACGCCTGATTATGTGGCACTGCTTCTCGGGAATCACTCCGCATTATCTGGTAACGGAGTATCCGAAATCCGGAGGCACCTGGCTCGCTCAGATGCTTGCGGCCTACTTTGACGTGCCTTTTCCGCGAAACAAGCGTCCCCCTGCCCTGAAACGGCAAACCTGTGTCTTGCACGGACATTATTTATACAACCCACGATTCAAGAACATCACGTGTCTCGTTCGTGATGGTCGCGATGTGATGGTATCCGCCTATTATCACTTATTGTTTCACAACGACAGGAATCCGCCGGGTCTTGTCGAGCAAAGCCGCCGAAAAATGCCGTTTGACGACTATAACGACATCAGGCGGAATATGCCCGTCTTCATTGAATATGTGTTCGCAAGACGCGTAAGACTCGCCCGATTTACCTGGTGTGAATTTGTTCTATCCTGGATCGACAAGAACGCAAACCTGGTAATGTATGAAGATATGCTCGGAGATACTCCCGGCACCTTAAGTAAGGTAATCAAAAACATTGCGCAGACGGTTCCGGATATGGACAGGCTTGGTGCTATTGCGAGGCAGTTCTCGTTCAAGAACCTTACAAAACGAAGACCAGGCGAGGAAGATTGCAGGAGTTTTCTGCGCAAAGGGATTGCCGGCGACTGGAAAGAGAAGTTCACGAAAGAGGCTCGTGAGGTGTTTGATCTGTATGCCGGCGACGTCTTGATTCAGGCCGGCTACGAAAAGGACAGATCGTGGATTGATGAAACCAGAGCATCGGCGGTATCAAGGAAAATTCCCAAATCATGCGAGCCATCCACACCTGCGAATTTGCTGACACGCCTTCACGATGGACTGTGAACTCGTCATCATCTTATGAGGAGTCGATTATGAATATCGCCAATATTCTCGTTTCCATGGACGATAATTACGGTGGACCGCCAAAGGTGGCACAAGGCTTGGGAGAGAAGGTAGCGTCGCTTGGGAATAGAGTTACGTATTGGACAACCATCTCTCCTGAAGAGGAAGGCAGGTCGGCTCACGGGACTTCAAACACACACTTCTTCAAAAGAGAACGACCCCTTACGTGGTACCGATCTCCCGCATTGTTGAAAGAGTTGGGCCGCAGTGTGTCAAACATCGATGTTCTGCACATCCATGAAATCTGGTCCTATCCCCAGTTAGCCACTGCGAGGATGGCGAGTTGTCGTGGCGTTCCCTACCTTATTGTCCCGCACGGGGAACTTGAACCTTGGCGCATCCGTAGAAAAGGTCTCTTGAAGTTCGCAAAGAAACGAGCGTATCTTTCACTTTTCGGGTTGTCGATGTTGCGGAATTCCAGTTGCCTTCACGCAATCACGCCGAATGAGATTGACGGCTATCGTAGAATAGGTTACCAAGGGCCCATCACCGTCGTACCCAATGGAATCGATATGCGTACATACAGCGATTTGCCGTGCCCCGAGGAAGCTGATCGGTATTGGCCGCAGTTGCGCAATCGCCGTATTGTTCTTTTTCTTTCGCGTCTGAATTCTGAAAAAGGATTGGATCAGTTGATCCCCGCCTGGAAACGTTTGACGGCTCGGGACAGCTACGATGATACTTTACTGGTCCTCGCAGGCCCGGAGGATCGGGGGTACGGAGCAGTAGTCCGCAATCTTGTGCAAGAACACGACATCGAAGATCGCGTTCTCTTGACGGGCATGGTGCGAGATCGCAAGAAACTGGCGCTGATTTCGCGTGCCGATGTCTACACTCTCCCTTCACACAGCGAAGGTTTCAGCATCTCGGTCTTAGAGAACCTGGCCGCCGGCAAACCGATGCTGATCACCCCCGGCTGCAACTTCCCCGAAGTGGCCGAGGCGAACGCCGGCCTGTGTGTGCCACCGGAACCGGACCTTCTTGAGGGAGCGTTCCGGCAACTGTTGGATATGTCGAAAACTGAACGCGACGCAATGGGGCAGCGTGGGCGCAAGCTTATTCACCAGAATTATACTTGGGATATCGCCGCTCGCAAAATGATAACCGTTTACCAATGTGTTCTCGAGGGAAAGGAGATTCCGCTGCATCCGCAGCCGGCAATCGTGGACATGACCCCGACGGGCCGAGCCTGTCTTGGTGCAGGGTTCAAGTGGAATTCTTGAAAACGATTTTGTGTAAGGCTTCGTAGTCTCTCCGTTTGGGTCCTGATTCGTATGCTATGGTATCATTGCCTGGTGAAACACTTCGTACGATGGCCTTCCAAGGCCGTCGAGGGCTTGCAATGTCACAGCGACGGCCTTGGAAGGTGCCATGATCCTAATCAATCCACTATATTTGTGAGGTATATCGCACAATGCAAGTGAAACCGTCGAAGTTGGTCAAAGGAATCCTGACCTTCGTCCCGGGCGTGGCCGCTTTGACATGCCGGCGTTCCGGAGGCACCGTTTCTGCGCGATACTGCTATGCTGTGTGGCTGCGACACCTTGTTTCGATGAGGAATTCTGGCTTGCCGACACGCTTCAGGGCTGTGGCGGAACTTGGACCCGGCGATTCGCTTGGCATTGGACTGTGCGCCATGCTCTCGGGTGCCGACCGTTACTACGCCTTCGACGCGAAACCACACGCCAACGTGGATCGAAACCAGGAGATACTCGATGTACTAATCGGTCTCTTTCAGCAGCGCGCTTCAATTCCCGGTGACGCGGAATTCCCTTCACTATCTCCTCAATTGAAGCAATACGCGTTTCCGAGCGATATTCTCACCGAAGAGATCTTGACAACTAGCCTGAGCCCCGAAAGGCTCCACGCAGTCCGACGCGCCTTGAAAGAGGAACAGGCTCGCAATGTGCGGATCAGCTACATTGCGCCGTGGGATCATGTTTCCGTGATGGAACCAGGCACGATCGACTTGGTCTTTTCGCAGGCCGTGATGGAGCATATTGATGACATCCAAACCACATACGATGCCCTTTACAAGTGGTTACGTCCCGGTGGCTCCATGTCGCACGGAATTGATTACAAGAGCCATTTCTATACGCACAACTGGAACGGCCATTGGACCGTGTCGGACTGGATATGGATGCTCGTGAGGGGCAAACGCCCGTATTTGATCAACCGTCTGCCGCACTCGGCGCACCTCCGAGCGATGCGGCAAGCAGGTTTTGACATCGTTGAGGAGCTGAGAAATGAGGATGCGCCGCTGGCGCGATCCTTGCTCGCATCCCGATTCAAAGGACTCACGGACGAAGATCTGAAAACCAAAGATGCGTGCATACAGGCAACAAAACGACGGGAAATCCGACCGTGGGTGGCCATGCAAAACCGGCAAATGATGGGAAAGACAACCTGCGATCTGCGACGCAGGCCTACCACAAGCTAACCTGTGATTTGAACGTTAGAAACCAGGTGGCGCAGACTACAGCCGCGCGAACAACGCGTCGGTCTCCGCCACCGCGCGCTGACCGAGGTAACATTATAGCAGAACTCCTGGAAGAAGAAACTCTTCGGAATTCTCTGCGGGAACAAGCGTCTTCGGACGGCAACGTGTCTCGATGCACTGTGTGAGTCAGACGCAAGAAACATTCGTTGCCTGGGAATCAAAGCGCCGGTCGCGATGATCCCAGACGGCGTCTGCCCGGAGGATTACACCGATCTCGGAGGGCTTTCCGAATTCCCTGCTCGAAGCAATGGCGTGCAAACTGCCCGTTGTGCAAACGCGCCAGTGCAACTTCGATGAAGTCGGCTCTCACGGGGCCGGATGGGTGGGAAAACCTACCGCAGATTCGCTGGCCGATTGCCTGGACGCCTCGCTCTCCATCTCAGCAAGCGAGCGAAAAACAATTGGTCAGCGCGGATATGATCTCGTGCGACGACAATACAGGTGGGGGTTGATTGCCCAAAAACTTGAACGCGTATACGAATGGATGCTTGGCGGCGGTCTTGCTCCTTCAAACGTTCGTCGCGCAGCGTGACTTGCCTGGAACTGATCTTACGGGAAACAGTATCGCGGCATGGCAAACCTTCACGCGTCGGACGCGTGTCCGAGTCCCAGCCGCTCGCGTCGGTACTTTCCGGAAGCGACGCGATCCACCCACCTTGGATTGTCGATATACCATTGAACCGTCCGCCGGAGCCCCGGATCGAAATCCTGGAGCGGTTTCCATCCCAACTGTTCTCGGATCTTACCGGCGTCGATGGCATAGCGGGAATCGTGCCCCGGGCGATCCGTGACGAAAGTGATCAACGATCTGCACGGAGCATGCGGGAGATTCGGTTTCAATTCGTCGACGATCTCGCAGATATTCTCGACGACTTCCAAGTTGCTCCGCTCGCAGTCGGCGCCGATGTTGTAGACCTCGCCGGGAACTCCGCGGGCCAGTACGATGGCAACGGCCCGACAGTGGTCTTCCACATGGATCCAGTCGCGTACTTGCTGCCCGTCGCCATAGACCGGCAGCGGCTTGCCCTCCAAGGCATTGAGGATCATCAGCGGGATCAGCTTTTCGGGAAACTGGTACGGGCCGTAGTTGTTCGAGCAGTTGGTTATCAGCACGGGTAACCCGTAAGTATGATGATACGCTCGAACGAAATGGTCGCTCGCGGCCTTGGAAGCAGAATAGGGCGAATTGGGTGCGTAGGGCGTCTCTTCCGTAAACTTCCCCGTCGGTCCCAGCGTCCCGTAGACCTCGTCGGTCGAAACGTGTAAGAAACGAAACTCACCTCGCCGAGTTTCGGGAAGATCGGCCCAGTAAGATCGAGCTGCCTCCAGCAGACGAAACGTTCCAACCACATTCGTTTGGACAAACGCCGCAGGCCCGTCGATGGAACGGTCTACGTGCGATTCGGCCGCAAAGTTGACCACGGCCGAAGGATGATATTTATTCAGTAGTCGGCTTATCAGAGGCCCGTCCGCTATGTCCCCCTTGACGAAGGTATGCACCGGGTTGTCAAGTATGCCGGCGAGCGAGTCGAGGTTGGCGGCATAGGTCAGATTGTCCACATTAACCAGTCTACCCCTCTTTTCAGTAACCCACTGCCGAATGAAGTTGCTCCCGATAAATCCAGCTCCCCCGGCTACGAGAATGGTTTCCATGGTAACGCCAGACTTATCTCAAACCGATTTCGCGGAGCATCGGGGAACAATCGTGCTGGAGAAATGATCGAGCGGACCGGCCGCTGGGGGGAATATATCAAGATGTCCGGATCTTCGCAAACGTCGATATGGTTCCGAAGGCCTCCGGTAAAACAGGGAATTCCGGCAGCTTAACAGAATCGCACCCCCCTGCCAGAAGGGCATGCGGACCACATATTACGGGGCGGCCCCGGCGCTGGGCGTGGTTGGCATCCCAAAATCGAAGCCTAAGTTCGGTTGTACGGGCACACCGGTTCCAATCGGGCCATTTCTGACAGCAAATTGGGCAAAACAATTGACGTTTAGGGCCAAGTTACTTACAATAATCCTATTGTCTTATGGGTACCCACCCCATGGCAACCTCCCTCCTATTTCTTAAGACCTCATCGCCGGAAAGATATTCCGTATCGGCAAATCACCCTTGCTGGGAGGGGGCAAGACGAAAACTGGGTTTGCAAAAAGGTGTTGACATGCAAAGCAAGAGATTCTCACCCAATCTGCTGAGGCCTCACCGCTTGCGGTTCGAACCGTTGGAGGAGCGGCGGATGCTCTCTGTGGTGAACATGGATATTTTTGACGATAACCTCGAAGCGGTTATACGCACGCAGCTCGGCAAACCGGCCCCCGAGGACATCACCGACGACGATTTAGCCGACATCACCTCGTTGTTCGCGGACGGTAAGGGCATCACCCACCTGCAAGGCATGGAATACTGCACCGGAGTAGAGACCCTGGATTTGGATAACAACCTGATCGACGACATCTCACCCCTGGCGGGGTTGACAAGTCTGATCGACTTAGAACTGGCAGACAATCAGATCAGCGACATCTCGCCCCTGGCCGACAAAACGTCCTTGATGAATCTCTTCTTGGACAGCAACCGAATCGACGACCTTGCAGCGGTGGAGAACATGAGTAACCTGGTCTTTCTACGTGTGGAAGACAACCTGGTTACCGATCTGGCGCCGGTGGTAGCGTGCGACGGTTTTAATCTTCCCACAGAGTTCAGCGGTTTCGTCTACCTGACCGGCAATCCTTTGAGCACGAACGCTGTCGATGTCCAGATTCCTGCGTTAGAAGATCGGAACGTAAAGGTCTTCTACATTCCACTGTCCCAGATTATCGACGATGGAGATGCGGGCTTCAACACGAGCGGGAATTGGTATTCCTATTCTTCCTTGGGTTTCGAGGACGACCTTCATTACAGCTTTGCGGGCACGGGATCGGACACGGCTTCGTGGAGTTTCACGGTTACCCCGGGGCAGTATCAAGTGGCGGCAACCTGGGCTGCCCACGCAAACCGGGCGACGAACGCGCCTTACGAGGTCTATAACGGGGCAACGAGCTTGGGAACGGTGCGGGCGAACCAGCAAGTGGCGCCGGACGACTTCACCGACCAAGGGGCCGTTTGGGAGAGTCTCGGCATCTTCACGATCACGGGTGACACGCTGATGGTGGAGCTTTCGGACAGTGCAAACGGTTTGTTAATTGCTGATGCCGTCCGCGTCGAGCGAGTGATTCCGCAGATCATTGACAACGGGGATGCGGGCTTCACCACGAGTGGGAGTTGGTATCCCTATTCCTCCTTGGGTTTCGAGGACGACCTTCATTACAGCTTTGCGGGCTCGGGATCGGACACGGCTTCCTGGAGTTTCACCGTCACCCCGGGGCAGTATGAAGTGGCGACAACGTGGGCTACCCACACGAACCGCGCAACCAATGCCCCTTATACCATCTACGACGGCGCAACAAGCCTGGAAACGGTTCAGGTGAACCAGCAGGCGGCGCCGGACGACTTCACAGATCAAGGGGTTGCTTGGGAGACGCTCGGCACCTTCACTCTCACGGGCAGTACGTTGTTGGTGAAGCTTTCGGACAACGCGAATGGTTTACTGATTGCCGACGCCGTCCGTATCGAGCGGGTGGGCGACGTGCCGCCGATCATCGACAACGGGGATGCGGGCTTCACCACAAGTGGGAATTGGTATCCCTATTCCTCCTTGGGTTTCGAGGGCGACCTTCATTACAGCTTTGCGGGCACCGGATCGGACGTGGCTTCCTGGAGTTTCACCGTCACCCCGGGGAAATATGAGGTGGCGGCAACCTGGGCCGAACATCCGAACCGGGCGGCCAACGCGCCCTACACGGTTTACAACGGTGCAACGAGTCTGGATACGGTGCCGGTAAACCAGCAGGCGGCGCCGGACGACTTCACCGACCAAGGGGCCGCTTGGGAAACCCTCGGTATCTTCAACATCACGGTTGACACGCTGTCGGTGAAGCTTTCGGACAATGCGGATGGTCTATTGATTGCCGATGCCATCCGCATCGAGCGGGTGGGTGACCTGCCGCCGATCATCGACAACGGGGACACGGGTTTCAGCGCGAGTGGGAATTGGTATCCCTACGCCGGCTTGGGCTTCGAGGACGACCTTCATTACAGCTTTGCGGGCGACGGATCGGACGTGGCCTCCTGGAGTTTTACGGTTACCCCGGGGCAGTATCAAGTGGCGGCAACCTGGGCCGAACACCCGAACCGGGCGAGCAACGCGCCCTACGAGGTGTATGACGGCGTGACGAGTCTGGATACGGTGCTGGTAAACCAGCAGGCGGCGCCGGACGACTTCAGTTACCAAGGGGCTGGCTGGAAGTCTCTCGGCATCTTCACGATCACGGGTGGCATGTTAGTGGTGGAGCTTTCGGACAGTGCAAACGGCCTGTTGATTGCCGACGCCGTCCGCATCGATAAAGTGGTAAGCCCGTCATCGATTATCGATAACGGGGACACGGGCTTCAACACGAGCGGGAATTGGTATCCCTATTCTTCCTTGGGCTTCGGGGACGACCTTCACTACAGTTTTGCGGGCTCGGGATCGGACGTGGCCTCCTGGAATTTCACGGTTACCCCCGGGGAGTATGAAGTGGCGGCAACCTGGGCCGAGCATCCGAATCGCGCAACCAACGCGCCGTACGAGGTCTTCAACGGCGCAACGAGTCTGGAAACGGTGCCGGTCGACCAGCAGGCGGCGCCGGACGACTTCACCGACCAAGGGACCGCGTGGGAAACGCTCGGCACCTACACGATCACGGGCGACACGCTGCGGGTGGAGCTTTCGGACGCTGCAAACGGCCTGTTGATTGCCGATGCCGTCCGGATCGAGCGGGTGGGATCGCCGTTACTGGCGGCCGGCGGCGAAGTCTCTCCGGCAGGGGAGTTGGCTGCTCTGACCGGGGCCGACCTTCAACCGATCGTCACCGACGCGATTGCCGATTGGGCCGGTGCGGGGCTTGCGACCGAGCAGCTCGAAGCGTTGCTGGCGGTCGAATTCATCGTCACCGACCTGCCGGGAGCACTGTTGGGGTTGGCCACTACAGACGCGATCTACCTCGACATCAACGCAGCGGGCCATAGCTGGTTTATCGACCCGACGCCTGGCGTCAACGAGGAGTTCCAACGCACTGGCGGCGAATTGCGGGCCCTCGATCCCCAGGCGGTCGATCGGATGGACCTGCTGACGGTGGTCTCGCACGAATTGGGCCACGCGCTGGGTCTTGAAGACCTTGGTTCCTCGTCGGGAAGCCTGATGAGCGGGACTTTGGAAACGGGCTTGCGCCGCGAGCCGGGTGTTACGGAGTTGGATGCCCTGTTCGCTCGGCTATAGTCGTTTCTCCGGCCGTTAGATGGATTCTTATTTTTGCGGGGATGCGTTATGCTGCCCTCTTCGCCGTGCAAAGGTGACCCTGCACCCCTATTTTTAGGTAGTTTTGGCATTTTCCTTTGACACATACATACAAAAGTGTAAAATATGAGTCTACCTCGTTGCCATTGACGGTACCCGATATAAAAATTGGCAGCCGCCATTGGTAGGAGGTTATCTGTGGGGCGGGGATAGAGAAGAGCACTTCGACCCCTTAACAAGTTTCCTTTCCCTTAGGAGGCCTGTACCCATGGTCTGGCGTATTTCCAACGCCCTTAGGCGCGTCGTTCCCGCTTCTCAGCCTTACCCCAAACGGTGGCACAACGGTCGGCGGCCGCCTGGCAACAATCTGTCACGCCCCCAGGGCGGATGGGCCTATTCCAGGGGCCTTTTCCTGGAACCGCTTGAGGAACGGACTTTGCTGGCGGTCGGGGGGATTAACGGCTCGGTGTTTGACGATCTCGACGCCGATGGCGTATGGGATGGCGGCGAGCCGGGGCTGGAAGGGGTGACGGTCTTTCTCGACTCCAACGACAACGGCCAACTCGACGGCGGCGAGTCGTCGACTCTTACGGACATCAACGGCGATTATTCCTTCACCGATCTCGCGCCCGACACGTATACCGTGGCCGAAGTGGTCCAGACCGGTTGGGAGCAGACCCTGCCGGGGGCGTCCTGGGACCTCCTTCAGACGTTCGACTGGTACGCCGGTACTCCTGGCTCTCTTGGCTGCACCGTTGCAGCTTTGGGTGATGACGTGCTGATCGGGGCTTATTTGTCTTATTGGGATGACCCGGTGAATTCCGGGGTCGTCCATCTATTTGACGGTTCAACCGGCAACCTGCTGCGGACTTTCGATAATCCTACACCGGCTGCCGGCGACGAATTCGGCACCTCCGTTGCGGCTGTGGGAAACAACGTCCTGGTCGGTGCTCCCTACGACGACACCGGCGATACCGACACCGGGTCCGCCTACTTGCTCGACAGCACTAACGGAAACACGCTGCTTACATTTAACAACCCCACGCCGGGCTATCTCGACAATTTCGGCTATTCGGTTGCGGCCGTCGGCAATAACGTGCTGATCGGCGCTCCCTTCGACGATGCAGGCGCCGCTGTCGGCTCCGGGACCGCTTATTTGTTCGACGGCACCACGGGAAACCTGCTGCTGACATTCAACAATCCCACGCCGGCCGATTTCGACAACTTCGGCTGGTCGGTGGCAGCCGTCGGCAACAACGTGCTGATTGGTGCCCCTTATGATGACGACACGGGCGTGAGTGATGCCGGGGCCGCTTACTTGTTCGACGGCTCGACCGGCGCTTTGCTTCAGACCTTCCAGAAGTCCGCGCCGCAGGTCTTCGAACAATTCGGCCACTCCGTTGCAGCGGTCGGCGAGAACGTGCTGGTCGGCGCTCTCTGCGACAAGACGGGAGCCGAAGCTACCGGAGCTGCCTACTTGTTCGATAGCTCCGGAAACCTCTTGACTTCCTTCCTCAATCCCACGCCCGCCCAAAACGACCAATTCGCCTATTCTGTCGCCGCTGTGGGCGAGAATGTCCTGATCAGCGCTCGTTACGACACCGTAACCGCCACAGAAGAGGGAATCGCATATCTGTTCGACGCCTCCACCGGCGAGGTGCTGCACACCTTCGAGAATCCGACGCCGGCGGATTACGAGTGGTTCGGCCACGGCGTGGCGGCGGTGGGCAACAACGTGCTGGTCGGGGCCTTGTACGACGGGACCGGGGCCGCCTACCTGTTCGCGGGCGGCGCCAGCACCCACCCGGTGACAGTTGCCTCCGGGCAGACTGTAGAAGACATCGATTTCGGAAACGCATTCACGCCCATATTCGAGATCATCGACAACGGGGATATAGGCTTCACCACGAGCGGGGATTGGTATCCCTATTCCGGCCTGGGGTTTGAGGGTGACCTTCATTACAGCTTTGTGGGCGACGGATCGGACACGGCTTCCTGGAGTTTCACGGTTACCCCGGGGCAGTATGAAGTGGCGGCAACCTGGACCGCACACACAAACCGGGCGACCAACGCGCCGTACGAGGTGTTCAACGGCGCAACGAGCCTGGGTACAGTGCCGGTCAATCAGCAAGCGGCGCCGGACGACTTCAGCGACCAAGGGGCCGCGTGGGAAACGATCGGCACCTACACGATCATGGGTGACACGCTGTTGGTGGAGCTGTCGGACAGTGCAAACGGCTTGTTGATTGCCGATGCCGTCCGCATCGAGTGGGTGGGTGATGTGCCGACGGCGCAGATCATCGACGACGGGGATACCGGCTTCGGAACAACCGGGGACTGGTATCCCTATTCCGGCCTGGGCTTCGAAGACGACCTTCATTACAGCTTTGTGGGCGACGGATCGGACACGGCTTCCTGGAGTTTCACGGTTACTCCGGGACAGTATGAAGTGGCGGCAACCTGGACCGCACACACAAACCGGGCGACCAACGCGCCGTACGAGGTGTTCAACGGCGCAACGAGCCTGGGTACAGTGCCGGTCAACCAGCAGGCGGCGCCGGACGACTTTAGCGACCAAGGGGCCGCGTGGGAAACGATCGGCACCTACACGATCATGGGTGACACACTGCTGGTGAAGCTCTCAGACAGCGCGAATGGTCTGTTGATTGCCGATGCCGTCCGCGTCGAGCGAGTGGGTGACGTACCGGCGGCACAGACGATTGACGACGGAGATACGGGCTTTACCGCGAGCGGGGATTGGTATCCGTATTCCGGCCTGGGGTTTGAGGGTGACCTTCATTACAGCTTTGTGGGCGACGGATCGGACGTGGCTTCCTGGACTTTCACCGTCACTCCGGGACAGTACGAAGTGGCAGCGACCTGGGCCGAGTATCCGAACCGCGCAACCAACGCGCCGTACGAGGTCTTCAACGGCGCAACGAGCCTGGAAACCGTGCCGGTCAACCAGCAGGCGGCGCCGGACGACTTCAGCGACCAAGGGGCCGCGTGGGAAACGCTCGGCACCTACACGATCACGGGCGACACGCTGGTGGTGAAACTTTCGGACGCTGCCAACGGCCTGTTGATCGCCGATGCCGTCCGCGTCGAGCGAGTGGGCGAACCGCCGACCAACGATCCTCCGGTGGCCGTTGACGACGACGCGTACACCACCGATGAGAACACGATACTGTCGGTGCCGGCGCCGGGCGTGCTAGGCAACGATAGCGACCTCAACGGCGATGATTTGACCGTGGTTGCCGTGGACGACAGCGGGATCCCGGCCGGGCAGCTTGACTGGAACCCGGACGGCAGCTTCACCTACGACCCGAACGGCGAGTTGGACTGGTTGAACGAAGGCGAGTCTGTCCAGGGCACTGCGAGCTACACCGTTAGTGACGGCCACGGGGGGACCGACACGGCGACGGTTACGGTGACGATCTCCGGTGTGAACGATCCGCCGGCCAACGATCCTCCGGTGGCCGTTGACGACAACGCGTACACCACCGATGAGAATACGATACTGATTGTGCCGGCACCGGGAGTGCTAGGCAACGATAGTGACCTCAATGGCGATGATTTGACCGTGATTGCCGTGGACGACAGCGGGCTCCCGGCCGGGCAGCTTGACTGGAACCCGGACGGCAGCTTCACCTACGACCCGAACGAGTTGGACTGGTTGGCCGAAGGCGAGTCTGTCCAGGGCACTGCGAGCTACACCGTCAGTGACGGCCACGGGGGGACCGACACGGCGACGGTTACGGTGACGATCTCCGGCGTGGACGACCCGCCGCCGCAAATCATTGACAACGGGGACATGGGTTTCACCGCGAGTGGGGATTGGTATTATTATTCTTCTTTGGGTTTTGAGGACGACCTTCATTACAGCTTTGTGGGGACGGGATCGGACGTGGCTTCCTGGAGTTTTGCGGTTGCGCCGGGGCAGTATCAAGTGGCGGCAGCCTGGTCCGCCCATTCGAACCGGGCAACCAACGCGCCTTACACGATCTGCAACGGCGCAACAAGTTTGCAGACAGTTCCAGTGAACCAGCAAGTGGCGCCGGATGATTTCAGTGACCAAGGAACCGTTTGGGAGACACTCGGCACCTACACGATCACGGGTGGCGCGCTGTTGGTGACGCTTTCGGACAGTGCGAACGGTCTGTTGATTGCCGATGCCATCCGGGTCGAGCGAGTGGGTAACGTGCCAACGACGCAGACGGTCGACAACGGGGACGCGGGTTTCATCACGAGTGGGGATTGGTATCCCTATTCCGGCCTGGGCTTCGAGAATGACCTTCACTACAGCTTTGTGGGCGACGGATCGGACGTGGCTTCCTGGAGTTTTGCGGTTACCCCGGGGGAGTATGAAGTGGCGGCAACATGGGCCACCCACGCAAATCGGGCGACCAATGCGCCTTACGAGGTCTACGACGGTGCGATGAGTCTGGAGACGGTTCCGGTAGACCAGCAGGCGGCCCCGGACGACTTCACTGACCAAGGGGCTGTCTGGGAGACGCTCGGCACCTACACAATCATGGGTAACACGCTGCGGGTGAAGCTCTCAGACAATGCGAATGGCCTGTTAATTGCCGATGCCGTCCGTATCGAACGGGTGCGCGACCTACCGCTGATCATTGACAACGGAGATACAGGCTTTAGCGCGATTGGGGATTGGGTTCCCTATTCGTCGCTGGGTTTCGAGGGCGACCTTCAATACAACGCTGCGGGTGCGGGATCGGATACGGCTTCCTGGAGTTTCACGGTTGCGCCGGGGACATATCAGGTGGCGGCTACTTGGGCTCCCCATTCGAACCGGGCAAGCGATGCCCCTTACACCGTGTACGACGGTGCAACGGCCTTTGAGTCGGTTCTGGTAAACCAAAAGGTGGCTCCCGATGATTTCGATGACCAAGGAGTTGCATGGGAAGTGCTCGGTACAGTGGAGATAACTGGCGCCTCTCTAGTGGTGGAGCTTTCGGACAATGCGAATGGTCTATTGATCGCTGACGCGGTTCGCATCGAACGTGTGGGGGACGGGCCCTGGCTGGACCAAATTCCGGATCAGCAGATGCTCACTAACCAGGATACTCTGGTGTTGACTGTTTCCGCTCTGAGCCGAAACCCGGATGACCTGACGATTTTTCCTTTCGTGACGCCCTCAGCGCCTGTGACGTTGAGCATGGTCGGAGACCAACTGACGATTGACCCGGCCGACGGCTTTGTGGGGGACTTCGTGGTCAGAGTCGTAGCCAACGATGGGGTTAATACTGACAAGCAGGACGTTTCCATCTCGGTGACTGAGAACGCCCATTTGGCGCTCTCGACCATGATGGCTGCACCGGGGGAAATGCTCTATGTTACCTACGGCGGAGGGTTTGCCCCGGTAGACGGTCTGGTTGTGCGCTTCTTCAACAATGATGTTACCCTGGATATCCCGCTCATGATGGCGAATGGGACGGCGGTTGGGGTCCCCGTTCCGATGCTGCTCGATCCTGCAACCGGCGAGTTTTGTGCCGGAAACGTGGATGTGGTGGTGGTGGAGAAAGTCGGCGAAGTGGAAACGTTCGTTACGGACGTCATCGAAGACTTCTTCGTCCTCGACCTTCCGCCGGCGCCCGATCCGGCCGGCAGTGTGACCGCCGGGCATCTCCAGTACATGATCGACACTGCCAACCGGTACCTGGGTAATATCTCGGGTACAGATATGGACACACCGGACCTCAACAATGCACTCAATTCGATCGTCGCGGACTACGCCCAGGTATTAGCGGACGTGCAATCGGTTGTGGACAATCCGATTGTGACTTTCGATACCGGCTTGTTCGACGGTCAGCCGGTTACGGTGGGAGCCGATGCCCTGCGCGAGGTTGACCGGGCGATTCTCGCTATGACAAACCGGTTGAGCGGAAATTGGATATACCCTCAGGCATCCGTTACAGGATTGCGTGATAGTGTGTCCACAATAGAAACCAGTCTTGCCGGGGGACCTCTCGAACACCACCCCCAATACAACAACCTAGCGGGATACATGGACTCACTTGGAGACGGGACGACTCCGGCCAGACAGGTCCCAACGGGAAAAGCGGTCGACACAGGGCTCACGTATATCAACGCCGTAGGAGCGGCGGCCGGTATTCTCGCGGTCGCTGTCTTCGGATCGGCGGCTGCCGTACCGGTGGCTGTGGCAGGTACGGGTTTGATTATTGCCAACATTGTCCTGGGTGGCGGCCTGACAGCCATTGGGGGAGAGTTGACAAGCTACGGCTACCCGGAAGCAAGAGAATTGGTGCAAACGGGCGCCAAGTGGCTCGATAAGGGCATGAATTCGGTTCTATCGGCGGTTACATCGGCTCCCGATAAGATTAAGGCGGCTATTGACGTGCTCGAGAATGACACGCTCAAGAATTATAACTTCCAACCTATGAAGAAGCTCTCAGAACTACTTGCTGTTGCCGCTTCTCCAACGTTTACGCTCCCGCCCATCACTCTCTCTATCGACGATACTTCAGTACCCGAGGGCGCTCCCACCGAGACGGACACCGCCAAGTTTCTCGTCACGCTTTCCCGGCTTACCTCGCAGGAAGTGACGTTTCAATACTCGACGAGCGACGGGTCGGCAACTCAGGGCGATGATTACGGAGGCGTGGCGGGATTTCCGGGGACGATCGCTGCCGGTAGCTTGGGCACTTTTGTCCAAATCGACGTCTATGGGGACTCGGACCCGGAAATTAACGATACGTTTTTTACCACTCTCAGCAACGAGTCGGCGAATGTGACTCTTGGAAGGTACACGGGGATGGCGACCATTGTTAACGACGATGATCCTACCATTTCCATTGGCAATGCGCAAGTAAGCGAGGGCGATAGTGGCGCCGTGGCTGTCGATTTCACCGTCTCCTTATCGGTTCCATTCAATGAGGACGTAACATTCCAGTATTTCACGCAACCGGTAGCGCCGACAACGGCGGGCGTTGACTACCAGAGTGTCAGTGATTCCCCGGTAAAGACGATTCCCAAGGGGGCCCTGCAGACTACGGTTACGGTTTTTGTCAACGGTGACACGGACTACGAGCAAGACGAAACGTTTCAGGTGGGCCTCCAGAATGTGACAAATGCCAATTGGAACAGCGCTTATGGAGTAGGCACGATTACCAACGACGACACCCTTGCTGCAATTATTGTCACACAGAGTGGCGGATCGACCGACGTGGTCGAGGGCGGAACTACTGATAGTTTCACGGTGGTGTTGTCCGACCAGCCTGAAGCGGATGTCGACGTATCCGTGTCCGGAGACAGTCAAGTAAGTATCGTCGGTCTCCCGTCCGGCATACTGACATTCACGCCCGGCACTTGGAATGCACCACAAACCGTAACGGTTGCCGCCGTCGATGATGGCGCCATCGAAGGCGATCACTCCGGAACGATCAGCCTCAACAGCGCCTCGACCCCCGGCACGCCGTTCGACGGCCTCACTGCAACGGTCGTCGCCAACGTTACTGACAATGATACCAGCCGGGCTCATCTGGTGGGGCTTTGGTCCGGCAACTACAGCATCGAGGTAACCGGGTTTGGTTACACTGCCGTTCAAAGCGGAACGCTGACCATGAACATTGTCTCGGTCGCCGCGGATGGGTCTATAGAGGGATCAGGGCCTTGGAGCACAACCACCATGACGGGAATCGTGTGCTTCGACGAATTTGGCAGCACTTGGACCCGTGATTCGGGTGAGGAATACCTTTACGGCTATGCCAACGCGGACGGCTCTCAGGTCAGCGCTTCCGCCAGTTATACAGTCCCGGAGGGCACGCAATCCTGGGACTGGAATGTCGACGTCTCTGGCAATACTATGACGGGGACTTTCGTTTCGTCCAGGACTCCCAACACAATTACCCTGACTAAGCAATCAGCGGTTTCCGGCGACGGCGGAGAATCGCCGCTTGAGGAGAACGTTTCCCTGCTCCAGCAAGAGCAGTTAGATTCTATCGTCACGGAAGCGATCACTCGATGGCAGTCTGCCGGCCTCGATGAGAAAGGACTCACGGCTTTAAGCCAGGCAAGCGTCCAGGTCTTCAGTCTTCCCAATTCGTATCTCGGCTTGGCCTATTATGACAGTATTTACATCGACCAAGATGCTGCAGGCCACGGTTGGTTCATCGATGCGACGCCGTCGGTGGACGAGGAGTTCTATGCGGTTCGGGGCGATCCGGCTCTGCAGGCCGTCGACGGCACAGCCGCCGACGACGGCTTCGATCTGTTGACGGTCGTGGCCCACGAGATGGGACACGTGCTCGGGTTGGACCACAGCGACGTGTCGGGCAGCTTGATGGACGCCACCCTCACCATAGCGGAACGAAGGTTGCCCTCGGTTTTGGATGTGCAAGCCGTCGATTCGACGGGCGGTTCCTCTGAGATGGCCGCCATGCGGATCGAACAGGGCGATGCGTACGCCGTCTTTGACCCCAAGTCGTCGCAGGCGAGCATCGATGTTGCTCCGTTTTTCTTCTTCGATCCGTGGCATACCGACTTCAATCACGCATCGAACGTCGATTCGGCGTTTTCGTCCGATGGTTCCGCAGCACCTTGGGGCTCGGTTGAACGGTTCCGTATTCACGCCAGGGTGGACGACCTGGAAGCGTCCGGTTCGTACGCCGAGCTGCCAATGGTTCGGGTCCGGGACGACGAGTTGGAATTCGCTCTGTGGGATGATGAAGAAACGGAACTCCCGGACGACTACAGCGCGCTGCTCGGCGCCGGTTGGATTGGCGACCAGCCGGATTCGCAGGATTGGCTGGAGGCCTTGGACGATACTTTTGCCGATTGGCAAGCGGCATTGTAGCCCGGATTTTCGGCCCCGACGAGCGCCGGCAAACTACAGTTGTGGGAACAACGCATCTAACTCTGCAGCACCGGGCTCGCGGCGCAGGCCCGTTTCCAATGTGCCGCTCATGAGGCTGCCGGACGAGGAGCTGAGGTCTTCAAGACCCAATTCGTGGCCCAACTCGTGTGAAACGACTGTTAGCAGGTCCATCCGATCGACCGCCTGCGGATCGACGGCCCGCAGCTCGCTGCCGGTGAGCTGGAACTCCTCGTCGACGCCGGGCGTCGGGTCGATGAACCAGCCACGGCCGGCCGCGTCGATGTCGAGGTAAATCGCGTCGAGCGCGGCCAGTCCCAACAGTGTCCCTGGCAGGTCGGTGACGATGAAATCGACTGCCAGCAAGGCTTCGAGCTGCTTGGTCGCAATCCCCGCACCGGTCCAGTTGCCGATTGCGGCGGTGACGATTGGTTGCAGATCGGCCCGGGTCAGAGCGGCCAACTCCCCGGCGGGAGACACTTCCCCGCCGGCCGCCAGCAACGGTGACCCCACTTGCTCGATGCGGACGGCATCGGCAATCAACAGGCCGTTCGCACTGTCCGAAAGTTCCACCAACAGCGTGTCGCCCGTGATCGTGAAGGTGCCGAGCGTCTCCCAAGCAGCCCCTTGGTCGGTGAAGTCGTCCGGTGCGGCCTGCTGGTTGACCGGAACCGTTCCCAGACTTGTTGTGCCGTTGTACACCTCGTACGGTGCGTTGGTTGCCCGGTTCGGATATTCGGACCAGGTTGCCGCCACATTATACTGCCCCGGGGTAACCGTAAAACTCCAGGCAGCCACGTCCGATCCGGTGCCCACAAAGCTGTAATGAAGGTCGCCCTCGAAGCCCAAGGAAGCATAGGGGTACCAATTCCCACTCGTGGTGAAGCCCGTATCCCCGTTGTCGATGATCGGCGGCACGTCACCCACCCGTTCGACGCGGACGGCATCGGCAATCAACAGGCCGTTTGCAGCGTCTGAAAGCTCCACCAGCAGCGTGTCGCCCGTGATCGTGAAGGTGCCAAGCGTCTCCCAAGCAGCCCCTTGGTCGGTGAAGTCGTCCGGCGCCACCTGCTGGTTTACCGGCACCGTACCCAGGCTTGTCGCGCCATTGTATACTTCATAAGGTGCGTTGGTCGCCCGGTTCGGATATTCGGACCAGGTTGCCGCCACTTGATACCGCCCCGGGGAAACCGTGAAATTCCAGGCCGCCACGTCCGATCCCGCGCCCACAAAGCTGTAATGAAGGTCGCCCTCGAAACCCAAGGAAGAATAGGGGTACCAATTCCCGCTCGTGGTGAAGCCCGTATCCCCGTTGTCGATGATCTGGGTCGGCAGGTTCCCTACTCGCTCGACGCGGACGGCATCGGCGATCAACAAGCCATTTGCACTGTCCGAAAGCTCCACCAACAGCATGTCACTCGTGATATCGAAGGTGCCGAGGGTTTCCCAAGCGGTTCCTTGGTCGCCGAAGTCGTCCGGTGTTGCCTGCTGGTTCACCGGAACCGTTCCCAAGCTCGTAATGCCGTCGTAGACCGTATAAGGCGCATTCGTTGCCCGGTTTGGATGGGGTGCCCAGGTTGCCGCCACTTCATATTGCCCCGGCGTAACCGGGAAATTCCAGGAAGCCACGTCCGATCCCGCGCCCACAAAGCTGTAATGAACATCGTCCTCGAAGCCCGAGGAAGCATAGGGGTACCAATTCCCGCTCGTGGTGAAGCCCGCACTCCCGTCGTCGATGATCTGCATCGACGCCCCGCCCAGTTGGTCGATTGAAATGTTGTCCAGTTCCGCCGTACCGTAGGTAGTCTGCCATTGCAACTTCCGGATGTTTCCGCCGGTGAGAGTCTGGAAGACGTTACTTGTGCCTGTCGAGTTGAATTGGTTAAGGATGTGGTTGCTGCTATCGCGTACAACAACCTGGATCGGATTCATGCTCGCACCCCAGCTAAACGAGATCTGCTGGACGTCGAAATTAAATAGCATTTCCGCCGATCCGCTGGAAGTCTGGAATGTCTGCCCATAGAACGAGCCCAGCGCGACGGCATTGCCGATTTTTCCCTGCGGATACGAGACGGTGTCCGTAGCGCTGAAATTCAGTTCTCTGGGAGGCTCGTCCAGGTATTCACCCGTTCCCGGCGTTTGGGCATCGAGGAAATACGACCCCGCACCGAGCATCAGGGACGAGGAGGAGCCCCTTGGGTAAACATAGATATTGTCCAGGGCGGCGAAACTGCTGTAGGTGGAATTCCAGTCGACGCGTCGAATTGCCTTCTGGCTGCCGCTCCTTGTAATGGTGCCGTTTCCGGCCTTGTTGCCGGGTTTGAAGGAGCCGAGAAGTTCGTTGTTTTCTCCGTACACGTACATCTCAAAACTGCTGCCGGTGCCGACTCCATAGACGAAGCTGAGTTGCCAGACATCGTAATCGAACAGCAATTGCCCGGCTCCCTTTGTCCCTTTGCCCTTGAATATGTGCCGCATGGCGCCGGCGGCGGCAAATTCCTGGTTGGTCCAATTGTCGGTAACGAGCAACTTCCCGTCCGTGATTTTTCCCGCCGGGACGACAAGTTCATAGGGGGGCGTTCCCAATTGGCTCCCCCCCGGCACCGACTCGCCGTCAAGAAAAGTGTACGTGCCTGAATAGTACGCAGCGGCGTCACCGAACCCCGTGCCCGCCACGGTGGGATCTATGTTGTCCAACCACGTGTCGCCGCTGCCTATGGGAGACCAGTTGATCCTCACGTCCTGGTAATCCGAGGACGTCGGCAATATCAACGTGCCGCGTTTGGTCGAGTCCGTGTATTGGTGTGTGTTCTTGGGAGTGGGATCATCGGGAGTCGTGGTGAGAATCGAGGCGCCGTGACTGTCGGTTAACCCGACCTGTATTTTTTTGGTGAGCTGGTTGGAACCCCAATCAAACCCGATTTCCGTAATGTTATAGCCGCTGTGTGTGAAATTAAAGTCAAATGACCCGTTGCCCCAATGGGCAAGGAACCGGTAGCCCACGGACGGGTCGCTTAATGCGCCGGAAAACGTAACGTTGTCCCCTTGCGGCTCGTAATAATACGTGTGGGGAAGCCTGACCGCGCTACCACCCGGATAAAAATCGTTCCTTATCGTTGTGTCCAAGAGAGTGATGTTGTAGTCGCTATACCTCGCCGCCTCAATCGTCACTTGATAGTCTTCCACCTCGCCGTCGACGGCCGCACCCGTCGGCGCAAGACCACCGGTGCTGCTAATGCGGAAACGGGCGAAGGTATCACCTGCTACGGCATCTGCCGGCACGTCCAACGTCACAAAATTGTCTCCGGCCAGCACAGGCTCACTAACCAGGAACTGCTCGCCTGCACCCCAACCGCCGCTTTTATCGAAGTCGATCCAGGCATCCACCAGGCCGGCCTGCGAAGCGGTGATGGTAACCGAGACGGCCCGCCCTTGGGCCAGACTTCCGGCGAAGGTCACGCCATTTTCGTCGTCGTTCCCATCGGCGTTGTCTCCGGTGGCGGTTGCATCCGGTTGTCCGTCAAAGTCGCTATCTACACCGGCCCCCAGCCAGAGAGTCGTCTGGGTCCCGTGCCGGGCGCCGTCGTTGGCCAGGAGAGTCGGATACGTTGGATCAGGGGCATCCCCGTAGTCGAGCCCCCATCCCCACACACTTAACATCCGCCGGTCTTCCAACGGTTCAAGGCGCAAAATACGCCTGCTGGCGGAGTATCGCGACCGTTGACGGGAGGCAATAACTCGAGAAAGAAATTTGTCCGAGTGGCTTACAGACATCACACACTCCAATGGAAAAGATGGACCGACGAGCCAGCCAAAGATCATCCTTATTACTATGGGGCTAAAAATTCATAATAATTACCCAACGGAGAAGTGCAAGCAGAAAAGGGGCTTGTCCGCCAATATCTCTGCGTGAACAGCGGAAACGCCAATGCAACATAGGAGCGGCGACTCGAATAGGCCCGGACGCCGCACCCTCACGGCCCAATAGAGGGGGCGCCGGATTGCGGGGATCGCGACTTGTGTTCCACGTCGGCGCAGATAGCAACGGCTCGTGTTATGGGGTGCAATCCGAGCCATGATGCGCTGGCGGCCGGGCTTTGGATGACGCGTTCGTCGAGCGGCTCATAGCCAGCCTAAGCAACCCTTTGCGTGATTACTGTCGATGGCCGGGCCGTTTCCCGCGTCTTGACGTTATCTTTGGGAGAGTCGTCATGGTAACCACAACCGTGGTCGTATCCATAGCTGTAGTCGCAATCGTAGTAGTCCGCACCTTTTTCGGAACGGATGCAATTGACAACAATGCCGAGGACTTTGATACCCAACAGGGAAAGGCTCTCGGCTGCTTGCGTGACCACTCGCCGTCGATTTTTCTCCAGTTGCACGGTAAGGAGAACCCCGTCAATCAGCCGGCCGACAATGGCTGCGTCGATCACCATGGCGGCAGGACCATCGATGAAGATCTGATCATACCGAGTCTTGGCCCAAGAGAGGAGTTCGGAGAATCGATCGCCCGCCAGCAGTTCGGAGGGATTGGTGGGCAGTGGTCCGGATGGGAGAACGTCGAGGTTTTCTGCCAGCAACCGGTAGAGGTTTGCCTCGGCTGCCTCGGCGACTGACGGCCCGTCACGGAGGACGGCGGACAAGCCATGCTGCCCCTTCAGGTTGAGCCGTAATGTCAGTCCCGGGCGACGCATATTGGCATCGATCAACAAAGTCCGTTTGCCCGACTGGGCACAGGCCATCGCCAGATTCGCAGCAACGGTTGTCTTTCCGTCTCCCGGCTCGCTGCTCGATATCACCAGGCTTTGTGGATTGTCCTCGGCAATCGCCAGTGCCGCGCGCAGGGTCCGAAAAGCTTCGGTTTCGATGGCATGCGGTTGCACGTAGGTGTGGATTGCATCGATGCCGCTGTCGGCAAGTTGCTCCAACCGACCTACCGTTGCGAGGACCGGAAGCTGCAATTGGGCCTGGATCTCCTCGGGCGAACGAAAACGGTCGTCCAGAAGATCCAAGAGGTAGACGATCGCCAGGCCGACGACAAGCCCGATCACGACAGAGAGCATGGCCACCTTCTTCCGGTTTGCCGAAATGGGGGCGTTCGGCACCTCGGGTCGGTTAAGAATGGAAACCCTAAACGAACTGTTCTTTTGGCTCAGATCGATGTTCTCCAGGCGGTTCAGGACAACGTCGTAGGTTTGCTGTAGGCGGTTCCAATCGAGTTCCAGGATGTCGATCTGCGCCCTTGTGCCGTCCAGTCCGACGGCGGCGGATTTTGCTTCTTCGTAGCTTGCCAGAACCAGCTTTTCCTTCTCCGTTGCCTGAGCGAGTTGCTGTCGCGCGGTTGTGAGAAACAAGGGGGCCAATTCCTGGTTGTTTAGCTGGTGCAACTGCGCGTTTCTGATTTGATACTGGTTTTGTAGCAGGTGGTTGGTCATGCTAATCCGTCCCTGAATCTCGCGCACCTTGTTATGGGCAGGGCCGTATAGCTGCAGGGCCGATTCGAGTTCGGCCCGGTCCTTCATCAACTGCTGGCTGAGGCGGTCATTCGCGTACGAGTCGGGAGGATTGAGCCCGAGCCTTTGGAGGAACCGTTCCCCGCCCATACTATTGGACATCGTCAAGGCAAGTTCCACTAGGTCTTCGCCACTTCGGATGGCGGACTCGACGGTAGCCAGTTTCGATTGGGCATCGAGCCGGGCTTCGTGGGCCTTGATCCAGGACTCGTTGAGAGAAACGACCCGCTTCACAAGTACGCTGACTTTCTGGCCGTCGCCACGGAGTCCCAATTCGTTCGCGTCCCGCCGCGCGGCGATCAACTGATCCTGCTTGACTCGTATCTGCTCCTCAAGCTTGACCTTCTCACCGTTGAGAATGCGGAGCAACTCGCCGGACGTGTCTTGGTGGAACCGGTTCACGAAATCCAGGTAGGCGGAGAGAATACTGTTGAGAACCGCCGCCGCAGCTTCCGGGTCTTTGGAGCGGTAGGCAAGATTCAAGACGGCGGTGCCTCGCACAATCGATGTGTTGAGGTTGCGAACAAGGACTTTGGCCCGATGCTCGGGGGAAACCTTTTTCAAGTTACCTAAGCGCTCAGGTGGCAGGGTCTTCAATGCGGCCTCCATAACCGCTTGGCTCTGCAGCATGTTCTTGTAGGTCTCCATGAGTCCTTGAACCCTTGCTGCGTTGGACATCCGTGTGGACCAGGTCCCGGTTTCTCCCGTTTGGAGGATCAACAGGGAAGACCTGGATTCGTACACCGTTGGCGCCCTGACATTGTATAATCCCCCCAGCAGACAACTCGCCGCCAAGGCAACGATGACGATGCCCTTGTGGCGGTAGACGACCCGCAGGAAGCGGAGGATGACCTGTACGGGATGGGGCTCAACCGACGAATCGGCCGGGGCGGCGGGATTGGACAACTGCTCGGCCATGATGGATTCTTATTTGGATGTTCCGGCGATTTCGACTGTTGGGCGGCAGATTACCGGCGGTTTCGTGCCGACCCACCTATGCCAAATAGCCGAGGGATGTCAGTCAGGACGGTGCCCACATTCGGCTCCACGCTGACGATGTCACCGGGTGCGAGCTTCAGGTTGGCCGCCCGACTTCTTTTGGCTGCCTTCAGGTCAACTCGTATCGCTATTTGCTTGTCGCTGTCGGGGTTCTTGCGAATCACAAGAACCTCGTTTGCCAGATTCGACGTCAATCCGCCCGCCAAGGCGATGGCGCCGAACACGTGCAGATCGTGGTCCAACGGATAGTCATACTGCCCGGGCATCTCGACCAGACCAATCACTTGAATTGGTTCCGGCCGCAGTCTCTCGACGGTAATGACACTGCCATCCGGCAAGTATTCGCCGCGATCGGCGGAGGTTCTCACGTCTGCCAGATCGAGACACACCAATTGCGGCTGCCGTGGAAGGACTTCTTGCGTAGCGCCGGCTAGCTGAACGCCCGAACCGCCGGGAAGAGCAGATTCCTGCGCGGCCAGCCTGCTTGGCCCGGCGGGGCGGCGAATCGTAATTCTCGTACCCGCATCCTCGGCAAACCCCCCGGCGGCCATGATTGCATCCAACAGGTAGCTCGACTTGCGAGACAGTTCCTGAACGCTGGGTGTTTTAACGGCCCCGGCCACGGTTATGCGATTGGCACGCTGCTCTTCTATGATGACTGTCACCAGAGGCCGACGATAGAGTTGCCGGTTCACACAAGCCGCGGTGATCTGCTGGTCAGCCTGCATCAAGCTCAGCCCTGCCAGCGGCAGCGGGCCGATTTCCGGAAGTGTGCAGGTCCCGTTGTCGTTTACCCTGATGCGAAGTTCGGTAACGGCATCCGCATCCAGCCCCGCTGCCAACGTAACCTTCAATAGATCACCCCGCTTGATCCGGTCGTTCTCTGTTGTCCGGTGGACAAAATGAGAGATGTCCAGGTTCTGTGCTTTGTGGACGTCTTTTGCCTGAAACTCGGGGGGAAGACTTCGTGGAGTGTAGCGAGTGCTCAGTAAGGAGCAACCTGCAGAACCACAGACCGTAAATGCGGCCAAGGCCAGAATCCCGGCAACAACCGAGAGACTACGACACGAGTGGGGTGATAACATGACTGGGGGCTCTCTCCGTGTTTCCGGCAGGAAGTTCCGCTAAGCAACTTCTTTCGGATACGGTTGTTCTTTCTTGCCCTGCCGGATTGGCGCGATCGGACGGTTCTCCACCCGGCGACGCGTCATCAGCGACATGGCGAATGCCGGAAACAGAACGACCAATGTCAGCGTGCCCACAATTACAACGAACAAAGTTGCGGACAAAGACTCGACGAAACCGAATCTGGACGAGATATGCCTTGAAGAGTCCGACGGCTCGATGGCTGGTCTCAACGCATCCTCAGTGAATTCCATGTCTCCTGTAAGTGTTGCCATATTGTCAGCATCTGCGATCCAATACTTCCATCCTTGGAGAGGATTACTCATCAATGATTGGCCAGCTTTCATCACTGGATATCCGTTTTCCGTCTCAACGGCCCAAAGGAGTCAGGTGAGTGGTGTGTACGATGCCCCACGAGAATGCGGAAATCTACTCGCTAGAAGCATCAGACACAAGGGCACTTTGCACCCCCTCCTCCAAGGGGGGGTGCGGCAGCAATTTGACGACGACCTTGACACAAAAAGACTTAATTGGCGGAAATCTGGTCAGAAATGCGTTAAAAGGGCAATTTGTCCGCCCGAAATGCAAAATGCGGCGATAGCTGGCAACCTGATCGCCATCAAGAAGTTTCGTCTCGCTCCTGGATCATTTTCAAGATTCGTTTTCCAATGGCCCTGCCGGTATCCTTGCCGCTATATGGGCCTGTATGCGCATGGTCGTAGAAATCGTTTCGCCCGTTGAAATCAAAAAGGGAAGACAGGTCGAGAAAGTCATCCTTGTCTGCGATTGTTTCTTGGACACAGCGGTAGAAATCTTGAATGAACATTCTTCGATCTTTGGGGAGAGTGCAATAGAACTCGTCTTCGAATTCAGTACGGCCTTTTTTTGTGTGAGGCACCGGTTGCAAGACAAATAGCGGCAGAATGCCAAATTCACGGCAAATAGCTCGGATCATTTTTGTGTTGTCAACATATATTGAAACCGTCTTCTCTAAATTACCATGACTTGCATCATTAATGCAGCCGGAGCAAATGACTGGGGGTGTGATATGAGGACAGATATAATCCCGGCAGAAAACAGAATAAGTTCCGAGAGATTGAGCGACAGCATAACGCATCGTGGGTGCGTGGTATCCCTCAATAAGTAGTCTGAGTTTTATTGCCAAGTCACCTTGGATGTTTCCGGCTCCAAACATATAGCCGTGACCTGGATCATTATACCCATCATAGAACACAACCACGGTTGGAACTTGGGTTGCCGGCACTTGCCTCAGCAGTTCCTGAAACTTAGCTAATTCTAGGGATGATTGGAAAGAACCAACGCCAAAGTTCTTGACGGTTGCCGAAATGCCGGAGTCTTGAAGATATTTCCCCACTTGATTGGCCAATGTCAGTTCATCGGTAGTTTCCAGATTCAACATTGTCGACCCTCCAAAAAGCCAGATTATTTCATCGGAATCTGGGGGTGGGATGGAGGCAGGACAATGCCTTGCTGCGTAGAAATCCGTGAAGTTGATCGTATCAGTTGCTATGGGCCTTACGCTGTAAAGGGAATAGTTGTGGTACTTGCCGCCGGCAGATCTGACGGCTTTAAGGTCGCTCAAGAACTGATCCCTTTCTGGCAAGTCTGCCAGCAAATAGAGTAAACGCTTTTTGGGAGGCGTTGGTCCCAAGGGCCTGTGCGCTCGTAAACGTGCCCAAACTTCAACAGCAAGAATTGTCAGAATGAGCATGAAAATTAGGAGAGCACATTTTAGCGAAATAATGCCTGCACTTTTGGCAACGACAAGAATGCCTCGTCGTCTTTCAGCTACCGGTATCCGTGATAGTAGAAAACTCCCCATGATGAGAAGAATGCCCCCGATTACGAGACTATGCAACTGGACTCTGCCGAATCCAGGATGGCTTTGGGGGAAAGCATCTCCTAGAAAGGCTATTAGCACGAATAAAAGTCCTGCGACAATAGCCCAGAAACCTATTCGGGAAAAGGCTGTATAATGACTGGATGGCGTTCTGCCGTCAGATGTCCTATTGGCAGAAAATACAGACTCACTCATGTTTATTGCTCCTAACCCGGCCAACGACAGCACCAGTAAGCCACCACGCCGGTTTTCCGTCCCAATCTTCCAAGGACTCAGACTCAGGTGTAGGTGAGATGCTCCCCACGAATTACGGCCATCCGACAATCGGGCCGCTTGATTCCCCGCTATCGTGTGGATTGTGTCTGTGCAAAAGATACTCGAATCCAGCAAGTCATGTCCATAGCATTCTTTCCTTTTGATGCGGGGGGCGAAGATTCTCGGTGGGTGTTGTGTGTGCTACGTTGCCGTGACAGGTTACTTGAGAGGGACGGGCACGGCCAGCCGCGACCATCGGTCGGTCAGCGAGGCCAGCGGCGGCGGCACGTCGCCCGACCAGTCCTGTAAGATGCCGCGGAAGCGACCATCAGAGTTGCGCCAGAGGGCCAGATCGACCGGCTGGGGCAGCACGAGCCGCAGGTCGCCTGTTTCAAACCGGCTGAGCCCGCCGGCAGCCAGTGCGTCGAGGCGGCCGTCGGCATCGAGGCGGATCGCGGCAATGCCCGTGGCGTGGATCAGGACCGGGCGGCCTTGGATTTCGACGGTAACCTGCATGGGATCGCCGACGACGTCCTGTTCGGCTGCCGTGAGTACGACTGTGCCGTCGATCAGACGCGTCTGGCCCTTCAGCGGCGGGAGGACGGCGGGACGTCCACCATGGCAGGGATTGCCTACGAAGGGCGTTTGCGGTTTGAGTCCCCGGTTGCGAAGCACGTCGAGCACCCGGGCGACGGCATCCTGAGTCGATCCAGTGGCGACCATTTCGCCGGGCAGCGCGGCGTCGCCGTCGAACGGCTGGCCGTCGAAGCCCCGCGTCCATGGGCCCATACGCACCAAGGCGGTTTTGCCGGCCTGAGCCACACGGCGGAAGAACTTGGCGGCCGCCGGGCGCTCGAACTGCGGATGGTAAAACAGGGCCGCTTCGTACCGTTGCGGTCCGTAGCGGAGATAGCCCGCTTTGTCGAGGCGCAACGCGCCGCTGTGGATATCGTCGCTGGGGATCAGGTCGGCGTAATAGCCAGCCGTCCATAGGGCATCGGCCGCCGCGATGCCGTAGTCCTCGAAACCCGCTCCGGCGAAGTTCTGGGCGCTGGGATGCCCGAACACCATCGCCACCGGGCAATCCAACGGACTGCGGACGACGAAATTCAGCAACCGGATGCGGGCGTCGCCCTGCAAGAGCCGGCCGCGGAGCAGCGCCTCGGCCGAAGTGGAGTACTTCGATCCTCCTGGTGTGGGATACTGTGGGTGGAAGTGGTAACGTCCGCCGGCCAGGGCGTCCCTCCAGATGCCCACCTCGTATTGCTTGATGTTCGACGAGTAGTTCATGTTGTACCACAACGAACCGCCCCATCGCTTGCTCAAGGCGGTGCGGATGCTGTAGGAGCAGTTGAAGTCGGTCTGGCCGAAGTCGCGGGTGGCGGCCCACCAATGGACGCCGTTACGACGCATCTCGTCCAAGTGCGGCCTGTTGTGCCAGGTAGGGTGTGTCCCGACGAAGGCCTCCGGCCCGAACGTCTTTTTCACCACCCGGTAGAAGTCGTCCTCCAGTGCTGCATTTCGGCATCGGAAGAATTCCATATAGCGGTTGATCGTCGCCAGCCGATCCGACTCCTGTCCGCAATGCGGTTGGGACATCAGCAGCACGTCGCGGAGCAGGTCCCGTCCCTCGCTGTGGCGGGCGTAGGCTTCGGCCCCGTCGCGGGAGAACCAGAAGTCGTCGGTCAGCCGGCAGAACTTCGGCTGCCACGGCGGCACGCCCCATTCGTCCTTGCAGGCGCCCAGCAGGCCGCAGTCGGCATATTGCCGCACGATGGCCCGCTGGAACGCCACGATTTCCGGCGAGAAGATATCGGGAAACAGATGGGCAAAGGCCACCATGACACAGGCTTCCCGCCCGCGCGTCGCCGGGGAGCAGGGGATGGTCACGCTCACCTGCTTCGCGGAGGCTTCGGTCACGCGGCAGGATGCGGTAATGTCGGTGACCGAATCGCCGTCAATCCCCTGGTCGTCGCGGACGTAGGAATAGATCCGCACCAGGCGCCCGGCCAACGTTATGTAGGGCGTTTTATCATAGGTATAGTGGTCGATAAACGGTCCGGCCGCTTCTTGCGAGACGCTCACCTCACCCGAGTCAGCCAGGGACACGCGTTTCAGACGTAGCAATTCGAGCATCTTGTCGGGATGTTTTTGCCGGAAGGCCTCGCGGGCCTCGCGGATGCACAGGTCGACGATCAGTCGCATACCTTGCGCTCGGGCATAGTCAGCAGCGCGGCGGATCTGGTCGTGCATATCCGGGTCGGTGATCTCGTGTCCGGGCGTCCGGAAGACCGCAAAAAGCACGTCGTAATGGGAGTTCCGGGCAACCATATCGAGAAACGGCTTGTAGCCCTCAGGCTCAAACTCCTTCGGCTGCCAAGGCCACACATTGATCACGGGAGGGACGTTCTCTAGCTCTTTACCCAGCGCTATGATATTCCCTGGTTGCTCTTTGGACTCCTGAAGAGTCAACTTCTCCCGTTCTGACCCCAGTTCAGCCTGTTTGTTGCTTTGGCCACAACCTACAATCGCGCAGACGACAATCCCCGCAGTTACGAAGCCCCGACATGCCAAGAAACCGCCGATCAGCAGTCCGGCCCCGGCCTTCGCCAACGCCGAAAACACGCTCTCTTCACAGCGAAGCCTGACAACGGGGGAAAACCACGAAAATGGTTTCAGTGGGTTACGGGTCATTATAGCTCGCTCGCCCGGTCAAATGGAATGGACCGCAAACACCGGTGCCGGTCCGAGCCAGGAAGGCACAGCCGCACCCGGGATTGACTGCTCTCAGGTGCAGTCTCCCCCCTTCCAGGCCCAGAAAGGGGCATATACTGATAAGTCGCTGTCGTTGTCAAGGGCGGATTGTTGAGGCAGCTAATGCACTGGGGGACTGATGCGCCCATGGATGGCGGTTAAGGGGAAGATAAGGGGAATAGAGAAACCCCCCATATCATTTCTCTGAGATACTCTTCTCAGAATGGTACGAGTATGGGGTACTCCCCGAGGAGACGTAATCTTTGGGGCTAATGAGGAACCATGAAACGGCACGTGGTCGATGTTCATTGTGGCTCTGCTGCCTATCATTGCCCACGTGGCACAACCGAGGCTCGCTGATTCGGAGATACCAGTGTCGCTTGATCGCCTCGCCACTCTTTTGCGCCTTCTTGCCAGGGTAGCCTTCTGTCCGATGTTTGGAACCGTCCGGCGTGCCTGGCACCTCTGCCCGCCTCGCTGTGATGCGGTCCGGTTGGGAGCCCCCCCATCCCCGCCCAGAAAACCCGGTTGCCCTACTTGATTCTACCAACTGACCCTGTTAGACTAACGGATGTCCTTCTCATTCTGAGTTGGGATATCTTGCTATCCTTATTCACCAGCAGGAGAAACCTAGCTGGCAACAACCAAACATAGGGGTGAATCATGCGATACTTAGCGGCGGCATTGATCGGTTTCTCGGCACTCGGATTTGTGTTGGCTGTTGCCGCACCCTATGTGGGTGGCATAACGGGGGTAGCCCCAGAAGGATTTTCCCGAGCTTGCACCAATCTTGCGCTGATCGCCATTGCGTTGGGTGTATGGTTTCGAGATTCCGGCAACCAAAAAAGTAGACTGTGATGGAAACGGCAGGACAAGAACAACACCGGCAAATGCTTAGGAATGAGAAAGACGGCAGCATCCTGGCGCTGATCCCTGACGGAAGATTCCTGGCAGGTGACGAGAAGTTCGAAATCGAGTTGTCGGCATATTACGTGGGAACCACGCCTATCATCAATGCACAGTACAAGCAGTTTGTGGATGTTACGGGTCATCCTCCACCAGACAAGAGCCAGTGGGGGCGTGCGAGGTGGCATGGCAACGCCTTTCCGGCAGAGTTGGCAGATCATCCGGTCGTGTGTGTCTCGTGGGAAGATGCTCTGGCATACTGTAACTGGGCCGGATTGCGCCTGCCAACCGAATTGGAATGGGAAAAAGCGGCTCGTGGCACGGATGGTCGCGAGTTCCCTTGGGGTAACGAGTGGGACCCCAAGAAATGCTGCAACCAGCATGACGGCGCCAACGGAACGTACAGTGTGTCGAGCTGTTGCGAGGGGCGCAGCCCTTGCGGCATGTACCACATGAGCGGAAATGTGTGGGAGTGGTGCGCGGACTGGTATGACGAAGACGCCTATTCGCGATATCGGGACGGAGACCTGGCGCCTCCTTCTTCCGGAACGTCCCGCGTGTTGCGCGGCGGCTCGTGGGTGAACGACTCTCCGGACGCCTTCCGGTGTACGTGTCGTCGTCCCTCTCACCCGGATTACCGCCTCTTCAACCTTGGTTTTCGCGTGGCCAAGGATTTTGCGAAGACCGTTTGATCGTCAAGGCCCGGAGAAAATCCATCCGCAGCACGGACGCCGGGGGCCCGGTCAGGCAGACTACAGCTCCCAACCCTTCCGGTATTCGCGATAGAGGTGCTTGTTGGCGCCGGCAACGTTAGTGATTTTCATGTTCTCGCTGTCAAAGAGCACCTTCCTCCCGGCACGCAATGCGACGGTTGCCAGGTTGACGGTGTCTGTGATCGGTCCGGCGTTCAGGAAGCTACCCGGCGATTGTTTGCCCCCTCTGACGGCCCGGAGCCACAGGTTTTGGTGCCCGCCGTGCCCCTGCTGCCTCTGTTCCAATCGGAGGGCTTCACTCTTGCCCTTGGCGAACAGTTGCGGGTTCTGGCCGTGGAAACCGGCCATGATCGCCCCCCGGTCGCCGACAAACAGGATGCCCTCTCTGCCCATCTTGGTTGTGTGCGCCTCGATTTCCCCGGGCAGGCGGGGTTTCATGCCGCCGTCGTACCAGAACAGGTCCAGTTCGGGCATGTCCTCCCGCGCCGCAAACTGGAGGCGGATAGTGCAGCCGGTCGGGTAGGAAAAGTCGTTCGTCGCGGTCCGGCTGACGTGATCGACGATCGAGCAGGTGTGGGTCGCCCATGCCTCGGCGCTCCGTGGGGCGCCCAGGCCGAGCGCCGCAAATACCGGCCAAAGACTGTAGATGCCCATGTCGGCCATCGAGCCGCCGCCGAAATCGTACCAGCCGCGAAACACCGTGTGCGTGTAGTGCGGATGATAGGGGCGGTCGAGCGCAGGCCCCAGCCACAAGTCCCAGTCGAAACCCTTGGGAACCGGCGGCCTGTCGGTGGGAATCTCGGTGTACTGGGGCCACACCGGCCGGTTCGTCCAATTGTGGACTTCCCGGAGCGGGCCGATGATTCCCTCCCTGATCCGCTCGGCGATCAAGCGGTTGCCGGTTCCGCTGCCGTAGGCCAGCAGGTGGGTGGCGGCCTTCGTCTTGCGGGCCGTCGCGACGACCAATCTTCCTTCGTACATCCGGTTGGCCAAGGGCTTGTGTACCATCACGTGCTTGCCCTTGTTCATCGCTGCGATGGAGATCGCCGCGTGAAGATGATCGGGCGTCATGATCTTGACGGCGTCCAGGTCCTTTTCCTTCTCCAGCAGCTCGCGGAAGTCGGCATAGCCGGAGCACGCCTTGAAGTTCTCTTTGCCCCTCTGGTTTGCGTAGTAGGCGTCCACGACTTCCCGGCCCACCTCCCGGCCGCCGGGACAGCCGCCGTCGTTCTCGCGCCAGCCGGGTTTTCCCAGATATCTTCGTATTGTGTTCCGGATGTTGTTCTTACCCCACTCGACGTAGTCGTTGCTGTCGGCGTTCGGGTCGCATACTGCCACAATCTGCATCTCCGGCTCGGCGAGCAAGCCCCCGAGTTCGCGGAATCCCTGCGTGCCCATGCCGATGTTGGCCAGGGTGATCTTGTCGCTTGGAGCGACCTGTCCGGCTCCCCCCAAAACATGTCTGGGAACAATAGCAAGGGCGCCGGATGCGACGGCGGATTCCAGAAACCTGCGGCGATTGATATTGGAAGTCATTGGATGCCTCCTGCGGCAAACGGGGGTTGTGCAATTTTCAGCCCTCTCGGATGACCACGGATCATACCACGCCGGTCGCGGGTGGTCCAGAATCCGCCGTTTCTTGGGCTGCCCGGTTCCGCCGGGCGGCATCTTGCTACGGGCTATAGATCTGCTACAAGGGTTTCCAAGTTGGGTGTTTCTGGCCAAGCCGGTCTGGGGAAATAATCCGGACAGGCCGTCACAACAAGATTGCCCACTGCCGTGGGATAGACCGGAGCAGGCCACACCCAGGGATTGAACTTCCTTGCGTTAAGACCAAAACCGGGCACTCCCGGAAAGTGCCTATCCACCCCCGGCTCAAGCCCTTACTTCGCGCCTTGCCCAAGAACAGGCCGTGGTTGTTCACGGCCCCGCCCAGCCGGAAGTACCCGCAAGGCGGCCACTGGATCAACACGAAACACCTCAACAAGGACTTCTTGAAGCTTTTGACCAAGGCGGGCATCAAGGCGGGGCGGAAGACCGGCGGGTTCTCAATCCACTCGCTGCGCAACTCGTTCGAGACCGTCTGCGTCAACGCCGGGATCCCCCAACGGGTGGTCGATACCTGGTTGGGCCATCGTTCCGGTCGGTCGATGGCAAGCATTTACTACAAACTGTCCGACGAGGACAGCCAGAAGTTCATGTTGAAGGTCCCGCTTGGGATCGGCAAGCTGGCGGCCGATGCCAGCACCACGTAGACCTACAAGGAGGTCAGGATCATGTCGACGTTCATGTTGATGATCACGGTGATCGCCGTTACGGCGGTCACGAGTCGAGGCGCGCGTTGGGTGACAGTTTGGGTGACACCTATCTTCTTAGGGCAGGGAGAGAAGTAGAACTTGCCCGACAAATATTGCATGGCCACCGAAATTGCAGGATGCCGAGACGGTGTTGCTGTTTCCGGCGATGGTGGGGTGAGGGACATCTAACGGACGCCGTCGATTCCGGCCGGTTATTGAAACCATCTGCGGCGCTGAGGGGCGTTGGCCTATCCACGAGGGTAATATCCTGGACTTCCACTGCTTACGTTACACCTGCGGCGTCTGGCTTGCGCTGGTCGGCGCCGAGCCGCACGACCATCGTTCCGCCCGGGCTATCCTTGCTTGTAGCGATTGGGCTTGCGCTTGTTGTATCTTCGGCGAGTTGGCGTTTCCCTTCAAGGCGACGATGCCCCGTGCGGCTTTGGCCGTCTTGGTTGACCCCTTGACGGGCTCCAACACATGCCGGACGTCGTCGTTCGGGGCTAGGTTCAGATCCGTCAAGAGTTGCTGAAGAAGCGACAGCACATGGTGGGCGTCGCGTGGGAAGGTCCTATAGGACGCCACCAAGGGCTGAAGCGACTCGGCCGCGAACCACGCGTGCAACGGCGAGAGACGGGCGACTTCGGCAAGGCCTTCGGCCAGACGGTTCAGGCGAGCCCAACCGGTCGAGAGCAGGCGTGCCAGGACCTTGCCCATCGGATCGGGATGCGCTCGGCCGTCCTCGATCGCTTCGATCAAAACGTCCAACGCTAGGCCCCGGGCGTCGGCATCCTTCGACAGTAGCCCAACCCAAGCCGCAAGACACGCCAATTCGCTCCAGGGGCGGTCCCTGGCAAGAAGCGGTTCCAGGAAGACGTAATAAGGCTCGAAACTCGACGAGGGATCATCGAACCGGTACATGAGTGCCTCGACGCCCGCCCGAAGATACGGGTCCATGTTCTGCGGCCAGGTCGTGGCGAGCCACTGCAACGTCCACGGCGACCCGAAATTGGCCCAGCGGTCCACCTTATCGTGTAAAGCAACGGTTGGATGCAAGGGGTCGGCGCCGCGACATGCAGGATGGACGGCAACCGTCATCTGCGGAATGTGATAAGTCTTCTTGTAGAAGGAGTCCTCAACGATTCTCTCGCTCGGCTTCCAAGTGTAGGTCGCCGGCGTGACGGCGTCGGGGATGTCCTCGCCAAGACGCAGAATGGTCAGTTTTTCGATCCGCCCGTGCGGCGACCGGGCGCGTCCGGCGGCCAGCCAGAGTGCGGCGGACTTGCGGTCCCGCTTGGTCGGATCGGGCTCGCCGCCCAGGGCCCAGTGTACGGCGTTGCCAGCCGTGCCCGAGATATCCTTGGCGGCCTCGAGGGCTTCCCGGCGCTGTTCGGGTGCCATCCGGAGCATTGCCGCGATAAGATCCGCGCCCGGCGGCTGGATTTTCTTCTGCTCCAACGTCGCGAGGCGCTCGACCAGGACACGGGGATCGATCCATCCGCCGCTGTGGGTCGGCGCGGCGAGCATTGGCGCTGCAAGCCCCTTCTGCACACGTACGACAATCTCCTTCAGGCGATGGTCGATGAAGCGCCATATCCCACGCCCGACTGCCTTGCGATGGTGCGGCTTCGACAACCCCTTGCCGCCGAGCCATGAATGAAGAAGTTGCGGCAGCGAGAACGGGGCGCCCCACGCGGCGGCCAAACCCTGGGCCGTTCCGCTGCCGGTTTGCGTCTTCAACAACCGCTTGATCAACGGGTCGGCACGCTGCTTGAAATCCTCGGGCCGGCGGTCGCAAAGACGGCTGATCCCGTCGACGATCCGTTCCACCTCGTCGCCTGAGTCAACTGATTCCAACGCGTGAGCGACGGCATCGAGCAGTTCGTCCACGGTTTCGATGGGCTCGATCGGATCGGCCCCGGTCAGCACCGGCGCGTCGTAAAGATCGAACTCTAGCGGGCCCGGCATCGCGCCCGGCTGAATGGCTTCAACCGCAGCATCTACACCCGCGGGTTTCGCCCATCGTGGGTCGATCGTCCGCGCCTGGTCCACCAGCGACGAGAGTTCGGCTATTTCCGCGTCGTCTGTTTCGGCCACACCCTCCTCGCCCATTTCGCGCAGCAACTTCTCGATTCGCCCACGCAGCGTTGGGGCAAGGTCGTCGAACCGCTCACGAAGACTGGCCGCATGATCCGCATGGGCACGCGACGCCCAGCCCTCGATCAGCTCAACCGCCAGTTCCTGGACATCCGCAGCCTCGTGGGCCAAGCCTTCAGTGGCCGTGTTCAGCGCCCAAGGAACCAGTTCCGGCTGCCGCTTGGCCACTCGCCGGGCGAGTTTGAGCACAGCCTTCGGCTGGCTCTTCGGGCGTAGGGAAAAGACAACCCCCGCCGACGTGAGGAACGCTTCGCCGTCGAGCCGTCTTGCCTTCTCGATACTGCCAAGCATCTTCACGGCGAACGTCACGACGTGGGACACCTGGCTGGAAAGCAGATCGACGAGCGTTTGCTGTCGGGAGGCGAGTTCTTCGGGCGTCGGTTCGAGCGTTTCGAAGAGGCGGATATAGCCGGACAGCGTATTGTTCTTGAACCCCGTCGTCAGTCCGCTGAGGCTGCCATCCAGGAGCCGCTGCCGGTCGATGTGCCCTTTACCGGCCAACTCGACCAACGCAGCCCCCCAACCCTGGATGTCTTTCCGGTACGGTGTGTCTTCGTAGAGGAACGCATCCGTCTCGACCTCAAAGAACCGCCAGATGTCTTCCAGAAGGTCCGGCTCGGCAAGCAGCTTCTGACTCAACAGTGTTTTACCGTCGTCGTTCCAACGATAGATGCCCGAGGCCATAAGTCGCGCGTAGCCGTCGAAGGTCGGCTTGGGGCACACGCCCTCTGTGATCAACGCCCTCAAGGTCTCCCAGCCGATTTCCGGAAACTCGCCTTCAAGTTTGGCCTCGACCCACTCGGCGATCCACTCGGGTCGGCGATCCAGGAGGACTTTGCGAAAGGCCGTTACGTTGTCGCCGTAATCGCTGGCCGCGATCTTCTTCGCCTGCGACAGGGGCCCGACGGCCAGCACGCCCAACTCGGCGACACCCTGCAAATGATGCAGAGAACGGTCGTTTCTCGACCAGCGTCTCGGCTTTCCCTGCACGCGGTCGAGGATGGGCGTCTTCGGCGGATCACCTTCGCCCCACCATCGCGCGCCACGGCGGATCTCCTTGAGCAACTCCGAGGCCGTTTTGGAGAGCTTCCGGCGCTGGCTTTCGTCGAGCGACTCGACGGCTTCGGCCAGCTTCATCGCCTTGCCTTCGACGACGAGCTTCTCGAATTCTTCCGGTGTCATGGCATTCACTCCGCGCGTTGTGTGGTTTGCGGTTCCTCCGGCACGGGCTCATCCTTATCGATAAACATCCGGGCGGCGAGAATGTGCTTGCACGGGCCGCGCTGCCCTTGGTGTTTGCTGAACCACGGGCAACTGCAACGATCGCCGTCGGACCGGAGCCGGACGTGGTGCATGACGTCGGTGCCGCCGACTTCCATGTCGTACTCGGCGTCGGGGAGTTCTTTGCGGATCGCCACCCGCTTATCGTCGAGCAGTTTTCTCGCGCCCTTCAGCCGCGGTTGGAGCGCCTCGATCTGCGAGAGATCGAAGGGCAGTTTGCGGTGGAAGTAGCGGCCGGTCGACACGTCGTAGCCGGCCAGTCCGCGGGTTCCCAAGACCGCCAGGGCCGCCTCCACTTCCTCGACCGGGAGACCGACACGCCCGGAAATGTCGGCTGCGTCGATCTCCGTCTGCCATCCGAGTTGCCCGTCGACGTAAGGCAACGCTTCTTGCCATTTGCCTTGAGCCAGATTCTCCAAGACTTGCCCTTCGCCGGAGAACCCGCGGTAGACTTCCGGGCTGATCATGAGGAAGAACCGCCCGGTTGGGAAACAGACCTCCCAGCCGCTGGTACCGGCGTCGTCGCACCAGATCCTAAGCGAGCGGGCCGAGTTCATCAGCGGCTCGAGCACGCGGATGCGCCGGGTGCCGGCGATGGGGATGGCGCCGCGCGCCTGGCGGGCGCTGAGGCGCAAAGCGCGGCCGGTCTGGGTCACGTACTGGACCCGTTTGGGCCCGCTGCCGCGCGGCAGGCTCCGGATGAACCGGCGAGCTTCGGCGGGCGGGACTTCCAGTCTCATCTCCAGGCCCGGCTGGTACGCCTGAACTTCACTAAAACCCTTGATCCAGCGGATCGGCAGCTTAACCTTCTTCTCGACCACCGACTCCTCGCCACGCGAGAGGGTCACGGCGGCGGCACCGACGCTCAGCCGGGCCCGGTCGTGGTCGCGCAGACGCGTCAAGGCCGCCCGCATCGGGTCGTTGAAATCGACGTTCGTGGTGCCGTGGCCCTGGATGTCGCGGTCGAATGCCTCGGCTGGGAAGTCGGCTCGGGCGTAGACGCCGCAACAACCGCTAAAACCCTCGAACCGCAGCATCGATTCACTGCTGGTAACAACCGGATCGAGATTGGCAGGCCGAGGCAGAAAGAAATGGGTCCGAACCACCTCGCTGAGGACCAGCAACATGTCCCCGGCCATGCGGGGCTGGCGCAGCGCCCCGTCGAAGAAATGGGGATGTTCATGCCGTGCGCCACAAGTGGCCAGACGAAGCCCCAAGCCTTGTTCGTCCGTTACGACCGCGGATGCGAATGGGTAGCGGTAGGTGAAGTCGACAGCTGCACTCACGGGGACGCTCCTTCGTAAAGGGAAAATGAGTTGAGCAATGCACTTGTTCCTACCATAATCGCCCCCCTTCCGCCAGTCCCCCGACGAGTTTGGCTCGCCCTGGCGGGCGCCCATCCCAAAGCCGTGCAGTCGATAATGCGGCACTCGACGATTACGCTGACGATGGACACGTACGGGCATCTGTTCCCGGGCCAGGATGCTGAGACGGCGTTGCTGTTTCCGGCGATGGTGGGGTGAGGACGTGGCTAACGGATGCTGTCGACCTCAGCCGGTTGTAGAAACCATCCGTGGCGCTGATCGGTGTCGGCCCACCGCATCGTACCCCAGGGTGTTTCGACAGTGTCGCCATGGGATGGTTCGGTGGGAATTCCTGGTTTGGGAGGCGGCCAGACGTGTGTGAGATCGCCAGTCCATCGAACTGGCTTTCCCTCTCGATTGTCCCTCTGGATATTGTACCGCCAAACGCCATGGCGATAATACCCGGGCTTCGATAGCGTGGGCGGAGGTGGAGGTCGAAGACACCGGGGTCGGATTCGACCCGCAGAAGGTCGCATCGGGCTGTCTTGGACTGGAAGGCATCCGGCAGCGCGCTCGGTTGCTCGGCGGCCAGGCGCTGATCGACAGCAAACCCGGAAAGGGGACGCGGGTCACGGTCGATCTGCCCCTGACGAACGGCCCTCGGCCGCGGGAATAGGACATCTCGTACACATCGCATCCGTGTTCGACCACGGGAGCGATCGCCTTGTTCCGGCGATAACCAGACTGGACGGTTCTTGGGCAACTTGACTTCTTGCGCAGGCCCCAAGGTTCAAGGGTCTTTCACGCACGTCGGCGGAGGACGTCGTTGTAACCTTGGTCACGGCAACTACTTCTGTACCTGATCGCCCGAGCCGGCGATTGGCGCGACCGAACGAACGACGAATGGCATGGGGTTTGCATTTACTTAACTTAACTATGACCCGGATGGGTCAGGCGTCGATGCCGGCACCGCCAGATGTTGTCTGGTGCCCGGCTGGCCTACACGGGGTATAAACAATGCGTAGAGTACCACAAAGGTGCAGGAGATGGCAGTTCCTGCCAGCTCATTCATCAACGCGGGCCAAGACAACGGCTCCTGGTTTGAGGCGCGGGCGTTCCGACAATACCAGAAGTGGTTCGCCGCGATGCCCGCGCCGACTGGCACAAGCATCCCGAGTCGCCTGAACGTACGTCGTGCAGGCCGGTTTCGCGGCCATTCGGGAGCCCACGGAAAAGCGGTTCCCACAAGGGACGGGTAGACATCGGCGAAGTCGGGACGCGCAACGGCATGTAGTCCAAACCGGGGGAGCAGAACCCTGGCTGTTCCCCCGGCTGACTCAAGACCGGGCTCAGCGAGCCTCCGCAATTTGGACCGCTGAGCCCTTTTCTCATTTCGGCCCTTCCGGGTCGCAACCGCTTTTCGGCCTAATGGTTGTCTGATCGTCCTGGGACTTTGCTGCGCTCTGCCGACAGCCTGTTGATGCGCCACGACGCGATCGAGACCACGCTGCGATACTACGTGGCCCAGGACGCCAACGATGTGGCGAAGGAGCTGTGGCGGGAGTTTGGGAACATCAACACTTCTATCAACAGTTGCCAAAATCCCCCCAAGAAAGAGGAAGAGGCTCCGAACCGTTGAAAGACGGAACCCGTTACACTTCAATAACTTACCAGCGGAGGGCACGGGACTCGAACCCGCAACCCCGGTCAAGGGGCACCTCATTTCCAGTGAGGCCGCTAGCCAATTCGCTTACCCTCCGGGTCAGTGGAAAAACAACCATCGCAGGAACGCCGTGACGGCTTCTTGGCCTCAACGCCTAAAATCGTCGAGGCGGTGCCCTCAGTCGACAACCTGTGCCCCGCTGATCAAGTCGATGAACTCTTGATTCGACTTAAACTTTTCCAGCTTGCTTGTAAGTTGCTCCATGGCGTCAACATGGTGCATTGTTGATAGAGTGCGACGCAACATGGTAACAGCACGTAGGACCTCGGGCGAGAGAAGTTTTTCTTCACGCCTGGTACCGGATTGTGTGATATCGATGGCCGGCCAGATGCGGCGATCGGCCAGCTTGCGGTCGAGCACCAACTCCATGTTTCCCGTCCCCTTGAATTCCTGGAAGATCAGTTCGTCCATCCGGCTGCCGGTGTCGATCAGGGCAGTCCCCACGATAGTCAGCGAGCCGCCCTCTTCGAAGAGACGGGCCGTGGCGAAGAGCTTCTTGGGGATGTCCATCGCCTTGACATCGATGCCGCCGCTCATGGTGCGACCGGTGTTGCCGACCCACTTGTTGAAGGCACGAGCCAGTCGGGTGATCGAGTCGAGCAACAGTACGACGTCTTTGCCCATCTCGGCCAGCCGTTTACAGCGTTCCACCACCAGTTGTGAAAGCCGCACATGGCTTTCGATGTCACAGTCGAGGCTGCTCGCCACCACTTCGCCGTCGACCGAGCGGATCATATCGGTGACTTCCTCGGGACGCTCGTCGATCAGCAAGACAATCAGCTTGACTTCGGGAAAGTTGGTCGAGATGCCAAGGCTGATATGCTGCAAAAGGATCGTTTTGCCGGTCCGCGGCGGAGCAACGATCAATGCCCGTTGGCCCTTTCCCAAGGGGGTAAGCAGATCCATGACTCGGGTCGTCAGTGGTTCGGAGCCGACTTCGAGCTTGAGCCAGTACTCGGGATTGATGGGTGTCAGCTCGTCGAAGCTCTTGACATCCCCGTAGTCTTCCGGCTTCATGCCGTCGACGTCGGTGATTTCTTTGAGTCGAGGCCCCTGCTGTCGCCGTCCGGGTTGGACCATTCCCTGGATCATCACCCCTTCACGGAGACTGAACTTCTCGATCATGCTCCCGGGGACGAAGGGGTCGGTCATTTCACGCAGGTAGTTTTTTTGGGGATCACGGAGAAAACCGTATCCATTGGGGTGTAATTCGAGCACCCCGCCCCCGGGCTCAACGGGTCCCGGTTCACCGTTATCCGGTTGCTCAGCATTCCGGTTTCCGGTGGATGGTCCGCGGTAATTCGACTTACGATTGCGGGGGTTTGAGCGTTGGCCTTGTCCTTGAGGCCCGCCGCGACCGCGGGAACGGCCCTTTTTCCTTCTCGCCATAATGCCACCTACAGAAGTGCTCACAAGGGTTGTTGCTTGCTGGAAGCGCAACGCCGCAACACCACCATCAGTGATAGACTAGCTGCTCTTCGTGCAGTCGAACAGCTTCATGTGCCTTGAAGCCACAACCAAATACATCATCAAAGATGCACGCAAAATGCGTAAGTTGATAGCACTGACCGCCAATCGGTCAACAGCAGGAAACTCAACTGAGAAGCGCTTTTTACTCCCAAGGTGAACATTTCACTTGGGGGGTGATGATGGATGTTCACCAGCCGAAAGCGCCGGCCTGCTGAGCAGAACTCAAACTGCCGCTATTGTCAACAATATACTGTTTTGTATCAACCTGCGAGTTATGCACAACCCGCGAACCGAAGATGACATCCCCCACCAATTAACCGACACAGACCACCACACATAAGGGGGAGCAACTCGGGTTCACACCCTCGGGAATTCTCTACGAAGTCGTGCAGAGCATTTCCTGCAAAGGAGCGAGTGGTTGAGTCGGGTTCGGGAGAGAACCCACTCTATATGAATCGTGCCCTCATTTCAAATGCCCCAGGGCAAGCGAATTTCCCAACTTCATATACCTTATACACTATCTTTTCGCTTTTTTCAAGTCGGAAACGGACATTTTGCCGGTTATGGCGAAAATTCCGCAAATTCGTCAATCCTTCCCTGTTTTCACACTATTTTACCGCAGCCTCTTCCGATAACCGTAAGACAGTGCCACACGCTCCTAGTCTACTTATGCGCGAGGTTGGGTAAAATGCAAAAAAGGAGCACATTTCTCGTTGCGGCGGTATTGTCACTTGCTTCTGCGGCCATCGCCCAAGAGGCGATTTCCTGGCAGCCTACTTTGGAAAGTGCCAAGCGGGTCGCCGCCGAGACCAACCGTCTGGTGCTGATCCATTTTTGGGCCGACTGGTGTGCCCCCTGCAAGAAAATGGAACGCGAGGTTTTGAGTCAACCGGCCGTCGCGGCGGTAATCAACACCTACTACGTTCCGGTCAAGATCAACCGGGACGATTTCCCGGCCACGTGCAGACGATACGGCGTCAAAGGGCTGCCTAGCGACGTCATCGTTACCCCGCAAGCGGAAATAGTCGGTCATTTCAAAGGGATGGTCGGAGTCCGGGACTACGTGGCTCGCTTGAACCACGTTGTGGCTGCCGTACGAGGGCCTCCGGCCCCTCTCGCACAAACGCGGACTTCGCCGCATCATCCGGATCGGCCCTCTGACACGGTCAACTACCGGGGTCCCAACGGTTCGGAGCATTTGTCCGATCTGCACACGGGCCGCGGTAATGCTCAAGCCCCACCGAATCAGGCTCCGGTCGAGCACCCATCGAGCAATCCGCCGCTGGGTCTTGACGGCTATTGCCCCGTACAGCTTAACGACGACATGTACCGGAAGAAGATGCGTTGGACGCCCGGCGATCCTCGTTGGGGAGTGATCCACCGCGGCCGCACGTACCTGTTTTCAGGTCCGGAACAGCAGCGTCGTTTTCTTGCAGATCCCGACCGCTACGCACCCGTCTTGTCCGGCAACGACATCGTCCGGGCGATTGACGAGGGTCAAATGGTGCCGGGCCTGCGGGAACACGGCATCTTGTTCGACGGCAGAGTCTATCTGTTCGCTGAGGAGGCTACTCTGAGCATTTTCACCAAGAACCGCAGCCACTACGCGAGCTTGGCGATGCAAGCCATGCGGGCCGACGCCGCCCGACAACACGGCGTGCAATGAACCGGTGTGCCGCCGCTTTGAGACGTGCAAAATGAAACGCCGATCGCTCTGGAAAACATGATGATCTCAATTGCTTCAGATGGTATGATGTAGGGGGGGAGAGGAACCGCATTCTCCTTCAACCGGGAGATTCCGATGCCGATTTATGAATACGAGCACAACGGTCCCTTTGAGCCCTGCGAGAAACGGTTCGAGGTATTGCAGGGACCGAACGACCCGCCGCTGACGAAATGCCCGAATTGCGGCAAACCTTGCCACCGTGTTCTGTCGAGCTTCTCAACCGGGTCGAGCAAAGGCAATCTGCTCAGCGCCAAAAACCTGGAAGCCCACGGTTTCACCCAGTATGAACGGGCCGGCGACGGGCGCTACGAAAAGAAGCTCGGCAAGGGGCCCGAGACGATCTCGGGGGAGTAGCCTTACGGACACTCGTCTGAGGGATGCCTGGTTCTTGTAGTCCTCACCTCCTTTTGGGCGTAACCCATTTGGACTCATTTGCTGCCGCCCTTGCCCCAGCGCGCAAATCCTTAGCGACGCAAGTCACTTCCCTGCAACGACTTGCACCGACTTTTCCCTTGTTAAACTGGGCAAGAGGCAACACATCGACGGGGGAGGTCGAATATCGAATGTTGAATATCGAATTCCGTAACATTTCAGCCGAATGGTGAAACACTTTGTACGACGGCCTTCCAAGGCCGTCGAGGAGCTGCGATGTCGCAGCGACGGCCACCACTCATCACTCATCACTCATCACTCGATATTACGGCCGGCTCTTGTGGGTGCCGATTATATGAACGCTAGTATACCATATTTCGGGTCTTTTGTCAAGGTCATTCTTGAGCCGCGCGGCGATTTTCTTGGGGGTTGGGGTTTAGGGGCTAGGGATTTCGGACTTAGGATTTCGGATTTCCCTGTCGAGGGGGTGGCTGGTGGCTGAGCGTCGCGAAGCCCCGGTGCGTTGCCACCTGGGGCACCGCTTCGCTATGCCCCAGCCACCCGCCACCCCGTTGGATTTCGGCCAGCCCCTTTTTGCCCCCCCCCTTGCAGCCCATTTATCCACTGGCAATAATGACTATACGGTATTTTATTCGTTATTCAAGCCAGGAATCCGCCCTGGTCGGCGGTTTGCAGTATCACCGCGGCAAACCCTACTTTGGTTGCAGCCGCGCTAGGGAGGGATGATTCTCGTTCTACTCTGTTTGAGGGAGGGGATGATGGCTGAGACATTCGATCCTTACTACAAGTGGCTGGCTATCGCGCCCGAGGATCAGCCGCCGGACCTGTACCAGCTTGTGGGCGTGCGGACCTTCGAGGACGACCCCGACGTGATCGAGAACGCCTCGGACCAGCGTATGGTCCATCTCCGCACGTTTCAATCGGGTAAGCACAGTGAGGACTCGCAGAACCTCCTGAACGAGGTCGCCGCCGCCAAGATCATCCTTCTGGATCCGGAAAAGAAGCCCGGCTACGACGCCACGCTGCGGGAACAAATGAGGATCAGGGCGGAGGGTAAAGACGATGAGGAAATCTCCTCCCAGCTTATCGGCTTCCTCCGGGCGGTCGAGCTGGACAAAGAGCTGGCGGCGAAACCCGCCAAGCGGGCCCCGCAGAAGTCGAAAACATCGAACAAGTCAAAAAAATCGGAAAAGCACAAGGAACCCAAGGAAACGGGCGTGCCCGCCGGTCAATCCAAGCGGACGCTGGTGTCCGCCGCCGTTGGGTGTGCCCTGGTATTGCTCATCATCGTGGGTATCATCGTTCTTGCATCGCGGGGGCCCCAAGCCGGCACGATTGTCTTTCCCGAAGACTTCAGCAGCACGGATGGGATCACCCTGTTGATCGACGACGAGGAGGTTCCGCTGCCGGCGGAAGGCGTGCCCGAATACGAATACCCTTCGGGCAAGCACAAGATCTGCGTCACCCGGCCCGGGCACCAGCCCTTCCTGCAGGAGGTCACGGTGGCCCCGGGCAAAGAAATCGAAGTGTCCGTGTCGTGGAAACCGGAAGCGAGCATCGTGCTGCTTTGGCCTTCGGACGAGCGGAAAGACGCGGAGCTTCAGTTGGACGGCCGGGTCTGTGATGCAAAAGCCGAAGCAACCGAGAGCACGCCGGCCACGATTACCCTGCCGGTGTCGGCGGGGCAGCACGAGATCGAGATCACGCGCAAAGGCCACGAGCCCTTTGAGGCCAAGTTCATCGTCAGCACCGGTGAACGCAGAAAAATTCCCACCGGGTGGGTTCCTCTCCGCCCCGAAGACGGCCACGGCTTGCTGGGCGAGTATTTCGCCGGCAGGAATTTCGATCGAAAGGTCCTCACGCGATATGATCGAAAGCTCTTCTTTTACTGGTCTCCAAGCCCGGACGGGCGCGTACCGTCCGACAATTTCTCCGCGCGTTGGACCGGTTGGCTGAAACCGCCGGAGGCAGGGCAATACACGTTCACTGCGTGGGTTGATGATGGGATACGGTTGTGGCTGGACGGGAAACTGTTGATCGATCATTGGAGGCTAGATTCTTGCCATCCTCATCGCATTCCAGTGGAATTGACGCAAGAACCCCATCCGATCAAGATTGAATACGTTGAGTACGGCGCCGGCGCTATTCTCTGCTTCAACTGGGCTTCTCCCGGCAAATTCTCCGAACAGCCCGTACTCTCGGAATTCCTGTTCTGCGATCAAGTCACCGCACAGGTTGCCTCCCCCAAACCGGTCCGAAACTCGATCCGGGGAACCGCCCAATCCTTCGACGGGACATGGGTCAAAGGCGTCCCGGTCGACTTGCTTCCGCTGGTCGATCTCCGGCTGGACATTCTCCGCGGGCCGTGGTGGTTCGAGGACGATGCCCTGTCCTCAGGGAAGGAGGGCACTTGCCTGATTCAGACGCCTGTTGCTCCGCCGCAAGAGTACGAGATCGAGTTGACCGCCGAACGGGCCATGGGTAAGGATGCGCTGTCGATCCTTCTACCGACAAGTGGAAACGGCATCGAAGTCTGTCTCGACGGTTACAAAGGTCAATACAGCGGACTCGCGCGTGTCGACGGCGTCGGGTACAACGAAAACGAAACACGGTACGCGGGTCCGCTTTTCACCAACGGGGAGCCGGCAAACGTCAGGTGCCGTGTCCAAAAAGACGGCATTTCGGTCTCGTGTAACGGGACCAAGATTATTGACTGGCGCGGCGACTACTCGCGATGTGGCCGCCACAAGGAGTGCGCCGGCGTCGATCCTCGCTATCTCGTCCTCGGAAGTTGGAGTAGCGTCTTTCGCATCTCGAAGTTCGAGTTGACCCCCTTGACGTCAGAGAAGCGGGAAACGGTTGTTCCCGTTGCCGGTCCCGTTGCCGCAACGTCCAAGCCTCCTGAAACGGCCCCTGCCGCTGCCGCTACTGCTGCTGAAGAGCGGCAGCCGGTTCCCTCGCAGGCAGACCAGGCAGCGACGGCCAAGCTCATCGACGAGACGTATCACCCCGAAAAGCTGACCACGGCCTCCCAAAAGGTCGAACTCGGCCGGCAATTGCTCGATCTTGGGAAGAAGTCCGAGGGCAACCCGGCCGAGCAGTTTGCTCTGCTCCGGAAGGCGGCCGAGCTGGCCCGCGACGGGGGCGACGCCGGCACGATGCTCGCGGCGATTGATGTTATGGGCAAGGAATTTGAGATCGCGCTGTTGAATCTCAAGGGACAACTCATCGTCCAGTTCGCCAAGGAAGGAAAGGAACTGGCCGCCGTCCGCTCGCTTACCGAGCACGTTTCCCCGGTAATTGACGAGGCACTGGCGGCCGGCCGCCCCGACGCGGCCCGCGCGATTGTCGATGCGGCCTACGACATGGCGACACGGCTGCGTTCCACGACGTACCGAAAACGCCTACACCAGCAGCGCCAGGAGGTGCTCAAGGTCTACCAGCTCTGGGTTCGTTGCCGGCAAGCCCTGGCCGCGCTGGCAAAAAATCCCGACCACCCGGAGGCGAATCTCGAAGTCGGCCGCTACCGCTGCTTCATCGAGGGCAAGTGGGAAGAGGGCCTGCCACTGCTGGCAAAAGGAAACAATCCGACACTGCAAGCGATCGCCAAGCAAGAGTCGGCCAATCCGCAGGATGCGACTTCCCAAGTTGCGCTGGCCGACGCCTGGTGGGCCGCTGCCGGCTCGGAGCCGAAGGACGTTCAACCGGCCCTGAAGCAGCGCGCCGGGGAGTGGTATGAGCGGGCGATCCCGCAAATTACGTCCGTGCTCGTCAGGGACAAGTGCCGGAAGCGGTTCGAAGAAGCGGCGAAAATCGCCCCGAAGGCAGCGCCCGACGATGTCGCGCAACGCACGCAACCTGCGGAAACCGGACCGGCCGGTCCCGAAAAGCCTGCTCCCGACTCGCCGTCAGCAGGGGAAGCGGCAGGCTACTTCGTTCCCTCGGACGCCGAGGAGTTCGGCGGCCACCGCTACCGCGTTTTCAATGCGCAGCTCACGTGGCACGACGCCGCCGAGTTCTGCGAGAAGTACGGCGGGTATCTGGCGAGAATAGAGTCGGAGGAAGAGCGTCAATTCGTCGTTGGATTGGCTTCCAGCCGCAACGTTGATCGCTGTTGGATCGATGGCAACGACGAATTGCGAGAAGGGGTGTGGAAGTATGGAAATGGAGTTACTCCCAGCTTCTTGAAGTGGAGCGACCGTAATCCAAACAACGATTCCCAAGCCGAACACTGCTTGGAGTTGAATAAGTCATGGATGAACGATTGCTTCAACGGAGTGCGACACGCGTTTGCCTGCGAGTGGGAGGCAAGACCCGAGGTAATTCCGAAACCGCCGCGGAAGCCGAAACCCCGGGGAGCGGTTCGCTTTGGTACAAGCTCATACGCAAGGTTTGATGTCCCGGCCACTTGGCACACGGCGAAAACGTTGTGCGAATCGATGGGAGGTCATCTCGCGCGAATCGAATCGCCGCAGGAGAACCGGTTCGTGTACCAACTCATCGCCGGCAAGAAATCGTGGCACTGGCTCGACGGCACCGATGCGGCCGTTGAGAGTGTATGGCACTTTACGAACGGCGAGCAAATAACATACTTCAATTGGGGCCAGCAACAACCCAATACGGGCGGGCGGTGTCACTATTTGGGAATGCACCCCTCCTCCGGCGATTGGGGCGCCGGCGGTGCCGGGAATCGTTACGGCTTCGTCTGCGAATGGGACAACGCTCCACCGAAGAAACTCGAAAAGCCGCCGGGGCCGGTGGACCTGAAAACCGGGCTGGTGCTGAAGATGTCGTTCGACCAGGGCTCCTTCTTCGAGCAGGGAGGGCAAACGTACGTCCGCGACGAGAGCGGCAAGGGAAACCACGGGAAGATCATCGGCGCCCGCCCCGCCGAAGGCCGCAACAGTGGAGCGTTGGTCTTCGACGCCGCCAAAGGATACCGCGTCCAAGTCCCGAGCAACCCCGAGCTGTCCGGCGGTCCTACCGCCAAGCTGACCGTCGCCGGGTGGTTCATCGGCAACGGGGATATTGCCACGAAGTTTACCGGGCCCAATGCAAAGGATTGGGGTCTGCAATGTCGCGATTGTGTTGTATTTCACTCGGAAACCGGCGGCAACTTCTACGTCGCCGGCGGCTGTGCGATGGTGGACTTCTGGCATCATGCCGCGTTCGTCCTGGATCAAGCAGACAGGAACCTCCGGCTCTACCTTGACGGCGAACTCGTCTACGAAAGGACGAACCTCGGCAACGTCAGTGCACCGACGGGTGCGCCGGTCAGAATCGGCGGCTCGACTTACGGCAACCGCGACCAGGGAAAGCTCGACAATGTCGTGATCTACAACCGCTGTTTGTCGCAGGCCGAGATACGGGCCTTGATGGGCGAAAAACCTTCTGCCGATGCCAAGTCATCACCCAAGCCTGCTGTTGACCCGACAGGGAACACGCCGCCGGCGACTTCCGGCGCGAGCCGCGAGCAGGCATCGCTTCCCAAGGAGCTTTCGATCGATCTGCCCGGCGGGGTGAAGATGGAATTTGTATTGGTTCCCGCGGGGGAATTTGTGATGGGTTCGCCGGAGCCGGAACGGCAAATGGCCCTGGAACAAGCGAAGGCTCATAACGATAAGTGGGTGATCGAGCGGATTCCGACCGAAGGGCCGCAGCACAAGGTGAAAATCACGAAGCCATTTTATTTGGGGAAGTACGAAGTGGCGCAGGCGCAGTGGGAAGCGGTGATGGGCAACAACCCGTCGCAGTTCAAAGGACCGCTGAACCCGGTGGAAAAGGTGGGTTGGGATGATATCCAGCAGTTTTTGGCGAAGATGAGCAGAGTGCGACTCTCCGAGTCGCAAATTCACGACACGGAGTGTCGTGCCACTCTCCCCACCGAAGCGCAGTGGGAATATGCCTGTCGAGCCGGCACGACGACAACATTCTATTTCGGGGACAACCCAGCGCTACTTCCCCAGCACGGTTGGTACAAGGACAATTCGGGCGGGAAAACGCATCCTGTTGGCCAAGGGAAGCCGAACGCATGGGGGCTTTACAACATGCACGGGAACGTTTGGGAGTGGTGTTCCGACTGGTGTGGGAAGGACTTTTATGAGCAATCACCTCCGGTAGACCCAGTTGGTCCTCCTACTGGCTCGAGCCGCGTGCTTCGCGGCGGCGGTTGGCTCACCCACCCGGAGGGCTGCCGGTCGGCGTTTCGCAACGACGGCTCGCCTGGCTACCGGGGCCACGGCGTGGGCTTCCGCGTGACCTTAGTTTTGTCGGGCAAGTGAGCGGAGGTCGGACCGCAGGTGTGCGGAGATCCGAGCGTAGCCGGCAGTAGTAGGGTCTCCTGACCCGTCCAGTATTGCGATACCCCTTCTGGCCGGCGTTACGATGGGCATGGAGTTAAGTCGTACCGGGACGAACGCGTGGAACGTAAGAGGGGGTTTTTCAGACGGGTCGGGATCCCCGTCCTGCGGCGTTTTTTGCCTCGCTTTGAGCAAGCAAACGATGGATTTGTGGCGATCGCCCGGAGGTAACACTGTACCGGCTTCTATTGCTGATTGAGCTTCTCCAGAAAGACCTCTTGAAAATCCTCGATGACCGCCAGCCGGTTGATCTGGTTGGTGCCTTCGTAGATTTGCGTCAGCCGGGCGTCGCGGAAGTGCTTCTCCACGTAGTTCCGGTGCAGGACGCCGTGGTTTCCCAGCAATTCCATCGCCGACTCGCACACCCGCAAGGCGGCGTCGCTGCACCGCACCTTGCACATCGAGGCATTGGCCTGGGTGACGACCGGGCGGGCGGCGCGCTGCCAGATCATCGACCGCATGGCGCCGGTCTCGCCGATCATGTCCGCAACGCGGAGCTGCACCTCCTGGCGGTCGATCAGCGGCCGGCCGGCCATGCGAAACCGGCAGACGAAGTCGATGGCGGTGTCCATGGCCCCCTGCGCAATCCCCAAGGCGATGGCGGCGACCGGCATCCGCGAGCAGGTCAGCGAAGCCCGGTTCAGCGCCCAGCCGTTGCGCAATCCGCCGATGACGCGGTCGTCGGGCACGAAGACGTCCTTCAACTCCAACTCGGCGGCCCCGGAAGCCCGTTGTCCCATTTTCAATTCGTTCCGGACACAGGTGAACCCCGGCGTGCCCTTCTCGACCAGGAAGCAGGTCCACGACTCGATGCCTTCTCCTTCCAGGGCGGCGAACACCGTTACGGCGTCGGCAATGTCCCCTCCCGAGATGAACAGCTTGCGGCCGCCCAGCAGCCAGCCCCCTTCGGCCTGTTTCGCTATCGTACCGGGTTTGCAGAGCGACGCACCGTAGCCCTCTTCCACGTCCGAACCGGCGCCCGGCTCGGTAATGGCGAATGCGAAAAGGTAGGGCTCACCCGCCTGCGTGCGGCGGTTGGCGGGGATCACGAACCGTTTCAGGACCTTCTTGTCGCCGGAGATCAACAGCGGCATCATGCCCAGGGCATGGGCCGACAGCAGCAATCCCCAGCCTCCGCAGGCGGCGCACAACTCTTCCACCTTGACGGTCGCTGCCCACTGCAAGGGATAATCCATCAGGGCGGTTTCGCCCGAGCCTACCGGCTGAGGCAGGTGGCCGAACAGCACGCCGGCCTCGGCCGCCCGTTTGAGAACGGCCGTTTCCGTGTCGCGGTCGTGGGGACGCAAGTCGCCCTCCAACGACCGCGGGCGCAGCTCCTGCTCGGCAAACGCCCGCGTCTGCCGGCGGAGTTCCGCCAGCGGGCCGGGCAACGCAGCCGTATCCTGCTCCCAGATCCAGCGTGGCTCGTACGTCATGAACTCGCTGGTCAAGGGGGGAAAGCACCGGAACGCCTGCCTCGGCGACAGCGGATGTGTCGGAGGCAGATGCCCCGCCAACGTTTCCCGGGTCGAGCCCTGGCCCATCAGTTCTCCTCCCATTCTGATACGAACATCAGCAGTTCGTCAGGCGTGCCGCAAAGCAGCCGCAGATGGTTGCAGTCCCGCACAATTTTCTCCAAACCGGCATCGCGCGAGTAGCCGCTTCCGCCCAACACCTGCATGGCGTCGTTGGCCGCCGCACACAGCAGGTTGTGCGCCTGGGCACGCACCGCGAAAACGGTTCCCAGGTTGTTTGTCGTCACGGCGAGCCGGGACAATTGCCCGCGGAGCAGCTCGACGGTCCGGATCGTGCTCGCGCAGCGGGCCAACATCTGCCGAACGGCGGCATGACGGCTGATGGTTTTTCCCGCCTGCTTCCGCAGCCCCGCGTACTCCGCCGCCTTCTCGTACGCCGACTCCAGCGATCCCAAGGCAATGGCCACTAGCGCCTGAGCATTTATGTGGAGGGCCTTCGCATAAAGCGGCAAGGCGCTTTCTCCGGCGGTGAACTGCCGGGGCGATTCGCCGCGCGGCTGCCATTGCCAGGTGACGGTCTCGTCCAGGCCGTGGCTGTCCGGCAACGGGACGACCTCGATATCCTCGCGCCCGAACGCCGCCCAGCCGAACTCTCCCTTCTCGTCCAAACAGGGCGCCAGCAACTGCTGCCAGCCATCGGCGGCTTGAAACAGCAGGGGGAGGTTTTCCGCTTCGGAACCGAGCGTGACGAAGTAGTCGTGCAACAGAGCCCGATCTTCGTCGCTGAGATCGGCCCCTTTGAGGAGCCGGGCGAGACTGTAGCGGGCCAGCCCGTAGACGCCCTGCACACATGCGATGCCCTGCCGGTCGCCGTCGATTCCCAGGCGCCGGCTTACATAACGGCCCAGCGCAAGCTGATGGAAGTGAAAGGCGATGCCGGCGTTGGTACGGCCGACGCCGCACAGGGCGCCGGAACTCAGACGGACCCAGCCATCACACTCGGGGTCCTCCCACAGACCGGTCCCCGGCTCGACGCCCGGATTGATCAACCCGATTTCCCACGCCTGCTCGGTCAACCGGACGAGCTGCCCGGCCTCGATTGTCCGTTCAGGCCGCTCGACCAGCGGCCCGACCGATTTCTGGCAGAACCGCCGAATCTCGGCCAGCATCAACGGGATATCGTCTTCAGTAAGTTCGGTTTCCATCGATTTCCTCAGTAGGGTGGGACCAGCGGCCGTTAGGCCGCGCCGGCCCACCAGTCGAATTGGTGGGCCGGCGTCGCTTCGCTCCTTGTCCCACCCTACGAAAACTCCTCCGCCGCGGACGGCACACGGAGTGTGCCTGCTACTTTTCTTGTAGGACAGGTTACAAACCTGTCCTACATGCTTTCTAACTCAACGTCAGCACGGCACGGAACCGCACCTGGTTGTCACGCAGTCGCTGGTGGACCGTGTTGACGTCTTCCAACGGGTACGTCTCCAGTATGGGGCGGATGTCGTGTCGGGCGGCCAGTTGCATCAGTTCCTGCAAGTCCCCCCGCGAGCCGAGGTAGCTTCCGATCAGCCGTTGCTGTGACAAGACGAACGTCCTCGGGTCGACGGGCAATTTGCCGGCAGCCATGCCGACCAGGACCAGGGTTCCCATCGGGGCCAGCCCCCGCAATGCCTCCCGGATCATCCCGAAGTCGAGGGTCGTCGAGACCATCACGTCGGCGCCGCCCAGCTCTGCCAGCTTTGCCCCCATGCCGGCGCCGGTCTCGACCACGTGGTGCGCCCCGAGTTCCCGGGCCACTTCCTGCTTCGCCTCGGTCGACGTGACGGCGACGACCTCCGCGCCCATGGCCTTGGCGATCTGGATGCCGAAGTGTCCCAGCCCGCCGATTCCCAGCACGGCGGCTCGCTGTGCGGGACGGAGGCCGGCGTTTTTGAACCCTCCATAGATCGTCAGCCCGGCACAGTTGAAGGGCGCCGCTTCCGCAAAATCGATTTCCGCCGGCAGCGGGAAGACATAGTCCGCCGGCACGGCCACGAATTCGGCGTACCCGCCGTCCCTGGTGAGTCCCACCGCCCGCATGTCGGCCATCGCCGAAACGCACACCTCTTCTTCCCCCGCAAGACAACAGCGGCAATGCCCGCAACTCAGCCACCAGTACACGCCGATGCGGTCGCCCGCGCTGAGATGGGTGACCTCGTCCCCGGTCCGTTCAACAACCCCCGCGATTTCATGTCCGGGGATCAACGGAAACGGGCTGGGCCCCACCGTGCTCAGCAGCCCGTCGGCCACGTGCAAGTCGGTGTGGCACACTCCGCAGGCGCGGACCCGCACGAGAACGTCCCGGGGCCCGACCGAAGGCACGGGGACGTCCTTCACCACCAGGGGCGCCCCCGATTTCTCCAACACTGCCGCCCTCATTTTGAATATCCTCTTTTGCTTGGGGGTATAAAGCCGCGACCGTTGATCGCGTCCCGCATCACCAAGAGCCGTTCCCGGCGTCGCTCGGCGCAACCAACGAGGCTGTGACTTTTTGTAGGGAACGCCCTCTGTGGCGTTCCGAAACCCGGAAAACACGCTCGTTGCTGCTTCCCGGAACGCCACAGAGGGCGTTCCCTACAGACTGAACG
>Ga0180432_10000320_pt1 | contig 77114 bp, 58 predicted proteins | sample SS_ome_10_FD_132414 | JGI IMG/M metagenome (GOLD analysis project Ga0180432, IMG submission 132414) | Hypersaline lake sediment archaeal communities from the Salton Sea, California, USA - SS_1_MS_2 metaG | ecosystem: Environmental > Aquatic > Non-marine Saline and Alkaline > Hypersaline >...
AGCCTACAGGCACGCTAGGGAGGGGCCCATGGACTCGTCCTCGCAACAACGCCTCGATCCGGTGCCTGCAGCGGGCGCAGCTCGGCCGGCCCCTGCGAGCCGGCAAGCGCGCGACGCCGCGCAACAGGACCTTCAGGACTCCGAGGACAGGCTCGCGGGCGCGCAGGAGCACTACCGCCTGCTGGCCGAGCAGGCCTCGGACGTCATCTGGACCGCGGACCTGGACGGCACCGTGACCTACGTAAGTCCGGCGGTCGAGCGCATGCTCGGATATGCCCCTGACGAGGTGCACGGCCGCGAGGTTGAGACCTTCCTGGCGCCGCAGGACATGCGCGCGCCGCGCCGCGCCCTACAGCGGGCCGCGCGCAGGATCCGGGACGGGAAGGTGCCCCCCAGGCCGCGCACGTTCGAGCTGCGCGCGCGCCGCCGCGACGGGGGCCTCTTGTGGACCGAGACCGTGGTCACCCTCGCGCCGCGCCCGAGCGGCGAGCTCGGAATCCTGGGCGTGACCCGGAACATCCATGACCGCAAGGAGCTCCAGCGCGCCCTGGCCCGCCGCCAGCAGGCCCTGGAGATCGCCTTCGCCATCGCCACGCAGGAGGAGGCGGACCTCGAACGGATTCTGGGCAATGCCGCGCGGGAGCTCGCCGCCTTCCTGGGCGCGCCGCGCGTGGCCGTGCGCGTGAAGGGCGGGCCGTACCTGCCGCGCCTGGTCGCGCGCGTGCGCGACGGAGAGCTCACGGACGAGGATCCGCGGGGCGCGCGGGCGTGCGCCTTGTCTCAACAGGCGCGCGTGGAAGGGTGCGTCCACCGCGAGGACGGCGATCTGGCCGGCCAGTATCCGCGGGTTCCGTGCCTGCGTGAGGGGACGTTTCGCAGCTTTCTGGGCGTGCCCATCCAGGACCACGAGGGCCGCACGCTGGGCACGATCTGCGTGCTTGACCGCCGAGAGGGCGCGTTCACCGACGAAGAGGTGCAGCTCGTGGAGACGCTGGCCGGGTACCTGGGCGCGGAGCTCGAACGGGCCGGCGCGCAGGAGGCCGCCCGCGACGCGGAGAAGGGCCGGGCCTTGGGCCGCGTGGCCGCGGGCGTGGCCCACGAGGTGCGCAATCCGCTCAATACGCTCCGAATCACTTGCGACGTGCTCGAACAGGCGGTGGCCGAAGGCCGTCCCCCGGACCGGTACCTGGAGCGTATCCGCACGCAGATCGAACGGCTCTCGGCCTTGATGCGCGACCTCCTGGAGTTCCGAAAGCCCATGGAACCGCGCAACTACCAGCGCATGGACGCGCGTACGCTGTGCAACGACGCCGCCGAGGCCTGGGCCGCGACCGAGGCTGCCCGCACCCATCCGCTGGAGGCGCGCGAAGAACCGGGCCTGGGCCCCTTGCCCATACGGGTGGACCGCGAGCGCATCGGCCAGGTGATCATGAACCTGCTGGAGAACGCCGCCCAGCACAGTCCGGACGGGGCCGGCATCCGGCTGGAGATCGGCGTCCCGACGCACGAGTTCGCGCGCCTGCGGGTCGTGGACGCGGGCCCCGGCATTGCCAAACAAGACAAATCCCACGTGTTCGATCCGTTCTACACCACCCGCAAGGGCGGAACCGGGCTGGGGCTGAGCATTGTCAAGCACATCCTGGAGCACCATGCCGGCGGCGTGGCCCTGTGGAACAACGAAGGCGGGGTGGGCTGTACCGTGGAGGTGAGTCTGCCCCTGTTGAAGGAGAGCGCTACATGAAGCCGGTGATCCTGATTGTCGACGACGACGACGACGACCGCGAGGCCTTGGCCGACTTCCTGTCGACCAAGGGATACGCCGTCCTGGGCGCGGACCGGCTCAAGCGCGCGCGCAAGGTCCTCTCCGACGAGGACGTGGACGGGGTGCTGCTGGACCTGAAGCTGCCCGACGGCAACGGCCTGGACTGGATCGGGCCTCTGCGCGAGGAGAACCCGCGCATCGCCATCATCGTGATCACGGGCGCGGCGGGCGACATCCCCACCGTGACCGACGCCATGCGCCGCGGCGCCGACGACTTCGTCACCAAGCCAGTGGACACGCGCCGCCTGTCCGTGGTCCTGGAGAAGACCCTGGAGACCGAGGACCTGCGCCGCCGCGAGATGGGCCGGCGCCGTTTGTCGAAGCGCCAGGATATCTTCTTCGGCGAGAGCCCGGCTGCCAAGCGGGTGTGGAAGCTCGCCGCCACGGCCGCGGCCAACAACGCCGTGCTCCTGCTCCAGGGCGAGACGGGCACGGGCAAGGGTGTGGTGGCCAAGTGGATTCACGAGAACGGCAAGCCCAAGTCCGCGCCGTACGTGGAGGTGAACTGCTCCAGTCTGCGCGGGGAGCTGTTGGCCAGCGAGCTCTTCGGCCACCGCAAGGGCGCGTTCACCAGCGCCATCGAGAACCGCGAGGGCCTGATCGAGGTGGCCAACGGTGGGACGCTCTTCCTCGACGAGATCGCGGACATGGACCTGGCCGTACAGGCCCAGTTCCTGAAGGTGATCGAGGAGAAGCGGTTCCGCCGCGTGGGCGAGGTGAAGGTCCGGCGCAGCGACTTCCGTCTCATTTGCGCGACGAACCGCGACCTGGCCAAGGAGGTCGAAGAGGGGCGATTCCGCCGGGACCTCTACTACCGGATCTGCGTGTTTCCCATCGATATCCCCCCGCTGCGTGAGCGGCGCGCGGACTTGCCCGACTTCGCCGCGCACCTGTTCGCGCGCCTGGGCCGGCCGGACGTGAAGGTCTCCAAGCAGGGCATGACCCTGCTGCGCAACTACGCCTGGCCCGGGAACGTGCGCGAGCTGAGCAACGTGCTCGAGCGCGCGCTCCTGCTGTGCGGGGCCAAGATCCTGAAGCCCGAGCATTTTCCGGGCATCGACCAGCGAGGCGGGCGCACGCCCAAGCGCAAGTCCGCCGAGGGCTGGAACCTGGACAGGCAGCAGGCCGAGCACATCCAGAATGCGCTCGACCATTTCGACGGAGACATCAGCCAGGCCGCGCGGGCCCTGGGGGTCTCGCGGGCCACGCTGTATCGCAGGCTGAAGAAGCTCAAGAAGGTGGACGCGTAGCCCGGTCACCCCTTCCCAAGTGTGCAACGCAAAAGTGGCACTGGGTTTGTTAGGGGTGTACAGATAAGGGATTGCGAGGATTTGTGCAGCGGAGCCGAGGCCCAGACATGAAGGCGCGCAGGCTGCTTCTCGTGGACGATGACGAGGCGTATCTCTCCTCCCTACAGGAGGCGTTGGAGGCGTACGGATATCGCGTCCTGGTCGCCGAATCCCGCGACCAGGCTGCGGCGATTCTAGATCGAGACGGGATCCACGCGGCCCTGGTGGACCTCAGCCTGATGGGACGCGGCGACGAGGACGGGCTGGAGGTCATCCGTCGGGTCAAGACAACCGACCCGCAAGTGCCGGCGGTGTTGATCACCGCGTACGGCGGTCCCGAGATCGCCCAGCGCGCTGCGGACGCCGGGGCGGACCGGTACCTGGAGAAGCCGATCTCGGTGCGGCAGGTGATCGAGCTCCTGGGCGATTTCGGGCTCACGCCGGAGGCGGACGAGGACGGATAGGGAAGGCCGGCACGCCCGGTGCGGTTCGAGGGGGTGGACGACATGAGTGAAGGCCTGGAGTCGGACCGGATCTTCTATACGCTGAGCGACGACCAGGGGCCGTTGCGCTTCGAACGGTTCGAGATTCGCGGTCCCGGAGGCGAGCCGTCTCGAGTCGACCCCTACCTGGAGCACCTGATGGGCCGGCCCTTGAGCCACATCGACATCGACGCCATGCGCCAGGACCCGCGCCTGTCCCAATGTCCGTACCGCGACGCCGTGGCCAATACCGTGCGCGACCTGCAGCAGTTGTTCGCGGACACGCAGAAGGATAGGAACACAGGCAAGCGCCGCCCGTCCTGACGGGCCGTGCCCAGGAGGATCGACCATGGTGCAGACGCCGTCCACGATGTTGGAGCTGGGCACGCCCGCGCCCGAGTTCTCGTTGCAGGACACCGAGGGCCGGACGGTCACCCGCAGCCAATTCGAGGGGCAGCCCCTGTTGGTCGCGTTCGTGTGCAACCACTGTCCGTTCGTGCGCCATATCCACGACAAGATGGTCGAAGTGTTCGCCCAGTATCAGGACCGGGGCGTGGGCGTGGTGGCCGTGAACGCGAACATCCACCCGGACTTCCCCGAGGACAGCCCGGACAAGATGCGCGAGTACGCCCGGCGATACGGGTACAAGTTCCCGTACGTGGCCGACCCCTCGCAGGAGGTGGCCAAGGCCTACCGAGCCGCGTGCACGCCGGACTTCTTCGTGTTCGACCGAGCGCACCGGCTCGCGTATCGGGGCCAGTTCGACGAAAGCCGCCCGGGCAACGACAAGGCCGTGACCGGCCGGGACCTGTGCGCGGCCCTCGACGCGGTACTCGACGACCGGCCGGTGCCCGAGGCCCAGCGGGCCAGCATCGGCTGCAACATCAAGTGGCGCCCCGGCAACGAACCGGAGTACTTCCGCCGGTGACCGGCCGCCACGCATAGAGGAGACGCGCTCATGCTCGTGAATTCGCACCGCGTATTGGGCTACCGCATTCGCGCCACGGACGGCGAGATTGGCAAGGTTCGCGACTTCTACTTCGACGACCAGAAATGGACCGTGCGCTGGATCGTGGTGGATACGGGCAGCTGGCTGGTGGAGCGGGAGGTGCTCCTGCCGCCCGCGGCCGCCAAGGGGCCGGACACCGAGGCCCACGACCTGCCCACGGATCTGTCCATCGAACAGGTCGAGAACAGCCCTCCGGTCGAGCGCGACCTGCCCGTCTCTCAGGTGACCCGCCAGCATGAGGTGGACATCCTCGGCTACTACGGGTGGACCCCCTACTGGGGTCCGCCGCTGGGGCCCGTGCCCCTGCCGGGCGGCGACCGAGACTTCGGCCAGGCCCCGCCCGAGCGCAACCTGGAGGAGCGGCCCACCAAGGACTACCACCTGCGCAGCATGGTGGAGGTCGAGGGGTACCACTTGCGGGCCACCGACGGCTCGATCGGGCACGTGGAGAGCTTCCTCTTGGACACGGACGGATGGGTGATCCGATACCTCGTGATCGACACCCGCAACTGGCTGCCCGGGCGCCGGGTGCTCATCTCGCCCCACTGGGTGCAGTCCGTGACCTGGGGCGAGCGAGAGGTGCACCTGGGCTATGACCGCGCCCACGTGGAGGCGAGCCCCGAGTACGACCCCTCCGCCCCGCCGCCCCGCGCGCACGAGGAGGAGCTCCACGACCATTACGAGCAGCCCCGGTACTGGGAATAGGCGCGTACGGGGCGACTGTCCGCGCGGAACAGAAGAGGTGCAACACCCATGAACGCACTGATCGCGACCCTGGCCGAGCGTCCGGAGCCATGGCTGCCCTGGTACGAGGCGCGCCGACAGGACTACCCGGTGTGGATTCTGTACCTGTTCCTGTTCATAGTGATCGTGCTGGTGGGCGGCAGGCACCTGCGCCGCTACTGGGAGCGGCGCAAGGAGCACCAGGCCCGCCGGCGGCGCGTGCATCGCCTGGCCGCGGACAAGCATCTCTCGCTGCAGGAGGAACGCGCGCTCCTCTTGGGCCTGCACTCCCTGAACATCGTGGAGCCCGAAGACGCGGTCGTCAGCGAAGGCTACTTTGACCGGTACCTTGCGCCCGTGATCCGCACCCGGTTCGGCAAGCGAGTGACCGACGCGATCTGCGAGAAGCTCTTCAGCGTGGAGAGTATGGTCTGGAAGAAGAGCGCGGTTCTGCCCAGCACTCGGTTCCTGGAGGTGGGCCAGGGCCTGCGCATGCACGTGGGCGGCGACGCGAACGCCATGCAGGCCGTGGTCGCTCGCGTGCTCCAGGACGGGTTCCTGGTCGCGGCGACCGACTCTGCGTCCGCGGGCCGGGTCCGCGAGGGCCAGCGCGTGGAGGCGGTGCTGGACAAGGACAACGCGCTCCTCTCCTTCAAGAGCACCATCGAGCAGGTGGCTGCGGGTGAAGTGCCGACCTACCGCATCGCGCATTCGGACGACGTGACCGAGGTCCACCGGCGGGCCACGACCCGGGTGCCCGTGGGCGAACCGATTCGGTTCGCGCTCCTGCGCGGCGACGAGGTGGCCGAGGCCGTGGAGAGCCTGGGCACGCTCCAGGACGTGATGGGCCGCACGCTGGAGGGGACGCTGCGCAACATCAGCCTGGGCGGCGCCTGCATCGGCACGCGTGCCTCGCGCAGCGCGGACGCGGGGGACCTGGTGCGCTTCAGATTCCGGCCCGCGCCGGACATGGAGCCGGTCGTGTGCTTCGGCCGCGTCCTGCACGTAAGCGAGGGCCCGGACAGGACCCGCAACCTGCACGTGGAGTTCATCGGGCTGGACGATGCCGCACGCAACGCCATTGCCCTGGCCATCAGCCGGCTGCGCGGCGCGGCGGGGCGCGCGTAACGCTGCGCGCCATCGGTCGTCATGCGATGGCTGCGCTTGCCAACTCCCGCAATCCCCGGTATAGTCGTGCGTTCCTCGACGCGCTGTGGCGCCGAGGAGCCGGAGGTATGCGGTGGCGCGACGGAGCGCAACCACAACGCGCGTGCTGTGCGTGGACCCCTCGTCGGCCCTCATCGAGCAGATCCGGTCCGCGTTGGCCGGCCGCCCGGCGCAGGTGGAGGCCGAGCGGTCTTTGGACCGGATGCTCGAGCGGCTGGAGGACGGTCCCTGCGGGGTGCTCGTGGTCACGGGCGCCGCTTTGCGCGCCACGGGTGCGGAGGGACACGAGTATCTGAAGCTCGTGCGTATGAAGAGCCCGTCCACCCGGCTCGTATTCCTGGCCGAGTCCGAAACGGCGGCCGCCTCCCTGCGCGCGGCCCGGGCCGGTCCGGCCGATACCGCGCGCCTTCCCGTGGGCGACGACGAGCTGCGGGACCTGTTGGCGCGCGCGCTCGAGGGCTCGCGCCCGGACGGGAGCGGGCTCCCGCAGCGCGCCTCGGCCAAGGGCTCCCGGTTCGAGACCCTGGTCGGCCGGTCCCCGCCCATGCGCGCGATGTACCGCCAGATCCGCCAGGCCGCCGCCACGGACATTCCGGTGCTGTTGACCGGCGAGACCGGCACGGGCAAGGACCTGGCCGCGCGCGCGATCCACGCGCGCAGCGCCCGTCGGCAGGAGCCCTACGTGCCCGTGCACCTGGGCGCGCTTCCCCAGGAGCTCGTGGCGAGCGAACTCTTCGGCCACGAGAAGGGCGCGTTCACCGGGGCCCTGGAGCGGCGGGTCGGGTCCTTCGAGCACGCGCACGGAGGCACCGTGTTCCTGGACGAGATCGGCACCGTGGACGAGAAGGTGCAGGTGAGCCTCTTGCGCCTCTTCGAAAAGAAGCGGTTCCACCGCATCGGGGGCCGGCGCATGATCGCCGCGGACGTGCGCCTGATCGCGGCGTCCAACGAGGACCTGGACGAAGCGGTCGAGCACCACCGGTTCCGCGAGGACCTGTTTTTCCGGCTGAACGTGTTCCACGTGGTCCTGCCGCCGTTGCGCGAGCGTCACGGGGACATTCCGCTGCTGGTGGACGAGTTCCTGCAGCGATACAACCGCGAGTTCAACAAGCGCATCCTGGGCATTGCGCCGGAGTGCATGGGCCTGCTTGAGGGCCACGACTGGCCGGGCAACGTGCGGGAGCTCAAGAACGTGATCCAGCGCGCGGTGCTCGTGTGCACGGGCGAGGTGCTGTTGCCCCGGCACCTGCCCCCGCGGTTCCGCGACCAGGAGCCGCGCGCGCCGCGGGCCACCTTCGAGGTGGGCACGCCTCTCGCGCAGGTCGAGCGCGAGATGATCCGCCGAGCCCTGGCCGCGGCCGCGAACAACCGCACCCGCGCGGCGGGGTTGCTGGGCATCAGCCGCCGGGCCCTGTACAACAAGCTGCACAAGCACAATCTCGCCTGACCGCTCGCTCTACGATCGGGAGACCAGCATGGCCGAAGAACTCCACATTCCCACGGGACTGACCGACGCGTCCCGAGCCTGGGGCACGTGGTTCGTGCCCTTCTCGGGCCTGGACATCGCGGACGCGCAGGCTCTGCGCGCGATCCAGGACGCCCTGGCCGAGGCCCTGGGCCGCGCCGAGCCCGGGCCCGTACGGGGCCCGTCCCTGCACAAGGTGCACATCGGCGAGCCGCGGTGCACCACGCGCATGCGCCCGGAGCTAACCCGCGGGGCGAGCGCGTTCCTGCGCGAACGCGGCGCGGAGCCCATCGCTGCGGGCGACACCACGGTCGCCTATACGGGCCCGCGCGGACACCGCGAGAACGCGGCCCCAGATGCGCCCGCGTACCGCGAGCTGGCCCGGCGCCACGGCTGGGCCGAGGACGGCGCGGCGGGCGTGCCGTTCGTGGTGCTCGACCGGCCCCGCACGTCCCTGGCCGGTGGGTTCGAATTCCAGGTCCCCGAGCAGCGCATGGAGATTGAGGGCGTGCGCCGGTTCAGCGACTTCTTCGTGGCCGGCGGATTCCTGGCCGCGGGGTACGTGGTCAACCACGCGCACCTGACCCTGCACGGACTGGCGGGCGTGGCCGGGTGCGTGAAGAGCGTGGCCATGGGCCTGGCCGCGCTCAACGGCAAGCTGCGCATGCACCAGTCGCTCTTGCCCACGTTCGACCCCGAGAAGTGCGAGGCGTGCGGCCTGTGCGTGCGCAATTGTCCGGAAGACGCGCTCTCTCTGCCCGACGGCGCCGGGGTGCCGGTCCTCGACCCGGACCGGTGCATCGGGTGCGGCGAGTGCGAGGCCGTGTGCACGCGCGGCGCCGTGCACCTGCAGGCCGAGCGCATCGAGGACTGGGTCCGCGGCCAGGAGACCCTGCCCGTGCGCATCACCGACTACACGCTGGGCCTGATGCAGGGAAGCTGGGAGCGCATGGTACACGTCCTGCATCTCGTGCGCATCACCGAGCGCTGCGACTGCATCAATCGGACGCAGACGCCCATGGTCGCGACGGACCTGGGCCTGCTCGTGGGCAAGAACCCGTTCGCCATCGACCGGCGGGCCGGGGCCATGCTCAGGGACGCCTTGCGCGCCGAGGGCAAGGATGCCACCGATCCGCTGCTCGACACCGCGCACGAGGCCGCCGAATACGCGCACGAGACCTACGGCATCCTGCCCGAGACCCCGTTCGACGAGGTCCGACCCCAATAGGGCGGCTGTGCGGGAGTATGTGCACATTTAGTACGATCACGAGCAGCGCGCAAGGCGTCTGCTTCTCCACACGCGCGCACCTCTATATTCTGTCCTAACTGCAATCTAATAAAGAGCTTGCCGTGTATTCCTCTGCGCGTTCTTGCACGCGATTCTGCGACGGGCGAACGGAAAATCCGAGTCTGTTCGGCACAAATCGCGCAGAAATGGAACGCATATGTGGCACATATCTCGATCAATTGTACCATTCTTGCGCATCAACGTGCGTGTGCCCTGCGGTGCGCCTACTCGTCCGGCGAGCAAGCCCAGTCGATCGCCTGCGCAACCCGTTGATTTCCAAAGAGCTACGACGTTCGCTCCGGGCGCGGCACACAGGTTGCTGCTCATTCGATGCATCAGGCGAGAACGCGCATTTCCGTGTGCAATCCGCGGACAAGGAGGGCGCGTGGCATGGGGCGGTACACCGTGCTGCTCGTGGGCGCGCAGGAGAGCGAAGCGCAGGCCGATGATCTCTTCCATATGGGTTTCGAGCCTCTGGTGCGTACCTCGATCGAGGACGCGGTCAAGGCGCTGCGCAGAGAACGATTCGCCGCGGTGCTCCTGGATCGGCGGCATGCGAGCCTGGACCCGGTGGAGCTCGTGCTCAACGTCCGCGACCTGGACGCGTCCGTGCCCGTGGTCGTGACCGACGTCTCCGCCCAGGCCGACGAGACCCGGCGGGTGCTGCGCGACCTGCCGGGCACGCATGTGGTGGAGTCGAGTCCGCGCCACGGCCGGCTGCGGGGCGTGCTCGACGAACTCGTTCGCGTGCCCGAGGGGCCGGACGCGTCGGCCCTGTAGTAGCGGACCAACGGTACGGAGACGGACTATGGAGCCGCGAACCGTTGCCCAGCAGGCCCGCGCGCTCGTGCCGCACTTGGCCCGTGCCTCCACGGAGGCGAAGAACGCGGCCCTGCTCGCCATGGCCCGGCGCCTGGAGGGTAGCGCCCAGGAGATCCTGTCCGCGAACGAAGAGGACCTGAAGGCCGCGCAGGACCAGGGCCTGGCCGCAGCGCTTGTCAATCGCCTGCGGTTCGGCGAGGCGAAGATCCGCAGCCGCGTGGAGAGCCTGCGCCGCATCGCGGACCTGCCCGACCCCGTGGGCGCCAAGATCCGCGAAGAGACCCGCCCCAGCGGCCTGCAAGTCGCGCGGGTGCGCGTGCCGCTGGGGGTGATTCTGATGATCTACGAGGCGCGGCCGCACGTGACGGTGAACGCCGGCGCCTTCTGTCTGAAGGCGGGCAACGCGGCCATCCTGCGCGGCGGGTCCGAGGCGCGCGCGTGCAACGCGCTCCTGGGGCGCTTGTGGGCCGAGGCCCTGGACGAGGCCGATCTGCCGCAGGGGGCCGTGCAGGTGGTCAGCGGCTCGCACGAGGACGTGAACGCCCTGCTGCAAATGGACGACTGCATCGACCTCGTGATCCCCCGGGGCGGCAAGGGGCTCATCGGCGCGGTGGCCGAGCAGAGCCGCATCCCGGTGGTGAAGCACTTCGCGGGCGTGTGCCACGTGTACCTGGACCGCGACGCGGACCTGGACCAGGGCCTCGACATCGCGCTCGACTCGAAGTGCCTGATGCCCGAGGTGTGCAACGCCATGGAGACCCTGCTCGTGCACGCCGACCGAGAGGCGGACCTCGCGCGAATCGTGGAGGCGTTCCAGGCCAACGGCGTGCAAGTGCGCGGATGCGCGCGGACCCGGGCCGCCGCCCGGGACGTGGAGCCAGCGGACGAAGAGGACTGGCGCACCGAGTACCTGGACCTGGTGGTGGCCGTGCGCGTCGTGGACGGCCTCGACCAGGCGGCCGACCACATCCAGACCTATGGCTCGCACCACACCGACGCGATCGTGACCAAGGACGCGGGCCGGGCCCGGCGCTTCGTGGAGGCGGTCGACTCGGCGGTGGTGCTCGTGAACGCCAGCACCATGTTCTGCGACGGGGCTTCTCTGGGCATGGGCGCGGAGATCGGCATCTCCACGGACAAGCTGCACGCGCGCGGCCCCATGGGCCTGGAGGAGCTCACGAGCTACAAGTTCGTCATCCAGGGCGCGGGGCACGTGATGGGCCCCCATCGAAGGACAGGAAAGGAATCCCGGTGACGCAGTCGGCGACCTCGGTTCGCGACTGGTTTCTGGAGCGATTCCGCCGGGCCGTGGGCGATCCGCGCCGGTTCGAGCGGCGCGTGGGCGCGGAGCTCAAGTTCCCGCTCGTGCGCGCGGACGGCGCGGCCGCGGACCGCGAATCCGTGGACGCGCTGTGGCGGTTCCTGGAGGGCAAGGGCTGGTCCGTGAACCGGGACGAGGTCAGCGGCAAGCCCGTGGGCGCGCGCCGGCCCGGCGAGCGCAACGACACCGTGGCGAGCTGCGAGACGGGGTACTGCAAGCCGGAGTTCAGCCTCGCGCATGCCGGAGACCTGTTCGCCCTGGATCGGGGCATCCAGGAGCTGCGCGCCCTGCTTCGCGAGTTCAGCGACGCGCAGGGCGCCTACTTCCTGGGCTACGGCATCCAGCCGGTGAGCGCGCCCGGGCAGGCGCTCCTCATGAACCAGTCGCGCTCCGGGGTGTGGGACAAGGTCTGCCCCTCGAACCGGGTCCTGTCCAAGGACCAGGGCGACGATGTGCTGCTCTTCACGGTCAACGCTGCCAGCCACGTGCACGTGGGCGTGGACATGCACGAGGCCGTGCGCGCCGTGAACGTGCTCAACGCCTACGCGCCCGCGCAGATCGCGCTCACCGCGGACTCGAGCGTATGGCGCGGACGCGCCGACCCGGAGTACCTGTCCGTGGCCGAGAAGCTGTGGGACTGGTGGGAGCCCGCGCGCGCGCGCTCCGGCTTGCCGCCGAGGGCCTTCCGCGACCTGGACGAGTATGTGGACGCCATCGCCGCGTACCGGCCCATCTACGTGAAGCGCGAGGCCGGGCCCGTGGTCCTGCCCGGGTACGAGAGCTTCGCCGACTACTTCGCCCAAACCGAGGCCGAGGGCCGCGACCTGGCGGGCAACCCCGTGCGCGTGCGGCCCCTGCCCGAGGACATCGATCTGCACAGCTCCTGCTACTGGTACACCGCGCGGGTGAGCCGGTACTACACCGTGGAGAACCGCGCCTGCGACCAGCAGCCGCCCGCGGATCTTTCCTGCATAGCCGCGCTCACGCTGGGGCTCGTCTCGGACCTGGACCGGGCCTGGGAGGCGGTGCGCGACTACGACTGGGAGGCCCTGCGCGCGGGCCGCGACGCCGCGTGCCGCGACGGGCTGCAGGCCCGGGTGGCCGGCCGCCCGGTCGCCGAGCTCGTGCGGACCATGCTGGATCGGGCCACGGAAGGACTCAAGAACCGCGAGCGTGGGGAAGAGGCGTTCCTCGCGCCCTTGACCGCGCGGCTGGAAGAGGGGCGCTGCCCGGGACGAGAGGCGCGCGAGCGCTTCGCCCAGGGCGGCGCAGAGGCGCTGGTGGCCGCCCGGCGGCTGTGAGTGCCGCGCTGCGCATGCGGCGCCGCACATGAGACCATGCATAGAGAGGATCCTGACTTGACAACACTTGCGCATGAAGTGCCCGGCCTGCGTGCAGGCCTGTACCGGCCCTTGTCCGAGGCGGATGTCCGCAAGATCGCCGACGCCGCGTTCGCCGTGCTGGAGCGCTCGGGCGTGGCCGTGTACTCCCCGAGCGCGCGCGGGGCGCTCCAGGCCGCGGGCGCCGAGCTCGGCGAGGAGTCGATCGTCAAGCTCCCGCGCAGCCTGGTCGAGGACGCGCTGTCCGCGGCCCCGAGCTCGGTGACCCTGTACTCGCGCGACGGCGAGTGCGACGCGGTCCTGGAAGACGCGCGGGTCCACTACGGCACGGGCGGCACCGCGATCTACGTGCTCGACCCGGACACGGGCGAGCGGCGGCCGTCCACGCTCGCGGACGTGGCATTGAACGCGCGCATGGTCGACGCGCTCGAGCACATCCACGTGTTCACGATCAACGTGTTCCCCAACGACATCGAGAACCGCGACGACATCGACGTGAACCGGTTCTTCCACTCCCTGGACCACACCACCAAGCACGTGATGGGCGGGGTGTACTCCATGGCCGGCTGCTGCGAGGCGGTGCGCCTCTCCGAGGCGGTCGCGGGCGGCGCGCAGGCATTGCGCGAGCGCCCGTTCGTGAGCTTCATCACACTCATGATCAGCCCTTTCAAAGTGGACGAGGACTACGGCGAGATGACCTGTTACCTCGCGCAAAAGGGCCTGCCCGTGGTCGTACCCACCGAGCCGATCTGCGGGACCACGTCTCCGGTGACGCTGGCGGGCAACATCCTCGTGCACATCGCCGAGACGCTGGCGGGCGTGGCGCTCGTACAGAGCGTCAACCGCGGCGCGCCGGCGATCTGCGGGAGCGTGGGCAGCATCACGAACCTGCGGACCATGGACCACGTGGGCGGCGGCGTGGAGCGAGCCATGATCAACGCGGCCGTCTCCCAGCTCGCCCAGCACTTCGAGCTGCCCCTGTATTCCACGGGCGGCACGAGCGACGCCAAGGCCATGAACGTGCAGGCCGCGTACGAGAGCGCCATCTCGAGCCTGCTCGTAGCCATGAGCGGGGCGAATTACATCCACGACATCGCCGGGCTGCTGGAGGCCGACCTGACCGTAAGCTACGAGAAGCTCGTCGTGGACAACGAGATCCTGGGCATGTGCCAGCGGGTGCTGCGCGGCGTGGAAGTGACCGACGACACCCTGGCGCTGGACCTGCTCGTCGACCGGGGCCCGGGCGCCACGTTCGTGGCCGAGGAGCACACCGTGCGCCATATGCGCGACGAGTTCTTCGTGCCCGCGCTGGCCGGCCGAGAGAAGCGCGAACAGAACCCGGATGTCGACGTGGCCATGCAGCGGGCCCGCGCGTTTGTGCAGGAGCTGCGCGCCCGTCCGGCGGAAACGCGGTTGGATCCGCGGGTGCGCCAGGAGGCGCTCAAGAGCTTTCCGAACATTGTGGCGGACGCGGGCGGCGTATGAGCCCGGCCCGCCGGACCGAGGAGATCGTGACATGGAAGAGCGCGAGGGCGTACTGGTGGCCCGCCCGCACGAGCGGCTCTCCGAGGCGCAGGTGCGGCTCGTGGACGCCACAAGCCGGCAGCTCTTGGAGGATCCGGGCCTGCTGTGCTACAACCCGCAGGCCGCCGAGCTTTTCCGCAAGGCGGGCGCACGCGTGGAGGAAGGCGATGGCGCCCCGCGGGTGCGTCTGGACGGCGCGCTCGTGGACCGCGCGCTGGACAGCGCCCCGTCCACCGTGACCCTGGGCGCGCGCGACCCGGCCAACCGGCTGGTGCTCGACGCGCACGAGCCCCGTGTGCGGTTCGTGAGCGGCGCGGAGACGAACGTGTGGCTGGAGGTGAGCTTCGAGGGCGACCGGCCCACCCTCACCCGCCGCGAGGGCTCCATCGAACGGCTGCGCGCGGCCGCGCACCTGGCCGAGCACCTCGAGCATCTCGACGCCTTCATCCGGTGCGTAAACATCCGCGACGCGGAGGTCACCGAAGACAACAAAGACGTGAACAAGTACCTCGCGAGCCTCGACAACATCACCAAGCACGTGCAGGCCGGGCTCACCAAGACCGAGCGATTGGCGGACGTGCTGCGGCTCGGGCGGATCGTGGCCGGGGGCGAGGAGGCGTTCCGCAAGAACCCGGTCCTCAGTTTCATCACCTGTGTGATCAAGAGCCCGCTCCAGGTGGTCGAGGACACTGCGGCCAAGCTCATGGCCATCGCGCGCGAAGGGGTGCCCGTGGTGATCTCGAGCTCGCCCATGGCGGGGGCCACGGCGCCCTTCCACGAGTTCGGCATGGTCGCGCAGATCAACGCCGAAATCCTGGCCGGGGTGGCCCTGTGCCAGCTCGCGAGCGAGGGCGCCCCCGTGTTGTACGGCAGTGTGCCCGTGCGTACGCGGCTGGACACCCTCAGCGACATGTACGGCGCGCCGGAGTTCAACCACTACAACTGGGACTGCGTGCAGATGGCCCGGTTCTACGGGCTGCCGTGCTACTCCACGGCCGGGGTGGCCGATGCGTCGGTTCCGGGCATCCAGGCCACGGCCGAGAAGATGCTCACGCACCTGTCCATGCCGCGCAGCGGCGCGCAGTACATCCATTACGCCTTCGGGCTGCTGGAGCGCACGAACGTGTTCTGTCCGGAGCAGGCGGTCCTTGACGACGCGCACATCGGTATGGTGAAGTGGATGCTGCGCGAGAGCGACGTGCGCGAGGACCGCCAGGCCGACGTGCTGGGCATGGTCCGGGAGGTCATGGGAACGGACCACAAGACGTTCATGTACCATCTGCCCCTGCCCAGCGTGGACCCGGTGTACGTGCGCTATCCGCTCGAACACGAAGAGGGCGGCGCGCTGCGCGCGGCCCACGAGCGCGTGCGCGAGCTGTGGGACGCGCCGCGCAAGCCGCTTCCCGACGAGGTGCGCGAACAGATCCGCCGCGAGGTGCCGGGCGTGCTTCCCGCGGCCCTCGGCGCGTGAGCAGACGAGGAGAACCGGTTCATGTCCGATGAAGGTCCGGCCCCGAACGAACAGATGGCCGCGTACCGCGAGGCCGTCTCCAGCGGCCTGTACGCCAAGAAGACCGGGCTGGTGGGCAAGTACGACAACGTACGCCAGTACTGGGAGGACGAGGTCACCCGCCAGTTCCTGCAACCGCACCTGATCCGGCTGCTGGGCCGGGTGCGCCGGCGCATGCGCAGGCTGCGCATCATGGACCTCGGCTGCGGCAGCGCGGACGGCTTCGAGCTGCTCACCGGCGTGCGCGAGCGCGAGAGCAACCTGGAGGACTCGGAGGTCGACCTGCTCACCCCGGACGTGCTGGGCGCGTACCGCGGCGTGGACCTGAGCCCCGACCTCCTGGCGCAAGCGCGGGGCATCTACGGGCGCAACCCCAAGGTCAGCTTCGAGCAAGCCGACTTCACCGAGGGCCTGCCCCTGGACCCGTCCGAGGCGCCGTATGACCTGTACTTCACGAGCTACGGCACCTTCAGCCACCACAACGAGGACGAGACCGCGGTGCGCCTGCTCGCGGATATCGCGCAGCGCACGGATGACTACTGCCTGATCGTGTGCGACTGGCTGGGCCGGTACTCCTACGAGTGGCAGACGCTGTGGACGAACGACCTCGCCGAGCACCGGAACATGGACTACATCGTCAGCTACATCTACGAGGAAGAGGAGCGCGAGGCTCGCCGCGACGAGCTGCAGCATCTGCTCCTGCGCCTGATGAGCCGCCAGGAGGCCGAGGCCGTCGTGGCCCAGGCCTCGGAACGCGCCGGCGTGTCCATCCGCCCGCTCGTGTACTTCGACCGGTCCGTGCTCACGGGCCGGCACATGGACACCGGGGAGTACAACCCGCACGCGCAGCCGATGCGCCGGACGGTCAACTCCCTGCACGAGGCGAACACGCGCACGGACCTCGCCACGGTGAAGCTGGACTACGTGCCCCGGCGGGGCTTCGACTTCCTCAACAACTACTTCGAGCACCTGCAGGCGTGCTGGAACACGCTGATCGATTATGTGCAGGCTCTGTTGAGCGATTACGACGAGACCGCGGGCACGCTGCGCACCGAGCCCCCGCCGCCCCTGCCCACTTACCCCCGGCCCCTGGTGGAGGCCATGGTGCGCATGCGGCGCGTGGTGGAGGGCGTGGGCTGGATGGGCGTGGGCCTGCCGCGAGAGAACGTGATCGAGCCGCAGCTCGGCTACACGCTGCGCAACATCGTCATGCAGCTTCAGACCGGGTGCGGGGCCGGGCACGGGCTGTGCGGCATCCTGGAGGTGGACAAGACGGAGGGCGGCCCCCAGACATGATTCGGTTCGAAGAGGTGTGGAAGGTCTTCCCCGGCGACGTGCAGGCGGTCTGTGACCTCAACCTGGAGGTGGCCGAGGGCGAGACCCTGGTGTTGTTGGGCACCAGCGGCAGCGGCAAGACCACCACCATGAAGATGGTCAACCGCCTCATCGAACCCACCAGGGGCACCATCACCGTGCAGGGCCGCGACATCCAGCAAGAGAACCCCATCAAGCTGCGCCGGCGGATGGGGTACGCGATCCAGCACATCGGCCTGTTCCCGCACATGAGCGTGGGCGGCAACATCGGCGTGGTTCCCAGGCTCCTGAAATGGCAACCGGACAAGATCGCCGAACGGGTCGACAAGCTCCTGGACATGGTCGGCCTGGACCCCGACTCCTTTCGCGACCGATATCCCGCGCAACTGAGCGGCGGGCAGAAGCAGCGCGTGGGTGTGGCCCGCGCCCTGGCCGCGGACCCGCCCATCGTGCTCATGGACGAGCCGTTCGGGGCGCTCGACCCGATCACCCGGGACGGGCTTCAGAACGAGTTCCTGGAGCTCGAAAGCGAGATCCAGAAGACGATCCTGTTCGTGACCCACGACGTGTTCGAAGCGGTGAAGATGGGCGACCGGATCGCCATGCTCGACGAAGGCCGGCTCCAGCAAGTCGCCCCGCCGGCCGAGCTCGTGGAGAAGCCGGCCAACGAGTTCGTGGACCAGTTTCTGGGTCAGCAGCGGTTTCAGCTCTCGCTCCTCACGCGATCGGTGCGCACCATCCTCAAGGAACAGGAGCGCCCCGAACAGGCCCCCGAGGGGCCGCCGCCCGAGGAGCGGCTGGGCGCCCGCATGTCTCTGGTGGGCGCGCTGGACCTTTTCAAGAAGACCGGCCGCGGTGACTTGCCCGTGTATCGAGGCAAGGAGTACATGGGAGAGCTGCACAAGGACGACTTGCTACAGGCGGTCGGCGCAGTGCTCGGTGAGCTGGGGGAGGAGAGGTGAGCGCCTTTTGGCAAGGGCTGAAGAGTTTTCTGCAGGAGCGGGGCGGGGAGATTCTCAACGCTCTGGGCGAGCATGTGTACCTGACCATGGCGGCCATGGGCATGGCCATCGTGCTGGCCGTGCCGGTGGGCCTGATTCTCACCCGGGCGAAACGCGCGGACAAGGTGGTCCTCGGCATCGTGGGCGTGATCCAGACCCTGCCCAGCCTCGCGCTCGTGGGCCTGATGGTCCCGCTCTTGGGGGCGGGTCCCAAGGCGGCCATCGCCGCGCTCTTCTTGTACGCGCTCTTGCCCATCGTGCGCAACAGCTACACCGGCGTGCGCAACATCGATCCCGCAATCACCGAGACCGCGCGCGCCATGGGCATGACCAGCCGCGAGATCCTATTCCGCGTGGAGCTGCCCCTGTCCGTGCCCATCATCATGGCGGGCGTGCGCACCTCCACGGTGATCTGCGTGGGCGTGGCCACCCTGGGCGGCGTGGTGGGCGCGGGCGGGCTGGGCGAGCTCATCTGGATCGGGATCGACCGCGCCGAGGACGCACTGATTTTCGCGGGGGCGCTGCCGGCCATGGGCCTGGCGCTGCTCCTGGACTGGGTGCTTTCGGTGGGCGAATGGTTGTTCACGCCGGCGGGCATGCGCGAGGACAAGGGAAGCGCGCAGGCCGGGGCATAATCCTGGACAGGGGGTGCTGAGATGAAGATGGCACGGATTCTCTTCGTCGTCGTGGTGGTGGTGCTGATCGGGGTGGCTGTATATTTCGGGACGCGCGGACAGCGCGGCGACCTGGTGGTCGGCGGCAAGAACTTCACCGAGCAGACGATCCTCGGCGAGATGGCCGCGCAGCTCATCGAAGATCGCTTGGACCTGCGGGTCACGCGCAAGTTCCACCTACAGACGAACCTGCCGATCAAGATGATCCAGCGCGGCGAGCTGAGCCTGTACCCGGACTATACGGGAACGGGCTATACGGACATCCTGGACAACACGTACCAGGGCGAGCCGCCCGAGGAGATCTATGCGCATGTGAAGCGAGTCTACCCGGAAGAGTTCGATCTGGAATGGCTCAAGCCCCTCGGGTTCGAGAACGCCTATTCTCTCACCATGCGCGCGGAACAGGCCGAGGAGTTGGGCATCGAGAAGATCTCGGACCTGGAGGAGCACACGGACGCGTTGCAGGCCGGGTTCGACCCGGCCTTCCTGGACCGCCAGGACGGGTACCCAGGCCTGGTGGAGCACTATGGGTTCGAATTCGAGACCCCGCCCAAGCAGCTGGCCATCGGCCTCATGTACCGGGCGTGCAAGGAGGGCGAGGTCGACGTGATCGACGCCTTCACCACGGACGGGCGCATCGACAAGTTCAATCTGAAGATCCTGGAAGACGACAAGAGGTTCTTCCCGCCCTACGACGCCGCGTTCGTGGTGCGCCAAGACGCCCTGGAGAAGTACCCCGAGCTACGCGAAACACTGAATCTGCTGGCCGGACGTATTGACACGAAGTCCATGCAGCGGCTCAATTATGCAGTGGACGAAGAGAAGCGCCGCGAGGAAGACGTGGCGCGGGAGTTTCTGGTCGACCAAGGGCTGCTCTCGGCGCAAGGGGAGTAGCCCCCGCCGCGGCACAGCCCGCAGAGGGCCTGGTGGACGACTATCTCACGAGCCTGGCCGCATTCCTGGCCATCCTCAACCCGTTCGCCCTGTGCCTGTACCTCGCGGGCGTGATGGACGATCTGTCCGGCCGCGACTTCCAGGGGGTGCTCGCGCGGGCGTCGCTGGTCAGCTTCTTGGTCTTCGCGTTCTGCGCCCTGATGGGCGAGCCGATCCTCGTGAACCTCCTCGGGGTGCGGCCCGAGGCCATGCGCGTGTTCGGCGGGGCCATTTTCCTGATCCTGGCCTACGGGTACGTGATGCGCGGATATCGCGAGACGGCGCTCTTGCGCGGCTCGCTGGAGGACCTGCCCAGCGAGATCGCGGTCCCGTTCATGATCGGCGCGGGCACGATCACCCAGGCCATCCTCATCGGCAAGCGGCACACGCCGGCGGCGTCCTTGCTGCTCTTGGCCGCGGGCATGGTCGTGGCGGTGGGCATGGTGTTCGCCTTCAAGGCGGTGCGCGATCGCGTGCGCGGCCGGCGGGAGCGGGTGTTCTTCCGGTGGGTGAACATCCTGTGCCGGCTCAACGGTCTGCTGATCGGGGCCATCTCCACCGAGATGGTCGTGGACGGCGTCCGGGACCTGTGGGCGCGTCCCTGAACGGTTGACGGGCGGTTGACCCGCTGACGAGAGCGGAGGATCCGGGTGGCGTCCGACGCGCCGAGACGACCCTCGAAGCCGGACACGACCGTGCTGCGCGAGGAGCTGCGCGCGCTCCAGCGCGAGCTTGCCCACTTGCGCGAACGCCTGGCCGGCGCAGAGCTGCGCTCGGCCCACCTCGGCGCGGACGCCCGGTTCCGCAAACTGCTGGAGAACCTCCCCCGCATCGCGGTCCAGGGATACGGACCGGATGGGACCGTGCATTTCTGGAATCAGGCGAACGAAACCGTGTACGGCTACACGGCCGAGGAGGCCATGGGCCGCGATCTCGTGGAGCTGATCATCCCGCCGGAGATGCGCGACATGGTGCGCGCGTGTACCGACCGCGCGGCCGCGGGCGAGGAGATGCCCCCGGCCGGGGAGTTCGACCTATTGCGCAAGGACGGCTCGCGCGTGCCGGTGTTCAGCAGCCACGCGGTCCTGCGCGCTCCGGGCCGGGAGCCGGAGCTCTTCTGCATCGACGTGGACCTCACCGAGGTACGCCGCGCCCAGGCCGCCCTGCGCGAGAGCGAGAAGAAATACCGCACCCTGGTGGAGACGAGCCCGGATGCGATTTTCATGCTGGACCGCGAAGCGCGGGTCCTGTTCGCCAACCAACGTGCCCTCGGCTACTTGGATCGACCGGTCGAACAGGTGACCGGACGGTTGCTGCGCGAGCTCCTGGATGAGAACCGCGCGCGGCAGGCCCTCTTCTTGATTCGCCGTGTTTTCGCCGAACGGCGCTCCTTTCAGGAGGAGGGGACCACGCAGGACCGGGATGGGGCTCGCAGGGACCTCTCGATCATCCTTGCGCCCGTGCCCGGAGAAGACGGCGAGGTGGAGGCGGTGATGGGCCTTGCGCGCGACATCACCGAGCGCAAGCGCGCGGAGGAGAAGCTACTGCGGTTTCAAAAGGAGCTGCGGTCTCTGGCCAGCGAAGCGGCGCTCGCCGAGGAGCGCGAGCGCCACCGCATCGCCGCCGAGTTCCACGAGGAGATCGGCCAGACCCTTGCCGTGGCCAAGGTCCGGCTCGGGGGCATCCTGCAGGAGGCGCCCGCGGGCCTGCGCCCGTCCCTTGAAGAGGTGCGCGGCCTCGTGGAGCAGACGATCCAGGACCTGCGCGTGGCGATCTTTCAGCTCAGCCCGCCCATCCTGTACGAGGTCGGGTTCGAGAGCGCGGTGGAATGGCTGCTCGAACAGTTGCAGGCCCACCACGACGTCGAGACCGCGTTCGAGGACGACGGCCGCGACAAGCCTCTGGCCGAGGACGTGCGCGTGGCCCTGTTCCAGGCGGTGCGCGAGGCGCTGGCGAACGTCGCCAAGCACGCCCGGGCCCGGCGGGTGCGCGTGACGCTGCGTCGCGAAGGCGACGCGCTGTGCACGGTCGTCCGGGACGACGGAGTGGGGTTCGACCCCGCAGGCCTGGAGCAGGCGCATCGCGATTTGCGCGGATATGGGCTCTTCAGCATCCGGGAGCGGCTCCTGCACCTGGGCGGGGCCATGGAGCTCGACACGGCGCCCGGCGCCGGGACCACGCTCGCGTTGCGTGTGCCCCTGCAGGAGCCGGGAGCCGGGGAGTCGAAGGCATGAGCGTGCGGGTGCTGGTCGCCGACGACCACAAGCTGATGCGCGAGGGGTTGCGGGCCCTGCTCGACGGGGCCGCGGACACGACCGTGGTCGCCGAGGCGGACAACGGCCGCGACGCCGTGGACCTGGCCGTCAAGCTGCGGCCCGAGGTCGTGCTCATGGACGTCACCATGCCCGATCTCAACGGCATCGAGGCGGCCCGACGCATCGGCGCCGCGTGCCCGGGGGTGCGCGTGGTGGCCCTGTCCATGCACGCGGACAAGCGGTTCGTGGCCAAGATGTTCGCCGCGGGCGCGGCCGGGTACCTGCTCAAGGACTGCGCGTTCGAGGAGCTGTTGCGCGCGGTGCGCACCGTGGCCGCGGGCCAGGGGTACCTCAGCCCCCAGATCAGCGCGCCCGTGCTCGAGGACTACGGACGACACCTGGCCGATGAGAACGGGTCGGTGCTTTCTCTGCTCACAGCCCGCGAGCGCGAAGTGCTCCAGCTAATCGCCGAGGGCCTGAACACCAAGTCGATCGCGTATCGCCTGCACCTGAGTCCCAAGACGATCGAGACCCATCGCCAACACGTGATGGCGAAGCTCCACTGCACGAGCGTGGCCGAGCTGATCAAGATCTCTCTGCGCGAGGGGCTCACATCGCTGGACCTCTAGCCCGCGTACGCGGGCGCGCCTCAGGATAATCCCCACCCGCGATCAGGATGTTCCCGAATGGGGGCGGCGCATTCGGCCGGTATCCTGACAGCCCAAGAGTAGTCCGGTACCGCACCGTCTCCAGTTTGCGTGGACGTTTTCGGCGAACAGGCCCAGCGCCTTGTTGCCAACGGCCGGCGGAGCGGGCCGGTACGCATGGATCAAGCGAGGGCCTATGCCACAGCTCACCCCGCAGCCCCCCGGCCCGTTGCGCCGCGTCCTGGTCGTCGACGACGACGCCGGCCTGCGCCAGCTCGCCGCGGAGATGCTGGCCGCCGAGGGCTACATGGTGGCCTGCGCTTGCGACGGCGACGACGCGGCGGCGCGATGCGCGCGAGAGCGCTTCGACCTCGTGCTCACGGACATCGAGATGCCGGGCATGACCGGGCCCGAGCTGTTGCGACACCTCGCGCGCATTCACGGTCGGGAAGGGCCCCGGGGATTGCTCATGAGCGGCCTCCCGCGCGGAAGCGGCGCAAACACCATCGCGGAGCCGGAGGAGTGCTCCTGCCTGCCGAAGCCGTTCACCCGGACCGCCCTGGCCGCGGCCGTGCGCCGCGCGCTGGAGAGCGATCCCTGACTCCCTGGACGGCTCTTCCTGATCCTCCCTAGGATCCGTGTTCTTCGCGCGCCTGGAGAATCATCCCCTGGCGGTGCTCGTGCAGGCCTTGTTCGAGTCCGACCGGGTACTCGTGCGGATTCACGAACCGCTTGATGGCCCAGTGGAACTGGGCGAGGTCCTTCTGCGCCCGGTCGCGCGCCTGCGCGGCGGTGTCGGGCTCCGCCACGGGCTCGCCCCCGCGCATGAGCGGGACAAGCAGGTCCTCGTGCGTGGTCGCCTCCGGTGCGTACCGGCGGCGGGTCGGGTCGGCGGGGTCCACGATCCTGCCGGAGGCCGAGCCTTGCCGGACGTCGTAGAGCATGTCGCAGCGGCACTCGCCGTCCACCCTGTACCGGCGCACCTGCAGGATGCCGGGAATGGTGGTCTTGGCGATCTGTTCGCTGAGCTTGAGCTTCTCCCGCCAGGGGCCGCCCGGCTCGCGCACGGCCACGAGCTTGTACACGCATCCGAGCGCGGGCTGGTCGTACGCGGTCGCGAGCCGCGTGCCCACGCCCCAGGCGTGGATCTCTGCCTTCTGTTGCTTGAGGCTGGAGATGATGTGCTCGTCCAGGTCGCCGGAGGCCATGATCACCGCGTCCGGGAATCCGCCTTCGTCTAGGATCTTGCGCGCCTCGATGCTCAGGTACGCCAGGTCCCCGGAGTCCAGACGCACGCCCACCATCTCGTGGCCCTGCTCGCGCAGGCGCTTGCCAACTTCCACCGCGTTGCGCACGCCCTGGAGCGAGTCGTAGGTGTCCACCAAAAACACCGCGTTGTTGGGCATGGCATCGGCCCAGGCGCGGAACGCTGCGGGCTCGTCGTCGAAGCACTCCACCCAGGAGTGCGCGTGCGTGCCCTTGACCGGGATATCGTACAGCCGGCCGGCGAGCACGTTCGAGGTCCCCGCACACCCGCCCACGTACGCGGCGCGGCTGGCGCTCACCGCGCCGTCCGGCCCCTGGGCGCGCCGCGCGCCGAACTCGACCACGAGGTCGCCTTCCGCGGCCAGGCACACCCGCGCGGCCTTGGTGGCCACCAGGCTCTGGAAGTTGAGCGCGTTCACCAGGAACGTCTCCAAGATCTGGCACTCCATGATCGGCCCCTGCACGCGCAGAAGCGGCTCGTTGGGAAAGACCACCCGGCCCTCCGGGATGCCGTCCACGTCCCCGGTGAAGCGCAGGTCCGCGAGCGCGTCCAGGAAGGCCCTGTCGAAGAGCGGCTTGCCGTCCCGGCCGGTCAGACCCCGCAGGTAGACGAGGTCGTCGTCCTGGAACCGGAACGAGCGGATGTAATCGAGCGCTTGGGGCAAGCCGCAGGCGATGGCAAAGCCCCCGCCGAACGGGTTCCTGCGGAAGAACAGGTTGAACACCGCCTCGCGGTCGGCCACGCCGCTCTTCCAGTAGCCGTAGGCCATGGTGAGCTCGTACAGGTCCGTGAGCAGCGCCAGGCCCGGCTGGTACAGGCGCGCGAGAACGCTCATCCTCGGGCTCCTTGTGGCTCGGTCATTCGGCGAAGGCCTCGGCGCTGTCGACCACGCGCATGCCCGCCTCCTGGAACCGGTCGAGGGCCTGTTCGGCCTCGTCGGTGAAGTCCTGGCCTTCGGGGACCACCACCGGCGCGGTGCAGTCCCGGAGCACGGTCACCTTGCGCGCGAGCGCGGGGTCGTGCTCCCGGCTGTAGGCCAGCAGGTCCATGACGCTCGTCTTGAGGCAGTGGCTGCTCGCAAGTCCGCCCACGAGCAGGCGGTCCGCGGACAGGAGCTCGTCCATGAGCGCCGTGTTCGGCTGCGCCTCCGCGACGGGCTCGCCCGTGAAGAGCGTGTCCACCTCCGCGGAGAAGGCGCTGTAGTCCTCGGTCAGGGGGTGGCCGCCCTTGAGCTCGATCCGGTTGCGCGTCTCGCGCGCGAACCCGTGGAACAGGCGCGCCTCTTCGATGACCCCGGCGAGCCGGTGCCCGGTGCCCCCGAGCAGGCAGTGATACGGCCACAGGAAGAGTTGGTACTTGCCCGAGGCCTCCAGGCGTTCGCAGTAGTGCACGAACTGGCGTTGCAGCCAGTCCGGGTCGCGGCCCAGCGCTGCGGCCATGGCCGGATTGGCCCGGTAGACCCCGTCGCGATATTCCCGGGCCGAGACCACGGTATTCGGATCCGGATGGCGACCGTCCTGCGTGAGGTGCGCGCACGGATGGAAGACCTGGAAGGGAAAATGCGTGTCCATGGTGGACCGGATCTCGGTCAGCGCGCGCAGGTGGCGGTACACGAACCGGGCCAGCCGGTCCGCGGCCTCCATGCCCCCGCGACCGGACCGCCCGGCCACGAACAACGCGCCCTCCGGGAAGGCGAAGTCCACCTGGAAGTCGATCATGAGCAGCACCACCTTCGGGCCGTCCTGATGCGCGGGGCGCAGATCGTGCCGCTCGCGCCACGCGGTCGCCTCGTGTTCGAGCGCGGCCGCGTCCCCGACCGCGTAGCTCGCCTCGAACGCGTGGGCCGGGTCGTAGTGCTCGGGCAGGGGCAGGGGGCGCGTGTCCACTTGTGCGGGCATGGCAAGCTCCTCTGTGCGTGGGTCGAGCGGCGCTCAGGCGCCGCCCTCGCCTGGGGTCGGAGCGTCGGAAGAACGCGCGCGCGTGATTTCCACGCCCACGCTGCGCGCACGCGTCAGGGCCCCGGGCTTGTCCACGCGCACGCGCACGCGGCGCACCCGCGGCTCGGCCAGGCACACGTCGGCCACCGCCTGCGCGAGCCGCTCCAACAGGTACCATTGACTGGGTTCGATCGCGGCCAGGATGCGGTCTTTGAGGGCCTTGTAGTCCACGCTGTGCTCGATCCGGTCCGTGCGGCCCGCCAGGGACAGGTCCACGTCCAGCGCCAGGTCGATGCGCACCTCCTGGGGGTGCGTGCGCTCGTGGGCGTTGACCCCGATGATGCAGGGCACCCACAGGTCGGTGATATGGATGCGGTCGCTCGCCTGCTCAGCCATACAACCGGGTCCTCAAGTGCCGGCCGCCGTCCACGAACAGGACCTGGCCGGTGACGTACGGGCTCGCGGCCAGGAACAAGACCGCCCGGGCCACGTCCTCGGGCATGCCCCGCCGCTGTAGGGGCAGCTCTTGCGCAAGCCGGTCGAGCACGGCCTCGTCCCCGTCCGGTGGCGGCAGGATCGGCCCCGGCGCCACGCCGTTGACGCGCACCCGGGGCGCGAACGCGAGCGCGGTCACCTGGTTGAAGGTGTAGAGCATCCGCTTGCTCAGGTGATAGGCCGCGTGCGCGTCGTCGCGGTCGACCACGCGCGCGTCGAGCAGGTTGACGACCGCGGCCTCCCGGCCCTGGGCGTACAGGGCCCGCGCGAGCGCGTACGGGGCATAGGCATTCACCCGCGCGTTCGTGGCAATGGCCTCCATGGTAAGGTCCAGGAGCGCGTCGTCCGGGAAAATGCTGGCGTTGTTGACCAGGACGTCCACCCCGCCCGCGCGGTCCACGGCTTGGGAGAAGAGCGCTTCCGGCGCGCCGGCCTCGGACAAGTCGGCCTGCACCGCCCAGGCCTGCACGCCCAGGCCGCGGATCGAGGAGACGACCTCCTGCGCCGAGTCGGATGAGCTGCGGTAATGCACGACCACGTGCGCGCCCGCTCGGGCGAGCCCCAGGCTGATCGCGCGCCCCAGGCGCCGTGCGCCGCCGGTGACAAGCGCGGTTCGTCCGGCAAGCGGCGTGTCAGGTCCGGGCATGACGTCCTCCTCGGGGCGCGGCGCGCATGCATGCCGAGCTCAGAGCGGCTCTGCAACTCGGGTGCCAGCCGAAAGCGGTCACTCGGTGCGGATTCTACCCCGCAGGCTGCGTCGGTCAACGACCCGGGGGCATCATCCGAGTGCTCTGGAGTCCGAGTCTTCTGTCAGGCTGTGGGTCTGGAATGCCAGGGAGGTTCGAAAAGCGCGGGCCTCAAAGACTTGAATGCATCACCACATGAAAAAGGGCCGCGGTCTGCCGCGGCCCTGCGAAGGCTTGGTGCGGAAGAGAGGATTTGAACCTCCACGGGCCATAAGGCCCACTAGCCCCTCAAGCTAGCGCGTCTGCCATTCCGCCACTTCCGCAACTTCCTGGCGGGAAAGACCATGCGTTGTAAGTCCCGCGACTAGTTCTTTTAGCGGCGCGCGCGCCTCGATGTCAAGGCAAAAAACCGATTGCGCTTCCGGGGTCTCGGGGCAGATATGCAGGCGCATGCGGGCCCGGCCCGGCGGGAGTGCACGCAGGATTGCCTCCGCGTGCGCGACCTGGGCCCGGACTGCGGGCGCTGCCTGCGGGTCCACCCAGGCCCAACGAATGGCCTTGTCCAGCACGAGGGTGCGCCACTTGGCGATCTCGTCGTGGGGCAGGGCCCAGCGCACCGCCGCGCGGACCAGGGTCCGGCCGGGCGCCCCGTCGGCCTGCGGCCAGGCGGGCCGGTCCTCCTGGGCTGGATGCGCGCCCGCCTGCGTGAAGAAGTGCGTGCCGAAGACCAGGGCCTCACCATCCTCCTGGTGGCCCCAGTAGGGCTGCATTCCGTGGAAGAAGAACTGATGCAGCCGCATCACAGTGTACCGAGCATCATCCTGGTTCGCGGTCAGCAGTCTGGTCTCGCCGCACACGGCCTCCCACAGCGGATTGCCGTCCGGCTCGCGGAACCGCGCCACTTCCACGAGCGCTGACCAGTAGAGCAGCGTGTGGATCTGGCCGGGATGCTGGACGCCGACCCAGCCGCGGGCCTCCGGCACCTCGGAGAATATCTGCATGGGCGGGCAGGCGCGCACTTGCAGGCCCATGCGGCCGTCCATGCCCAGGACCACGTTGGCCTGCATAAGCGCCGCGGCCACGAGCCGCAGCACGCTCGTGTCCTCCCATTTCGTGAGCAGCCCACCAACCAGCCGCGGCGCAACCCAGACGTTGCCCCCGATGACGTCCGAGGCATCCAGCTCCGGCATGGGCGGCACGCGCTCGATCGCGCCCGCGGGGCCGGCGACTGCGCTCTGGTGCGCGCGGGCCAGGGGTGCGCTGCGCACCTGCGCGTCGACCCGCAGGCGCAGGTCCCCGCCCTGCCGTTCGATCGTAACCTGGGCGCCGGGCATGTCGCGTGCAAGCGTCGCGGGGATCCACGATGGGGGCTGCTCCTGTCCGCCCGCCCAGCGCAGCACCAGTCCCTGCTGCGGATAGGAAGGACGGGGCTCGGGTCGGGCGGAGCTTGCGCTGCCGCTCGCGAGCAGGTCCGCGGCCTCGTCGGCCCACGCGGGGGCCGTGCTGACCACGAGCACGCGGCCGCAGAACCGGGTGTGCAGGTCCCCGCCCGCGAGCGCATCGCCGAGCAGGGCCGACAGGTCGCCCTCATGCCACCACAGATAGGCCCGCAGGCCCGCCCAGGAGAGATTGTCGAGCCGCACGAGCGCGGTGCCCGATCGACCCCCCGGATCGGCCACGCCCGCGGCGGCCTGTTCGCCCAGGGCCCGCAGGGCCCAGAACGAGGGCGATGCATGCACCAGGTCGCGCACTTGAGCGGCCTCGTCCGTGCCGGGTCCGGACTCCTGTCCGGCCGGTGCGGGCCACAGGCCGTCGGCAGCGAGCTCGCCATAGAGCGCGCGGCCCCTGCGCAGCTCCACGGCCACGGGATACCGGTCCGCTGGGAGCGCGAAGAGAAGCGACTCGCCCGGCCCCGCCGGCGGCAGGGGCGCCAGGAGCCAGCCCACGCCGATCGGCACGACCACGAGTACGATCAACAGAACACTTGTGACGATCAACCGGCGGCGTCGCCGGGCCGGTGCGGACATGTGCGCCTCCTTGGGCGGCCAAAGGACCGGATCCGCCCAGACACTGGCTGGCGGCCGGCCCCCTCACTCTAGGCACGAGCGGGGCGAAGTCAAGGCGCGTGCGCGGAAGGGCTTGCATTTGCCAGGTCCAGCGGTAGGATGGCCGGGGCCCGCGGGAACGGGCGCACGCCGCGGACAGAAAAGGGTGATCCTGGGAGCGGCCCGGGAGATCCCTTGGCGACTTGCCTGTCGGAGGCAATGCCCCATGAGGCGACCGAGCCAGGCGCGGATATCCATCGGGATCGGGCTGTTGAGCCTGACCGCAGCCGTGCTGTGGCCCGCAGGGGCCGATGGAGGCGAGGACGGGTTCGTCGTGCTCAAGGCCGTGATAGCCGTGGTCAACGGCGAGCCCGTGCGAAAACGGGAGATCGAGGAGCTCGCCAGTTACTACGCGACCAACATGGTCGACGCGCAAAGAGGCGAGACGCTTACGCCAGAGCAGCGCACCCAGGCGGCCAGCCGGGCGCTCAATACGCTGGTGCGCTCGCGACTGATTCGACAAGAAGCGAGCCGGCTCGAACTCAACGTGTCCGACGAGGAGCTCGAGGCCGAGCTGGAGAAGCGCAACCTGCAAGACAACGAGATCACGCGCCGCGAGCTGAAGGACGACCTGCTCTTCGACAAGATCATGCGCAAGGAAGGCAGGCCCATGCTCGTGCCCTCGCCCAAGACGGTAAGGCGGTTCTACGAGAAGCATCGAGAGGCCTTTCGCACGCCGCGGCTCGTGCGCGTGCGCCATATCAGCCTGCCGCGAACCACCGAGGAGCTCTACGAGATCGAGCGGCGCCGGGCCGAGCGCATCCGCAGGCAGGCCACGGCGCAAGGGGCCTCGTTCGCCGAGATCGCGGCGCAGCACTGTCCGGACCCGGCCGACCGTGCCCGGGGCGGATTGCTCGTGCCGCCCGTGCCGCACCGCAGCGACGGCATGTTTCCGGTCGAGATCGCGGCCCTGGACAACTTCTACCCCGGGCCCTTTGTCCAGGCGATGCGCAGCCTGGAGCCGGGCGAGGTCAGCCCCGTGGTCGAGAGCGACCATGGCTTCCATATCCTGTACGTGGAAGACGAGCGACCGGCGCGTGAGGTCCCGTTCCGCGACGCCCAGGCCCGGATCACCTTTTACCTCATAGACCGCAGCCGGGTCGACCGGCAGCGCGAGTGGCTCGTCGACGTGCTGCGGCGAAGCCACGTGACCTGGCACAACGGCCAACCGATCCCGGCCGAGGAGCTCATGCCCGAGGAGCCCACCTTCGCCCCGAGCCGCCCTGAGGAGCAGGGGTGAATCTTACCGCGCAAGCGAGCGGACCCCGGGCGCGTGCTCGCCGCCGTATCCAGGGGCACCCAGGCGGCGGCCCGTGGCAGGATCGGGACGCGGGTCGACCGGACGTCACCACACGAGGAGAGGACTTGGTGAACGCGGTCACGTCCGCCAGGCGGCTGTTCCTCGTCATGTTGCTGGTCGGGGCCTTTGCCCACGCGGCTGGGGGCCGCGTGGGCGCGCAGGAGCAGCCTTCGGACCTCGTCGGGCACCTGCGGTCTGCGCCGCTCGTGGCCGTGGGGCTGCGCCAGGACGCGCAGCTCACCCGGCTTCTGCGAAAGGGCAAGGAGACCGCCTCCGACGAGGACCGTGAGCGCGGAACGATGGTGTCTGCCCTGTTGCGGGACGGGGTCCAGGCGCTGGGGAGCCCGGGCGGCGGACGACCGGTCGTGGAGGTCTTCCTCGGACTGGCCGAGGCCCAGCCGGGCGAGGCGGGGCCCGTACAGGCTGTGCTCGCGCTCGTGCCGGTGAGCCTGGGCCCGCCGCGGCTCGTGCTGCTCGCCCAGGGCCCGGGCGGGCCCGGGGCCGCGGACCGGCTGCAGGAGCGCATCCGACGCCTGCTCGATGCGGCACGTGGGCCGGTGGGGGCCCATCCACCCATGGCCGCATCACGGATCGCCCAGACGGTCGTGGTCGTGGCGGAGGTCGGCCAGGTCATCGAACGCCTCCAGGACCCGGAGGCGCCGCCGATGCCGCAGGAGGCGCTCGCGGCCATCCGGGCCGCCCGCGGTGAAGGGACCGGGCTGTGGGCCTTTGTGGCCGCGAACCGGCTCAGGAACCTGAGCAAGATCCTGGCCCTGACGCCGAGCCAGGAACGCGTGAGTCGCGCGCTGGACGGGCTGGTGGCCGCGCGCGTACGCGTGTTGCCCGGCGGGCCGGGCGAGCCGCACACGCTGCACATCGGCCTGGACCTTGACGCGCAAGCGGCCGGCGCGGGACGCGTGTTGCGGCTCGTGGCCGCCGATGCGGCCGTGCTGGAGCAGGGAGAACGCACGCAGGCCACGCTGCAGATTCGGGCGCAACCGTCCTGGCCGCGTGTCGTGTATCCGCGGGTCCTGGAGCTCGGCGCCTATCTGTGGCCGCAGGAGGTCCGCGACATCCGCGAGGTCCTGCGCTTGCTCGCGTCCCTGACGGGCGTGAACCTCGAGCATGATTTCCTGCGCAACCTCACGGGCCGAATCGGACTGTACGCCATTCGAGAGGGGCAGGACACGTGGTCGGCGCTGTGGTTGGGCGTGCGGGACGCGGCGCGCATGCGCGAAGGGTTTGAGCGCGCAGCCGCCTGGGGCGCATACTTTCAGCGCAAGGGGCTTGCCGCACGATGGTTCGCGACTGTGGCGCGATCCACCGAGGGCGCCGAGTACGAGCTGCGCGGCGCGGCGTCGGGTGCGCATTCCCGGTTCCTTGTGCTCGGGCCCGAGGGGGACGGGACCGGGACCCTGTGGGTGACTCGCAGGGAGGAGGGCGTGTTGCACGCGATCCGAGCGAACAAGCGCCGGGACGGCGAGACGCCCCAACTCACGATTGCCCTCGAGCCGACCGCAACCGGGCTGAGGCTCGTGGGACAATGGACCGAAGACGCGCCCGCCGCAGCAGGCTGGGACCTGTTGCAGAAGACCTGGCAAGGGATCGCAGCCGCGCTCGCCTCGCCCGCGCCCGAAGGCGAGGCCCCGTCAGCACCCGAGTCCGAGAACTGACCCCGCGCCGGTGGGCAGGATTTGCGCACGGCCGGTTGACAAGGCCGCCTGTGGGGTTCTATAATGGTTTCGCGGACAGGCCACGGGCCTGGACGATGCGGGCGTAGCTCAGTGGTAGAGCACCACCTTGCCAAGGTGGATGTCGACGGTTCAAGTCCGTTCGCCCGCTCCAATAGCCGGCCCTGCAAGCTCGGTGCTTGTGGGGCCTTTTTCGTATCGAGCCCGGAGGAAGCCCGGGACCTGCACGCAACGCGCTGGACGGTGCGCCCCTCGGGCGACCTGCAGGCGACCCAAGTTGCTGGGATTCCTTGTGCATTCTTCACTTGCGCACGAGAGAAGAAACCCGATAATCCTGGATGATGTAGGGGTGACTTCGTCCGCCTCGTTGCTGCCGCTGCCGAGGCGAAAAGGAGCCCCTAGCGCACTCGCGCGATGAGGCCCTGCGCCGGGAAAAATCCGGTGGAAAGGGTTGACAACTAATTTGACATCGCGGGAGAGGGGGGTATGGTGCATTCGGATGAACGCGCACTTGGCTCAGGGACCGCCGAGCGTGGTAGCGGACCGGGTAGGTCGGATGCTGACCCTGGAGGCAAGGGCCTGATGGCTGCGCTCAGCCTACTCGTTGCCGTGTCGGCTCTTGCCTTCGTCATGACGATGGCGATCGCGCGCGACTCCGTGGCGGGCGAGCCCGAGCCCCTGCCCGCGGAGGTGAGCCCGGCGCACGAACGGGTGGAGCCGCTCGTGCGCGAGGCGCGTGCGCTGCTGGAGGCGGGCAAGCCGCAGGAGGCCTATGCGCTGTTGGAGGAGGCCTTTCTCCAGGAGCCCGAGGACCCGTCCGTGAACTTCTACATGGGCCGAGCGGCCTACGCGGCCGGCGAGTACAGCAAAGCAGCCACCGCGTTCGAGCGCATCCTGGACAAGCAGCCGGACTTGATGCGCGTACACCTGGAGCTCGCGCGCAGCCTGTACATGCTCCAGGACTACGAGCGCGCCCAGGAGCACTTCCAGCGGGTGCGCGAGTCCGAGCCCCCGCAGCCGGTGCAAGAGAACATCGACCGCTTTCTGGCCGCCATCGACCGCGCCCAGCAGAAGCACCTGCTGCTCGGCCGTCTGGCGGTGACCTACGGGTCGGACTCCAACCCCGCCATCGCCCCCACGCGCGAGGTGATCGACACGGTCCTGGGCGAAGTGCGCCTGGACCCGGACGTATTCGAGGAGGCCGACGGCTTCCGCTCCACGAGCGCGTTCCTCAAGCACGTGTGGAAGACCCCGGCCGAGCCCATGGAGTGGCGCACGACCTTCTCGTCCTATCAGACCTGGTACGAGAGCGCCGACGAGCAGGACTTCAACTACTACAGCGTGGAGTCCGGGCCCGGGGCCACCTTTGGGGCATGGGACGTGGAGCTGTTGGCCACGTTCAACGCCCTGGAGAAGGACAACGAGATGTACCAGAAGGGCCACGGCGGCGAGCTCAACATCGCCTATGCCGTGAATCCCCGCGTCATGGTGGGCGTCAGCGGCCGGCGGGAGATGAAGAAGGTCCATTACGACCGCAACCTGGATGCGGTCAACTGGGCCTTTGCCGTGCGCCCGGTGTTCCGGCTGGGTGCGGAGGGTCGCACGCAGCTTTTCACCGAGTTCCGGTACGAACGCGAGTACCCCCAGGAGGGGGCCGAGTACCGCAGCCGGCGGCGAGACAACTGGAACGAGCTCAAGGACTCGTATATCGAGCAGAGCGCGAGCCTGCGCCTCTCGCACCAGTGGCGGTGGGGCCTCAGGCCGTACCTGGGCTACACCTTCCGCGAGACCGAGTACAGCGTGCGTACGCAGACCTTCGACGTGCCGCGCAAGGACCGGTCGTTCGTGTACACCGCCGGGGTCACCAAGGAGCTGCCCTGGCGGATGTCCGTAGACCTGGCGCACGAGCGCACGTACACCTATTCCACGGTGGAGCTGCACGAATACCGGCGGCACCGCACCATGCTTACGCTGGCCAAGGACTTTTGACCCGCGGGGCGCGGCGCTGATCCGTGCGGATCGGAGGGAGGACCATGGATACGCTGCTCTCTGCTACCGAGCGTCGTATGCGTACGGCCGCGACGGGGCTGCTCGCCTGCATGCTGGCGGCGTTGCTCGCCGCGCCGACGGTGCGAGCGGCCGAACAAGAGGATCCCTTCGGGGACAGCGAGGCGGTGGGCAAGGTGGTGGCCCTGACCGGCCAGGCCACGGTCACCCGCTCGGGCGAGGACGATGACAGCCCGCTTGCGATCAAGGATTCCGTGTACATCGGGGACATGATCCGCACCAAGACGCGCAGCAAGCTGCAGATCATGTTCCGCGACAAGACACTCATCGCCGTGGGCCAGCGCGCGCGGCTGACGCTCGACGACTTCCTGTTCGAGCCTGGCGACGAGAGCAGCCGGTGCGAGACGAGCGTGGCCGAAGGCGCCTTCAAGGTCATCAGCGGCGCCATCGGCAAGATCGCGCCCGACCGCGTGAAGGTGCGCACGCCCACGGCCACGATCGGCATCCGCGGCACCACGGCCCTGGGCAGCGCGGGCGCACAGCGCGGCAAGGCCGTGTACATGAGCGGCACCGCGGTGTCGGCCACGAACTCCTACGGCCAGGTGATTTTGCGCGGCGAGCCGGGCACCGGGTGCGACTTGCAAGCCGGCCAGCCCCCGAGCCAGCCGCGGCTGTTTACCTCCGCCGAGATCAACGCCATCCTCTCCGACATGGCCTTTGGCGGCGACGGCGGCGGTGAAGGCGGTGGCGGGGGCGGCGGCGTCCCGGGGCTGGGTGACGACGGCGACGGCGACGACGGCGGCGACGGCCCCGACGGCACGCCCCCGCCTAGCGGCGCGCTCCTCAACAACGCCCAGAAGACGTCGAAGGATGCCTCGCAGAGAAAGGTGGTGGCCACGTTCGAGCGCAACCTCGGGCGCGCCAGCCGCACGGTCACCATGGCGTGGCAGGCGCTCGACAGCGGGTACGCGGTCGGCAACTTCACCGACTACGAGCCGCGCGCCTCGTACTGGGGCAAGCGGTGGCACGGGCCGGTGGACGTGACCTCCACCGAGGTCGTGGGCGAAGGCGACGACGAGGAAATCGTCAACGTCAGCCGGGTCTCGTGGCTGACCATCGAGGACAAGTTGCTCGATGCCTCGGGCGGGATCATCGCACAGCGCACCTCCATACGGGGTCGCGCCAAGGTGGAGATCCCGAACCTGCACCGCCTCGACTACGGTCCGCATTCGGCCGACACCGCGAACTCCATGGAGCTGATCATGGACACCTGGGGCCTGGACGAGCACGGGTACCTGGGGCCCCTGTGGTGGAAGGACAATGAGGGCGAATGGACGATCGACGATCAGACCGTATGCACGACGGTGGACTACGCCACGGACAACCTCGGGGAGTTCTACCTGTTCAACACGAATTGCGCGTGCGACCCCTTGAGCGCGCAGAGCGCCGATCCGATCCAGGTGCCTGCCTACGGCGGCGAGCCCGCCTACGAGTACCCGCGTTACGGGTTCGACCTGGTGGGCTACACGGGCGTCGAGCCCGGCGACGCGCCTACCGGCAACGACGTGTACCTGTACGGCAGCCGTCGCGACGACCTCATCGGCGCGCAGGCCTCGGCGGCCACGGACTTCGGCCAGGGGCTCGTGCACATGGACAGCGCGGACATGGGCGTCGGAGCCACGACCGGCGCCGAGATCGTCCCCCTGGTGGCGCTGGACCCGGACGCGGGCACGGCGATGGCGATCTTCTACGCCTATGACGAGGACGACGGAAGCGGCGGAGACGGCACGATTGCCGACGCCTATCCGGCGGCGATCTTGGTCGGGCAGATCAATTCCGCGGGTGAGCTGAGCTTCAACCTGCATTCGCAGAACACCCCGGGGCCAGACGACCCCGCCGGTGACACGGGTCCGGACCTGCTGTGGTATTCCACCGGGACCACGCCCACGGACATCCTGGGCAGCGTGTTCGGGACCGAGTGGCAGGGCCTCGGGTTCGAGGGCACCGGAGCCCAGACCGCCATGGGCGACAGCCTCAGTGGCGACCTGGCCTTTTCGACCGGTGCGTTCCTCAACTGGACGGCCACCGACGAGATGGCCGCACGAGAGGAGCTTACCGCGCCGCGCACGTACAACGGATACGCATCCCGCGTGCAGTTCGTGTATGCGAGTCCGGACGATCCGCCCACGGGCGTATTGCGGGAGATCAGCGCGGGGCCGGAGGACGTGGCCATCGCAGTGAATCCCATCTCGAAGACGGTCGCGGCGGCCTTTACGTTCCTGTCCGGTGACGAGACCTACGGATCGACCCCCAGGCTGTATCTGCAGCCGGACCTATGGTACGCGTCTTACGACGATGACGAGGGCTTCGCCCTCGCGCATCCGACGCTCCTGAACGGGTCGGACCTGGCCCCGGACCTCATCTTCGGGCAGTGGTCCTTGCAGGATGGAAGCAGCATGATGCAGCCGGGCCAGTACAGTCCTTTCGTGGCGGGCACCCCGACGGAAGAAACGGTCGTCGCCGGGCAGAGCTGGACGGGGCTGGCCCTGGGCGCCCGGGGCAAGGTGGACGGCACCTACCACGAGCGCCTGAACGCTGGCGCTTCGCGCGTGCAGTTCGAGGACTTCGACGGCACGCTCGGGTTCCGCGGCCATGTGCGCGACGAGGAAGGCCTGGCCCTGTTCGAGGGCGTCGAGACGGGCGGCGCGCTGGAGGGTGCGGTCACCTACGTGGACTGGCAGCCGACCGGCGCCGCCGACGGAGTGGTGGGCAGCTTCTTCGAGGCCGACGGCGGCCCGGCCCTCGCCGGCGCGTTCAACGGCACGGGTAACGCCTCCATCGGGGCCAGCGAGCGGCTCTTTACCACCGGCATCTACGCCGCGCTGCAAACCGACGACGTGACAAGCTACGCGCATATGCACGGCAACGTGCTCGGTCTGCTCGACGACGACGCGGCCGCGTACGACGCGAACTGGCAGGGGCCGCTCACCGGGGTCAGCGAGGACGGGGCCATCACTGCGAAGCCCTACACGACGGGCATGGGCTGGCTCGACTTCACGTTGCCGGCCGTGAACCCCGGCGGGACCTACTCGGGCGCGGCGGATGTGAGCTACGGGGCCGCGACCACCGAGTCGGTGCGCTACGTGTTCTACGACCAGGGCGGCTGGCGCGAATGGGACAACGACCCGGTCACCGTGGATTTGAACGAGGTGCACGGCGCCCTGGGCGAGTTCGCGTTCTTCACGATGACCCAGGACGAGGCACAGGCCCTGTCCACGCGCGCGGAGTGGCGCTCGCCCACCGAGGATCTGACGCGCAACTATGCCCAGGGCGATTACCACTACCGCACGTTCGGGTACGCCGGGGTGCGCACGAGCGACTACGTGCGCCTCGGGTGGGAGGAATTCCCCACTTCCGGGCTGTGGCTCTACGGCGGCCGGGGGCTCGGGAACGTCAAGATGTCCCGGTACCTCGACTACGAGGTGGCCCCGGACCGTACGTTGGCCTACGAGCAGACCGGCAACCTGGCCACCGCGGTGAACTTCACCAACCAGGGGCTCCTGGGCTGGACGTACGTGCCGGGCACGGGCGAGGTGGACAAGTACTTCTTTGACGCGAACATCAGCGGGGGCGAGGACGCCCGGTTCGACGCCCTGGTCTTCGGTCAGCTGGAGGAGCGCGGCGGCGACTACCTCGTATGGGGCGGCGCGGCCGCCGGGGACACGAACAAGCTCCTCGGACACTTCTTCGGACACGACGTGCAGGCCCTGGGCTTCCAGGGGCAGGGCGACACGATCGACTACGTCTCCCTGGGCGGCGGCACGGACAACACCTGGCATACCGGCGGGGCCGCGTTCGCGAGCGACCCGTTCTACGACACTTCGACCGGAACCGCGATCTATCAGGGCTACTTCGCCGGGCTGGACCAGAACCTCACCGGGTTCGGGGACGGCGTGCCGGAGGTGGCCTACAACGAGACGGATGCGGGGCTGAGCCTGGACGTGGACCTGACGTACAACACGGTGGACCTCTTGATGACCATGACCGGTGGCGAGGCAGAGGTCGGTGACTATGACATCTCCACTCTCGAGGACGTGGCCGAGGTCGGCGGCGGCTACGTGGCCGTGGGCCTGCGCACGTTTCTGACCTTGACCGACGGCCAGGTGACGCCCACGGGCGCTACCGTTGCTCAGGGCCTGGATCCCGCGAACGGGGCCTGTTACCTGGTGACCGCCCCCCCCGAAGACCAACTCCCGGATTGCCCGTGGGTCGTGTGGGGCGAATGGGAAGCGACGTACGTGGACAACAGGACCATGGACGAGCACGGGTTCGTGCGGCGGCTGAGCCACTGGGTGGCCGGCCAGGAGTCCGGGGACATCTCCGGGATCGCGGACGGCGTGACCGGCACGTACACCGGGCCCAGCGCGGGCAGTTACCATCGCCAGGGGGCCGGGGCCGAGCGCCTGTTCGACCGCAACGGCACGGCGCTGACCGTGCAGTTCGGGGCGGAGCCGAATGTGTCGGGCTCGCTCTCCATGACCGGGCAGACGAGCGGCCAGCACGTGCTCACCGTTCCGCAGACCGCCGTCTCGGACTTCGGCAAGTTCAACGGGAGTGTGAGCAACTGGACCATCGCGGGCCAGGGCCAGACGATCAGCGGCAGCAGCGTGAACGGCAGCCTGTACGGGCCGTCCGACGCCACCACGGCGCCAAGGGGCATCGGCGGGAACGTGGTCGCCACGCACGCGGACACCGGGCAGGGGACTGGTATCCTGACCGGGGTGTTCGCGGGCCAGACCGCCGAAGGCCAGGGGGTCATAGGGTATTGATCCGCCGGTTCGAAGCAGGCACGCACGGACCACGGGGAGGCGTACGCGTCTCCCCGTTTTCTTGACGAGCGGTTCTTGGAAAGGGGCGTGAGCGGTGAACGGGTTGCGCCGTGTGGCCGCGGCCGTGCTCGGGCCGAGCCCCTTCAAAGTCGGACTGCTCATTGCCGTCCTTTCGGTGACCCTCCATCCGCGCGCCCCCCTGCACTGGACGCCCCGGCCGGTGACCGAGTTCGTGCACGCGGTGGACGACCGCGCGCGCGACGCCATGTTCAAGATGCGCGGGCCCGACCCCCGCCCGCGCCACGAGCTGTCCGTGGTGGTCGTGGACATCGACGAGCCCAGCCTCGCCGAGCTGGGGCAGTGGCCCTGGCCGCGCGACGTGGTGGCAAAGCTCCTGCGCGAGGTGGACGCCTGCGAGCCCAGGGCGATTGGCCTCGACATCGTGTTCGCGGAGCCCGACCGCAGCTCGCTCAAGTACGCGCTCCCGCGGATCAACGGGCTGGTCGGCGGCGGCGTGCCCGTGCCCGACGACCTGGACATGGCCCGGGTGGACGAGTTGCTGGACGCGTTCCGCGCGGCCCTGGGCCCCAAGGTCGACCCCGAGGCGTCGGCGGTTCGGTATCTCGACCACGACGCGGTGCTCGCCGCGTTCGTGGAGGACTGCCCGCGCGTGGTGCTCGGGTACTTCTGGCAGCTCGAGGACGACGGGCTCTTCGACGAGTTCGACGTGCCCTACGGCGCGGGCGTGTTCGTGGCCCGCGGAGGCGAGCAGGCCATCGAGGACTCGCCCTTCCAGAAGCTGGGCGTGGTGCCCTATCGCCCGATCCTGAACATCCCCGTGCTGGCCGACGCGGCCATGGAGCGAAGCGGGTCCTTCAACCCGTCCACCATGCTGGCGGGCACCATCCGGCGCGTGCCCCTCGTGTGGGAGTTCCAGGACAACCTGTACCCGTCCCTGCCGCTCCAGATGCTGCGCCTGGCGCTGGGGGGAGAGCGCGCCTCGGGCACGGTGGAGATGGACGAGCTGGGCGTGACCGGGATCCGGATTCCGGTGAACACCCGGTCGACGGACCCCGGGCACGGATCGAGCGGCGAGCTGTACGTGCCCACCGACGAGATCGGCCGCATGTACGTGAACTTCCGCGGCCCGGCGCGCACCTTCGACTACATCCCGGCCGCGGACATGCTCCAGGGCGACGTGTCCCCGGAGCGCATCCGGGGCAAGCACGTGCTGCTCGGCTCCAGCGCGGGCGGCCTCCTGGACCTGCGGTCCACGCCCTTCGACGAGGGATGCCCCGGCGTGGAGGTGCACGCGAACGTGGCCGACAACATCCTGGAGGGCGACATGCTGCGCGAGCCCGCGTGGGCGTGGTCGGCGGAGCTCGTGTTCATCCTGGTCGCGGGTATTGTGACGGCCCTGGTGGGCGCGTACGCGCGCCCGCTCCTGGGCGCGGTGTTCCTGGTGGCCATGTTCGTGGGCATCGTGCTGTTGGGGTACCACCTCATGTTCGAGGAGCACCTGGTGCTCACCATCTCCTTCCCGATCGTGAGCGTCCTCGCCGTGTTCGTGACGGTGACCGTGCTCAACTACTTCTTCGAGGGTCGCAAGAAACGGTTCATCCAGGGGGCGTTCTCCACGTACCTCTCGCCCGCGCTCGTGGAGCAGCTCGTGGCCGACCCGGACCGGCTGTCGCTGAAGGGCGAGCAGAAGGAGCTCACGATCCTGTTCAGCGACATCCGCAGCTTCACCAGCATTTCGGAGAAGATGACCGCCGAGGAGCTGGCCACCTTCCTCAACGAGTACCTCACGCCCATGGCCGACATCGTGATGCAGACGCGCGGCACGGTGGATAAGTTCGTGGGCGACGAGATCATGGCCTTCTGGAACGCGCCCCTCGACGACCCGGACCATGCGGCCAACGCGGCCCGGGCGGCGCTGCGCATGATGGAAACCCTGCACGCCATGCAGGGCGACTGGGACGCGCGGGGGCTGCCCACCGTGCGCATCGGGATCGGGCTCAACACCGGCCAGATGAGCGTGGGCAACATGGGAAGCGACACCCGGTTCGACTACACGGTCATGGGCGACAACGTGAACCTGGGCAGCCGCCTGGAGGGCGCGACCAAGGAGTACAAGGTGGACATCATCCTGAGCGAGTCCACCCGCGCGGCCCTGAGCGACCGGTTCTTCTGCCGGCTCCTGGACAAGGTGCGGGTCAAGGGCAAGGAGGAGCCCAGCGCCATCTACGAGCTCATCTGCGAGGGCCCGCCCTCGGACGAGGTGCGCGCCGAGGTGGCCGCCTTCGAGGCCGCGTTCGCCGACTACCAGGCCCGGCGCTTCGACCAGGCCAGAGAGAAGATCCTGGTCCTGCGCGAGCGCCGTCCCGCGCGGCTGTACGACGTGTACCTGGAGCGCATCGAGACCTTCCTGCGCGAGCCCCCGGGCCCGGACTGGGACGGGGTGACCACCTTCACGACCAAGTAGGCCCCTGGTCCCGGGCATTGCAGGGCCGGGGCGCGCAGGCTACAATGGCGTGGGCTGTGAGGAGGTCTGTGTGCGCGGAGGACCCATGCGCGCGATTCTGATGACGGTCACGCTGACGGGGATGCTCTTCGGCAGCGCGGTGTGCGCGGCCGACGGGGATCTGGCGCAGACCGAGCGCGAGTACCGCACCGCCATGCGCGAGGGCGCGCGGTTCGCTCGGGAGGGACAGAACGCGCGCGCGCTGGCGCGGTTCAAGCGCGCGGTGCAGCTCAAGCCCCGCAGCCCGCAGGCGCACTTCCGCGTGGCGCTGACGTACCTCGACCGCGGGCTGTACATGGCCGCCGAGGAGAACGCGCGCAAGGCCACGTACCTGGACAGCGGATTCGCGCCCGCGTGGCTGGTGCTCGGGAGCGCCCTCTTCCACCAGGACCGCGAACAGGAGGCCGTTTCCCCGCTACAGCGGGCCTTTCGCCTGGACAACACCAGCGCCCACGCGGCCTACATGCTGGGCCGCGCGTACTACTTCCTCCCCGCCAAGGACCGCGACAAGCGCGAGGACTACCGGCGCGCGCTCGAGTACTTTCAGCAGGCCCTGCGGCTGAAGTCCTCCTACACCGAGGCGCGTTTCATGGAGGGGTGCTGCTTCCTGGAGCTCGACCTGCCCGAGCCCGCGCGGCAGAGCTTCATCGCTACGCTGCGCGACGACCCGGACAACCCGGAGGTCTATTTCCGGCTGGCCCTGTGCGAGCTGCGCACTCAGCGGTACCTGGACGCGGAGAGCTACCTGCGCGCCGCGCTACAGAAGGCGCCCCAGCACCCGGAGGCGCATCTCTTTCTGGCGGACCTGCTGTGGGACCACCTGGGCGACCGCGAGCAGGCTGCGCTCCATTACCGCCGGTACCTGGGCGCGGCGCCCGACGACCATGCGGCGCGCGGGCGCGTGGAGCGCCGGCTCGAAGACGCGGGCATCGCGCCCGATGCGGGCACGAGGTTCTGAGCGCGGGCCCGGGCACGTCAGTAGGACTGCGCCTGGGTCTGGCCGGAACCGCGTGAGATGAGCGCGGCAGCCGCCGGACGCGACCCTCAGGTCTTCCACTCGACCCGCACCGCGTAGAGCCGGGGCGACTCCTCCCGGAACCGGCCGCCGCGCAAGTGCACGCGCACGCGGATCGCGCCCGTGCGCTCGACGACCTCTCGGCCCCGCCAGACGACCGGCACGCGCACGCCGTCTCGGGCGAGCGGGACGCAGTCCCCACGCGCACACCCTTCGATGGTGCGGCCCGCCTCGTCGACAAGCTCGGCCCGCAGGACACGGTCCTCACCCAGATTTGCGGCGTTGAGCGCAACCGAGACCGCACGCGTATCCTCGGGCGGGTCGAGGAGCCGCGTGGTGCAGGTCCCTTCCCGGGGCTGCGGCCGATCCTCGAAGAATCCCCACGCCACGTGCAGACCCAGGTACCCGTACCGATGCACGGGAAAGCGCACGCGGCCGATGGCCGTATGCGCGAACCGGGCGGAGTTGCCGTGGTCGTTGCCCCCGTAATAGAGCAGGGCCTCGTCGCCCTGTTCGATGAGCCCCTTGCCCTGTAGAACGCCGCCAAAGTCCCATGCGCCCACCGGGCCCCGGCGGATGAAGGGCGTACACGGCACGGGCTCGGTCCAATGCACACCGTCGCGCGACACGACCAGGGCCAGCTCGAAGTGCTGGTCCGGGGTCTCGAACGCGGACTGGAACCGGCCCACCAGTCCTACCCAGGTGCCGCTGTAGCACGCGAGCGGCGCAATGCCCACATGGGTCTGCACGTCTTGGTGCTCGTAGCTGACCGGCAGCTTCTCCCAGGTGACGAGGTCTCGGGAAGCGAAAAAGCCCACCGCTCGGCCGCCGTGGCGGGGGTTCAGGGCCCAGGGGCTCGTCTGCTGTCCGTTGAGGATGTAGAGGTCCCCGATCTTGAGCAGCCGCGCGGTCTCCAGCTTCTCCAGGATGGCGGGCCGCTCTGGCTCGCGGAACGACCACCGCAGCCCGTCTTCGCTGTGCGCGATGCCCATGAACGCGGGCTTGGGGATCCCGCTCCGTGCGCCCTTGCGCAGGACCGGGTCGAGGTGCTCTTCGCGCAGGCCGTTGATGCGCATGACCACGGCGCGGTACGTGCCGTCCGCCTCGCGCAGGATGTCGATGCACTCCGAGTTGTCCGGCAGCCCGGCGACCAGATTGTTGTCCCGGCTTCCGCGGAACGGGCGCAGGCCCAGGCGCGGCTTGTGCCAGGTGCGCCCGTCCGGGCTCTCTGCATAGGCCGCGCGCAGGCGCCAGCGTTGCTGATCCCTGCCCGGAGGCGCGGACGCGGCCGCGTACCACAGGCGGTAGCGGCCGCCGTCCCGGAGGATCGTGCCGTTGAAGTGGGCGAGGTGCGCGTCGGGGCCCGCGGGCTCGTCCCGGCGCAGGATCGGGTTGTCGGGGTCCTTGGCCGGCTCGCACAGGCTCAGGGAAAGGCCTTCGATGTCCTCGAACTGGCTGCGGTCGATGGCGAGCAACACCTGTTCGCTCATGAGTGGGCCCCGCTTGCGGCCTGTTCGGTCTATCCATGCCGTTGCGCACGGCATGGAATACAGCCGACCCTGGCACAATCGCGCGCCCCTGTCAAGCACGCGCCCTCCTACCCGGATCGGTGGCCTCTCAGGCGAACTCAACACACCGACCGGCCCCGCAAGCGCCGTGTCGCATCCGCGCCCCTTGCCGGACAGGCGGCGGGGGCGTAGAATACGCGCGATTTTCGGTTGCGGTTGACGACCGTCCGCACGAGCCAAGGGGCCTCTGGCGTGCGATTCATCGCGGACCTGCATCTGCACAGCCACTTCTCCGTGGCCACGAGCAAGGAGCTCGTGCCCGAGCAGCTCGACCGATGGGCGCGCATCAAGGGCGTGACCGTGGTGGGCACGGGCGACTTCACCCATCCGGGCTGGCTCGCGGAGCTGCGCGACAAGCTCGATCCGGCCGAGGAAGGCCTGTTCGCGCTCAAGCCCGCGTTGCGCGTGGACGGCGACCCGGCCCCGCCGGGCGCTGCCCTGGCGCCGGTGCGGTTCCTGCTCACCGCGGAAATCAGCAACGTGTACAAGCGCGGCGACCGGGTCCGCAAGGTGCACAACCTGGTTCTCGCGCCCGACTTCGCGTCCGTGGAGCGCATCTGCGCGCGCCTGGAGGCCTTGGGCGCGAACCTGACCTCGGACGGACGGCCGATTCTGGGCCTGGACAGCCGGGACCTGTTGGAGCTCGTGCTGGAGGCCGCGCCCGAGGCGCTCTTCGTGCCCGCGCACGTGTGGACCCCGTGGTTCTCGGCGCTCGGGTCCAAGTCGGGGTTCGACTCGATCGACGAGTGCTTCCGGGACCTGGCCGGCCACGTGCACGCCGTGGAGACGGGCCTGTCCGCGGACGCGCCTATGTTGTGGGCGTGCCGGTTCCTGGACGGGTATACGCTGCTTTCGAACTCGGACGCGCACTCGCCGGAGCGCATGGCGCGCAACGCGAACGTGCTTGACACCGGGCTCTCCTACCCGGACATCATCTCCGCGCTGCGCACGGGCGACCCAGAGCGCTTCCTGGGTACGATCGACCTGTTTCCCCAGGAGGGCAAGTACCACTACGACGGCCACCGCAAGTGCGGGGTGCGCTGGAACCCGCAACAGACCCTCCGCCGAGGCGGCATCTGCCCGGTGTGCGGCAAGCCCGTCACCCTGGGGGTGCTCTATCGCGTGGCGCAGCTCGCCGACCGCGCAGACCTGGACGAGCGGCCCAACCGGCACCCCTTCCGCTCGATCATTCCGCTCAAGGAGCTGCTCGCCGAGATCACGGGCAAGGGCCGGGCCACCCGGACCGTGGCCCGGGCGTATGCGCGCGCCGTGGCCGCAGGCGGGCCGGAGTGCGCCCTTCTCTTGGATCGGCCGCCCGAGGCCGCGGGCGACCTCATGCTCGCCGAGGCGATCCGCCGCATGCGCGCGCGCACCGTGCGCATCGAGGAGGGGTATGACGGCGAGTACGGTGTGGTGCGCGCGTTCGCGGAGGGCGAGGTGGCCTCCCTGCGCCACGCCAGGGAGAACGCCCTGTTCGCCGCACCTACGGCCACGCCGAGCGACCTGCCCGCCCGGCCGGTCTTGGCCCTGGACCTGACCGCGTGCCAGGGACTGCGCGAGCATGCGGCGCGCGTGCGAGCGGGCGCCGGTTCTCCATCCGCGCCCAGCGGGGCGCGCGACCGGGACGGGGGGGACCTGCTCGCCGGGCTCAACCCCCAGCAGCGCCAGGCCGCCACCCACGCCACCGGCCCGGCCCTCGTGCTCGCGGGGCCCGGTACGGGCAAGACCCACACCCTGGCCTGCCGCGTGGCGCACCTCATGGGCGAGCAAGGCGTTCGTCCGGACGAGATCGTGGCGGTCACCTTTACGAACAAGGCCGCCGAGGAGATGCGCGCGCGGCTGAGGCGCCTCTTGGGCGTCTCCGGAGGCGCGGTGCCCCGGGTGCTCACCTTTCATTCGCTCGGCTTGGCGATCCTGGCCGAGGCCACGGATCGCACGGGCCGCACGGCGCGGCCGCTCCTCTTCACCGAGGACGACCGCCGACGAGTGCTTGCGCAGTCCCTGGGCCTGTCCGCGCGCGCGGCCGCGCGCGCGAGCCGACGGCTACGCGAGCACAAGCAGGCCGTGGCCTGCGGCAAGGCAAACGCGCCGCCGGAGCTCGCCGACCTCGCGTCTCGCTACGAGGCGGCCCTGCGCGCGGAAGATGCGTTTGACCTCGATGACCTCGTCCCCGGGGCCGTGCGCGCGCTGGAGGCGGACGACGGGCTGTGGGCGCGGTGGCGGGCCGCGGCGCGGTATCTGCTCGTGGACGAATACCAGGACATCGACGCGGCCCAGTACTGTCTGGTGCGCGCGCTCGCGCCGGAGAGAGACGCGAACCTGTGCGCCATCGGCGACCCGAACCAGGCCATCTACGGGTTCCGGGGCGCGGACGTGCGGTACGTGCAACGGTTCGTGGAGGACTATCCGGAAGCGGCCGTGTACCGCCTGCGGCAGAGCTACCGCTGCTCGGCGCGGATTCTGCGCGCGTCCCACGACGTGATGGACCGCGCGGACGGCGATCCGCTGGACGGGCTCCAGCAGGGCGTGCAGGTGCGCATCGTGCGTCACCGGACCGACCGCAGCGAAGCGGAGTTCGTGGCCCGCACCATCGAGGCGCTTGCCGGCGGTTTGCGCTTCTTCAGCATGGACAGCGGCGTGACCTCGGGCGCGGGCGAGGCCGAGATCACGAGCCTCGCCGACTTCGCGGTGCTTTGCCGCACGGCGCGCCAGTTCCCGCTGCTGGAAAAGGCCTTCGCCGACCACAGCATCCCATGGCAGACCGTGGGCAGCACCCCGCTCTTCGAGGCCGAGCCCGCGCGCACCGTGCTCGACGCCCTGCGGCTTGCACAGCGTCCGGACAGCCGGTACCTGCGCGCCCGGCTGGAGACGAGCCCGATGGCCCGGGATGTGGGCGCGGACGCGCTCGGCGGCCTGGCGCGGGCCGCGTCCTGGCCGGAGAACGTGAAGGGACTGCTCGACTCGTGCGCGGCCGCGGGGCACGCATGTGCAGAGCCCGTGCGTGCGCGGCTCATGCTTCTCGCGTCTCAAGCCGCGGACCTGTCCGCATTCCTGGCGCGGGCCGCGCTCGGGGCGAGCGTGGACGCGTACGATCCGCGCGCGGAGGCGGTGACCCTGATGACCCTGCACGCGGCCAAGGGGTTGGAGTTCCCGTGCGTGTTCGTCACCGGGTGCGAGGAGGGCCTGATGCCGTACCGGCTCTTCAAGCGGGACGCCGCGGACCCGGAAGAGGAGCGGCGGGTCCTGTACGTGGGCATGACGCGCGCGGCGCGGTTCCTGTACCTCACGCACGCGGCGCGGCGGCGACTGTTCGGCCGCGACTATCGTCCCGGCCGCAGCCCGTTCCTGGATCGGATCGAGGAGGCGCTCCAGGAGGAGGGCGCCACCGGCGCCCGCGCCAGGCGGCTGGCTGCAACAAGGAATCAGCGCCGCCTGCTCTAACGCGCGGTCGCGCGGAAATTGGTCCTGGAACTTGGCGTGCATTGCCGGAGGAGGAGAAAGCGGATGCAGATCTTGCCGGACGTGTACCTGGTCGAGGGATTCGCGTACGCCCGCCATCCGAACAGTTACCTTGTCCAAACCGACGAAGGCGCGGTGCTCGTGGACACGGGGCTGGAGAGCGACGACGCGCTCGAGCGCATGCAGGCTCATGCCCGGCGCTGGGGCCTGGACCTGGCGGCGGCCCGCCATGTGCTCATCACGCACGTGCACTACGACCATGCCGGCCACGCGGCCGAGCTGCAGCGCCGGGGCGCGCGCCTTGTCACGAACGCCGACGGGGCCGAGGCCATGGCCGCGGGCGACGCGCGGTGCATCGGGTACGCGGTGCACCGCCGGTTCGAGCCGTGCCGCGCGGAGGAGGTCATCGCGGACGGCGACGAGGTCCGCGTGGGCCAGTACGCGTTTCGATGCATCGAGGCGCCGGGGCACGCCGGAAGCTGCGTCATCTACGAGCTCGCCCATGCCGCGGGGCGCGTGTGGTTCTGCGGGGATGTGATCTGTACAGAGCGCGCGGGCGGCGCGGCCATCCTCGGATGGGCCGGCGGCCCGGACTACGACCGCCCGGTGTACCTGCGCACGCTGGAGCGGCTCGTGGACCTGGGCTGCGACCACTTGCTGCCCGGGCACGGCGTGCCCTGCCTGGGACAAGGCGGGCGCCTTGTCGAGAACGCCTATACCAAGGCCATGATCGAGTGGCGGTAGGCACTACGCGTCGCCGTCCTGTGCCTCGCGGACCATGCGGCGCGCCTCGGCGCAGTACCGGCAGCGCTCATGGTCGCACAGCAGGGCGTCCGGCTGGCGGGCCACGAGCTCTGCCACGGCGTCCACGATGGCAAGGCCCGGCATCACCTGGCAGGGCGCCTCGCCGACCCGCCCGTCCCGGATGGCCCCCTTCGCGCGCAGGGGCTCTTCCACGGCGCCGAAGTTACGGCTGCAGCCCGGGACCTGATTGTAGGCCACCGGGACCGTGCGCCCGTCCGGGGTCCTGACCTGGGCCTGCTTGGGCGTGCCCAGGTTGCGGGAGGCGTACAGGTAGGGCACGCGCGCGTGGTACTCGCCCAGGTGGACCGTGGTGTTCGCCCGGTGGCCCACGCCCAGCAGGAACACGAGTCCGCCCTGGCTCACGAACCGGTCGAGCGGCGAGCCCGTGCCGGCCGGGTCGGTGTGCTCGTGCCCGGCCAGCAGGTCCTGGACGTTCGGCCCGACGGCGCACAGCGAATGCGAGGGGTGGAAGCTGCGCACCGCCTCGGGGCGGGCGCGCAAGGTCTCGGTGATGCGCCCGGTCTTCGACGGGGTGTTTTCCACGTCGAAGTCGGTGGTCATCGCGTACGTGAACGTGGGCACCATGAGTGTGCCCTCCGGCCCCAGGACCTGGAGGAACGCGTCGAGCACCGCGTCGGCGCCGCCCTCCACGTATCCGATGCTCGACAGGGAGCTGTGCACGAGCACCCGGTCGCCGGCCGACAAACCCATGGCGTCCAGCGCCTGGGCGATATCCTGTTGGGTCACGTGCCGGCTCATGACTGCTCCCTCAGATCCGGAATCTCCACCGGCGCGCCGCCCTGGGCGGCGGACTGCACCGCGCAAATCCCGGGGACCGTGTAGTCCATGGCCCGGTACACGTCGATGGGCGGCGGGGTGTCCTTGAGGATGCAGTCGGTGAACTCGCGGGTGATGAACCAGTCCGCGCCGCCGTGCCCGGAGGCGAGCGCCTGGCGCGGGCCCTGCAGGTTGCGGCTCGTCCAGGACATCTCGGACCACCCGTCCATGTTCTCGCCCTCCGCGTACAGGAGGTGCTTGCTCGCGGGGCCGCGCGGCGACTCGATGCTCCCGCGCGTTCCCATCAGCACGAACCAGTGGTGCGCGGGACGGGGCAGGGCCTTGGCCATCAGGAACTTGATCACGCGCCCCTTGGCCGTCTTGAACAGGGCCGCCTCGGCCGCGGGCGCGAACCCCTCGCCGATGGCCGGGGGCGTGGACATGCACACCACGCTCACGCACCGGTCGTCCAGGATCTCCAGGACCGGGCCCAGGTCGTGGGTGAGGTAGTTGACCGGATGCAGCGTGGCGCGCCAGGTCTTGCGCGTGTCCGGGTGGCGCAGCACCTCTTCGAAAGGAGTGCCGGGCGGGAGGCCGGGGTTGGATACCGCCAGTGTGCGCGTGTCGTGCACGTACTCGCATTCCGCGTACAAGACCTCGCCGATTCGGCCCGCCTGCACCTGGCGCTGGTACTCGCGCACGTACCCCCAGTAGCACGTGTTCTCGGCGAACATGTACTTGAGCCCGGTCTTGCGCACCGCGGCCACGAGCTTGTGGGCCTGGTCGAGCGAGACCTCGGCGGGCACCTCGCTCAACACGTGCCGGCCCGACTCCAGGGCCATGATGCCGTGGGCCCCGTGGTCGGGCCCGCCGCTTGCCACGAGCACGGCGTCCAGGTCGCACTTGAGCATATCTTCATAGGAGTCAAGCAGTTTCACGTCCGGGCCCAGGGCTTCGGCAGCCCGGGGCAGGCGCTTGGGGTTCTGGTCGCACCCGGCCACGACCCGGGCGTCGGGCAGGGCGTGGAACTGCTTGGCCAGCCCGAGCCCGCGTCCGAGGCCCACCACGCCGACGCGCAAGGGTTTTTCCATGATTCTTCTCCTGAGTTCTGATGCTTGCCTGTTTGCAACAAGTTCTGCCGCGGCGCCTGTGCACATACAGGCTCCGTTCACCACTCTCTATACAGCAGAACCTGAGCGAGTGCGCAAGGGGAAAATGGCGACAGCAAGGGCGCGTGAAGCTTGCATCGCCGCTGTCGACTCGAGATCAGGTCGCGCCGAATCGATACCCGTTCGGCGCGGCCGTGACGTGCCGCGTAATCGATCTCATTCTGTAGGGACATTCGGAAGCCGGCAGACGGGGCCCAAAGGGCAGAATGCGGCCAAGGACCATCTAACGCGACCAAGCAAGAGGAGCGGACGATTGACTCGCTCGCCTGCTCCTGGATGCCCGTATTCGCTAGCGTAGCTTCTCTTGGATCGAGTCAGGCAGTTACCGACTATTCACTTCTCGCGTACTTGCTCAGAAGTGCCCTGAAATCCTCATCATCGCGGTACCTGTCGAAGTCGACCTCTCTCTTGGCGTAACTGAGCACAGAGCTCCCGGGGTCCAGCTTCAGCGCGTTCTCCAGATGCTGGAGGAATTCCTTCTTTTCTCCTATGGAGCCGTAGAACCATGCCATATTCGTCTCGTACAGTCTTTCGTTCTCGCGCGGCTTCTTTATGCTTTCAAACGTGTTCCACCCCTCATCCTCTTCTCCAGCCCGTATCAGGTAACCCGCGAGGATGAGCCTGGCGTTCCAGTCCTCGGGATTCTCGGCAAGAGCCACTCTCAGAGCCGCGATTGCTGCTTCTATCTCCCTCGCGTTCTTGTAGGCGATGGCCAGACCCACGAGGTCTTGTCTCGTGCCGTGCAGTATGGCGGCAAGCTCGTCGACGAGAAGCATGTTCTGGAAATTCCGCATGGATCGGTAGCATACCGACATCGAAGAGAGGACGCGGTACTCCATGCTCTTCGGGCAGGTTCCATATGCCTGCTTCAAGATGGCGAGAGCTTCTTCGTATTCCTCTTGGTCCTTAAGCATCTGGGCCTGGATAAGGCTTACCCGGGCCCTGATTCTTTCCGTGTTTCCGGCGATGAGCACTTCGCCGAGCATCCTGCTGGTGGCTTCTCTGTCTGCTCTTCCTGTGTAGGTGTAAGAGGCCTTCTGGAGCATGAAATCCACGTTGTCCGGCCAGAGCTCCATCGATTTGTTGATCTCTTCGAGGGCCGTTTCGGAATTGCCGGTAGCGCTGTGGTGTCGGGCGGCGAGAGAGTGGACAACGGCCGTGAACTGCTTTTCAGACATGTTGATGCCGTAGCCCATAGACTCGGCATCTTCGGGGCGCCAGTCGTATAGCCTACGATAGGATTGCTCTGATACGCCCACGCCGGGGCTGGTGGTTTCGACGTTGACGGAGTTTTCCCCATCGAAGTAGCGGGCGTATATGTGTTCGGGTATTACCACAGGAAATATCGGTAGACCCAGGCGGCGGCCGACCACTACGAAAAGCGTAGTGCTCGCCACGCAGTTGCCTCTTTTCCTCAGAAGGGCGGCCGCGAGTGTGGAGTCGCGCCAGTATACGTTCGAAAGGTAGATTGCACCGCGTTCCCTGAAGAGCACGTCGACGAGAACGGCCAGCTTCTCTTCAACGGTTGCACATGTTTCGACACGCTTGCGCGCAGTCTCGGTGAGAGCGTCGAGCTCGCTCTTCAGGGCGCTGGCGTCGAGATTGGGCTCCTGGAGTCTGTTCAGATCGATTGTGAGCTCGATCAGCTTCTCGGGCTCGCTCCACTTCGGCAGCGAAGCAGCCTCCCTCGCGGGAAAAAGATACAGGGCGGCTAGTACGGCAAGGAGGATGGCGAGTAGGAGGATGGCACCATAACGCAGGACCTGTTTGAGATGGGCAAGCCTGTTCATCGCCGGACCTCTCGAAAGAATTGGAGCGGATTCGTCCAGGGTGGCACTCTCATCCTAGGCCAGTCCTATCACGAGCCTACATCTGGCGGGAAGGCCCAAAGACCTGAACGCGTCCTTGGGAAGCAATCGAGACGCGCACCTGACGCCCGCTTTTCCGTGACCGACCTCCCCCACCGGTTCGCGCTTGCGCGGCTCGTCAGCCTGATGACGCGCAAGGTTGCTTGGGCCTTCCGTCCCGCCCAGGTGACAGGATATGCAGGGAAATGCCGCCGGTCAAGCGACCGGTGAGAGTCCTCTGTACCGGCCGGCGGGCTTCAATGATACGCGCGGCGCAAGAAAAAAGCCCTCCCCGCGGGCATCGGGAAGAGCTCGTGTGCTTGGTACCCCGGAGAGGAATTGAACCCCTGTCTGCGGCTCCGGAGGCCGCCGCACTATCCACTGTGCTACCGGGGCACGTGTGCGCTTGCACTATACCCGGGGGCCCGCGGTTGTCAAGCCTTGGTGCGGGCGCGTCGGTCCGCGCACCTGTTGAGCGCAGCAGAGCGGCCACGCACGCGCCGGGCGCTCGGGTGTGCGAACCCTCTTGTCTCAGCCGACCCTGTCTACCGGCGGGGCGCAGGCAAGCCGCCCGCCTCCAGAGCATACCAGCCCTGGCCGGTCACGGGCTGGAGCCGATCATGCGTGGTGGGGGCGCCCGGCGCAGGGAACGGCGGCTTGAATATCCAGGCCGTGCGCAGGTTGTGGACAAGGATTTCGGCGCGGCCGTCGCCGTCGAAGTCCGCGATCCGCACGCCATAGCTCTCGCGAGGAACCACCGGGGCGTGCGGCCACATATGGTCGCGGCGCAGCTGCTCGTCCTGCGCGGCCGTGCGCGGCGAGGTCCCGGCTCGACCTTGAGCCGTGAAGTCCGGGCAGGGGATCTCGAAGGCCTGCTCGCCATGAATGGTCCACGCCGAGGGCCAACCCCAGTCCCGGGCGATCAGGGCGTCCGTGCCGTCCGCGCACCCCTGGGGGTAGATCAGGAACCCCTCGCCGGAGTGCGCCTTGTTCCGGGCCGCCGGGGCCTCGGGCCAGGCCACGGGCGGCATGACGGCATTGTCCAGCCGTCCGTCGGGGCCGCGCACAAACAGAACGACGTTCGTGCGGATGTTGGCGAGGAAGGCGACCCGCAACGGCGCGGGCGCGGGCACGAACCGGCCGGGCGCCACGTGCTGGGGATGCCCGAGTTCCCGGGCCCAGACAACATGCCCGTGCAGGTCGGCCGCATAGGCCATGCGGCTGCCCGCATACACGATCCGCGGCTCGCCCTGCTCGCCGAGCGGCGCGACCTGGAGTTGGTCCACGTGCTCCTCGTCCGGGTCGTAGCCGGACGGATCCAGGCCATCAAGGCGCCAGAGCCGGTGGCCGTCCGCGTCGTAAGCCTCGTAGCCCAGAAGCAGTTCGTCCACGCCGTCGCCATCGATGTCCAGGGCGCGCGGCGAATGTCCGGCGCCCACGATCCCGGTCAGCGTGGCCAGCGGCTTGAGGTCCGCATCGAAAAGCAAAGTCGGGTCGCCGTACCAGTGCGGCGGGTAGCCGCGTTCGGTGTTGCTCACCAACACGCGCCGGCCCCCGGGCCCGCGGTAGGTGCGCACGATTCCGTAGCTGTCGTGGTTCAGGGTCGTCTCGCGCCGGGTCGTTCCGGTCCGGCCATCGAGCAAGAGTAGCCGGTCGCGGTGGATGAGCAGGACTTCGGCGCTTCCGTCCTCGTCGATGTCCTCGCACCATACCTGCTGGTCCGGCACGTGCGTAAAGCATTCCACGGCATCGACATAGGGCTTAGGCTCGCCGTAACGCCAGAGGACGTTGCCGCGCAGGTCCACGGCGGCCAGGCCGCAGTCCGCGCGCCGGGTCCGCCCGCTGGCGTCGTAGGGCGCGTCCCAGAACACAGCGCCGTCGTTGAACAGCCGCGACTGGTAGATCCCCGGCGACTGGAGGCAGAGCAGTTCCAGCTCGCCGTCGCCGTTGACGTCGGCCGGAGAGATCTCGTTCGCGGCGCAACCGTCCAGGTGCAGGGTCCGCACGCATTCGGCGCGCGGGCAATCTGTGGCCATGGGTAAGGGCGATCCTCCTGGTTCCCGACTCGGACACCGCTTCGGGTCGCGTCTGCGTCGGCGTTGATGACAATACTCTGTCCGCAGCCCTCGGGCTTGTCAACGCGAAACGTCATCTGCGCTGGTGGGACGCGTTCTGAGCGACTTGGCGGAGAGGGAAGCAGCGTGTGTGCCGGTTGTGAGGCAAAGGGCGTGCAAGCGGATGAGGCCCACGAACCTCGGGCCGGAGCTTGGCCTGTGTTCGTGTCCGAGGGCTCGCCTGCGCGGCTGGCTTGGCACGGCGGGAACCGCTTCGCGGGCCAACTCGTACCGGGAATCTGCACCTGGGGGCGTTTTTCGGGTTGACGGTCCGCGCGTCAAGACCGAACATGACGGACCTACGAGGAGGCGAGACCACGGTTGTTAAGGGGGAGCCACCCCTCGATCGACATTGAGGCGCGCAGTAGGCCCTCGGGCCTGCGGGGCCGTCCGCGGGGACGGGTCGTATGGGGTCCGCAAGGGCAGGGGGTGCGCAAGCATGGCGAATCGAATGAAGGGCGCGCGCCGTCGGCTGCGCGCGCTGGCCGCGGAACAGGCGGTGCGCACGCGCAGGCCGCCTCGCCCGCGACGGCGGCGGCGCGTGACTGCGCGCGTGCGTGCAGCGTGTACTGTGCGCGGCGCGCACGCGTGGACCTGCACGAGCCGTGCGGGATACATGGGTACGATCTTCGGGCATCCGTTCTACTCCGCGCGATACGCTCCGGGCATGGAGCTCACGCTGCCGTTCGAGGAGCAGCCATTCGCGTGCCTGATCCAGGCCGAGGTGCACGTGGGCGACGACGCGTTCCGCAGCATGGCCGGGGCCCTTCTGGAGCGGCAGATGCGCTTCGCGCTTTGCTGCGGCCTGGAGTGCGAGCGATTGAGCGACCTCATCAACGACCTGCTCGAAGACGGCGCGTTCCACCAGGACGGCCGCACCGCGGTGTGCACCGCGCATGAGGACGAGCCTGTGGCCGACGTGATGGAGTATTTCGCCCTGCCCTCGGGCGTGGCGCCCACGAACCTCTTGCTCACCCTAGGCGGCCAAGCGGCCTTTGAGCAGTCCTACCACACGTTCTCCCAGGTGGCCGAACGCATGCGGCGGGCCCTGACCGTCTGACCGGCCGACGTGGCGGTCGTTCCCGCGAACCGGTGTTGCTCAAACGGAAATGATGATTAGCCCGGGCGGGGCACGAACTGCCCGCACAGCGCGCCGGTGGGCCGGTCCTCGCGCACAACCACCGTGCCGTTGACGACCACGAGGTCGAAGCCCTGCGCGTACTGGTGCGGGTCCTCGAACGTGGCCCGGTCGCGCACGGTTTGGGGATCGAAGAGCACGAGGTCGGCCCATGCGCCCTCCGCGAGCCGGCCCCGGTCCGTGAGGCCCAGCCGCCGGGCGGGCAGCCCGGTCATGCGGCGCACGGCCTCGCCGAGAGAGAAGAGGCTCTCCTCGCGGCAGTACAGGCCCAAGACGCGCGGGAACGTGCCGTAGTGGCGCGGGTGCGGGCGGCCCTTGCCGAATGGGACCTTTTCCCCGTCCGAGGCCACGGCCGTATACGGATGGCCCAGGATGCGGCGTACGTCCTGTTCGCTCATGCTGTGGTACACGCAGTAGGTTGCCTCGGGCCGGGGGTCGGCCGCCACGAGCTCGAGCACGGTCTCGGCCGCATCGGCCAGGCCGCCGCCGCGGCCGCGCGCATGCGTTACCTCGGCGATGGTGCGGGCCTCTACGCCGGAATCGTGCGCGCACGTGGCCACGACCACGTCCGAGAGGTCGTCGCGGTACCTGCCCTCGAGCGCGGCGATGAGCCGGCTGCGGGCCTGCGCGCGCGCCTCTCGGTCGGCCAGACGGGCGCGGATCGCCTCGGTCCCGCCCTCGCAGACCGGGCCGGGCAACAGGAGGAAGATGGACGCCTGGCTCGCGGTATACGGATACGCGTCGTGGGTGACGTCGCGGCCCTGTTGCCGGGCGGCGTCCAGGCGCGCCAGGGTGCGTTCGCTTAGACCCCAGTTGTTGCGGCCCTTGGCCTTGTGGTGGCTGATATGCACGGGCAACCCCGCAGTGGCGCCGATGTGGAGCGCCTCGCCGATGGCCTCCAGGCTGTGGTCCCACTCGTCGCGCATGTGGGTGGCGTAGAACCCGCCGGCCTGTGCGGCCACGGCGGCGAGCGCAATGACCTCATCCGTTTTCGCATAGCTCGCGGGCGCGTACACGAGCCCGGTGGACAGGCCCATGGCCCCGCTCTCCATGGCCCGGCACACCATGCCCTGCATGCGGTCGAGCTCCGCGGCGCCGGGCGCGCGGTCGGCCCAGCCGAGCACCGCCTCGCGCACGGACCCGTGACCCACGAGCAGGGCTATATTGGGCCCGGTGGGGGTGCGCTCGAGCTCCCGGGCGGCCTGGGCCAGGTCCAGGGGCGAGTGCCCGCAGTTGCCGCCCACGGCGAGAGTGACGCCCTGGCGCAGGAAATTGACGAGCGGCCCGGTGTGCACATGGGTGTGCAGGTCGATGAACCCGGGCGCGAGCGCGTGGCCCTGGGCGTCGACGACCGTGCGCGCGTCTTCGGCGATCTGCGCCGCCACGCGCGCGATGCGTCCGTCTCGCACGCCCACCTCGCCGGGGGCGGGCTCCGACCCGTCGCCGGGCACCAGCGCGGCGTTGACGACCTTCAGGTCAAGCAAGGCGCGCTCTCCCTTGTTCAGCGCAGTCGGGAGCCGGCGTCGACAGCTCGGTGGCTCGACGCGCAGGCTCACCTGCTCGGCGTCGAGAACCAGCTCGCCACCGGGATGTCGGTCATGGTGCGAAGCCCCGGGGCCGCCTCCAGGACGCGGGGCAGGGCGTTGACCGCGATCGCGCACGTAGCCACGTCGCCGTTCACCCCGCCCGGGATGGTGGAAGTGAGGTTCGGCTCGCCGCGGATCTCCACGGTGTCCGCGGGATCGGGCTCACCCACCGCCGCGCGGAACACGAGCCGGATCACGGCGCGGCCGCTGCGGAACCCTCGGCCCACCTGCTGGACCCCGGCGGCCCGGCCCTTGGAGATGGTCATGCTCTTGGTGCGGATGCGCTTCTTGGCCACCACCGGACGGACCGCGTCTTCGGTGCGCTCCAGGACCCAGCCCATGCGTGCGGCGATCATGTGCATGGATTCGGTCAGCCCCACGTGGCGCAGGGTCCCTTCGTCTCGACGGCGGCGGAACTCGGCGAGAGTGAGCCCCGCGCCGATCTTGCGCTGGAAGGGCCCGCGCCGGAATGATGCGTCCTGCACGCGGGTGACGGTGACGCGCGTGATCTTCTGGCAGACCGCGGTCAGGCAAATCGGCAAGAGGTCCATCAGGAACCCGGGGTTCACGCCCGTGCCCAGCACGGCCACGCCCGCGGCCTTGGCCGCGCGGTCCAGGCGGCGCGCGAGCCGCGGAGAGGCCTCCCAGGGGTAGGAGAGCTCTTCGCAGGTCGAGACGACCGGCAGGCCCTGGGCCAGGACCCCCTCGATCTGGGGTGCGATGCGCTCCATGTCCGAGACCGTGGTGAGCACCGCCACATGCGGCTTGGCGCCTCGGGCCACGCCGGACAGGCTGTCGTGGACCGCGACGCCCAGATCGCGGCGCAGTCCGCACAGGCGGCCGAGGTCCATGCCCGCCTTGGCCGGATCGGTGTCCACGGCCCCGACGACCTCGATTCCGTCGCGTTCGAGGGCGTAGCGCACGGTCTTCTGTCCCACGGGCCCCAGCCCGATGTGCACGGTGCGAATCTTCGCCATGGCTGCATCTCCCGGTCTTGGCAACATGCTGGTCAGACGACCTCGACCGCGCCACAGGGAGCGGCCGATCGTCGTTCGATACGGGACTAGGATTCCGCCCCGGAGGCCAGGCTTGCGAGCAACTCGTCGAGCTTGCCGATTTGCTCTTCCAGGTCGGCCTTGCGCTCGCGCTCCCGGGCCACGACCTCGGGCTTCGCCTTGGTGAGGAACTGCTCGTTGCGCAGCTTGTTCGCGCTCTTCTGAAGGAACTCGGTCTTCTTGCCGCGTTCCTTTTCCAGGCGGCGCCGCTCCAGGTCCACGTCCATCAGGCCGGACAGGGGCACATAGACCTGGAGCCGGCCCATGACCTCGCTGGCGGCCCCTTCGGGCCGTTCGACGCCCACGCCGAGGGTGACCTCCTTGGCGCCAGCCAGCTCGCACAGGAGCCGCTCATGGCCGGACAGGGTCCGGCGCGCGGACGGGTCCTGGGCGCTGACGATGGTGTCCACCGTAGCCTTGGGCGGGATGCGGAACTTGCTGCGCACGTTGCGCACCGCGCGGATCACGTCCTGGACCAAGGCCATCTCGGCCTCCACGGCTGTGTCGCGGTGTTCCGGGGCCGGCGTGGGCCACGGGGCGCGCACGAGGTCCCGGGCGGCGGGCTGCGCCTTTGCGAGGCCGCGCTTGGGCGCCACCTCGCCGAGCAGATGCCAAATCTCCTCGGTCACGAACGGGGCGACCGGATGCAAGAGACGCAACATGGCGTCGAGCACCTGGGCGAGCACGCGGCTGGCCACGCGGGCGTCCTCGCCGCCCGCGCGCAGCCTGGGCTTGACGATCTCCAGGTACCAGTCGCAGGCCTCGTGCCAGGTGAACTCGCGCAAGCCGACCGCCAGGTCGCTGTACTTGAGCTCCTCGAGGGAGGCGGTGGTCGCCTCCACGGCCGCGGACAGGCGCGAGAGGATCCACCGGTCTTCGAACGCGAGGGCCTCGTCCGGGACCGGGGCCTCGCCGCCGGGGGTCTGCGCCAGGCTGATGAGTACGAAACGGCTGGCGTTCCACAGCTTGTTGATGAAGTTGCGGCCCATTTCAAACCGGGTCGGGGACAGGCGAATGTCCTGGCCTTCGGTGGTCAGCGCCGCCAGGGTGAACCGCACGGCGTCCGCGCCGTACTGGTCGATCATCTGCAAGGGGTCGATCCCGTTGCCCAGGGACTTGCTCATCTTGCGGCCCTGATCGTCGAGGATCGTGCCGTGCACGTACACGTCCGAGAAGGGCGCGACCTCCATGAAGTACAGGCCCATCATGACCATGCGCGCGACCCAGAAGTAGATGATGCCCCGGTCGGTGACCAGGACGTCGGTGGGGTAGAAGGTCTCGAGCTGCGGAGTGTCCTCCGGCCAGCCCAGCGTAGAGAAGGGCCACAAGGCCGAGCTGAACCAGGTGTCGAGCACGTCTTCGTCCTGCCGGAGGTGCTTGCCGCCGCACTTGCCGCAGGCCTCGGGGTCCTCGCGGGCCACGGTGATGGCGCCGCAGTCCTCGCAGTACCACACGGGCAACCGGTGGCCCCACCAGATTTGCCGCGAGATGCACCAGTCGCGCACGTTCTCCAGCCACGCGAGGTAGACCTTCTCCCACCGGGCCGGGTGGAAGGCCACGTGCCCGCGCCGTTGGGCGCGGATCGCACGCTCGGCCAGGGGCTTCATGCGCACGAACCACTGCTCGGTCAGGTACGGCTCCACCACGTGGTGGCACCGGTAGCAGTGGCCGACCGCGTGGGTATGGTCTTCCACGCTTTCGAGCAGGTTCAGGTCCTCGAGCTCGCTGACCAAGAGCTCACGGCACCGGAATCGATCCAGGCCCGCGTACTTGCCCGCGGCCTCGGTCATGGTTCCGTCCGAGCCGATGACCGTGATCTCCTCCAGTCCGTGGCGCAGGCCCACCTCGTAGTCGTTGGGGTCGTGGGCCGGGGTGACCTTCACCGCGCCCGTGCCGAAGGCCGGGTCCACGATCCCGTCGGCAATCACGGGGATCTCGCGGTTCATGATGGGCAGCACCGCGGTGGCGCCCACGAGCTTGCGGTAGCGGTCGTCCTCGGGGTGCACGGCCACGGCCGTGTCGCCGAGCATGGTCTCGGGCCGGGTGGTGGCCACGACCAGGCTCTGGCGCCGTCCCTTGACCGGGTAGCGCACGTGCCACAGATGCCCCTCGGTCTCCTCGTGCTCGACCTCGTCGTCGGACAGGGCCGAGTGGCAGCGCGGGCACCAGTTGATCAGGCGCCGCCCGCGGTAAATGAGCTCGTCCTCGTACAGGCGCACGAAGACCTCGCGCACGGCGCGGCTGAGCCCCTCGTCCATGGTGAATCGCTCACGCTCCCAGTCGCAGGAGCTGCCCAGCTTTCGCAGCTGGCGCACGATCGTGCCGCCGTACTGCTCCTTCCAGGCCCATACCCGCTCCAGGAACTTGTCTCGGCCGAGGTCCTCGCGATGCAGATCCTGGCGCACCAGGTCCTTCTCGACCACGTTCTGCGTGGCGATGCCCGCGTGATCCGTGCCCGGCAGCCACAGGGCCTCGCGCCCCTGCATGCGCCGGAACCGAATGAGGACGTCCTGTAAGGTGTTGTTCAGGGCATGGCCCATGTGCAGGATGCCGGTGATGTTGGGCGGGGGGATGACAATGGTGAAGGGCTTGCGTCCGGTGTTCGGCTCGGCGTGGAAGAGGCGGTTTTCCTCCCAATAGGCGTACCAGCGGTCCTCCACGGCCGCCGGGTCGTACTGTCTGGGCAGGGACTTAACGAGGTCGGGATTCTGGCTCATCGTGCCGCTTGTCCTCTCACGAATCCGTCGCGTTTTGCGTCTCATACGAAGGCGCGGGCGCCGCCGCACGGAGCGCAAGAGTATACGCGATGGGCCCGGTTGCGCCAAGGGGGAAGTGCGGGGCCTTCAAGAAGAAACCCCTGCGTTCGCAGGGGTCTCTTCTGCATCCGAACTTGCCGGACGCTCAGGCGGGTGGGAGTCCACGGGCGGCTCTTGCGACTCCACTCGCAGTACGGACTCGCAGGGCCGCAAGTCGCGCGTTTAGCGCCTTCTCGTGCTCTTCTTGCGGGTGGTCTTCTTCCTGGCCGTCCTCTTTGCGGGCTTGCGCTTGGTGGTCTTCTTCCGGGTGGTCTTCTTGGCCTTCTTCTTTGCGGGCTTGCGCTTGGTGGTCTTCTTGGCCTTCTTCTTGCGCGTAGTCTTCTTGGCCTTCCTCTTGGTGGTCTTCTTCGCGGCCTTCTTGCGGGTGGTCTTCTTCTTGGTCCCCTTCCGCTTGGTAGCCGTCTTCTTGGCGGCCTTCTTCTTCTTAGCCATGTCCCCCCCTTTCTTCACAAGAGGTGACTCCCACCGACACAATGCGCCGCCCCTCCCCGTGAAGGGCGCGCGCCACCCGTCATCAATCAGGACTGTGCTTCAGCGAAGGCGTACCTTCCTTTGCGGCGATCGTTCAGCTCGCCCAGCTTGGACTTGTTCCAGTTCTCCACACGCGAGTAGTATCCGACAACGCGCGTGATATGATGCAGGACTTCCGGCTCGCGCTGGCCGGTGAGGATCTCTTCCAGCACCGGCCAATCGGCCGACTCGACCGCTGCGCAGGGCACCACGGTTGAGAGCTTGGACGTGATGTGTTCGACGGCGAACTGGCCTCCCTCCTGCGCGTCATTCGCGCCGATGGACACACCGCGCAACTCCGGGTGCTTCTCGATTGCTTCGTAGAAGGCGTTGATTTCCATGATGCTCCTCCCCGCCGGGCCCGGGATTCCCCTCGTGCTATCGCCTCGGGCCTCTATACAATGTCGTCATTCATCCCACGACGCTGAAGTAGACCTTGTGCGCGGCACACACAGGATGTGGGGTCTGCGCTTCACTCTTCCCCCATGAATAGTGACACTACTTGGCTCTTCTCTCATACTACTCTACGAAACCCGCATAGGCGTTGCAAGAATCCGGGGACCTTTTCTCGGATTTTTCGGTGGGCCGAGCGCATGCGCGCGTACAATCGATGCACGCACCAAAGTGGGCAGCCGGACGCGCGGCGCCTCCGGGAAGCGGAGCCGCCAGGAGCGGTCTACGTGCATGCGACGAACACGGCTTGCATGAGCGAGAGCCCTTGTCGTGAATGAGCGCATCGGACACTTGGACCAGATCGAGCGGGCGATCCGCGCTGGGGATGCGCGCGGCTTGTGGCGGTCGGTCACCGTGGTCGAGGAGACGGACTCTACGAACGAGGACTTGCGCGCCGCCTCCGCGCAGGGCGCTCGTGCGCCGGCGCTGCGCGTGGCCCTGCGCCAGCAAGCGGGACGGGGCACGCAGGGACGGACCTGGCACTCGCCACGGGGCGGGCTGTACCTGAGCGCCTTGGTGCGTACGACGGACGAAGCAGCCGCGTGGGTCGGATTCGCGGGCGCGTGGGCCGTGGCGCGCGGCCTGGAGCAGGCGACCGGCGCGGCCGCGCGGATCAAGTGGCCCAACGATCTGCTCCTGGGCGGCGCCAAGGTGGGCGGCGTGCTGGCCGAGCGCTGGCCTGCGCCTGCCGGAGCGCCGAATACGATCGTCGGGATCGGGCTGAACCTCAACATGGACGCCGCAGACTTTCCCCCGAACCTGGCGGAGGAGGCCACGAGCGTTCGGCTGCACACCGGTCGATCCTGGCCGCTCTCGTGCGTGGCGGGCGCGGTGGCCCGAGCGCTAAGCGACGGCCTGGACTTGGCTTGCACCGATGTGCAGGCATTGCGCACCCAGGTCGAGGCGCGGCTGGCCCGGCGGGGGGAGGATGTGTGCGCGCAACATCCGAGCGGACAGCGCATGCGGGGGCGCGTTCTCGGCTTGGACGGACAAGGCGCCTTGCGCCTGCGCAACGCACAGGGGCGTACGGTGCTTTGCGGCGCCGGCTGGCGGCTGGACTGGGCCCGGGTGCGCCGCGCCGCGCAGCTAGGCGTACTGGCGCTCGTCCTGCTCTCGGGCGCGTTGGCTCCGGCGGACGTCCTGTACCTGGTGGACGGGGAGACCCTGGAGGGCCCGGTCGAGCGCGTGGCCGCGGGGTACCGCATCAAGACGCGCACAGGCACCGTGGTCGTCCCCGAGGCACGCGTGGAGCACTGGGAAGAGCGCCCCGCTCCGGAAGAGGAATATGCGGAGCGCCGCGCGGCCGCGGCCGCCGACGACGTGCAGGCGCAGTTCATGTTGGCCCTGTGGTGCAAGGCCCACGACCTGCCGGACCGCGCGGACGAGCACTTCGCGCGGGTCTTCGCCCTGGAGCCCGACCACGAAGAGGCGCGCCGCGCCGCGGGATACGTGCGTCACGAGGGCGAATGGCTGCCGCGCGAGGAATACATGCGCGAGCAAGGATACCGCCGGTACGGCGGTACCTGGATGCCGGAGGACGAGGCAGAGAGGAAGCTCGCCGAGGACCAGGAGCTCGCGCGCCTGCGCGCCGCGGAACAGGCGGCCTTTGCGCTGATCGACCGCATCGAGCAGCGCCCGTCCGGTCGCGACCTGGGTGCACACGCCCGGCAGCTTGCTCAGCTGGGTTCGGGCGCGGTGGGGCCGCTCACCCGGGCGCTGCACAGCATGGTGCCCGAATTGCGCGCGGTGGCCATCGCCGCACTGGGCGGCATCGCGGACCCGAAGGCGGCGCATGCGCTCGTGGACCGGGTCCCGTATGAGCGCAGCCGTGCGCACTTTCTGGCCCTGGCCGAGGCCGTGACCGCGCATCCGCGCGGGGAGGCGGTTCGCGACCGGCTGTTTCAGAACCTGTTCAACGCGATGCGCGAACAGGCCCGCCTACGAGTCGTCTACCTGATGCGCATGGTTGGGGATCGGGCATTCGTGCCCGCGCTTATCCGCGAGGTGGACCGGACGCCCTTCGCGGACAACCGTCCGCTCGCCGCGGGCGTGAGCGACGAGGACGCCGCCGCGCCGCTCGCCCACGTGCGTCCGGCGGTCGAGGCCCTGGAGGCCCTGACCGGGCAGGACTACGGCAAGGACCGCAAGGCCTGGGAGGCCTGGTGGGCCGAGGCCAAGGACGAGTTTGCATTCCAGAGGAAGCCCCTCGCCGAGGAAGACGAGCCCGGGCCGCTTGCCAAGCTGCTGCAATCCTTGAGCAAGACGACCGCGCCCCGGTCCGACAAGGCGCCTCAGCGCCCGTAGAGCCTGCCCTCGTCGAGCATGGCCAGGTATTGGTCCACGGGCACGTAGTTGGCCACGCTGTTGCCCGTGCCCAGCGCGTACCCGCCCCCGGGCTGGCACACGTCCAGGGTTTCGCGCACCCGGGCGCGCACGGCCTGCTCCGGAGCGCGGCACAGGAAGTCCACGTCGATCCCTCCGAGCAACGCGACGCGGTCGCCGTATTCGGACTTGGCGTCGGTGATCCGCTCGATCGTGTCCTCCCAGGAGTGCAGCGCGTCGACGCGCACGTCCTCGAGCAGGTCGTCCAGGAACAGGCGCCGGTTGCCGCAGGAGTGCAGCACGGTCAGGCGACCGGCCTCGTGGGCCAGGTGGGCGAGGCGCCGGTGGCCGGGCAGCACGAACTCGCGCAGGTCCGCCGGCGAGATCAGGGGCCCGGTCTTGTGCCCCATGTCGTCGGAATGCCACAGGAGCTCGACCCGGTCGCACTGCAGAAAGATGCGGGCGCGCGCTTCGTTCAGGGCCAGCAGGCGCTCGAACGCCGCGCGCACGAGGTCTCGGTTGTCGTACAGGGCGAAGCAGAGGCCCTCGTACCCGAAGAGCTCCACGAGCTCCTCGAAGAAGTGCGCGAGGCCGCTCCCGGCCAGGCACATGCCCTCGGGCAGGTGGCGCAGGGCCGCCTCCAGCATCTCGGTGCGCGCATCCGCGGGCTGCGGCCAGGGATAGCGCTCGAAGTCGTCCCACGAACGGATGGGCCCGAATCCTTCTTCGATCCACTCGCGCCCGCCCGCTCGCGCGGCGGAGGCCGTGTCCTGGACGGTATGCAGAGCGCGGGCGAGCTCGTGGCCTTCGAGCTTTACGCGCACGTAGTCGTAGCCCAGGAACTGCTGAAGCGCGATCAGGCGGCGAACCGCGTAGTCCGGGTCGCCGGGGTCCAGGTGGGCCGTGACGCCGAAGCGCCGGTCGATCTCGTCCTGGACCTCCGGATCCAGGAAGAGCTCCACGAACCACACGCGGTCCGGGGTGCCTTCTCTTCGCAGGTTGCTGAGGAAGCCCGGATAGTCGGGCGTATAGGGCTGGGCGAAACCGCGCAGCTTGCCGGTGGCCACGGATCCTCCCCTCGCGGAGTCGAAAAGCCTTGCAAAGAGTAACCCGATCAAGGCAGGATGTCCAGGGACGCCCGCGCAAGGGCGGGCGCGTTCGCGGAGAAGCCATGGCCGGCGAGCCCAGGTACACCATCCTCGTCTACCTGAAGGAGAGCCAGCGCCCGATTGCGGCGCTCCTGTTCATCCTGCCCATCCTGCTCGTGTACGAGGCAGGCGTGCAGATCATGGCCGCGGGACGCAGTCAGGTGGTCGTCAACACCGCGGACGCGATCCTCAAGCGGGCCCTGGAGGCCCTGGGCATCTACGGGCCGGTGCTCTCGGCCCTGTGCATTGTGGTGACCCTCCTGCTTCTGCAGGGCCTGCGCCAGGCCTCTTGGCGGGTGCACGGGGGCACGTTCCTGGGCATGGTCCTGGAGAGCGTGATCCTGAGTCTGCCCCTGTTCGCGCTCGACCGCGCCGTGCAGTACGCCCTGGGCGGCGGAGCCCAGGGCGCGCTGGCCGCCGGGCAGGCCGGGCTCGGGCTCGTGAGCGCGCTGGTCCTGTCTTTGGGGGCCGGGGTGTACGAGGAATTCCTGTTCCGGCTGGTGCTCTTGGGCGGCCTGCTGGCCGTGCTCGGACGCAAGGACGAGGAAGGCGAGCGCCCGGCCTGGGTGCAGCCCGCGTGCGTGCTGGTGTCGGCGCTTCTGTTTGCGGGCTTTCATCACCTTCCGCCCCTGGGCGACGAGTGGCGGCTGGGCCTGTTCGCGTTCCGTACGGTGGCCGGTGTGTACTTCGCCTGGGTCTATCTCGCGCGCGGCCTGGGCCTGGCGGTGGGCTGCCACGCATGCTACGACGTGCTGGTGGTGGGACTGCGGGTGTGGGGTTGAGGCGCGTGCCTATCGGTGCCTGGGCCAGTCCCAGAACTCGTACCGTGTCTGTGCCCGCTCGATGGGGGCCGCGGCGGGTTCCTCCTCGATGGGGGGCAGGGCTGGCGGCTGGCCGTCCGGCGCGGGCAAGAGGCTCGGCTCCTGCGGCGGGACAGGCGGCGCAGAGGGCGCGTCCCCGAGCTGGCGCAGGTGCGCCTCGGTCCAGCGCTGCCAGGTGCGAAGCCGAGTGCGCAGCCTGGTGCGCCGGGCGACCTCCTGCGGGGTATCGGCCCGGTGCGGGGCCGGGGCGTGGAGGCGCAGCACTTGCTGCCAGTAGCGACGGGCCGAGGCGACATCGCCGTAGACCCGATACAGGATCTCGCCCAGGCGGAAGTACGTGGGCGCGCGCGCGGCCAGCTCTCCGTGCTCTTCGGCGACCTCGATGGCCTTGCCGTAGCTTTGCACGGCCTCGTGCACGGCCTGGAGTCCGGCCTCCTGATCGCGGGCGCGCAGGCGCGCGAACCCCTCGGCCTGGAGGATCTCGCCCCGGGCGTGGTGCAGGATCGGGTCGTCGCCCGCGACCTTGATGGCCTGATCGATCACCTGCCGGGCGGGCTCCCAGTCCTCCAGGCGCGCATAGATGAGCGCGGCGTCATGCATGGCCTCGGTGAATTGCGGGTCGGCCTGCATGGCGCTTCGGTAGTAGCGCAGCGCCTCCTTGAGCGCCCCCTGGCGGGCCAGGTTGCCGGCCGCCAGGTAGTCGATATAGGCCACCCGGCTGTCGGTGGGCCGGTCCGCGGCCTGGGCCCACGTGGCGGCCAGGGCGAACACGAGGCAGGTGCATAGCATGCGCGCGGACATGGTCGCCTCCCGGACGAACGATGCGTCCGTATGGTGTATCGTCTCTCAATGCAGATGTCTGGAGCAAAAGCACGCGCTTTGACCCCCGGGCGCCAAAGCGGTACAATGCTTGCGGAGGCCCGGTATGGCGGATGGCTGGCGGCGGCTCGTGATCGGGCGCAATCCCCGGCGCACGCTGGTGCGCGCGCTGGTGGTGGCAGCGGCTGCGTACGTCTTTTTCGGGTACGTGCTCTTGCCCGCGCGCGTGGAGGGCGCGAGCATGTCACCCAACTACAAGACCGGCGGGCTGACGTTGGTCAACGCCCTGGCCTATGTTCGAAGCGACCCTCAGCGAGGCGACGTGATCGCCATCGAGCTCGCCGGGCGGTCGGTGATGCTGCTCAAGCGCGTGGTCGGCCTGCCGGGCGAGACGGTCTCGTTCCGGCACGGACAGGTGTACGTGGAGGGCAGCCCCTTGGACGAGCCGTATGTCCTGTTTGAGGGCGACTGGAACCTGCCGCCCAAGCGGTGCGGCGAGCGAGAGTACTACGTGGTCGGGGACAACCGTGCGATGCGGTCGTCCGCGCACATTCACGGCCGCGTGGACCGCTCGCGCATAGTGGGAGCGCCTCTCTGGTGAAGCGGACGCTGATTCTGATTCTCGTGATCGCGCTGTGCGTGGGGGCGTACTTCCTCTGGCGCGGGGGGGACGAGCGGCGCATCCGGCGGCGGCTGGACGTCCTGTCGCAGACCGTAAGCAAGCCTCGCGGCAGCCCGGACGCGGCGATGTTCGGCAGGCTGTCGAGCCTGCGCACCCTGTTCACCCAGGATTGTCGGCTGAGCCCCGGAAACCCGATCCCGGACATTCAAAGCCAGGAGGGCCTTGCCCTGGCCTACCGAAGGGCCTACAGCGTCGTGGACTGGGCCGAGGTGGACCTGCGCGACGTGGAGGTGGACGTAGCCGAGAGCCGCGAGCGCGCCACGGTTCGGCTCACCGCGATGCTGGAGTACCAGCGGGGCGCAGAGCCTCAGGCGACCGGTGCTCGAGAGATCGAGATCGACTGGGAAAAGGTCGACGACGAGTGGCGCATTAGCGAAATCGCGGTGGTGGAGGCCGTGCGTTGACTCGCGTCACTGCGCGACGGATTCCCCCACTTCGGACTCGGACAAGGCCGGCGCGGGCCGAAACAGCCCCTGCGCATTGCGGTGGAGGCGCACGAGATACAGCTTGCCGCCGATGTTGACCGCCAGCTGCAGGTCCTCGGCCTCGTCCAGCTGCTTGGCCGCCGCCGCATAGGCGCGGATGTCCGGCACGGGCATGGCGTTGATGGCGCTGATCACCATGCCCGGCCGCAGGCCCGTGGCCTCGCCCCGGCCGCCGGGGATGATGGCCACCACCAGCGCCCCGCGGGGCGCGTCCAGGCCCAGCTGGTCGGCCCATACCTTGGTGAGGTCCATGAGCGCGATGCCCAGGAGCTTCCGGTCCTCAAGCAGGGTGGGCTGGCCGCGCAGCACGAACTCTCGCTCGAAGCGTTGACCGTTGCGCAGCACCTGCACGGAGATCTCCTCGCCCACGGGCTTGCATGCGATCAGGCTGCGCAGGTGCGCGCGGTTGCGCACGCGCACTCCCTCCACGGCCAGAATCAGGTCGCCGGTGTGCAGGTTCGCGTCCGCGGCGGTGCTGTTGCGTTCCACATGCTGGATCTGGGCGCCGTAGATCTCGTCCAGGTCCATGGCCGCCGCGATGGCCGGCCCCACGTCGCGCAGGCCCACGCCCAGCCGTCCGCGCGGGGCGCCCCGGCCCTGCTTCATGGGTTCGAGCACGTTCTTCACGAAGTCGATGGGTGTGGCGAACGCGAGCGGGGTGTAGCTGGTGACCCGGCCCTCCGGTCCGGGCCTGATGAGCGTGGCGCTGTGGGTGATGCCGACCACCTCGCCGTCGAGATTGAGAAGCGGTCCGCCGGAGCTTCCCTCGTACACGGCCGCGTCGGTCTGGATGAAATACTGGTACCCCTCGAACGGGTCGTCGCGGTCTCCGTAGAAGTCGCGTCCGGTGGCCGATACGATGCCCGCGGTGACCGTGTGCTGGAACCCCAGGGGCGACCCGATGGCCAGCACCCAGTCGCCCACCTCGATGGCGTCGCTGTCGCCCAGAGACGCGGCCTTCAGGTCGTCGGCATGGATGCGCAGCATGGCCAGGTCCGTCAGGGGGTCGAAGCTGATCAGCTGCCCCGGCACCCGCCTGCGGTCGGCGAGGTGGACGCGCATCTTCTCCGCGGCGCGCACCACGTGGTAGCTCGTGAGGATGAACCCCTGCTCGTCGATGATGACTCCGCTGCCGCGACTGACCGCGTCGCCGGGCAGGCTGCAGAGGATGTGCACGACCGCGCCCTTGGCCTGGCGCACGACGCTGCGGAACGCGGCCGACCGGGCGCGCAGGTCCTCGGTGCCCTTGGCGGCCAGGTCCTCGCCGGCAACCCCGGGCAGGGCGTACACCAAGGCCAGTGCGAACAGGCATGTCGCGGCGCAAAGGGGTCTCATGCTTCTCTCCTCACAGGTTCGGGGCCAGGATTGCGCAAGCGAGCCGTCCGTGCGTGTGGGTCGGGCCGGCGCGCGGTCCACAAGCTATCTGTCAGTCGTTCCCGTTTCGACCCGCGCCGTGCGCGGCCAGGCCCTGCTCGTACAGGTCGCACAGGGCGTCGACCATGCGCCGCCAGTCGAATCGTTCGCGGCACAGGACACAGCCCGCGGCGGCCATGTCCCGGGCCTCGTCCGGGCGGGTGAGCGTCCGCTCGATGGCGCCGGTGAGCCCGTCGACGTCCTGTGCGCGTACGAGCAGGCCCGTCTCGCCGTCGCGGACCACCTCGCGCGCGCCGTCCACGTCGAAGCTCACTACGGGCCGCTCGGACAGGAGCGCCTGGGGCAGCACGCGCGCCAGGCCCTCGCGCAGGGAGCAGTGGACCACCAGGTCCATGGTTGCCAGGGCCGCGGGAATCTCGTCCCGGGGCACGAGTCCGGCAAAGAGGACCCGGTCCGCGAATCCGCGCTCGCGCACGAGGGCCTCGAACCGGTCGCGCAGCAGACCGTCGCCGACGAGAAACAGGCGCGCGTTGGAGTGGGCCGGCAGGATGCGTTCGAACGCGTCGAACAGGTAGTCGTGGCCCTTGAGCTCGAACAGGCGCGCCACCTTGCCGATGACGTAGTCCTCGGGCGCAAGCCCCCACCGCGCGCGCAGGGCCGCGCGGTCCCAGTCGCGGCGCAGGAAGGGCTCCACCTCCATGCCGCTGTACACGGTGCGGTACTGGTCGGCGCGCCCCACGCCCGCGGCGAGCGCCTGCGCGGTCATGGCATCGGCCACGGATACGATGGCGTGGCAGCGCCGGGCCGCGAACCGCTCGGCGGCCACGTACAGGGCGTGGCTGAGCCTGCTCTGGTACGGGTGGAAGGGCAGGCCGTGGATCGTGTGCGCGACAAAAGGCACGCCTTCGCGCCAGGCCGCCCACCGCCCCAGGACCCCGGCCTTGCTGGAGTGGGTGTGCACAACGTCCGGGCGCAGGTCGCGCACGCGGCCGCGCAGCGCCCGCCAGGCCCGCCAGTCGCCCCGGGGCGCGAGCGCGCGCACGAGGGACGACTCTTCCACGACCATGGCCCCGCGTTCGCGCGCCAGGGGCACCAGCGTGCCCTCCGGCCCGGTGGTGGGGCCGGTCAGGAGCACGACCTCCCAGCCCGGGCGGGCCTGCTGGCCGAGCACGGACAACAGCGTATTCTCCTGGGCGCCGCCCAGGATCATGCGGGTGATCATGTGCACGACGCGCATGGACACTCCTCGCGGCGCGGCAAGGCCCGGCGGGCGGAAAAGCCGGTTCTCGACCGGCCCGAAGCACGCGATTGCAGCCCCCATTCTTCACGCAGCGAACAAATCGTCAAGCAGCGTCGAGGCCGCCGCCGGAGCGGGACGGCTGTGTAGGCGCAAGGCCCATCTGTCTGGAATCGGCGGACCTCAGTCGCGCATGCGCCCGGACAGGAGCACGATGTCGCGCAGCTGCTCGGCGTTGGCGGCCTGTTGCCAGCGTTCCTGGAAGCGCGGCTCCTGGACCACGTGCGCGATGGCCACGAGGGCACGCAGGTGGTACGAACGCTCGTCCGGCGAGCCGATCAGCACGAAGGCGGTATGGACCGGCGGATGAAGCTCGGAGAAGATTGCGCCTTTGCGGCAGCGCACGAGCACGAGCTCGAAGACGCCCGTCCCCTCCACGATGACGTGCGGGATGGCCAGGCCCGGCTGGATCATGGTGCTGGCGTCTCGTTCGCGTTCGAGCAGGAGGTCGCGGATGCGCTCCGGGGACTGCTTCAACCGGTCGCTCAGGGCCTCGCCGATCCTGAAGAACAGATCCGCTGCGCGAATTTCCTCCTTGATGTCCAGGATCGGCGCCTGCCGGACGAGCCGATCAAAGCGGTCCGCTTCGACCTCGTCGCGCTCCAGGCTGATCTGCACGAGTTCGTCTTCCAGGCCGATGCGCTTGATGTGCTTGGAGAGGATGCTCTTCACGAGGTAGGCGACGGCCGCTTCGCGGTCGATCTTCTGCTGGACGTAGACGACGTACCAGACGCTCGCCGCGGCAATGAACCCGGCGGTGGTCAACAGCGGCACGAGCCCCATCTCCGCGATCAGGAAGCCGTACATCACCGTGCAGGCGAGCGGCAGCCACGGGCACAGCGGCATACGGTACGTGGGCCGGTACCCGGTGATGCCGCTCTTGCGCATGACCATGACCGAGATGTTGATGAGCCCCAGGGAGATGAGAAGCATCGTGGACGCGGTCTTGACCAGGTCCTCCACGCTCAGGAATGCGATCACCGCGGCCATCAAACCGCCCGTGACGAGCACGGCCACGTGCGGCGTGCCGAAGCGGGCGTTGGTGCGCGCCAGCGCGCGAGGCAGCAGGCCGTCGTGGCTCATGGCCATGGGCGAACGCGAGGCGGACAGGATGCCCGCGTTCCCCGTGCTCGCATACGCCAAGAACGCCGCGATGCCGACCGCGATCAATCCGATCGAGCCGAGGCTGACGCCGGCCCCTTCGGTGATCGGGCGCAGGCTGCCGCGCAGCACCTCAGCGTCCAGCAGTCCCACGGTGACGAACGCCACGCCGATATACAAGACGTTCACCACGGCAAAGGAGAGGAACATCCCCAGCGGCAGGTTGCGGGCGGGGTTGTCGACCTCCTCGGCCACGTCCACGGCCTTGGTGAGCCCTCCGTAGGAGATGAACACCATGCCCGTGACGGCCATGAAGGCCTCGAAGTCTCCGATGAAGAAGGGCGAGTAGCGCGTGACCTCCAGGTGCGGCAGCCCCGCGCCGATGTACACCGCCAGAATGGCCACGAGGCCGGCGACCAAGAGCCCCTGGAGCCGCCCCGCGTGCTTAGCGCCCACCAGGTTGACCACGGTGAAGAGCACGCACGCGCCGAGGGCCGCGCCCTTGACCGCCCACGCGCCCAGTTCGGGCGCGAAGTACAGGCCCAGCGTGCCGATGCCCACGAGCGCAAACGCGGCCTTCAGCCCGATGGAGCACCAGTTGATGAGGCCTGCGACCGTGCCCATGTAGGCGCCGAGGCTTCGCTCGACCACGAAGTAGCTGCCGGCGCTCTTGGGCATGGCGGTGGCCAGTTCGGCCTGGGCGAGCATGGTGGGGACGTTCAGGATGCCGGCGAGCAGGTAGCAGAGGATCATGGCGGCGCCGACCTTCTCGAAGGCCAGGCCGGGCAACACGAAGAGCCCCGAGCTGATCATCGCGCCCGCGGCGATGGAGAACACGGCGCGGAGCCCGAGCGGCTTGTCCGCCAACGACGAATGCTGGGGCATGGGGTTCCTCTCGCCGGGAGCGCTTGCCGGGGCGCCCGGCAGTCGATCCTTACCGAAACGACACGCTCAGTTCACTGGCAATGCCCAAGTTGCCCGCGCGGTTGCGCGTGCGTACGGCCAGCTGGTTCTCTCCTTTGTGCAGCCGCCAGGTGAACCGATCGGACGACTCCACCCAGGGCTCGTGATCCCGCCGCACGAGGAATGCGTCGAAGTCCGGGGTGTGCGTGTCGAACTGCAAGACGATTTCCTCGGCGCGGCGGCCGTAGCAGGCGACGTAGTGCGTCTGGTTCAGGGTCCAGTACATGTCGTGCGGCCGATAGGTGAAGCGGCTGTACTGCGGCAGCCGCGGGGTGTCGGGCCCCGCCCAGCAGATGTACCCGTCCCAGGGCCAATGGCTCGTGCCCTCGTGCAGGGGCAGGGGCGTGGGCTGGCTCAGCATGTTGTTGCGTGGAATGATGCGGAAGAAGTCGAGGAAGGGGACGAACCCGTCCGCGACCTGAGGGGGAGGCTCGCCGCGATTCTTCGGCGAGGGCTCCGCGAGAATGTCCACGTTCGGCATCCGCGCACAGGAAACGATCAGGGGAATGGGCGCCTGCCCGGGGACGATCTCCACAAGGGCCTGCTTATCCTGGTGGGCGCGAAACAGGGCTTTCGCCTCGCGTACGCTGAGCGGAGCGTGCGTGGCAGGATTGCGAAGATAGCAGTTGTTCCCGGCGTCGATAAAGATCCACTTCCCATAGTCGTTGGACCATACCTCGTTGACCTCGTGACCGCCGCGCCAGTAGGAATTGATCTGCACATGGCGGCACTGGATGCCCAGGGACAGGCAGGCTTGCATGAACACCACGGCGTGATGCAGGCAGAAGTAGCCCTTTCCCTGCAGAATCACATTCGCGTCCCACGGAGGGAAGGGCGGATCGGCCGCGCCGGTGAGGTCCTTGCGCGCGAATTGCTGCGCGGCCCAGTCTTTGAGCAGGAGGATCTTCTCGAACTCGGTCTGCGCCGGCCGGACCACCAAGTCGAGCCGGTAGCGCTCCCGCAGGGCCACAAGCCCGGGCGCGTCGAACGGTTCGTATTCGTAAGGGTAGCTCGTACGCAGAATCTTCTCGTTGTGCGCGTGCAGGATCTCGATGCGCCCCTTCCCGGGCGCGGGAAGGCGGCGGCCCGCCACGCGAAAGGTGACGCCTCTGAGCACAGGGGTCTGGTTCTTAGGCCCCCGGACGAAGTGCACCCGGAACTGAACAAAGGGCCCGGGCAGACGCCGCCACTCGCTGTCCAGGGATTGCCAAACGGTCCAGTCGTTCGGTCCGTACTGGGGACTGTTGCCGCACCGGGCCTCGACGGACAGGCGCGCTCCGTCGGGTACGTCCGCGTCGAGGCACGCGACGGACAGCTCGTCCACAAAGGCGGGCTCGACGATCTGTACGCCTTGAGCACCGAGGTCGGCGCGCAGGTCGATGACCGAGGAGGTGAGCATGCCTTCGGGCAGATGCTGATTCAGGCAAAGCCGGACGTTGTACTCGCCTTCCATGTCCGACTCGACGCCGAGCTGCGACCGCCGCCAGGTCTTGCCCCCGTCCTCGCTCTTGGCGCTGTGGCCGCGGAACCGGTCGCCGGGCGCCATGGCGCCCTCCTGGAAGAATCGGCTTTCACTGAAAAAGACCTTCCAGGGATGGTCCGCGTCTGTCCCGGCAATCACGATGTGGTTTTCGCCGGCCCGCAAGGCCTCCGCGGATGCGGGCAGGTAGAACCATTGCTGGAGCGCGCGCGTGCGATACGCCTCCGGGAAGGCCGCGCGGGGGTCGGCGAACCGGGCTTCGTGTCCGTTGACAAAGACGCGCAAGGGCACGCCCAGCTCCTGGGGCGTCCTTGCGTAGAAAGAGAGGATCGCGGACTCGGCCTCGGCGTTGTCCAACACCAGGGTCTTGCGGATCCTGCACGCGGGGGTGAGGAGGTCGAAGTTCTGCGCGCGCGTGCCATCCGCCTTCACCGCGACTCCGGCCCCGGGGCTGTCGTCTTCGATCAGGTGATGGTCGTCCAGGCGCACGGCCTGTCCATCGTCCGTGAGGGCCAGGGACCGGACCGTGCCCTGCTGATAGAGTGTCGCGGCATCGAACGTCAGGTCTTGGGTAAAGGGCTCGCGCTCCTGGGTTGCGTCCGAGGCCTGGGCGGCCAGCACAGGCACGGACAGCCCTACGCCAGCCAGCGCCCCGCAAATCCATAGTACGGGCAGGTCCAAACCCATCGCAGTGCCCCTCAGCCTGGAATACCCACAAGGACGCCACAGGCCTGACGCACAGTGTCCTTGGCCAGCCGCGACCTTTGCGATCTAGGCGCAAGCGCCGCCGCGTGTGATAACCCTACTTCACAAGACATACGTTACGCCATTTGCATTTGACGCGCAAGCGGGTAACATCGGCGCAGCTCGCAATCCTGATCCTTGTGACCGATAGAGAAAGGGCGCTTCCATGTCTAGGCGAACCGGCCCCAAGATCGTCATGGTAGGCGGGGGTAGCTACAAGTGGTGTCCGCGTCTGCTGAGCGACCTGTTCCACGAGCCGCAGATGGACGGCAGCGAGGTCGTGCTGCTCGACCCCAACCAGGCCGCGGCGGGCGAGGTAGAGGCCGCCGGCCGCACCATGGCCCAGACGCTGGGACGTAGGTTCCGCCTCCGGTCCACCAAGAGCGAGGCGTCCGCATTCCGGGATGCGGACTTCGTACTCATCACGATCAGCACCGGCGACCTGGCGATGATGAAGCACGACATCGAGATTCCGGAACAGTACGGCATCTTCGCCACGGTGGGCGACACCGTGGGCCCGGGCGGGTGGTCGCGGTCGCTTCGCAATGTGCCGGTGTTCGTGCACCTGGCGCGCAAGATCGAGCGGTACAGCCCGAACGCGGTGATCCTCAACTACACGAATCCCATGAGCACCCTGACGTCCGTCATCCACAGGGTATCCGGATTGCGTTGCGTAGGCCTGTGCCATGGTCCGTTCGCGAATCTCGACGTCCTCCAGAGGCTTTTCGGCGTCGAAGAGGAAGATCTGGCCGTCAACTTCGCGGGCGTCAATCACTTCTTCTGGTTTCTGGACTTCACTGTGCGCGGCGAGCCGGGTTACCCGCTTCTGCGCAAGAGATTGCAGAAACAGACCTTGGGAGAGGCCCTGTCCGAGGGAACGCGCGACGGGGCGGGGTGGCATACGCACCATGCCCTGTGCGACGAGCTCTTGCGCGGATACGGGTATCTGCCGTTCGTGGCCGACCGCCATACGTGCGAGTTCTTCCCGCACTACATCACGGGCAAGGTCTCGCGCTTGAGGCAGTGGGGCCTGCAACGCACGTCCGTGAAGGAACGTGAACGCGCGCGAGCCAGGGACCGACGGCGCACCCTGCGCCTCGCCGCCGGAAAGGAAGCGCCGCCGGCCCGTTCGCGCGAGACGGCCGTGGACATCATGAATGCGTTGGCGAACAACAAGCCCTTCTTCGACGTGGTGAACCTGCCCAACACCGGGCAGATCGAGAACCTGCCCCGCGGCGCGGTGGTGGAGACCCTGGGCCGCGTCGACGCTCTGGGATTCCGGGCTCTGAGCGTCGGCTCCATGCCGGAGGTGCTCGCAAACCTGGTGCGCCCGCACTGCCGCGTGCAGGAGCTCACGGTGCAGGCGGCCCTGGAAGGAGACCGCGAGGCGGCGCTTCAGGCCCTGCTGGTCGATCCGCAGTGCGCGCATCTGCCGGCCAAGGACGTACGGAGCATGGGCAAGGAGCTCATGCGGGCCACAGGCGAGTGGCTGCCCCGATTCCAAGCAAGGGGTTCGTGAGGAGCGGCGGAGCGATTCGACCTGGAGTTCAAGGGCATGCCGGAGGGCACGGAGCCGACGTGTTCTACCAGGGCGATGTTCAGGGCAAAGCATGTGGATGGAAAAGGAGGAAGAGCCTTGGGGAGATCGAGCTGAGCCGCGGCAAGAACCTCCTTCGGATGGAGACAGGAGGCTGGACGCGCGAGCCTGTCCGGCACGATCGTGAAGTGAAGTGGCCGAGCAAGGGGGTGCACCTTGTGAAGGCGGGGGTTCAGGGCCCGGTGGGTACGTTTCGAGAGTGGTACGAACGAGAGGCCCTTGAGGATCCGGCTCCATGGACCTTCTAGGGGTAAGCCCGACAGTTCCGAGCGGCGCAAACCAGTTGACGCCGAAGGCCCTGATGGTTACCGTTGGGCATTCCGGCAAAGGGGAGATTCTGAGCACGTATTGGCAAAGGGAGGCCAAGAAGGAGGTCCAACACAATGTTCCGACATGATGCGGTGAAGAAGGTGGCGTGTCTTGTTCTTGTTGGGCTGCTCACTGGCGCGGCGAGTCAATCCGGTGTGATACATGTAAAGGACCCTGGGGAAGGCAATGACATCGGCCCCAATCTTGAAGCAGCATGGGATCGAGCATCCGAGG
>Ga0180432_10000322_pt1 | contig 76989 bp, 65 predicted proteins | sample SS_ome_10_FD_132414 | JGI IMG/M metagenome (GOLD analysis project Ga0180432, IMG submission 132414) | Hypersaline lake sediment archaeal communities from the Salton Sea, California, USA - SS_1_MS_2 metaG | ecosystem: Environmental > Aquatic > Non-marine Saline and Alkaline > Hypersaline >...
GGTAAGGATTCGCCCTCTTCTTCTCCCGGTCGCTGATCCCGTATCCCGGGCTGAAGGAAGGCCACCGCGCCTTCGAACACCTGGGGATATACGCGTACAGGAGGGACTTCCTGGCCAAGTTCGTCAAGATGGAGCCTACCCCCCTGGAGAGGATGGAGAGGCTGGAGATGCTCAGGATACTGGAGAACGGATACAGGATGAAGGTCGTCGAGACCAGGTTCGAGTACGATGCGCTGAGCGTCGATACGAGGGAGGACCTGGAGAGGGCGAGACTGGTCCTGAGAAGGAGGACGAGCGGTGCAGATTGACCGGGCCCTCATCGATGGGCTGTACCGGGGCCTCGCCCCCGAGACACGAGAACGGGTCGACGGGGCGATCGAGACGATTTGCGAGGCCAAGGAGAGGGGCGGCAGGGTATGCGTGGTGACCGGAAGCGGACCGAACCTGCACGAGGGAGTGACGACCCTGATCGCCGAGCTCATAGGGGTTGGGCTCGTCGACGGGGTACTCACAAGTTCCGCGGTCGTGGCCCATGAGATGGCCGGCTGCCTGGAGAGGGTACACAGGGTGGACGGCGATCAGCTGGGGGTGGATCCGGAGCTCCTTCCGGCCGATGGCAGGTTCGAGATATCGGTGATCGAGGACCGGTTTCTGGGCGCGATCGAAACGGAGATGGAGATAGATCGAGATCTAGTGGACCGGGGCCTGAGCCTCCCGGGGGACGATATCATCAAGGCGGCTGGGAACATGGCGTACCCCCTCGGCCTTAGGACCGAGACCATCTCATCCGAGGTCTCGGAGCTTGCGAGGACCGAGGCCGTCACCTTCGAGAGCGTTGCCGGCAGGGGTTGCGACGGCCATACCATGCTGGGAGCGGCGGCGCGGAGGGGAGTCCCGCTGCTGGTGACCGTTCCCCAGCTCATAGGAGGGGGCCGTGTTGGCATCGAGATCGCCGAGTCAACCTCCATGCGGGATAGGAGCCGACGGATAGCCTCCCTCCTAGCCGAGAGCGACGTGATCATCGAGTCGGCGCTGGCGCTTGCCCAGGAGATTCACGACGGCCCCTTTGAGACCTACACCGGACACGGGATATGGTCCCGCTGGATGGGCGATGAAACCTACAGGCTGAAGGACAAGGCCGTGGTCAGGATCGATCTGGACCCCAACCTGGAGCTCGCGTGGATAAGGGAGCGAGAGGGCGGCGCGGTGGCGGAGGCGGTGGCGAAGGGGCTGCCGAAGACGAAGGCCCTGGGCATACCGTTCAGGATGGAGATGTCGGGATTCGCTCGGCTCGAGGGGAGCCTGCCTATAGTCGGGGATATCGGGAAGATCTGGCCGATTCTCGCTCAGGGTATATCATCCCGGCTCGGATCGAAACTAGATTTCATGAGCTATCCGCAGGGGAGCGACGCGGGGCGGCGGATGCGGGATTGGATCGTTCGAGAGGTGGCGATCCTAAATCGTGAGAGGATGCTTGAGGGGAATAGGTGATCCCCCTCGGCGATAATCGCCTCTAATCTGTTGCTCACGTATCGACTTCCTTCTCCTCCCCGTAAACCCACCACCAGTTTCCCCCCGGTCTCTCCGGCGGGTCGGAGAGGTATCCCCTCTCCGCCAGCACCTTGTGGGATGAGGGCTGGAGCATGTAGTGTCTGATACTGAGATCCTCGAAGCTCCAGCCGCTGCTACTCGCGCTTGTTGATTCGAATACCTCCCTGAGGCGGTCCATGTTGTCTATTATCACCGCCGCCGTCCTCTCCCCCACCTCCCTCTTGACCTGGGATATCCTCTCCTTGTCCTCCCGGCTGAATATCGGGAAGTTCGGCTCGTAGAACTTCTCGACCTTGTAGCTGCGCTCCTCCTCCGGTACCTCTACCTCCCTGAGAAGCTCTATCTCGATCAGGTCCCCCACGTGTCTGGAGACGGTTGTCTGTGATAGCCCGACCGACTCCGAGATCTGCTTGACCGTGAGCGGTCCCTCCCTGTGGAGGGCTTCCAGGATCTTGGCTACCGCTGGCTTGACCAGGTATGTCCATGGGTTGTACCTCTTCTCTCCGCCGTGCTGGCCCGTGCTCCAAAACGTCAAAGTCAATTCCTATCACCCGGTATTAGCAATATGCGTAATACCCTTTATAGTTTAAATATATATGGTAATCGGCCTTGCTGGGATTCAAGGAACACGATAACCCGTTGAAAGGGTAGTCCAACAGAGGAGATCACGCGCCAGAGAGGGCCCCGTGAGAAGTTCACGGCCAACTCATTCAGGCCCGCCGATCCAGGCAACAACCTTTATCACAGAGTCAACGGCCAAGACCAAGCCATGATCACCTTCACCAACCGTTTCGTCCAGTATGCTATTGGCGAGGACGGCAGGAACCTCTCGTTCTCCGACATCTCGACCGGCCTCGACTACTGCCTGATGGGCCCCTTCTCCATGTTGACGGTGAAAGGAGCGGAGATCGCATCCAATGCCGCGAGCCTCGATGGCGGGAGGCTCTTCCTGGGTTTCAGTAATGGGGACAGTGTAGTTCTCTCGGCCACCGTTGTGGACGACTACTTCATGTTCGAGGTCCTGGAGGCGGAAGTTGGCGCCGTGGAGGAGCTCGCGTTCCTGAACCTGAACCTCCGCCTCGAGGGCGGGGCCGACGAACCGCTGGCCTGTACCGCCCTCGCCCTGAATCTCCAGACGAAGGTCGAGGAGCTGCCGCGGCCGAGGGGAAAGCTGAGGGCATACTGCTATCCGAGGTTTGGACTGGAGGGGGCCGCCGTGGCCCTGATCGCAACCAGGCAGGAGAGGGTCAGGGAGGCCATCAAAAAGGTCGTGACGGGGTCGCCCGGGCTTCCCGAGTCGCCCATCGGGGGAGCCTGGGCAACGGACTCGCCCCACAGCCGCGGGTCCTACGTCTTCAACTTCGATGGGATACCGGAGGAGAGGGCGGAGGAGTGGGTGTCATTCGCCAAGGAGCTGGGGGTAGGGCAGATAGACTTCCACGGCGGCAAGTCCTTCCGATTCGGCGACTGTCGACCCGACCCGGATATCTACCCCAGGGGGATCGCGGGCATGAGGGCCGTGAACGAAGCCCTGCACGGATCCGGGATACTGGCCGGTCTACACACCTATGCCTTCTTCATAGACAAGTCCTGCCCCTGGGTGACCCCTGTGCCCGACCGTCGCCTGGCAACCGACGCCACCTTCAGCCTCGCGCGGCCCGTCGGCCCCGACGATGAGGAGATCGAGGTGGTCGAGAGCACGGAGGGGATGTCGGCCGTCACCGGGTTCTTCGTCCGTAACAGCGTCACCCTCCGCATCGACGACGAGCTTGTGACCTACGAGGGCGTGACCAGGACACCGCCCTACACCTTCACCGGATGCGTGAGGGGGGCGTGCGGGACCAGTAGGGCGACCCACGGCCGCGGGGCGGAGGCCCATCACCTCAAGGAGTGCTTCGGCCTCTTCGCGCCCGACCCTGGATCAACCCTCTTCACCGAGGTGATCCAGAGTATCGCCGAAACCTACAACGAAGGCGGATTCGACATGATCTACCTCGATGCCCTCGACGGCGAGGACGTTCTGGGTGGAAGGGAGAACGGCTGGCACTACGGATCCAGGTTCGTCTACGAGCTCTGCAAACGACTGGATAGGCCGGCGCTGATGGAGATGAGCACCTTTCACCACCACCTCTGGCACGTGAGATCCAGGATGGGCGCGTGGGACCACCCGAACCGCAGCTACAAGAGGTTCATCGACATCCACTGCGCCGCCAACGAGGAGTACGGGCGCATGTTCCTCCCGACCCAGCTGGGCTGGTGGGCGTTCAAGATGTGGAGGGGATTCGACATCGAGCGGACCTTCCCGGACGATATAGAGTACCTCTGCTGCAAGGCGATCGCCACCGACAGCGGGCTATCCATCATGGGTATCAACCCGGAGAAGATGCGCGAATCGCCAGGCCTGGCGAGGCTGGCGGGGATCGTGAGGGAGTACGAGGAACTCCGGCTATCCGGCGTCTTGCCGGCAGAGGTCAGGGGGAGGATCGGGCAGCCGGGGCGGGAGTTCACCGTTTCCCGTCAACCGGGAGACCGATGGGAGATCGCACCCGTCGTCTATCGGAAGCACAAGGTCGAGAGCCGCGAGGGGTGGAGCACCGCCTGGACGGTGGAGAATCCCTTCCGAGCCCAGCCCCCCGGCATCCGGATAGAGCCCCTGATGTCGGCCGAGGGATACAGGGGCGATGGCAGCCGGGCTCTATGGGATCTCGCCGGGGAGTTCGAGCGCGAGACCGCCTCCGGGGAAATCTCGGTCGAGCTCGCTCCCTCCGACGCGGTGAGCCCGGATGGTACGGAAAGCCGGGCCTTGAGGGCTTTCAACGGTTCCGGGGGATCCGAGGGAGCCTGGACCAAGATCGAGAGGTCGTTCAATCCTCCGCTGAACATGAGCTCCCGGCAGGGCATGGGCCTGTGGGTGCGGGGGGACGGCCGGGGGGAGGTGCTGAATATCCAGCTGAGGAGCCCTCCCCACGTGGTGCATGCCATCGGCGAGCACTACATCCGAATGGACTTCTCGGGGTGGAGGTACTTCGAGCTCATAGAACCGGAGGGGGAGAGGTTCGATCTCTACAGGTGGCCCTACGCCGGCTTCTACTCGGTCTACCGCGAGTCCGTCGACTATGATATGATCGAGTCGCTGGGAATCTGGTACAACAACCTACCCCCCGGCAAGGAGGTGGAGTGCATGCTCACTCCCGTCAGGGGACTCCCCCTTATCGACCGTGAGCTCCGTGAACCCGGACTGAACATAGGCGGGGACGATATCAGCTTCCCGGTTGACATCCAGCCGGGAGAGTACCTGGAATTGTCATCGGGCTCCTGCGCCGTGTACGGGCCGGAGGGTCAGGTGATCGACAACCCGGCGCCGTCCGGAGACCCGCGGCTCCGCAGGAGAAAGAACGAGGTCCGCTTCATCTCAGCCCATGGAGGCCAGAACCCCAGGGCTAACATCACCCTGCGGGCCCAGGGGAAACCTATCTACAGAACATGACAGGTGAGGGACGTGACCATCCGCAGGAGGAGACTGAGGGAGAGGGTCAAGCGCCTGCTCTCGGAGGCCCACAGGCTGGAGACGGAGAACAGGGAGAGGCTGGAGGAGGCGAGAATCCGAACCGAGGCGGCCCTCAATCTCGAGAAACCCGACAGGGTGCCGGTCCGCCTGGGCCTGAGCCCCGTATGGTCCGACTGGTACTTCAAGATGAGATACGGAATCAGGATCGGCGAGTACTTGATTGACCCGGAGCTCTGCATCGAGTACCAGCTCAGGACATGGATAGACTCCTTCGGTGATTTCGATGACGACAGGACCTTCGTCGTGCCCGGGCAGATCGGTCCACTGGGGGGCGTGGTCCTCCACCCCTCGATAGCCGGTTGCAGGGCCTCCTTCCCCGAGGACGACTTCGCGTGGATAGATCTGGGATATCGCGCCCTGGATACCGAGGAGAAGATCGACGACTTCGAGACGCCCGAGATCTCCCGAGCGGGGCTCATGCCCGAGACCCTGGACATGCTCGACGAGATGGACAGGGCAATCGGCGACCTGATCCCGGTGGCGATACAGGGCGGGGACGGTGCGCCACTCCAGATGGCGGCCTACACCCGGGGGATCAGACAGCTGATCAGGGATATGTACACCCAGCCGGAGATAGCCCACAGGCTCCTGGACAAGATGATGGACGTCTACCGCGCCATCCACCGATTCTACGAGGCGACATGGGGGATCCGTTACAGCGGGCCCGACATCGAGGGTTACTTCTACGACAACCCCCTGGCTTACTTCTCCCCGCCACTCGTGGAGCGGTTCGTCCTTCCCCGCTACAGGCGCTACGCCGAGGAGTGCGGCTGGCGGCACTGGAGCTTCGAGACCCAGGATGTGATGGATTCGTTTATCGAGCTTCTCCGCACGGTGCCGATCAGGAACCTTCACAACCTCGCCAGTAACTCGGACCTGGGGGCGTTCAGGCAGGTCCTCGATCCTGATAACGTCTGCCTCCACGTCTTCATGGCCCCCGGCCGCCTGATCCAGCCGCAGCGGGTCCAGGGCGAGGTCGACAGGCTGTTCGAGCAACTGGGGCACCGGGCCTGGGTTCTGAGCAGCGGGGTGCTGGACAGGGCGGTCCCCGAGGCCAGCATCCGGGAGTTCCTTCGGGCATCGAGATCAGGGTGATCGCGACCACTCACGTTATCCAGCAAACATTTTTCCCCAGCCAGAAAATCGGGGGGTGGACGACTCCGATCGGGAATCGTTATTCTTTGTGGACGGTCGGACTTCAATGGAAAACCCAAAGGCCCCGGAGATAGTGGCGGAGAACCTCGTGGTGAGGTACGGCCACACCATCGCCCTCGATAACCTCTCGGTGGAGATACCTCCGGGCCTGGTGGGCCTCCTGGGCCCCAACGGGGCCGGGAAGAGCACCCTCATAAAGGCCCTGCTGGGGCTGGTGGAGCCCAGGAGTGGAGACGTGAGGGTGATGGGACTGGACCCGCGTGCGAACCTCGTGGAGGTGAGGGACATGCTGGGCTACATGCCCGAGCACGATTGCCTGATCAAGGAGCTGAACGCGGTGAGGCTGGTTTCGTACATGGGGCAGATCTCCGGTGTCAGGAGCGCCGATGCCATTCAGAGGGCCCACGAGGTGCTGGACTTCGTCAACGTGGGAGAGGAGAGGTACAGGGAGATAGAGTCCTACTCCACGGGCATGAAACAGAGGGTCAAGCTGGCACAGGCCCTGGCCCACGACCCACCCCTTCTGCTCCTTGACGAGCCCACCAACGGCATGGACCCGGCAGGGCGGGAGGAGATGCTGTCCCTCATATCCGATATCGGTCGAGCGGGCAAGACGGTGCTTATGTCGAGCCACATCCTGGACGAGGTCCAGGCCGTCTGCGAGCACGTGACGATCCTCCACCTGGGAAGGCTGCGGGGCGAGGGGTCTATCGAGGACCTGACCAGGGGCAAGGAGGGGAGGTACAAGGTTGAGGCCAGGGGCGATCCCGAGAGGCTTCGGGACATGCTGGGGGAGCTGGAATCCCGGTACCAGGTGGTCTCTTCACAGGCCGGGGTCGAGAGCCTGGAGATAGTGCTGGACGGGCTGGAGGACGGCAGTGAACTGCTCCGCCTTATCGGTGAACTGGGGCTTCAGGTCAGGTCACTGAGGAAGGGTAGGCCCGACCTCGAGGAGGCATTCGTGCAGACCATAGGGGGTGACTCGGTCGGGGATCAACCCGATAGGCTATAGGCCCTGGACCGGCGAGAGGACACGTCACCTCTACCGGCTCTACGTGATGTCGAGATCCATCTTCGCCGAGAAGATCCGGAGCAAGGGAGTGCTGATACTGCTATTCATAGGTATCATCCTCGTTCACGCCTTCCCCCTCATATTCAAGGTCCTCATCCCACACGAGGGCCTCACCTCTGGAGACATGATCGGGGGCGATAGCTCGATATTCGGCGGCGGGCTGTTCCTGCTCCTCACCATGTTGCTGGCCGCCGTGGTCACCTCCGACCTGATCTCCAGGGATCTGAGCGACAACTCCTTCGTGCTATACTTCTCGAGGCCGATAAGGCCCGTGGACTACCTGATCGGCAAGGTCGGGGGCGGGTTCGGTATCATGTCCATGTTCTGCCTGCTTCCGGTGATGGTGTTCGGGATTGCGATCATCGCCACCCAGTCGGGCTCGGACTACCTGGCCAGCCTCGAGGTACTGGGCCTCTCGCTGGTCGCGGGAGCCCTCACCTCCCTCTTCTTCCTCGGCTTCGGCATGATGCTCTCCTCGATCACCAGAAGCAGGGCATATGCGGGGGTCGGCACCTTCGTTTCCTTCTTCGTCCTCTCGATCATCAGCGGCGTCTTCTCGAACGTCGACCCGAACTGGCAGCTCGCAAACCCGTTCAACCTGCTCCAGTACACATACGGCATCATATTCGGTGAGGGCCTGCCGGAAGAGCTTCTCCCCGGCCTCTACTGGGCCGTGCTTATCTCGATACTGGTCGTCCCCCTCCTGCTCGCCTACTGGCGGATCTATTCCAAGGCGGTGGGCAAGTGAATCCCATTGTATCCGCGAAGGGCCTTTCCAAGTGGTACGGGGACGTGATAGGCCTGAACACCCTGAACCTCGACCTCTACCCGGGGATAACCGGCATAGTCGGTCCCAACGGGGCCGGGAAGAGCACCTTCTTCAAGCTGATCATGGGCCTGATAAGGCCGAGACTGGGGGAGATCTCGGTGCTGGGGGAGAACCCCTGGGGCAACTCGAGGATAAACGCCAGGATAGGCTTCTGTCCAGACTACGACAGCCTGCCGCTGGACTCCACCGGCCGCGACTACCTCAGGCTGATCGCAACCCTCAACGGCGTGGAGGACACTGAAGCCAGCATAGGGGACGTCGCCTCAACGGTCGGGATGTCGAAGGACATCGGGAGGAGGATCGGCGGCTACAGCAAGGGCATGAAGCAGAGGGTGAAGATAGCGGCGGCCCTGATACACCGGCCCGAGCTCCTGATACTGGACGAGCCCCTGGCGGGGACGGATCCACTGGGCAGGAAGGACCTGATCGATCTAATCAGGTCGCTGCATCGCGAATCCGGCTTCGACATCATCGTCAGCTCCCACGTGCTGCGCGAGGTGGAGAGGATGACCAGGGAGATCGCCCTCCTCTACAAGGGAAGGGCCATAGCATCGGGCAACGTCTCCGAGATCAGGGCGCTGATAGATCAGCACCCCCACAGGATCGTGGTCCGCGGCGAGGGCACCAGGGAGCTCGCGAAGAGGCTTCTCGACGAGGGGTACGTGATCTCGGTCAGGCTGGACGGGGACGGTATAACCGTCGAGGTCGACGACCCGGAGGGATTCTTCACCTCTATCCCGGGGATGACCGACGACACGGGAGTGAGGGTAGAGGAGATGTACAGCCTTGACGATAGCCTCGAGGCTGTATTCGAGTACCTGGTGGAGGGCTGAGATGCTGGTCGAAAACCTCCGCGGCTGGGTTGCACTCGTGGCATACCTCTCGAGGAGGACGCTTCTAAACAGGAGGATGGTCATTGCTCTGGCCTGCGCCCTGCTACTCTCCGCCCTGGTGGGCTACGCGGTCTCCGAGGAGATGAACAGGATAGACGACCTGGCGAACATGCTCGACCTCTTCGTCCTCTCCTTCTTCCTCCTGGTGATCCCCCTGATCTACGGGGCCTCTATACTCAGGAGCGATATAGAGGACAAGAGCATCACCATGATACTGACATCGCCGCTGAACCGACCTATGATCTACATCGGCTACAGGGCGGCCCTCTTCGTCTGCGTGGTGGTGGCGATGCTGGTGATAACCTCGGCCGGTGCCCTCACCTTCTTCGGGCTTGCAGGTATCGAGCCCGGGGCACTGGATCTCTACCTCAAGGTGGGCATGCTCACCGTGATCGGATCGATCGTGTACTCCTCGCTCTACCTTACCGTTAGCCTGATAACCGGGAAGGTGATATACTTCGGGCTCTTCTACGCCTTTATATGGGAGGGGTTCGTGGGCTTCCTGCCCGGAGGTATAGGCGACTTCACGATAAGGCACTACGTCAGGAGCATAGGGTCCTCGTGGATCGAGCAAGGAGGGCTGGGGAGCTACCAGGGAGCTGAGCTTCCGTATTCCTTCCTGGTGCTGACCGCCCTGGCGGTGGGCCTCGTGGCCCTCGGTTCATTTCTCCTTCAGCAGAAGGAGCTGGAATAGCCGCTCATATTGAACCATTCGATCGATTTCATGAGGGTGGAAATCTCATATCGATTCTTTCGACAGAGTGATATACAAATTTATATTACGATGAATGTAATACAGAATATGGCTAACGAGGTTGTTGTAACCGCGAGGATATCCGCAGACCTCAAGGACAGGCTCGAGGAGCTCGATATCAACGTAAGCGGTCTGATACGCAAGTCCCTCGAGGCAGAGGTCAGGAGACTCGAGATGAAAGCTCTTCAGGAGCTGTCCAAGGAGGCTTCGGATATACTGCGAAGGGTACCACCCGAGGAGATAGTGAAGACCATAAGGGCCGGGCGGGAGTCGCGTTGAGTGGCGCGGTGTTCGATGCCAGCGGCATCCTCGTGACTATAAGGCGAATGGGGGATGAGGCACCCCGGGTTCTCATGAATGCCTCGACCATTCCCCTGGCGTTCTACGAAGTCGGGAACGCAATCTGGAAGGAATCGCGTATCCATCGCAGGTTTGATCTCCCAGAGGCCAAGCGACTGATGGATAACATCTCGGCGCTGCTGAGGGGGATGGGAGAGATAAAGCCACCCGAGGAAGAGGTCCTCGAACTCGCTTACGAACACCGGATCACCTTCTACGATGCATCCTATCTAGCAGCGGCCAGGGCATTCGAGAGGACTCTGGTTACCGATGACAGGAAGATCATAAAAGTAGGGAGGAAGGCGGGGGATAAGGTCACGACCGTCCATGATCACCTGGAGGAAGCTGGTTTTCTGGGGAACGGTAGATAACTGAGCTGAAATGCCGCACGAACCGGGGGCTTGGCCTCTAGGCAATGCCGAGGACTCGGACCAAATCTCGCGATCAGATTCCCGATCCCCGTCGGTTAAGAACCCTCCTCACATGGATATAGAGCAGCGGGTTGTAGATCGACATGACCGCGAAAACGAGGATCAAAATCACCATGAAGAACTTGGCTATGCCGTCGCTGATCCATGATATGGTGAACTCCAGAAACCTGGGGAAGGGCTCCGCGAAGTGGGAGAAGTCGAAGGGGAAGACGATGAAAAGGTAGACGACCGAGATCAGGCTCAGGGCGTCGTTCCCGGCCTCCAGTGGACGCACCATATTCTGCCTCCCGATGATTGCCTGGGCCGCGAGGTGGAATATGACAAGCACCTGGGGCGCGAAGAAGAGGAGGGCGGCCAGCGAGTCGAACTCATCGGTGAAGAAACCCGTGGGCCGGTTCAGGTGAACCAGAAAGAACGCTATGGCCACCAGGCCGAGGACTATGCCGACGCTAGACCCGATCCTATCCGAGAGCTCGATCTCGTCCTTCTCCGCCTTCGATTCAACGTGTTTTTCGAACAGCCCCTTGGCCTCCGTATCGTCCTCCAATGTGGTTACCCTGTCGCGGGTAGATTCACTGCTCACTGAAAAAGATTGGGATTTCCCGAACGGAGACAGCAACACTTGGACTCAAGATACGGATCAAAATTGTAGGGAAGATCAGAGGGGTGTAATACGTGAAGGGCCCTCTTGTAGTACAATAACTTCTTTTCGATAATACATATGCATAATTCTAGGTAATACCAAAGGTGATACCGATGACAGGTATGGTAACCGTATCGGCCAAAGTCCCAGAAGATTGGAAAAGGAGAGCTGATGATCTGGGCATCAACATTAGCGCTCTCACACGGAGGGCCCTGGAGGACGAGATAAAGAGGATCGATCTGGAACGTTCCCTGGAGGCCCTCAGAGAGGAAGCGCGAAGAGGCCCCAGACTTCCCGACGGCAGTATCGTGAGGATGATCCGCGAAATGAGGGAGGCCCGAGGATTTGGCAAATAAAATTCGTGAAGCAGTGCTGGATGCATCCGTACTTGTCCAGTCCGTTATCGAGGAGAGATACACCGACTCAGTTCTCCAGTTCTTGCGAGACTTGAAGAGGGCGTACGCTCCCTCCCTGATCCTGTACGAAATGGGTGATGTCCTAGCAAAGTCGGCCTCCGGAGAACTCATGACACCTGAGGATGCGTTGAGGAAGTACAATCTGGTCAAATCAACTCCAATCCTGGAAATTGGGGAACCGGAAATGGAGCACGCGATGAAGATAGCCGTCGGGTACACGATGACATTCTACGACGCTTCTTACGTGGCCTTGGCCATGGAAACCGACACGGTCCTTGTCACGGCTGACAGGGGACTATCCAGGAAGGCGAAAGGAATGGTCAAGGCTCTCCACGCAGAGGAACTCTGAAGGACATATCGAAGTGGGAGAACTATGGAACATGGATCCGAGGCCGAACAGCGGGCATGTGCATTCTCAGTAATCCTACATCTCCCCATGGAATTATGGCAGTCCTCGTTCAGGACCGGTGCAAGGGCCCCACTCCGGCCTTTCGACACCACCGTTCGGGACTATAGCATTGGCGTATGGCATGATGGCCGCTGAAACACCGCTGTGAGTTCAATCCCATACCGAACCGAGACATATTTGGATTATGGAAGTCCCGGGAACTAGACATGGAGATCGATGGGCTTGGCGTCAGGAGAGACGGGAACAGGGTGGAGATTGTGTCACCTCACTTCACCTACTGCGTGGACATCTCATCCGGCCTCAGGGCCCGGTACCTTCGGAATGCCCTCAGCGGACACAGGATCGACCTGGGGGGAGAGCCCGAGCTGGAAATCGACTTGGACACGGCCCAAGATCGAATAGGGATCACCGGCTGGCGCGTCAAATGCTCTCACGACGGCAGATGTGATGCGGACCGTGAGCCCGGGTATATGGAGGGGCTCGCCAGGCCCGAGATGCACGATGAGGACTGGAGGGGCACCGTGACCGTCGCGCCCGAGGGAATTCACGCCGACCCGGAGGTCGAGGACAAGTTCTACTGGGCGCGAACACACGTGTTCATACCTTCTGGCGCCGAGGGCAGGCCCCTCAGCCTTCACCTCGGTGGACTCGGTCTGTACGACTTCTCCTACATGCGGGTTTTCGTGAACGGCCACGAGATCGGCGAACGCCGCGCCGATGGTCGGTGGAACGAGCCGGGAGTGTTCGACCTGGGGGAGGGATCGAGCGCGCGAAGTCATGTCCGGTTCGGTCAGGACAACGTGATCGCGGTCCAGGGAACCGGTTACCGCGTGCGCACAGAGCGCATGGAGGATGTCGATCCCAGGAAGACCCGCCACCTGCCGATGAAAAGCCAGTGGCCGGGGCAGTTCGAGCAGTTCCTGGTGGTCGGTGACCCGGTATCGACGCCCGAGTTCGAGGTCTTGAACGTGAGGGAAAGGGAAGAGGGCGATGAGATGGAGTTGACAGTCGAACTCTCCTCGCCCGATTCCACGATAGGCGCGGAGGTCAAGTACAGGTGGAACTCGTCGGAACCTGTACTCCACAGGTTCTCGCGCATAAGGAACGAGGGCGAGGATAGCGTGACGGTGCTCAATGTGAGGCTGGGTACCTATGTCACCGACGTCGAGATTTCAGACGGTGAGCAGGGGTTCCCGGTCTATCTGGGGGGCGAGCTGTTCGCCGCCCTGGCCCATCCGTCGGGGTGGGCGATCGGTCAGCATGGGATCGTACGTCTATGTCAATACCCGGGCAGGGAGATCGAGCCGGGCTCCTCCATGGACTGCATGGAGGCCATCATCGGATTTGCCCCGGCCGGGGGGCGAGGGAGCGCTTCATATCCCACGTTCGCGGTAGGTGTCGCCGGGTCACGAGAGGCCACGAGGGGGTCTATGCAATCTACGAGCCCTTCGGGGCCCGCCCGGTTCAGGAGTTCAACGAGAGCGAGGAGTTCATCCTCGACAACCTGGAGAAGGTCAAGCAGGGTACGAAAGACACGGACTGCCACTTCGACTACTACCTCATCGATTTCTGGGTTGATCACAGCGGGGACCTGGAGAGGTTCGACCCCGAGAGGTTCCCCCACGGCCTGAGGGATATACTGCCGAGGATAGAGAGGATCGGCGCCTCCCCCGGCCTGTGGATAGACAGCTCCTACGAGGGCTGGACTATAGGGGGGAACCCGGTCGTGAACCCGACCCTGACCCATGACCCCGTTTACGGTGCGGACAGGGCGACCCTGTGTCGCGCCACCGACCCCACGAGGACCATCTACTCCGTGGCGTTTCGGAGACACATAGCGAGGAACGGCGTGCGGCTGGTGAAGTTCGACAACCTCTCGGCCATATGCTACAACCCGAACCACGATCACATGCCCGGCATATACTCCACCGAGGCGATCCAGAGTGCCGTCATCGGTACCCTGAGGGACCTGGATTCGGAGTGCCCGGAGGTGTTCCTGATGCTGTACTGGGGACACAGGTCCCCTTGGTGGCTCCTGCACGCGGACACCCTCTTCGAGCCCGGCCTGGGAATAGAGGCGGCATCCCCCTGCCAGTTCCCGGCCCCGTTCGTCAGGGGCAGCGTGACGGTGGGCCTCGACCAGGCTCAGAGATGGTGTGTGGATCTCCCCGCCATCGGGAAGGACTCGCTCGGCGTGTGGCTCTCGTCGTGGCCTTGGAACAGCTCGATAGGAAAGGAGAGATGGCAGGAGGCGTTCATCATGGACATGTGCCGCGGCAGCCTTCTCGCCCAGCCCTGGAGTGATGAGGACTGGCTCTCGCCGACGGAACGCGTCGAGATTGCGGATTTCATCGCCCTGCTCAGGGAGAACACTGGCTGTTTCGCCAACTCAAGGTTCGTCATCGGGGATCCCTGGAAGGGGGAGCCCTACGGCTACTGTTGCCCGGACGGGGATCGGGCTTTCGTCTCGGTGAATAACTGCACGTGGAAGGATGCCCGCATCTCACTCAAACTGAACCCGGCGTGGGGACTGAACGGCTCAGGGCCGTGGGACATCTATCGATGGTACCCGTGCAGGTCCAGGTTGAAGGGCCCGTCCGGCGCATTCGGGAAGGAGACGTCGATCACTGTAAGACCATTTCAGGTGATTCTGCTCGAGATCGTCCCTACCGGGGAGCGGCCCTCCTTGGACTTCGATTTCCCGGTCAAGCCGGTCCCCGATAATTTCGAGACGCGACCCCGGGAGCTGGAGCTGGGCCTCTCGAAGCCAAGAGGGGGCTTGGATCTCGACCCCCCGGCGGCGGAGAAGGGGGAGTTCAACAGGCGTGAAGTGAGGATCAGGTGCTCGATCCCGCCCGGCAACGATTCAGAATTCGTCGTGGTCTCTGCACTGCTGTCCAAGGGCCCGATTTCCCCCATGATCTCGAACCTCGGGGGGAATTTCAATGCCGTTGCATCAATAGACGGGGGGGACGTGGATTGCTGTCCCGTGGTACACGAAATGAGCTACCCGTCGTGCTGGCAGGCATGGAGACTGAAGATCGTCCCTTCTTCGGAGGAAAGGCAGCTGGAAATGCTGGTAGTGGCCCTTCTCCCCGAAGGAGTCGAGATGAACTGGGAGGGCCATATCATACCCGGACCCGAGCTCCAGACGTGATTCGAGCGCGGGGGCAAGGCCCGGTATCTCATCTCGATTGAACAACCACGGTAGGCTCGACCTCTCTCCTACTGTAGCCGCCTCGCGCATTCCCTCTACCGGGGGGCCTCCGCTTCACTATGGCCGGTATCTCTTTCCATCCCAGTCTCTTGCACGCCTCGAACCTGAGATGACCGGACACGATGTCGTAGAGACCTCCCTGCGTCCTCTTTGAGACGATTATGGGCTGGAGAAGCCCCTGAGTCTCGATGGACTTCGCCAGCTGGTCGACGTCCTCCGGATCTATGGAGGGGCGTGTCTGGACCACGTGGTCGATCTGGATCTCCTTCACCTTCCCCTCACGGGCCTCAGAGGCCTCGTGCTCCTTCCTGTCGGTTCCGGCCCTGTATGAGTAAACATAAGGTATGGCCAGGTCTACGTTCCGGGTTTGCTGGATGTGCTGGAAGATCCTCTTCTGGATATTGTACGCGATCTCCACCCTATCCTTCACCGGTGTCTGGTACCTCAACCGGAGGTAGACGCCGTAATCGTAGTAATCGGAACGTATGTACGGTCTCTGCCCCGTGGCCTCGATGATGTCCCTGGTCACGTCCCACGCGGCATTGAGCAGTATTCCCTCCGCCGTCTTCCAGTCGGAGTCGTAGGTGATCCTTATCACCACCTCATCCAGCATGTAGGCCGCCTCCTGGGTCACGGTGTAATTAATCACCACCTGGCTGAACAGCATGGCGTTGGGGACCAGCACGTACCGGCCCACAGCCTCCTCGCTACCGATGCTGCCACCCACCTGGTCCAGCATGGTGTACATCACACCGATGTCCTTCACATCCCCGGTGAGCCCGAGGTTCGGAAACTGTATCCTGTCCCCCGGGCGAAAGGGCCTCTTGAAGGAGACTAGGACCCAGGCGGCGAACCCGCTCACGGGTGCCTGGAGCGACCAGCCAAGGAGGAGTCCCCCGAACATCGCGAAGAAGGCACCGAAGGTCTGAAGCTCACCGAGCCCGGCTGCTGCCCCCAGGATCACGGCGGCAATGGCTATCAGCCGATAGAGACGGCCGAGCATCTCTCCCTCAACCGCGGGCTTGCCCTTCCTTGACAGAAACCACCGCGTGAGGATGACCAGCCCCTCGGAACAGGCGAGTATGGAGGCCAGAATGGCTGCCAGTCGGGAAAGGGAGATGCCGTCCAGCAGGCCGAACTCCGGCCATGCCCAGTAGATCAGGGCCGACAGAACGGCAGCGACTGCTGACAGGAAGATGAACAGAAATGATCTAATGCTCGAGGTTTGAAGCAACAGGCGGGCCCTCCTTGCTGGCTCCGATCGATATCTGGTACTCCTCCTTTGCCACCCTGAGGACGGGAAACGCCTCGGTCGAGGTTACCTCGTCCACGGCCCTTATCCTGTTTACAAGCTTGTCCCTCAGGGCGCCGAGGTCCCTTGCCCTCACCTTCAGGAGGATGTCGCAGTGGCCGTGCAACTCGTGTGCCTCGAGGACCCCATCGATAGCGCACAGCTCGGGAACCACGGATTCAACCGATCCCGGCTGGACGACCACCTCGATGAAGGCGGTTATCTTGTAGCCGAGTTTCTCCTCGTCGACCACGGTGACGAATCCCCTGATGATCCCATCGTCGACAAGCTTGCGAACCCTCTTGTGTACCGTGGCGTCCGACACGCCCAGCTCGTTGGCGAGATCAAGGTAATGCCTTCGCGCGTCTCGGCTCAGCCCCTCAAGTATCCTGAAGTCAAGCTCATCCATGGAGGACACTTGCGATGATTATCGTTATTAAATGTTCTATATTGGAAGATTTTCCATCTATAAAAGGGCATATTTATTAGGATATCTCACAATGAATCGTGCAGGAGGTGATCTCTTGCCCAAGGGAAAGAAGAAGGCGAAATCGAAAGGGAAGAAGGCGTTGCCCAGCAAGACAAAGTGATCCGGGGGTGTTTCCCGGATATAGGCTACTTTTGATCCATGATTTTTTCCTTACTCTTTATGGGATTCGTCCCCAGGTGTATCTCATCTCTATCATCGTGCGCCGCCGCTAAGAATATCGTTCAGAAAATCACTGCATAGGCTGATTATCGAAGCAATAGAGAAATATTTATCAGTATATCTAACATACAACGGTTCGGCTGTAAAATAGCCAAATCTGTGGAGGCATGGTATATGGCAGCTCAGTTGGGCGGAGTACCGATTCTGATACTCAGGGAGGGTTCCCGACGGACCACTGGCAGAGATGCCCAGAGGAACAACATCATGGCCGCTAAGGTGATCGCCGAGGCGGTGAAGTCTACCTTGGGACCCAGGGGCATGGATAAGATGCTCGTGGATACGCTCGGCGACGTCATCATTACCAACGACGGGGCCACCATTCTGGACGAGATGGATGTTGAGCACCCCGCTGCGAAGATGCTGGTAGAGGTGGCGAAAACCCAGGACGAGGAGGTGGGGGACGGGACGACCTCTGCCGTGGTCCTGGCCGGGGAACTCCTTGCCAAGGCGGAGGAGCTGCTCGATCAGGAGGTTCATGCCACCGTGATCGTCAAGGGTTACAGGATGGCTCAGGCGAAGGCCCTCGAGATCCTGGGAGAGACGACAATCAAGATCGATCCCGAGGATACCAAAACCCTATCCAGCCTGGCCATTACCTCCATGACCGGGAAAGGCGCCGAGGCCGCGAGGGAGGAACTTGCTGACCTCGTGGTACAGGCGGCCAGGCTGATCGCGGATGAGGAGGATGGCAGGTACGAGGTGGACACCGACCATATCAGGCTGGAGAAGAAGGAGGGCGGAGCGACCACCGACTCCCAGCTGATAAGGGGCATGGTGATAGACAAGGAGATAGTCCATCCTGGAATGCCCAAGCGGGTTGAGAAGGCGAGAATCGCCCTCGTTAATCAGGCCCTGGAGATCGAGAAAACCGAGACGGATGCCAAGATCGACATCACCTCACCCGAGCAGCTGAGGTCGTTCCTGGACGAGGAGGAGACCATTCTCAGGGATATGGTAGAGAGGATAGAGAACGCCGGGGCCAACGTCATACTATGCCAGAAGGGCATAGATGAAATGGCCCAGCACTACCTCGCCAAGGCAGGCATCCTGGCCGCCCGCAGGGTGAAAGAGTCCGACATGGAAAACCTGTCCCAGGCCACCGGGGGACGTATCGTCAGCAATCTCAAGGAGATGGCGAGACAGGATCTTGGAAGGGCCGGCCTGGTCGAGGAGAGGAAGATCGCAGGGGACGAGATGCTCTTCATTGAGGGATGCAAGAACCCGAAGGCGGTCACAATCCTCCTAAGGGGTGGCACCGAGCACGTGGTGGACGAGATAGAGCGAGCGATACACGACGCCGTGTGCGTGGTATCAGAGACCATCGAGAATCCGGAGATCGTCGCCGGTGGCGGGGCGAGCGAGATAGCGATTTCCAGCGGCTTGGACGAGTACGCCAAGACCGTTGCCGGGAGGGAGGGCCTCGCGATCGAGGCATTCAGCGATGCGGTTCGAGTGATCCCGAGAAGCCTGGCCGAGAATGCGGGGCTGGATCCCATAGACACCATGCAGGATCTGATGGCGGCGAGCGCGGAAAAGGGGCACGTCATGGGCATCGACGCTTTCACGGGCGGGATCAAGGACATGTACCGACAGAAGGTCATAGAGCCGGCTTCGGTCAAGAGACAGGCGATCAAATCGGCGTGCGATGCGGTGAGCATGATCCTCAGGATCGACGATGTGATCGCTTCCAAGGAGCTGGAGAAGGGAGGCCCCGAGGAAGAGGCCGGACCGGAGTACTGAGAGGATCTGGGAGCCGTTTCATTCCGGTTCAAAGGCACGTGACCCGGGATTCCCGTGAGCTGAAGTCAATGAGGGTCAGGGCACTAACGCGGGATCCCGATCAGCGGGGCTTGAGCCCAGCAGAAAGAGTCAAAAATGCGCTAACGGCGTTGACGTAGCCAGATCTCGGAAACTAGCGGGCCCCTGCCGCTGCTCCCCCTCCTGAAGATCAGCTCCAGGTTTCCGCCATCCGTCAGCCCGGGCGGGAGTTCGAATTCGTAGGTAGCGGGGGTATTCTCAGGCAGCTGGATCTCGTCGTGGACGATCCTGCCGTTGGCGAGCAGGATCTGGGAGCCCCGCATCCTCCTGTTGGTGACGTAGGTAACCGAGAGGCGGTAGGCCGATTCGGGGTCTAGGCCCCGATACCGGTACACGACATCGGAGTCCCACTGGCTTCTGCCGTAGGACATCCTGCGCTTGGAGAGTCTGATACTCTCGTCCAGGCCCTCAAGGAAGTAGTCCTCCCCCTCCACACGGTGGGAATCCCTCTCCACGTTGCCGCAGTCCTCGTAGAGGCCGCCGGGACCCGGATCCTCGTAGTCGATTATGCCCGATATGGCGGCCTCCCGGTCCGAGTCGGGCAGGGGTCTGTCTTTCCCGAGCATCGACTTCATCCAGGGTATGTCCGCCAGATGCACCTCCATCCGGTCGAGGGGATGGAACCAGAGGCCCTTCGAGGACTTCAGCTCGCCCCCGATCCGGGTTATCCTCTTCGCCAGATTCGACTCGCGGGTGGATGGTCTGTCACCGGAGAGGGCCTTGAGGGCGCGATCGATCCTCTCGTCGGCAGCCCCATCACTCTCCAGTATGAGGACGGCCCTAGATTCCGTTGCTCGTTCCCTCCGAAGCCTCAGCTGGATGTACAGGTCTATCATGCACCTAAGCAGGAGCATCCGGTACCTCCAGTTGCCCGGGCCGCCCTCGACCTCCGGTCCGATTCCCTCGACGGACCTCAGGATCTCGGGTATCCTGTCATTTGTCATCACCGGCGTCCTCCAGCTGGTTTCGAGGTCGAATATCGCCCTCGATATCACATCCCTGGCCCCCTCGCCGAGGTACCAGCGTACGTACTCGGCCACCGATTCCTCCGGTTTCATCCCCCAGTTGAGGCCCGACCAAACCGCCTTGTTCAGATCGTCGTGCAAGCCCTCGGAGTAGGGCATGGACCCGATCGATTCGGCGGCCGTCTCGTCGTAGATCCTCCTCATCGCCCCGGGCCGGTAGCTGGGCGATTCCCGGTGGTGGACCAGGGCATTTGCATGGTCGAAGCCGACCACCGGGAACTGGCAGATGATGAGGTGGGTGATATCCGGGAAGGCGATGATATCGTACCTGTCGGGAAGACCGTCCCGGAGTTCGCCCAGGGGCCGCGACTGGGGTCCCCAGACGATCCCGTCCAGCCAGTCCGGCGACTCGGATTTCAGGTAGTCGAAGAGCCAGATGTTCTCTTCCCTCGAGAGGGCCTGATTCGAGATGTAGAAGAGCGCCTCCGGATGGTGCTCCCTGACTATCTGGGCCTCCTCCTCGGCCAGGGGGACGAAGGTCTCGACCCATGGCGTGCACCTGGAGCACGGGCAGCCGCCGGGGTCGTGGGCCGAAGTGAAAACCGCGTCGACCTTACTGAGCCTTCGGAAGAGCATCCGCCTCGACTCCAGGATGAGTCGGCGGCCCTCCCGGGTGGAGGGGCAGACGTAGGAACCCTTGAAGCTGATATCGGGGGTGACTAGCTCCGGGGATATGTTGTTGGGGAAGGAGTGAACCCCGAATCTCATTCCGTATCTGGAGGCGATATCGGCCTGCAAGTCCTGCAGGGAGCAGCGCTTCTCCCAGCGCACCCTTGTTTCCTCGGAACAGCCCTCAAGTGGGGCCTCGCAGGACGTGGTCGACCATATCCAGTTCGCTCCCCACAGTGCCAGCTCCCTGGTGTAGCTCTCCCAGTCCTGCCTCTGCCACGAATTGTGGTAGGTATAGGTCGAGAGCTCCTGTCCACGGTGTCGGTGGGTCGCCGTGAGACGGATATCCATCTCGGGGACCATCAGGCCTTCGGGGCTGAATATCACAGACCTCAGGAGCTTACCCACCGCGTGGATCACAGCGGTATCGCCCGTCGCCTCGACACCCACTTTTGCAGATATGGACGTGCCCTTCACTGAGATGGCGTAGCTATCGAGTGGTCCAGCTTCGCCGGGCCGCAGGCGAAAGCGAATCAGGTCCCCTGCACCCTCAGCCGGGTCCTCGAGGAAACTGAAACAGCTTGAGCGGCTCAGGATCTCGTCCCTGAGGATATGCGCCGCCTCGGAGAAGAGGCGAACGGGATCTTGGCCGATGTCGAGTATACCGGTGCGGAACGGGCCGAGGTCTTTGGTCATCGCCTTAGGCTCTTGTAGGTCGTTGAAATTGCTTTCATCCTTCGGCTACGATATGGAGGTCTAGTACTCCAGCCCCTTTCTGGCCCCAACTCCCGATCTCAACGGGTGTTTGACCTCGATCATCTCGGTCACCAGGTCCCCGGCGGATACGATCTCCTCCGGCACCCGCCTTCCCGTGATCACCAGGACCGTCTCCGGGGAGGCGGATTCGATTACCTCCATCACGTCCGAAACCTCGACCAATCCCACGCTGGCGGCCAGGCCGAGCTCGTCCAGTATCAGGAGCTTCGGTCTCTCGGCCAGGACCTCGCGGGCGAAATCCAGTCCGCGGGCCGCCATCTCGAAATCCTCCGGTGCCGGATCGTTCAGGTCCATGAACTCCTCCCCGCCGAACTGGTGGATCTCGTACTCGGGGCCCAGGCGTTTGGCGATCCTGTACTCCCCTGTATCCCGCCTCCCCTTCATGAACTGGACGATAACCGACCTGTAGCCGTGGCCGGCAGACCTGATGGCCAGGCCCAGAGCCGCCATTGTCTTTCCCTGCCCCTCTCCCATGTACACCTGGACCGTAGCCCTTCCGGCATCCGCCATGAAATCGACCGGGATATCATAGGTCTCCATTCTTAACTATCTCGGCCTCTGCACCGGATCGAACGCCCCGACCGAATTGCGCCGCCTTTAAATAGTCCGATGAGTAGCTATGGTTGTATGGAGGGGAAGATTCGAAAGCGGGACGGCAGCCTGGTGCCCTTCGAGGCCGGGAAGATAACCAGGGCTATCGAGAAGGCAATGGCATCCGTCGGCGGGGACGATCCCGGTCTCGCCAGGGACCTCTCCGACGAGGTGGTCGACCGGGTGAAGAGTCGTTTCCCCGATTCGGTGCCCGGCGTTGAGGACGTCCAGGACGAGGTCGAGCGGGTGCTGATGGCAGGCGGGCTGCCCGAGGTCGCAAAGGCCTACATACTCTACCGGCAGCGGCGAACCGATGTCAGGGAGGCGAAGGCCCTCCTCGGAATCCAGGACGACCTGAAGCTATCGGTGAACGCGGTCAAGGTCCTTGAGACCAGGTACCTGAGGCGCGACGACAGGGGCAGGGTCGTCGAGACCCCGGCCAGGATGTTCAACAGGGTGGCGAACGAGGTCGCCAAGGCGGACAGTCGATACGGCCCCGAGGGAAGATCGGGAACTGAAGAGCGCTTCCTGAAGGCGATGCTTGGCCTGTACTTCCTGCCCAACTCGCCCACGCTGATGAACGCGGGAACCAGCCTGGGCCAGCTCTCCGCGTGCTACGTGGTGCCGGTGGAGGACTCGATGCGGAGCATCTTCACCGCCATCAGGGACATGTCCCTGATCCACCAGTCCGGCGGGGGCACCGGGTTCTCGTTCTCGAAGCTCAGGCCGGTGGGCGACCTGGTCCGCTCGACCAAGGGGATAGCATCCGGCCCGGTATCGTTTATGAGGGTATTCGATGTGGCAACCGACGTCGTGAAGCAGGGCGGCCGACGAAGGGGGGCCAACATGGGGATACTCTCCGTGAATCATCCCGATATCGTGAGGTTCATCACCGCCAAGGAGTCTGAGGGCGCCCTGACCAACTTCAACCTCTCAGTGGCGGTGACCGACGATTTCATGTGTAGGGTGAAGCAGGACCGGGAGCACGACCTGGTGAATCCTCGCAACGGCGAGGTGACGGAAAGTGTCAGGGCCAGGGACATCTTCGACCTAATCGTGTCCATGGCGTGGAGGACGGGCGACCCCGGAATCGTGTTCATGGACGAGATCAACCGACACAACCCCACCCCGGAGCTGGGGAGGATCGAGGCCACGAACCCATGCGGCGAGGTGCCCCTCCTGCCCTACGAGTCGTGCACCCTGGGTTCGATCAACCTCTCCAAGGTCGTGAAGCGGGGCGAGGTGGATACCGAGCTTCTCCGCAACCTGACCAGGACCGGCGTTCAATTCCTGGACAACGTCCTCGACATCAACCAATACCCGGTCCGGCGCGCGGCCGAGATGGCGGCAGGAAACAGGAAGATAGGCCTGGGGGTTATGGGCTTCGCCGAGATGCTGATCAAGCTCGGTATCCCATACGACTCCACGGAGGGCACCCGCCGAGCCGAGGAGACGATGCACACCATAAGCGAGGAGGCGGAGAGGACCTCCGAGGAACTCGCCGAGGAGAGGGGCGCCTTCCCGAACTTCGACGCAAGCATCTACTCCGGGGGGCCGCTCCGCAGGAACGCCACGGTGACCACCATCGCCCCCACCGGCACCATAAGCATCATCGCCGGGACCTCGAGCGGGATCGAGCCCCTCTTCGCGGTGGCATTCGTGCGGAACGTGATGGATACCCAGCTTTTGGAGGCGAACTCCGTCTTCGAGAGGATGGCGAGGGAGGAGGGATTCTACAGCAAGAAGCTGATGAACGAGATCGCCCGGAGCGGCTCCGTCCAGGGCATGGATGAGGTCCCGGAGGGGATACGGCGGCTGTTCGTAACCGCCTCGGAGATCGAGCCCCGTTGGCACGTCGAGATGCAGGCCGCGTTCCAGAAACACGTCGAGAACGCGGTGTCGAAGACGGTGAACCTCCCCCAGCGGGCCAGCCTCGCCGACGTGAGGGAGGTGTTCGACATGGCCCACCGGCTCAAGTGCAAGGGTGTCACGGTGTACAGGTACGGCAGCAGGAAGGAGCAGGTCCTCTACAGGGGCGAGGGGCCGGCGAAGGCCGCTGATTCGGAGTACAGCGGGGGATGCCCGACCGAGGAGTGCTGGTTCTAGATACCGTGTCTCTTCGAACTCGTTGGACTACAGGCGGAGGGTGGATCTCCGGAACGTGGCATCGGAGATCTACTTCCCGAAGAGCAGCCAGATCCCCAGTCCGGTGTCGGGATCGGTGGCGGGCAACCCCCCCTCGCCGACTACGCGAAACTCCCGCAAACCGGCCTGCTCGGCCCATCGCCGGAACGTCTCCGGTCTTCGGTCATGGCGAAACTTGCGGAATGCCTCGGGGCCGCGCTTGCGCTGCCCCCTCCGCTGGCGCTCGATGAACCTCTGCCGCGCCCACTCGGGGTAGGTGCTTCCGAGCCCACCCCCGATCATCGCCTTTCCACCGGGCGCCAGGACTCGATCGGCCTCGCGGATCCCGGCCGGGCGGTTATCCCAGAAGAACACCGAGCCCCGGCTGACGACCAGGTCCACCGACCCTTCTGCGAACGGCAGGTGTTCGGCCCGCGCCACGACCGCGAGGGTACGCCCGCATCGGCCGGATTCCAGGGACCTCTCGGATGCCCTGGATAGGGCCTGTGGGTTGGGGTCAACGAGTATGAAGAGGCTATCGGAGATCCGGGTCAGGGCACGGCTCACCGGTCCGTCGCCCGAGCCGAGGTCCACCCATATGCCATCCCGCGGGTTGCACATCTCGACCACGTCACGCGCGACATGACGGTAATGGTCGGGCAACTCCTCCCCTGATTTCATGCGGTCCGGAACCATCTTGAAGCCCTGCTACGATCCCTCGTGACCGAACTCAGGTTAAATGGGTTTTCGCGATCATGGAGAATTGGATTTCCGGCACAGTTCATGCCCCTGCTGCCTCTGCTCCGGGGTCATGTTGGCGACCATGAGCAGGTAGTCCATCTCCTCTTCATCGACGTTGGACAGCGTCCTGGCGAGGGTGACGTTCTCCGGGGTGTAACGGAGAGGGGGAACGGTTCGACAGTCGAAGAGGATTATGTCCGGCTCGCAGGCGGCCACGAAGACCCCTGATCGATTCGATATCTCCCTGTAGCCGGGCTCTTGCCCCTCTTTCCTCTCCCAGTGAACCTTCACATATCGAGGGCCGCCCTCCTGGGCACCGACGTGGTGCTCACCGTCATCCAGGTTGACAATGACCCTCTCACCCAGCCTGACCCTGTATCTCCTAATCCAGGTGGCGTCCCCGCAGGGCGAGGTGTCGTTGTAGACCACATCCAGGCCGCCGTTGCCGTAGGAGAGGATCATCCTGGATCCGGCAATATCCCGGGCCGCGGGCGGGGCATCGATCTCAACCTCCACCACGCCCCCCAACGCTCCGCCGCTGATCAACCTGTAGGCCAGGACGGCTCCAACGACGAGGCATGTGCATATTATCACCAGTAACACTCTGCGGCTCATGGCACCACCGCACATATCTGCTCCGCTGGCTGCGTTTCGCTGCCCTTGACCCTAAGATAGTTGGCGTATCTCCATCGTGATAGCAGCCACCCGGCTATGAACAGGGGAGGATAGATCAGCGCCCTAGAAGCATACTGAGGGTAGGGGAATGTGTAGTCGAAGAGGATGCAGATCACCAGCCTGGGCAGGAAGGCGAGCTCAACGATTACCGGTGAGAGCCAGATCATCCACTCGATGCCGCCGACTTTCCTGTACGCATTCACTACGGCGACGATAGCCAACACGCTTGCCAGCAGGCGGAAGGTCAGAAACGTGTGGGGGGTGAAGGGGCTGGTGACTAGAATGTAGAATGATGCTAGGGACAACACAATGGCCCCACCTGACGATATATAGGGGGAGAGATGTACAGTCAAGAGGCTGCTGCGGCGCCAAAGATAGAGCGAGGCGAGCAGAAACAGCACAGTCACCCACGGCCACAGGAGATGTTCAAGTGAATGTTCTTCGTAGCGGACGGTGCTCTGCCAGATATAGAGTGAGGCCAACAGACAGAGAACGCCTGCAACAGCCCACAGGTACCGGGACGTCGATCTGTCCGCACCCAACCGATCTACTCTCAAGCTATCTCACCTGATCGGAGAATGCGGTGGTATGGCAGGTGCAGACGATCTCTCACGGGTTGCCGAATTCTAAGGATCCTCGCACCCCCTTGCCATAGAGACGCCTTGACCATTTACTGGTGTCCGGTGAATTAAAATGTAGGTTGATTCTGATTCTGGTCGCCGGTCCTCTGGTCCTATGTCTGCGGGTTCATGATCAGGCCCATGAAGAGTATCGCACCCGATTGGCTGTCCCTGATAACCAGGAAGAACGGCCTGTCCACCCTCATCTGGAACTCTGCCTTGGGCCCGGCCCTCAGCGTGTTGACAACGACCGTCGCTCCCGCGGCCTCCGTCCCCCTCTCGTTGACCTCGATGATCGCCCTGTGGTCGACGAAGTCTATCCAGGTCTGGGTATCGCTCATCGCAGTGAAGTCCGCGCCCGGTTTGAAGGCGATTTCCATGCCCAGGTTCTTCAATGCCCCGTTGAGCCTCTTGGCGTACTCCACGCGGAACTTTGGCAGCACCACAGTTCCGGTCAGCTCTTCGAACTCATCCATCTGTAGCTCCTGTAGTACGAGGCCTTCAAGGAACTCGTCCATGTCAACGGGCAGGTAGATGTACATCCCCAGCCTTCCGGACTCGCCGTATGGGAGTTCCACGGCCTCGTAGTCGGGCGTCTTCAGGTATCCGAACTCCTGGGCCTCCCCCAGGCCCATCATGGGGACCATCTTCCTGGAGCCGTCATCCATGGTGAACTCCCTCTCCCTGGTCAGATCTCGATCAAAGGGGTAGGTCCAATCCCCCTTGAAGTAGATGGCGTTCATTAGGAACATGACCTGATCCGGTCCGACATGGTCGATGATCTTCGGTACCATGCCCCTGGTCTGCCTCTTGACCCACCTGTTTATCGCTTCACCCCCCTTGTCATCGGCGTCGAGGACACCAGCCTTGCCGCGGAAATGCCGCTCGATGGTTGTGCGGAACTCATCCCTGAACTCGACCCCCTCCCTGGCCCAGATGGCGTTGGCGACGCTGAGCTCGACGTCCCGATCCGGGTGGTTGAGGAAGGCGATGATGCTCTCGCTGGCATTGTTCACCTGTCCGAGCGTGAGGTTCTCGATGCCCAGCGCCTCACCCATCGCGGCCCTGGTATCGCCTTCAGCTCCGTTGTAGCTCATCGATAGGGCCAGGGCTACGCTCGTGGGCGAGATGAAGACGTTTCCCCCGTCTGCATCCGACATCAACTCTCGGAAAAGCTGGAATGCGAAAGCATTCTGACGCTCAACCAGGATCTGGTCCTGTGGCGTCAGGTTGATGGGCATCGCGGGCTTCACAAGGGGAAGAATAACGAGAGTGATGACGCCCGCGGCAATCGCCAGCAATGATGCAATCTTCAAATGGTAGCCCATGGATAATGCACCTGCAATCACTTTGATTACTCGTCGACTGTGTATGTCTGCCGTGAAACGATACTAAAGTGCAACGTGAAACGGACTCGCGCTCCGGTCGAATTCAGATCCTAGGGGGTCTGGCACCGGTGGACTTGGCGAGTATGTAGATCAGGCAGGAGAACATGACCACCACGATGAAGACCGAGTACCAGCCGGACGGAATCGTCACGGCTTCCTCCCGCATTCCGGTCATCATCCCTGCTGGTCGCTAGCCCCCTGCTGCGGGCCTCAAAATCGGTCATATCCGGGTAGGATTCGGAGCCCGTGTCGGGCGACATCGTCAGCGATCTGTACACGATCCAGGGCCAGAGCAGCAGGCAGAGGATTATCAGAATCATGGCCTGCCCGAAGGCTATCTGACCGTACAAAGCAATCCCGCTTGTCGTGATGGGCGTTCATGGCTATTCAATGTTGTGGGGACGGTGGGATGGGAGGACTATACGCGGTCAGAGAGGGCGCATCGGATCCGACAGCTATAGACTCGCGAGGATATCTTCCAGAAATCCAAGGGTTCGCCTCAGGTTCTCGTCGACCTCTTTCACATCATCGCCGCCCACGCACTCCACGTAGAGCGGCCCATCGAAACCACCTTGGACGAGCCCCGATAGCACCCTCTCGAAGTCCACGAGACCCTCCCCGGGGGTTACCATTACGTCGGGGGTGCCATCCCTCAGGATGCAGTCCTTCACAATGAAGGCCCGAACCGCCGGCGCGATCCTTTCGATCCCAACCTCCGGCCTGAGTTCGCCCCTGGAGTAGTATATGATGTTGCCCGGGTCGTAGCATATGCCGAAGCTGGGGTGTCCGACACTCTCCTCGGCTTTCAGGAGGTCTTCAACGGTCAGGGTTATCCCGCCGTGGGGTTTGAGGACCACCCCGATTCCGCAGTCTTGGGCATGGGGCATCACACGGCGCATAAGCTCGTAGTAGTCGGCGAAGTGGGCCTCGTCCCCAGTTCCGCAGTCCAGCAGCCACGTGGATCCCAGTTCGGAGGCGTTGGAGATGAGTCTCAGGTAGTCTTTCACGGCCGTCCCCAGGCCGAGCTCGAGCCTGGTCCTGCCCAGCAGCATCGAGGGTCGAAGGCCCGCATCGGCGGCAATCCTCCTCGCCTCGGCGACCTCGTCCGGCGAGCTTTCGGAGTTCACCGCTGCTTCTCCCTGGTTCCGGAACACGGCCACTTCCCTGTATCCAGCCGCGGCTATGCGTTCACAGGCATCGGAAAAGGAAATCGATGCGTGGGGCCTGGTTGTGCACCCGATCGCTAGATTCATCCTGATTCCTCCATGTTTCACTCTCGAGAAGGAATACCTACCGAGACTTAAGTCGGTTACCATGCTTCCGTCATATTCTGATGCGGTCGCCCAGCCGGGTCTACCGCTTGGTCAATTGCATAGAGATTGATTCGGGACGGCCCTAGGGAGAGAATCGGAGCCCAGCAAGTGGCTTGCCATCCAGGTCGGTGAAGCGGAGAAAGAAGCCCCATGGTCCCTCGCGGTTGAGGACCTTCACCAGCACTCGATTCAAACCCATCTCAAGCTCGACGGGGACAACATCCGAGTCCAAATGCACCCCCCTGGCTCCCTCGTATCTATGTACCTCCCGACCGTTAATCATCACAAGACCATCGTCGCTGGAACCGAACCGGAGCTGTACATTCATGCTCTCTGGGGACATCACCTCGCAAGAGGCATATGCTATGCATCCGCTGGTGTAGTCATGGTGGCCATAGATCTCGCCCAGGCCAACGGCTCCTGCGTGGGACGGATAGGTTCGCCAGGAAGCCCTCAACTCCTTCCCGGGATAGGCCGCTTCCAGGTCAACAGGACTGTCAGGGGGAAAGAGGGAATCGATCGAACCTCCACATGCATCGAAGGGACCGATTATGCGCCAGGCCGGGATGATGCCCTGAACCTCTTTCGCATGTACATAGAAACCACGGGGCTGGATCCTGGCTGCGGCCATCTCCTCGGGCTCCCGGCCGATTTCCAGTGCACCAGTCTGACGGATCTCATCATTTATCGACCTCAACTCCTCGACCAGGTCCCGGCGGGTATTCCAGCCTCTGAAGTTCTCGGTCTCCTCCCCGATAATGGCATAGGTGCAGAGGGCTGAGGCTCCCTCCCTCACGAAGTCCTCCACCTGCTCCCTGATCTCAGCGGGAGTGAGCGGGGATAGCTTGTTCATTCGCCTTGTGCTGTCCCCTGGCTCCCAGAAGCCCTGGTAGATCCCCATGAAGGGTATTCCTGGGACCCTCCGCCTGGCGTCGGTAAGTATCCACTGTGTGTCGTAGCTGTTCATGGTCCTGTCATAACCGTGAGCCATGAATGGATAGAAGTAGAGGGCAATCATATCGCATGTATCCGGGCCGAAGTTGCGGAGGGTTGCGGCGCCGCTGTGGCCCGCTATCACTGGATGGTTTCCGGGATCATTGCGTTTGACGGCGGCGTAGAGACCCCTCATCGCGGAAAGCGCGTACCCGGGCGTGTCATCCAGTGCCCAGTAACCCCACAGGTTGGGCGAGGCCTTTACCTCTGCTATCTCCTTCTCAAGCGGATCTGGCCAGAGGAGGATCGTGGAGAGCTCGTGCGCGCAGGCCCGGGTGCCCCGGTACCCGCGTTCGCATCCGGTCAGGTGGGACCTGTCATCGGACTCGTATAGGATCAGCTCGTCGTCAACCTGGATCACCGATGGGCCCGGGAGCGGCTCGCCGTTGGCGATGGGCAGCTCCACGTCATCTGCGCCTATCGGTCTTGAGAGACGCGGGCTACCATGTACGTGTCCCGCAATGGAATACATGACCCTGATGTTGTTCTCCTGGCAGAACCTCCCCTCAGGGGACGAAACGTCCAGGAAGGTTTTGCCAGCCTTGACATAATTCATACCGGCATCCCTTGCCAGCTGTAGGTCCTCGAGCCCGGTGTCCCCAAATGTTCCGGTAGCCGGTTGGCCGTCGATGTCGAATTCGGTGTGGATCCTCATATTTGGCTGATTGATACCTTTCCTGTTAAATGGAGCGCCGGGCGCGTAGAAGAACATCTTCCCTCTGAGATCGGAGCATGACGGGGAGAGTACCACTGTCTATTGTCGGCGGAGTATCGTTTCTCTTCATCACCCATCTGGGTTGGAGTCCATGGATCAATCAGAGCCCCCCGGAACTTCGCCCTATGGATTGTCAGGCGTACCGATCAAGTAACTCCTTCTTCAGTTCCATGTAGTACTTAAAATTGCTGAAAGGAATATCAGCTGGAATATTGTGATCCACAAAGGGGATATAGCCACCAGAAGAGAGCAGGAAAGGGAGTTTGCCCGTAAGCTCCTTCTCAATGCTCTTCTTGTCCCTGGCGAGCACTCGTTTGTCAATCCCGCCCATAAGGGCCAAATCATTACCGTATTTCTTGCGGAGGGCAACAGGATTCATCTCAGGTCCGGCTGCTTGCTCCAGAGGCCAAATTCCAGTCACCCCACCTTCTATGAATAGCGGAATCAATACATCAAAGTTCCCATCACTATCTACGTTGAAGATCCTAATTCCATGACCGCGCAGGAAACCGATAAGCTTCTTGTAGAATGGTAGGAAGAACTCGCGGAACTGCCTCGGCGATATGAGCGGGGCGCCTTTGTAGGCAAGATCCTCAGGGAAATTGAAGAAATCAAAATCTACCTCTTTCACTGCCTTCCGGAGCACCCTGACAGTAAAATCTGCGAGGAAATCAACCATCTCATGGATGAGGAGGGGTTGCTCATAGAAAGCCATGGAAAGACGCTTTGTCCCGAGCCACTGGCGCAATGTCCAGTAGGTACCTATATACGCCGGGGGACGCAGCTGATAGTCTCTTTCTCTCCAGGTCTCTACCTTCTCTCGCCATAGCTTGGGAGCAGGATATCGCTCGGGCGTTTCAGGATCGTATCTCTGCTTGAGCTTCAAGAAGTCCTCCCGATCCTTAACGGGATATTCGAGAAACTGTGGCATGAACTCATCGCTTGTTTTCAGGTGCTTGGCCTTGATGCCATCTCGTCCAATTGAAATAGTGTATTCCTCGGTTTCCTCAACCAGTTTCTGCTCAAAGGGTGGAACCAATCCAAGATTCGGGGCATCAGCGGTATGGCGGAAATCTCCTATCTCGAAGTACTCTTTCCAGTCTACTCCAGCGGGTAAACCCTCACTATGCCACCGTTCAGCTGTACCCTTCAACAAACCGAGTTCATAGTTGGGTACTCTGTCCACTGGTTGAAATCGCATTATTCGCGTGAATCTTTCTCTTTCGTTCATGGTAACCATCTGCTAGGTATCGGCGTCCATCCTTAAGCCCGGTCTGCCAAAAGAATATGCCATTCTTGAGTTAGCAGTGGTGTCAGGCCATTCCGACCACTTGATCCTGCATTAGTTGCATTCTGCAGCAAGAGCATCCACAAAACCAAGGGCAGATCCCTTAAGGAAAAGGTTACCCTCTCGGACCTTATCATCAGCTTCGTAGGGGGAGAATCTGTGGCAGAGCCTCTCGATTCGAATTCTGACCGCCAAGATTATGTTTCAAGTGAATCAGAGAGATGCGGTGGGCCAGTCGCAGTGAGAGGTGAGTTTCTGGTGGGCCCGCGGGGATTTGAACCCCGGACCTCTACCTGGTGGCCTCGAACCACCTTCCGGTTATCAGCCGAACGCTCTAACCAAGCTGAGCCACGGGCCCCTGCCTGCCGGTTTGGCTCCAGAGCCAATAAAAATATGATGTGCCGTCAGATTCCGGGGAAAACAGGGAGAGCAGAGGAGTCATCTTCACGTTGGGCAATATCTATTAACCGGACTCATCCGGTGAACGATGTGACCTCGGGATGAATCTGGAAGAACTCAAGAAGACGATCAGGACCGTACCCAACTTCCCCAAGAAGGGGGTCATGTTCAGGGACATAACCACCCTGATTCAGGACTACCGCACCTTCAGCTACACCGTGAAGAAGCTGGCGAGCCACTTCCTGGACAGCGATATAGACGTCGTGGTGGGGATAGAGTCCAGGGGGTTCATAATCGGCGCCCCCGTCGCGCTGGAGCTCTGTGCGGGATTCGTTCCCGTCAGAAAGCCCGGGAAACTCCCCTACGAGACGGTGCACAAGGACTACAGGACCGAGTACAGCACGGACTCGGTGGAGATGCACGTCGACGCCATCGAGCCCGGACAGAGGGTGCTGATGATCGACGATCTGATAGCCACCGGCGGGACCATGAAGGCATCTATCGAGCTCGTGGAACAGCTCAAGGGGGATATAGTTGGCGTTGCCTTCGTCGTCGACTTACCGGACCTGAAGGGCAAGGAGAGGCTCGAGGGGTATCCTGTCCTGACTCTGGTGGAGTTCGAGGGCGATTGAGCCCCGCGAGATATCATTTAAGAGAAACCGATGACTGGGATTGGCGATGGGCCGATAGCTCAGCCCGGTAGAGCACCGCCTTAGGGGCATCTGCCTCGGCGAACGCACGGCGGGGGCCGCGGGACAGGTCTGGATCCTCCCGGCCTGCGCGAATTCAATTCCCGCTCGGTCCATCCCTCTTCTCGTAATGGCATGTTGCATCGGGGAAAGAAGTTTAATTTCCATATTCGATGTCAATCCATGCGTCGCCTCTCCATATGCGTCGCACTGTACCTCATAGTATTTGCCATCTCCGGGGCCTCCAGCCGCACCGACCCGGAGACCGGGCGGGTAAGGGTCCTCTACGTCGGCGAGGTCACGGCAAACGACCTGTACAGGCTGTGGCTACTGGGCGAGCCCCGCTTCTCTGTGAGCTACGTCACCTGCGATATCCAGACCATGGAGATGAGGGACGCGAAGAGGATGTGCCGGCTCTATCTCCCCAGAACCGAGGAGGAGCTCTTCGAGGGGAACGACGTGACGATCTTCAAGGACTTCACGCCCGATGTCCTCCCCCTGAAATCGATAGGGTGGTTCCAGAGCTCGATCGAGAAGGGGATGGGGATCGCCCTCATAGAGTTCGTCTTCTGGGGCGGGACCAACGACATCCACAAGTGGCAGGCGTTGAGCTTCTACGAGGTGTTTCCGGCGAAACCGGTGATAAACGATATACCGGCGGCGGCCGGCCGCACCTTCTACGACGTGGCTAACGAGGACGGCCCGCTGGACCTTCCTGGGATAGAATCCGTCCCCATGAACGGCGGTCACCACGGGGATATGGTACCGAGGCAGAACACGTTGGTGGAGGCGAACTGGAGGGGAAGGGGCACCCCGGCCATGGTCACCTCGACCTACGGGAAGGGCAACACCCTCCAGCTCGGCCACGGATGGGACAACATCCCGGGCTCCAGCCGGGTCGACTACAGGTACATGATCGACTACATATTCAACCAGCTATTCTACGCCGCCGATCTTCCCTACCCCGAGGACCTCGAGGCGGTGCACAGCGTGAGGGAGCTTTTCATCACCTACCAGACCAGGAAACGCGCGACCATCGGGGTCCTCGAGTTCGTCGACCAGTTCGGCGCCGACACCGGGGAGATCGAGAGGCAACTGGGGTCGATCCAGGACAACTACGGGGAGGCGGTATCCGCGTACATGGGATCCCAGTACGAATCTGCACGGGAGACCTTGGAGGGTACCCTTGATGACCTTACCGATCTGGAGGCCGATATGCTGAAAGCCAAGGAGAGGGCCCTTCTCTGGGTCTACGTGGTGGAGTGGACCGCGGTCACCGGCACCATGATGATATGCGGGTTCGTGGTCTGGAGCCTTATGATCAGGAGGAGGCTCTACACCGAGGTTGAGACCACCCGAGCGTCAAAGCCGGGGTACCGATAGTCAGGTCTGGAGCCAGTTCGCCCTGCGACCGATCTGCGCGATCTTCACGAAGAAGGAACCTATGATCAGGCCCATCAGGGCGGTGAAGATCAACCCGGTCAGGTTCTCGGCGGGGCTGATCACGAAGCTGAACGCCCTGTGAAGCACCACCAGGAAGATCATCAGGGACGTCCCCAGCACCAGGTAGTTCCACATCCTGACGTCCTTGAGGAAGAATTCATCCAGCATCTTCCCGAATGCGGTCAGGACCACGATGGAGAGGACGAACGGGAAAGCGTGCTCCGTGTAGAGCGACAGGATGAACTGGGCCGTGTAGGCCTCGGCGCTTATCAGCTCGTATATCACAACCACCGCTGCCACCACTCCCAGCAGTATCGATGTGATGTAGCTGTAGAAAGTCAGCCTTCCCTCGGACCCGGCCTGCCTCACGTTGGCGTAGACGTCCTTCAGGTAGTCCAGCAGTATCGAGAAGTACTCGTCCAGGCCGAACCCGATGATGAAAGCGTATCCACCCAGCATGAGGAGCACGGCGACCGGGCCCACCCAGAGCGGCAGGTTGTAGATGCTGGCCAGTGAGAATATGACAAGCGCGAGTCCCGGCAACCCCAGGAATATCCTGGCCCTCTGGGGATCGGAGGCGATCTCCGAGAGGTACCGGGTTATGACCAGGTAGGTCTCCTCAAGGCTCTCGCTCTGCTTGACCACCACCCTCTCGGTTGCCACCATCTTTGCCCTGTCGTGTATGAGGGGGATAACCTCCTCGTCCTCGAGACCATCGGATACGAATATGGTCTCGTCGGGGGCGATCTCCTTCATCACCCTATCAAGTTGCCTGGAGATCCTGATATCCGATTCCACGCCCACGTCATGGTGGCCGGTGAGGGTCACGACCTCGGTCTCGATCTCCTCCCCCTTCTTGAGTGAGTCCTCCTCTATGCTGTCAGCTAGGCCCACCGCCCTGAGCATGGAGTTTATGTCACTGTCCTCGGCGTCGACCAGGCCTAGCTGGGTGGCGGCCTTGACGTTCTGGTCCCTTCCGATTATCGGTCCTTCCAGGTGGGCCTTCTTTCCCAGATCGTCGTCGCGGTCGACGCAGAGAACCATGATCTTCTTCAAGGATCTCCGCCGGGGGTTTCAGTATGGTTTGAAAATCTGATAAAGGTTTCTCAAACTCTCGCCACTCATCCGCGAGGGCGATGGAATGATGGCCCAGGATTCGCTACCCCTGAAGATTATTACGAAGATTGAGCCCGACGGCACGGGTTTTTCGATTTCCACGCCCGCCATCCACGGGATGTGCCCCGTGCCAGTGGCAGAATGAAATTGGAGCAGCCCGGGGAATTATTTTATAATCCTCGCAAGAGGAAGTGAGCGGCGAACACGTTGGAGACAAGGGTCTTCCCAAAGGACGGGATGACGATTACCGAAAAGCTTCTTGCGTGGTCCTCGCGGAGGGAGAGGGCCGAACCCGGCGAGATAGTGGAGTCGGGGCTGGATCTGGTTCTGGTCAACGACGTGACAGGCCCCATGGCCATAGACAGGTTCAGGAGGATCGGCGTGGAGCAGGTCTTCGACCCCGACAGGATCGCGCTGGTCCAGGACCACTACGCCCCGAACAAGGACATCAAGTCGGCGGAGCAGTGCAAGGCCCTGAGGGATTTCTCGAGGGAGATGGGGATAGAGAACTTCTGGGAGATCGGCCGCTGCGGTATCGAGCACGTCCTCCTACCGGAGTCCGGCCTGGTCCAGCCGGGGATGACGATCATAGGGGCCGACTCCCACACGTGCACGTACGGGGCGTTCGGCGCCTTCTCGACCGGGGTGGGGTCAACCGAGGCCGCGGTCTCGATGGCCTCGGGGAGGTGCTGGTTCAGGGTGCCCGAGTCTCAGCTCCACACGGTCGATGGCGCTCTACCGGAGCTGGTCACCAGCAAGGACGTCATACTCACGATCATAGGCAGAATGGGCGTCGACGGCGCCACCTACAAGGCGATGGAGTTCACGGGCGAGGCGGTGGACCGCATGACGCTGGATAGCAGGGCCACTATGTGCAACATGGCCATCGAGGCGGGGGCCAAGAACGGGGTAGTCGCCCCCGACGAGAGAACCCTGGAGTACGTCTCCGGTAGGGTGGATGAACCGATCGTCGTCGAGAATCTGCAAAGCGACGAGGACTGCTCCTACGAATCGAGGTTCGACTACGATGCCGACGAGATGGAGCCGGTGGTGGCCCTGCCTCCACTCCCGTCGAACGTGGTCCCCGCCAGGGAGGTCGAGGACGTGACTATCGACCAGGCCTTTCTCGGCTCCTGCACAAACGGGAAGCTCGAGGACCTAGAGCTGGCGGCCCGGGTGATCGATGGCGAGAAGGTTGACCCCGGCGTCCGGATGATCGTCATACCAGCCACCTGGCAGATATACGGCGACGCACTGGAAGGTGGGTACCTGGAAACCTTCCTCGATGCCGGGGCCTGCGTATCATGCCCGACCTGCGGGCCCTGCCTGGGAGGTCACATGGGCGTACTGGCGGCTGGCGAGAGATGCATCAGTTCGACGAATCGCAACTTCGTGGGCAGGATGGGGAGCCCGGATTCCGAGGTGTACCTCGCCTCGCCGGCAACTGTGGCAGCCTCGGCCCTGACAGGGAGGATAACCGATCCGAGGTCGATACGATGATCAAGGGGAAGGCACACGTTTTCGGCGACGACGTCAACACCGACGTCATCATACCGGCGAGATACCTCAACACCTTCGACCCCGATGTCCTGGGTCAACACGCGATGGAGGGCATCGACCCGGATTTCAGCTCCAAGGTCCGGAAGGGAGACGTGATCGTCGCCGGGTCGAACTTCGGCTGCGGCTCGAGCCGGGAGCACGCCCCGATCGCGATAAAGGCATGCGGGATCTCAGCCGTGGTGGCCTCCAGCTTCGCCCGCATCTTCTACAGGAACGCGATCAACATCGGACTCCCGGCTTTGATCTGCGAGAACGCCGGCGGTATCGAGCAGGGCGACGAGGTGGAGATAGATATGGATTCCGGGACCCTGAGGGACGTGACCGGGGACAGGACGTACGGCTTTCGGCCCCTTCCCGACCTGCTCCTCGAGATCCTGGAGGACGGGGGGTTGCTGGAACACACGATAAGGAAGATGAGGGATTAGAGATGTACAAGATCGCGGTTGTCAGGGGCGACGGCATAGGCCCCGAGATAATCGAGGAGGGGCTCAAGGTGCTTCGAGCCGTCTCCGAGGTCCGGGGCATGGATTTCGACCTCATAGATGTCGACGTTGGCGGGGAGACCTACCTCCGGGAGGGGGAGGCGGTGCCCGACAGTTCGAGGGACAAGCTTGACGACGCCGACGCCATATACTTCGGCGCCGTGGGTCTGGACCCCGAGAGGCTGGAACCGGGGATAGCCGAGCAGGCCATCTTCGAGATCAGGTTCAGGTACGACCAGTACGTCAACCTCAGGCCCACCAGGCTCTACCCGGGTCTCGAGTCCTTCACGCCTGTGAAGCCGGAGATAGCGTCGAAGGGCGTCGACATGCTCATAGTGAGGGAGAACACCGAGAGCCTCTACTGCCGACAGGGCGGCATACTCCGGGGCGAGACCCCCGAGGGGGGCGACGTGGCCACCAACCTGATGGTCTACACCAGGAAGGGCGTGGAGAGGATAGTCCGCTACGCCTTCGATCTGGCCCAGAGACGGGGCCGGAGGATGGTGACCAACGTCGACAAGTCCAACGTCCTCGTCTGCAGCCAGTTCTGGACCCGCATCTTCGAGACGATATCGAAGGATTACCCGGGGATGGAGACCGACCACGCCTACGTCGATGCATTCACCCAGTGGGCGATAAGGAAGCCCTCCTGGTACCAGGTCGTGGTCACCGAGAACATGTTCGGCGACATCATATCCGACCTCGTCGCCCCGCTGGCCGGCAGCCTGGGCATGATGCCCGGCGGCAACATCGCGCCCGGCGGAACCTCCATGTTCGAGCCCATACACGGCTCCGCCCCGCGCCACGCGGGCAAGAACGTGGTCAACCCCATCGCCACCATCCTCGCGGGAAAGATGATGCTCGAGGAGTCACTCGGTGAGGAGGAAGCTGCGTCCCTCATCGAGAGGGCGGTGATGAACGTCGTACGGGAGGGAAGGGTGAGAACCTACGACATCAGCGACAGGCCGAGGGGAGAGGCCGCCACCACCGCACAGATGGGTGACGCCATAGCCGCCGAGATCGAGAGGCTCGGGAGCTAGTCGACCCTCCTCCTCAAATTCGCGTCCCTGTCCGCCAGTCGCCTGAGCACCCCCTCGTAGGACTCATCCGGGGACAGTGTTCTCTTCAGGTAGACCCCGGTACGGCCGATGGAATCCCTGCGGGACAGGACATCTACCCTCTCCTTGACCATGGCCAGATCGACGCCGAGCACCTTGGCGACCTCGCCCTCGCGGCCCGCGACGCTGGTCTCGAGGTGACCGTCCTCCCTAGGCTCTATCAGCATCAGCCTCTTGTCGACGCCCGGGGTTCGTTCCCCCCTCTCCAGCGATTTCAGCTCAAGCGCCCCGCCGAAGCTGTAGAACTGCTCCTCCAGGGGCCTTGGTTTCACCAGCGGGAAGACCACCGAGACATCGTCCTCGATGTAGAGGTGGCCCTTGATGAGGTGCCACGGCGTGGCCTGAACGATCTCCCTCCTCAGCACACCCAGTTCGGATAGCCTGATCTCGACCGCGTAGGATGGTACCCGGTGGGTTATGACCACGTCGACATCGCTGCCCTGGTGGACGTCACCTCTCGCGACGCTCCCGTGCACAAGCGGCCCGAACTCCGGTATCCTCCCCATCAGATCCCCGGCTATCTCCCGCTTGGACTCCAGTATCTGCCACCGCGACTCGTCGTACCGGACGTACCTCCTTTCCGGCCCAGAGACGGTCTTCTCCCTTGGCATTGGGGCCGACCTAGCCGGATTTCGACTTCTGGATCGAATCGACGAGCCTCAGGACGTCCTTCCAGGCCGCGAAGTATCCCCGCTCCGCCTTGGGCGCGAAGGGCGTCTTCCTCCTGTCACTGAACTCCCTGCGGAGCTCGTTCCTCCGCTCCTTGGTCAGGTGACCGTTCAGGCACTTGTGCATAAGCGAGTCCACATTCCCGTCATCGATACTTATCTTCATGCCGCTGAGGGCCTTCCTGTACCCTTTTCCGAAGTCGGTGTCCTTGAGCTTGATCCTGCCCAGGGCCGAATCGGCTGCCTGGCTGTCCCCTTCTGAGAGGGCGGTTACGAAATCCCTGAGCGCCTTGAGGTTCTGTTTACCGGCAGCGATTCTCTTGGCTGGCATGCAACCGCATTGCTTTAAGAGTGATGGCAATAAAAATCTAAGCGGCGGATGTTGAGATGAATCTCGGAAAGGTTGATCCGGGCACACTGGACGAGCTGCTAGGGTCCCTACCCGATCAGTCCCGGAGGCTGCTGGTCGGTCCCGCCGTCGGAGAGGATACCGCCGTGATCGACCTGGATGGACTGGGGGACTCCTGCATGGTGGTATCCTCGGACCCCATATCCGGCGCGGAGAGGGAGATCGGCAGGTACGCGGTTCACGTGAACGCCAATGACGTGGCCACTGCCGGGGCCCGGCCCTCGCTCTTCGTGTGCAACCTGCTGATGCGGGAATCCTCCGATATCGAGGACCTCAGGGCGCTACACAAGCAGATCTGCGAGGAGTGCAGGGGGCTCGGGGTAAGCGTGATCGGTGGCCACACCGAGTTCTCGCCCATCGGCCGCACCATCGTCTCGGGAACGATGATGGGCTTCGTCGCCAGGGACCGGCTCGCGCGCCGGCCGGTCAGGGCCGGCGATGCCGTGGTCCTCACCAAGGGGGCGGGGATAGAGGGAACGTCGATAATCGCTGAGGAGAGGGGCGACGAGCTTCTGGATTCGATAGACGAGGATACCTTGGAGAGGGCGAGGTCGCTCAGGTCACGGATTAGCGTGGTCCCGGAGGCCATGGCCGCGTCCGGAAAGGAGGTGAGGAGGATGCACGATCCCACCGAGGGAGGTGTGCTGGGCGGCCTCCTCGAGATGTGTACTGCAACCGCGGCGTCGGTCAGGGTAGAGTCGGATAGGATCCCGATTCCGCCCGAGACGTCCGAGATCTGCCGCTACTTCGACCTGGATCCGCTGAAGCTGATAGGCTCCGGCAGCCTGCTCTGTATCCTGCCGCCGCAGGGGGCAGCCGAGCTGAGGGAGGAGCTCATCGAGATGGATATTGACTGCGCCGAGATCGGCGAGGTGCAGTCGGTTGGGGACCCGAGACTGGTCTTGGTGGAGGATGGCTCGGAGCGGGAGGTGTCCGAGTTCCCGGCCGACGAGCTGTGGCGCGTGATCACTGATCGGGGGTAGGTACCGGCGGTATCTTTCCCTTCACCGCGGCCTCCGCGACCTCCAGCGCCTTCTCGTAGAGCTTCTTGTGGATGTAGCCCTCGCTTACGAGATCGATCAGGCTGGTTTCGTTCATCAGTTCGGTCCTGCCCCCGGGCTTGACCGCGACGTCTATCTCCAGGTCTATGCACCGTATCTTTCCAGGGTAGAACTCGATCGGGGTGTTGACGTTGACCAGCTGTCCCTTCGGCTTGTCGTTCTTCGAGAAGTATGAGTTCACGTAGTACCAGTCTCCGCGCCTCGCCTCGGTCAGCGCGTAGTCCCCCTCGGACATGTTCAGGTCCGATTCATCGTACCTGCCGGACCCCGCGAACTTCCGCCTGATCACCAGGCGGTCCTCATCGAGTTCCTTCACCAGGCCCTTGAGGTAGTTGACGTGTCCGTTTGATTTCACATGTTCTATGGTGTAGAAGTAGGTGTCGAGCTTGCTGAAGATCGCGTCCCGCAGCGCGGCATCCACGTGCTCCTTCTCCACGTTCTCCATCAGTGCCTCAGCCACGTCCACCGCCAGGGAGTATGACTCGCCCATGGACTTGTAGGCGTGGTGGCTGGTAACGGTGGGCACGATCGATGATCTGATCTCATCGAGGCTCTGCCTCGCCTCGCCCCCGAACTCGAAGGCGATGTATTCCTCGCCCGGGTAGAGGGGGTTGGATAGCGACATCTCGACCTCGTCGGCGGCCTTCTTGAGCTTCTCCACGTCCTTCTTCAGCGTCTCCTCGTCGGCGTCCTCCGCCGAGGTCCTCCACAGCAGGCCCCATCCTTCAGGCCGGAGCTCCTTGGCCAGGTCTATGAGCTCGTTCCGCCTCTCCCCCTTTATCTTCTTGCTCACCTTCGCGCCGTCGCCCGAGAGGAGCACGGCGTAACGCCCGGGGAGGTTTATCTTCATATCGAGAACGGGCTTCCTGCCCCCCATGGGGATCGACTTCACCTGGACCTTTATGTCCTCATCCTCCCTGATCATCCGGGTGGTGTTCGAGAACGGGAGGTAGCCCACCCCGTCATCGATATCGACGAAGGCGGCCTTCAGGCGACCATCGACCTTCTCGATGGTCCCCATGTACACCGAGTTGACGTTTATCTCGGAGTCCCTCTTGACGATGTCAGTGAAGTTGTCCATCAGGATGTCGTTCACGGCCGACACGGCGTCTATCTCGCCGGACGCCACGATCCCGCATCCGTCCTCGCTGCTGTTTATCTCAACATCGGCGGGAGATACGTCCCGCTCCGCATCGAACCTGTCGGCCACATCTGCCGAGGTCTGGCTCAGCTCGAATCCCTCATCGAGGAGGAGCTTGGAGATTGCGGTTGAGTATATTCCTCTTGCACGTGCACGTGTCAAATGATCACAGCCAGTGTGGGGGGGCCGGGATTTCCCGAGAAAACCATGGTTTTCCTCTTTTGAACCCAGGTCGCCGGCTCCCATTCGGCGTTGCTAAGCCGGAAGGGTGTCCAAGTGTTATGGACCAAGCTACCCTACCCCCCCGGGTGTTCTTTTTTTAAGTGTTTGTCGAGGTAGCGTTTAAAAATCTTAGCGACCGCCCTGGGAAGCCGTTTCTCGCCATCCGGAGACCTAGAGGTGCAACGGGGAGCGATTTATCAAAGCGTGGTCCACACCCTGAGCATCATTCTGATCGATTCATGGTGATATCTTGACGCAATACCAGGGAAGGTCGAAACGCAAGGCGACGGGCGGGAGGCTCAAGCCCCTGCACAAGAAGAGGAAGCAGGAGCTGGGCAGGGTTCCGGCCGAGACGACGATAGGGGAGAGGAAGCGCCACATAATCCGAACCCTCGGCGGAAACAGCAAGGTAAGGCTTCTCGATGTTGAGAGCGCGAACCTCACCGAGCCGGATGGATCGAGCGCCGGCAAGTCCAAGATCATCGAGGTCAGGAGCAATCCCGCGAGCAGGGACTTCACCAGAAGAAACGTCATCACCAAGGGAGCGATCATCGTTACCGAGGCCGGGCCGGCGAGGGTCACCTCCAGACCCGGTCAGGACGGCGTGGTAAACGCGGTGAAGATCCCCGAAGAGGGGTCCTAGACCTCGATTCCAAGGTCCCTTACCGTGAGCAGCGGTCTCAGTTCAATCCCGCACCGCTCCCTGAGGTTCTCAGAGGCACCCTCAAGGCGATCCACCACACAGGTCACCAGGGCGACCTCCCCGCCGATACCGCGCACGGCCTCCACCGAATCCACCAGAGATCCCCCGGTGGTTGTCACGTCGTCTATCAGAAGAACCTTTGCCCCCTCGGGGACGTCCCCCTCAACCCTTTTCCCGGTTCCGTGTTTCCTCTCGCCCTTCCTGATCATGGCGTAGGGGATCCCGCGCCTCATCGCGACCGAGACAACGATGGGGATGGCGCCGAGCTCAGGTCCCGCCACCAGATCGATCTCCCCCCCGTGTATCTCCGAGATCAGTGTGGCGATCAGGTTAAGGCACCGGGGCCCGGTTGTGATCCTCTTGATGTCTAGGTAGTAGTTGCTCTTCGCCCCGGAGGTCAGCGTGAACTCCCCGAACTCCAGCGCATCCTCCTTTATCCCCGTGGCAAGTTCGCCCTTCAGCTCATCTATCGCGATGGATGAGTAGGTGTCGAAGCACGATCTCGTCCCGAGGTGACACGCCGGCCCCACCTGGTCGACGTCCAGAAGGATCGCGTCGCCGTCACAGTCCACGCTGAACCCTCTGAGAATCTGGGTGTTGCCGCTCGTCTTGCCCTTGACCCATATCTCCCGCCGAGAGGTGCTCCAGTAGGTAACGGTCCCCGTGGTCAGCGTCCGGGTGACCGCCTCGCGATCCATGAAGGCCTGCATCAGCACATCGTGGTTGATCCAGTCGCGGGCCACGGCCACTACCAGTTGCCTGCCCGACAGCTTCCTCTTGAAATCGAGCTTCTCCAGGATCTCCTGCGCATCACTCGGGGTGAGCCTCATCGCGTGCGGTTTCAGGCGATCCGATTTAACGCTTTTCGTGGGGACCTCGCGCCCGAGGCCGAGGTGAACACCTTTTTCTGGGCCGTATCGGCTAGCGTAGCCGAATGATCAGGGCCGGGCGAGGTAAAAGCCGTGACGGATAGGAGGAGTTTCTTGCTCTACGCCGCGGGACGACTCGTTTCCCTGGTCGGCACCGGGATACAGGACGTGGCGATACCGCTTTTCGTCCTCGACCTTACCGGATCGGCCGCGATAATGGGCACGTTCCTCATAGTCTCGATGGTCCCCAGACTGGCCCTCTACCCGCTCGCGGGCGTGGTCGGGGACAAGCTTAACAGAAAGCAGATAATGATATGGACGGATTTCGGGAGGGGTGCGGTGCTACTCGTCCTCGCATTCCTCGCGTCGCGCGACCTGGTGACCATACCGGTCCTCTTGCTGGCGCAGTTCCTGGTCTCGGTCATGAACGGGCTGTTCGGGCCAGCCACCGGGGCGATGCTCGCCGATCTGGTTGAGCCAGAGGAACTGACCAGGGCCAACTCGATCATGGGCGGCGTTAACAGCACCTCGATGATAATAGGCCCCGCCCTCGGAGGGGTGATCTACGGCCTGTTCGGCGTCACCGGGGCGTTCCTGGCCAACGGGGTTTCCTTCCTCTGCTCGGGCTTCAGCGAGATATTCATCCGGTACACGCAGGAGACCGGGGCACTCGGGGGATTCAGGGAGGTCCTCGGTTCGATGGCGGAGGGCCTGAGATTCGTGCGCAAGAGCCGGGGGCTGATGGTCCTTCTCGTATTCGCGCTTCTGGTCAACTTCTTCATGGGGCCCTTCTTCGCCATACACCTCCCCTACGTGATGAGAATCGAGATCGGCTTCTCGGCGGAGAGGTTCGGCCTGGTTCAGGCGTCCTTCATGGGAGGGCTGCTGCTGGGCAATGTGCTTATTGCGTCCCTCTTCGCGAGGTCGAAGGTGAAGAACATGCTGAACAGGGCGCTGTTGATTGAATCCGGCCTCGTCTTCGTGCTTGTGGCCGTGATCATGCCCGGCTCCCTCGAGCAGCTCGGATACGCGAGCCTGCTCACCTTCGGCGCGCTCGTCGGCATCTACCTCCTGTTCGGCCTCTTCAACGCATTCATAAACACCCCGATCCATGTCGGAATACAGAGGCTCGCCCCCACCCAGTACCGGGCGAGGGTGTTGTCGGTCGTGGAGGTCTCCTCCCAGGGGATCATGCCCATCGGATTCGGCCTGATGGGGATCATGCTGGACCTGTATCCGGCATATATAATAGCACTCGGGATCGCAGTCGTGGAGTTGGCCATCGTCATCCCGTTCGTGCTCAGGTATTCATCTGCTGTCGCGGCGGATCTTGAGGCCAAGTCACCTGAGGAGACGGAGGTCGAGGGATGAAGCTAGACATTCCCCGGAGGCTCAGGAAGCGAAGATACGTCGCGCTGGCGGTGATCCTCCTCGTGATCCTTCTTGGCCCATATCTTGTTCCCCTTCCCCGGATAGGCGAGACATTCGACCCCAGGGAGCTCGCCCACGAGGAGAGCGAGTTCACCGAGGTTCTGGGCCTTGACGTGCACTATGTTAGGACCGGAGAGGGGAAGACCAACCTGGTTCTCCTCCACGGCTTCGGTGCCAGCCTCTTCTCCTGGAGGGAGGTCATGGATCCGCTTTCGAAGGACTTCAGCGTCCTCGCGTACGACAGGCCCGCTTTCGGGCTCACCGAGCGGCCCACCAGGGGGGAGTGGGGGAACCGTAACCCCTACTCGGGTGAGTCCCAGGTGGAGCTACTACTGAATCTGATGGACGGTATGGCCATCGATCAGGCCGTGCTGGTTGGGCACTCGGCGGGGGCGGCTGTCGCGGTATCGGCGGCGCTGGATCATCCCGAGAAAGTCATCGGTCTGATTCTTGTCGACCCCGCCCTGGGTTCCCACGGCGGCATGCTGAGGTACCTGAGGTGGATACCGCAGGTAAGGAGGCTGACGCTTTTACTCGTGAGGTCCATCCCATCGTGGGGCATGGATATCCTCTACGACTCCTGGTACAACACCTCGAGGATAACCGACGAAATAGTCGAGGGATACGAGAGGCCGCTGAAGGCCGACAACTGGGATCGGGCACTGGCTGAGTTCACGCTCGCAGAGCCGGTCTCAGGGATCAAGGGCCGGCTGGAGGAGATCGAGATCCCGGTTCTGCTGGTGACCGGGGATTCCGACGAGATCGTGCCCACGGAGGATACGGTGGCCTTGGCGGATGAGTTCAAGAACGCCGAGGTCGCAGTCATCCCCAGGTGTGGGCATCTCCCACACGAGGAGAGGCCTTCGCTTTTCCTGAAGGAGGTCATGGATTTCCTGCGCTGACCGTGATGCGGGCCCGATGAAGTGCTGGGAAAGATTTAAATCGATTTTGAGGCCCCGGGAAGGTCAAGCCGAGGTAGCTCAGGCATGGGAGAGCGCCGGACTGAAGACCCCGTCTTGTCGGAGATCCGGGTGTCGCGAGTTCAAGTCTCGCCCTCGGCACCACTTCTCCTCGTCCAGATATCGAGACTTATTCAGACCACGGTTTTTCAGGCTTAAGTTCCAGCGGAAGGACCCAAGCGACGCCATTCGCGATTTCCGCAGAGCCCTCTAGATGGGAAGAATCCGATATTTCTTGACTGAATGGTCAGGACCGGGAACCCAACGAGGTCCGAGAAGGTCAGCGATTGGAAGCCCAGAGACAGGACCAAGACGAGGGGGCACTTCAATGAGTGGAGATAGGAAACGCATAATGGATCTAATGCTCATCGACTGTGAAAGGGTAGCGAATCTGATATCGGATTTCATCCAACGGAAGATGAAGGAAGAACGAAGGGATGGCGTATGCATCGGGATCAGCGGGGGGCTCGATTCATCGGTCGCAGCCGTCCTCGCGGTCAGGGCCACCGGCGATCCATTAAATGTTCACGGGCTGAACCTGTACGATCGCGACAGCGCAGGGAAGTACCGGGAATACGCCGGTCGATTTGCCAGGGATCTCGGTATCCGGTTCAGCTCGATGGACATCAGTCCAAGGGTTAGGGCGGAGGGTACGTACAAGCCCCTGATAATGAGGCTTGTGCCCTACTCGAGAATAATCAACGAGATGATCCTGCTCTCCAACAAGGTCGCATCCACGGTCTTCTACAGGGAGACTCCATTCGTCATGACGCTGAAGAGGGTTGATCCCAAGAGGATCCGGTTTGGAAGCTTCGCGGGGATAGCTAAGAACATAGAGAATGGATTCAACACCCGACATATCCAGAGGAGAGCCATACTCGAGGAGTACTCCAGGGAGCACAAACTCCTCCTGATCGGTGCTGCGAATCGCTCGGAGTCCTTCGTGGGCTGGTTCGTAAAGGACGGGGTTGACGATCTTCCGGTCGAGACCCTGCTGGGGCTCTACAAGAATCAGGTCCGCCAGCTCGCCAGATACCTCGATGTGCCTGAATTCATAGTATCCCAGGCACCCTCACCGGACATGTTCAGGGGTATCGGGGATGAGGAGCTGATAGGCCACAAATATGATGTTATCGATAGGGTCGCCTACGCCGTGGAACACGGGTTGCATGAGGAGCTCTTGATCGATGAGGGGGTATCGAGGGAGGAAATCGAGCACATAAAGAGGCTCCACGAACTGGCCGCCTGGAAGAGGGAGAACCAGCACGAGTTCCCGTCGATCGAGGTCCCCCCGATCATGCAACGGGCCTCGTTACCAACTCAGTCGGAATCGGGGAATGAGTAATTGGCCTTGTAGTTTGACTCGTTGTGGAGCGGGTTCCTTCTCGGCCGGAAATCCGTCTCCATTGAGCTCGGCCGGTCCTGGGTGTAGATCCAGATCTCCTTCTGGTTCCAGAACACGAGTTCGTCTCTCGCGTCGCCGGTGAGGTCCACGGCGCTCGAGCACAGACAGGGATGGCCGTCATCGGGCAGCATCACCAATCTCCTCCCGTGTCCGTCGATCAGCCCCCCCTGCCGGGGGTGTCCAGAGAGCAGGGCAAGCTCTCCCCCGTCCCCGGGCCAGTTCACGGGGGTCAGGGCGCTGCCGTAGTGTACGGGCTCGTATGTCTCGATGATTTCACCGTTGCAGTCGAGAACCGCGGTGAGGCCGGGGCTTCCCCAGAAGTTTATGGTCATGAAGTTCAGGCCCCCGGTCCCTGGGAGGAAGTTGGCGAAGCTGAGTTTCTGAACGTGGCCGAGTCGGTGGTGGCTCAGCATCTCCCCCTCGACGTCGACTAGAACGAACCCCTCGTCCCCTGCGGCGAGCGCTACAGTCGGTTCCTCGGCCCCCGGACAGAGCTCCCCCACCAGTATAGCATCGGCGTGGTCGCCGAGGTCGAGCTCCCAGATAACCTCCCCGTTGGGCTCGAGGAGGCTGTACCCGGCCATCAGCTCCTCCCTGCCATCCCCGTCGATGTCATACGCGAATGGGTAATGCCCGGTGTTGCATGCCCGGGTCCACTTGAGTTTGAGCCGGCGATCGAGGGCCCATATCTGGCTGTAGCGGTCCTTGAGTATGATGTCCTGTGCCCTCCCCCGCCCCGAGAGGTCGCAGAAGTAGAGCGAGTCCCCGACGATCCGCTCGAAGGGCCGTCCCCCCGGCCTGTCAGAAGGCCCGGACCTCGGGGTGGGTGCGCTTGCCTTTACCTCGCCTGTGGAACCGTCGACGATCCAGATTCGGAAATCCTTGGTGAAGACGACCTCCTGTCGCCCGTCGCCGTCGATATCGTGGATCTGGAATGCGAGGTCGGCTGTGGCGAGGGTGTTTCCCGGGTTCGGCTCCCCGATCTGCCACATCACCCGCCCGTCGAGGTCCAGGGCGGTGAGGCAGCTCACCATGGAGTAGTTGCCCCTGTCCACGCTGTCAAGCTTCTGGGCGATGACCATCTCGAGCCTGCCGTCCCCGTTCAGGTCGCCCCACCGGATGTTCCTGTCCGACCCGAAGCCAGAGGTGTCGATCCTCCTCCACAGCTCGGGCCCGGGATATCCCTCCCTCAGACGGCCGATCTCGACCCTGAGGTCCCGTCCCCTCTTCCTCGATTCCTTCCATTTCCCCGGATCCATGGCCACTTTGATATCCGTGAACCTAACCGGGGCCTCCGCCCAGAGGGCGATCCTGCCACTTCGGTATCGCGGGTCTGCGGCGGCCAGTATGCGGGAGCCGTCCGCTGACGCACTCAACTCATCGCCGTTGCACTGGACCTGTACGTCTGTGTAGTCGTCGGAGCTGATTTCAAGGGGCGTGGAGCAGAGTTCCTTCAATTTCTCGTGATCTCTCTTACAGAGGCAGGCCTCGCCCCTTCCGAGTCTGAGGAGATAGTAGCAGCGGCAGTTGCGGTACCTGAAGGCGAGGCCGATCGGTCTTTCGAACGAGAGGGGCCTGATCCGGGCGCTGAATTCGTAGTCCGACCAGTGAAGGTCGCCGGCGACGAGAAGCGGGGTCGCCCTTTCGCTAGCCAGAGTCTGTTCCATCGCCCTGCGCCCATCCTCCTCCACCACCTTCCACGGCTCCCGTTTCCATCCCCCGTGCGCAACCGCCTGTTCCCAGTGTCCGACCTTGCGGTCGTCGATCACGTGGTACTCGCCGGCCGCCCCAAGTGGAGCGGAGAGGTCCCCGATAGTGTAGTCACTGAAGTCGTCCTTGAACACAATCTTTTTGTTACTCATCCTACAGCCCCGCGAATCTCACTGGACACTGGCCTTCCGGGAGCGCACCACGCAGTAGTCCCCGACATCATGGATCTCGGTTTCCTCGCAGCCGCAGGAGGAGAGGAAGGTCTCCCACTTCTGCCTCGTCAGTGCCAGGAAGCAGTGGAAACCGTGGGCGAAGTATCCCCTCAGGCCGACGTCGAAATCACATGCCACGAGCAGGCCACCCGGCTTGAGGAGGCGGCACATTGAGCAAACCGATCTCCGCTGGTCGTTCATGCAGTGCATGGCCTGGCTTGATACCACGTAGTCGTATCTATCATCGAAGGTGAGGTCGTTGACATCCGCGACCCGGAATTCGGCATTGGCCATTCCCTCGGATTTCTCCCTGGCCCTAGCTATCGAGTTCCTGGAGTACTCGAACTCGGCGGTGTCTATCCCCAGGACGTCAAACCCCTCATCTGCGAGCTTGAGGGCCAGATATCCCTCCCCGGTACCCACATCCAGAACCCTGGCGGGCCCGGTCCTGCCCCTCGCATCGCTGAGCAGTATCGAGACCAGCTTCGAGATGGCCTCTTCCTTCTGTTTCCCTCCCTCTTCCTTGAGGCGTTGGTAATGATCCAGGAGCTCCTTCCCGGGGTCAGTCAGGGCAAGATCTCCGTTGTGACTATCAGATACCATGCCCTCTTCTCGAAGGCCATCGATCGTCGGTTTCAGGTCCGCAACGGAGATCTTGAGTGAGCCGCCCTCCCTGTATTTCTCGTTATCCCTGCTCTTCTCCACGATGGTCTCGGCCACCCTGCTCGCCGAGCAAGGGCACTCATCCAGGATCGAGAGCACCATGTACCTGAGGAACTCCCTCATCTCTTCGACGCATTCGCTGCGATCTGTGGTCTGGGACATGTCCTCCCGAGCCAGGACTAGGATGAGGGGGCGGGAGAATTAAATCTTGCCCGGCCTCTGCTTATAGCGCACCCGCTTTTCCTTCACACCAGGGTGACGCCCGGTATGAGAGGTATCTCAACGCCCTTCTCGAAGAACCTGGCGGCGTTCCTGTGTATCCCGGGCTCGGTGTGCATCATCCTGATCCAGGTCCCGGGCTTGCAGTACGCTCCCCAAGGCAGTTCGAAGGGCCTGCCGAGCCTGACATCCCAGAGCTTCTCAACCGTTCCGGACCCGTCGAGGTCGATCATGTCGTAGCTGATCCTCGTGTGGTCCCACTCCCCGCCAGTCAGGTCGGAGGCGAGCTTGATCCACCAAGGGGGATCGCTGTCGGATATCAGCGGCGCGGGGTCGGCATCGAAGCGCTTCCCGAACTCCCGGTGTACGCCCTTCATCGTCGCGGCCCAGCCCGCGTCCCCTTCGCCGGTCATGATATTGATCCCGGCGGTCTCCAGCGCGATCGGGTCCTTGCTCGCGGCGGCGAACCCTCCCAGCTTCCTGGCGCCGAATACCAGCGGTCCCTCTCCCTCCTGTCCGACTATACCGGAGAGAAGGCCGAAGGTCCTAGTGCCGTTCTTCGCAAGCAGGTTGCTGACGGTGCCGTTGAGGCTGGCCGCCCTGCTGGCGACGTAGCTCATCGCCATTATCAGGGTTGCGAGGTTGTTGCCCTCCCGGTGGTGGGGGTCCACATTCATCAGCCAGTGTCCGTTCTCCTTGTAGGCCTTCATCGGCCCCGTGGATTCCATCTTGTTGGTGACTATGACTTCCTTCGATTTCTTCGATGTACGTTTCCTGGCCCGGTAGATCTCGTACTCCAGACCTGGGGTGGGGCTGAAGTCGAACCTCTCCGCCGCCTTCTCGGACGAGAAGTAGGCGAAGGGCATCCCGTGGGCGTGCCACCTCATCTTCGCCGGGTTCCAGCCTATGGAGGAGTTCTTCACGCAGAGGGTGTACATGGTGTTGTTGTGCATCTTGGCTATGGGACAGTTGAGGAAGTAATCGTACTTCTCCTCAAAAAGGGATTTCGGGAGCCTGGTCTTGGTGAAGAAGCCGAGGTCGTTTCCCTTGGTTTCGAGGTCGTATTCCTCAAGATCCTCTCCCTCCTCGTAGAAGTCTATGAAGAAGACCTTCCCCTCGTACTGCTTTCGGGAGAAGACATGGGTGTACCCGTTCTCCATGAAGGCCCTCGGGGTTCCCCCCTCCCAGAGCATGTTCTCGCCCAGGTGAACCTCTCCGACGTCCATGTCGATCAGCGCATCAACGGCGCCCGCGATCATCGCCGGCTGGGTGGCTATCGGCTGGAGGTCAGGGTCGGTTACGATCCTGTTCTTCCTCAGGATAGGTCTCAGCAGGGGGCTTCCGTAGAAGACCCCGACGAAGCCGGTGTTGTTCGGCTTCACCAGGACCTTGGTCCCGTCGACATCAACATCCTCGAAGAGCCTCCTGGTCAGGAGATACGAGGCCGCGTAGTTAGCGGCCACCGGCTCTCTGCTCCCAACCTTAGCCAGGTGGACGCGAGAATCCCCCGAACCCAGGGCCTCGACCCTCTCGAACTCCGCGTCATCGGGCCTCCTGTACTTGGAAACCTGCACCTCTGGCACGAGCCAGCCCTCTCCGGGCTTCGACCAGTCTTTAGGTTCATGTCTGGTAAACAAGATACATCGCCTTCCCGTACGAACTACAGCTGGCGCTGCGTAACGGCATAGATAAGTGCTACCGTTTGGCCATGTGTTTCTCGAAGAAGGCCATGATCTCCTCCGGGGTTGCCGTCCCCGTGGTGCCGATCTTCTTTATCGTGATCTTCGCGGCCATATCCCCGATGGCGGCCGCCTCCATGAGCGTGGACCCGCTAGCCAGGGCCGCGGCGACCCCAGCATCAACGGTATCGCCCGCGCCACACGTGTCGATCTCGCCCTCGATCTCGACCGTCTCAAGCCTGTCGATACCCCCGTCGTGGTGTATCGAGATTCCCTTGGGCCCCCTGGTCACGAAGGACGGCTTCCCCAGCCTCTCGCTGAGGAGGTTGCCCGCCTTGTCGACCACCGGGTCGGGGGGGAGACCGCCCATGTTCTCCTCGTAGAGGCCGGTGGCGACCGTCGCCTCGTATTCGTTGGGGACCGCTGTGGTGTTCCGAAAGAGCTCTATCCTGGTCCTGGAGTCGCTGATGATTGGCAGATCGGTCTCCTTGCCGAGGGATGTCAACCTCTCGAGTATCCTCTCGGTCACGACCCAGGTACCCGGGTTGTCCGCGTAGTCGGCCACGATCACGGCGTCAACGATATCCCGCGCCCGGTCGAGGGCGTCCAGGATCCTCTCCTCGCTCTCCGCCCCGATCCGGTTCGAGTTCTCGATATTCACCAGGCTCACCTGCTGGACCGGCGACCCGTGTGCCGATGCGAAGAACTTCTCGAATGTGGGCGTGACCCTGGCCTCATCCTTGAAGATGAATCTAGTATCCATCCCCCGGCGCTCGAGCTGTCTCGTGAGTTCGAAGCCGTGGAGGTCGTCGCCGAGGACGGTTATGGGGTAGGTCTTAGGCCCGAGGTCGGCCACGTTGGCGCACACGTTCGCACCGCCGCCTGGGGAGTAGACGTCCGTGCCGCTTCCCCGCAGCCGGACTATGGGCACCGGGGCCTCCCTGGCTATCCCCTCCATCGTCCCTGTCCCGTACCGGTCGAGGCACAGGTCCCCGATTACCGCGATCTTGGTCTTTGAGAAGTCCGTCACTAGCTGTCTGAGCCTTTCCCTCTCCATGGAGATATTCTCCTCGCCGAGCCTTCGAATGCGGGGTTAAAAAGTAACACACCATCGGGGCCAGTGGGGACTAGTCGAGGGTGGTCTGGAGCGTTCCTCCATCCGGGATAAGGGCCTCGATGTTCCCGATCACCCGGACCACGTCCTGTTCCCCCATCTTCATCTCCGAAATCAGGTAGTCGTGCGCCCCCTCCTCGTCCGGCGATTCCCAACGACAATCACAATCCCCCTCGACCGGCGGGTTGAGGTAGTACTCCTCGGCCTCCTTGAACCTGGCCCGGACGTCCGGCTCGACACCGATCTCGTCCAGCATCTCGTCGAGGGATCCACACCTCCGGGCGAGGGCGAGCGATCTCTTGGGCCCGAATCCGCGGATACCCCCGGGGGTATAGTCCGTCCCGATCAGGATTCCCATATCTACCAGCGCCCTGCGGTCGAGTTCCAGATGCTGCAGCGAGCTATCGAGATGCACGACCTCTGCACCATCCTTCGATATCGATCTCACCGTCGATCGGGCCCCGAAGAGCAGCGAGTCGTAATCGTTCGTGACCACCGCCCAGAAACCATGTTCGGTCATGTATGAGGCCTGGGCCTCCGCCTCCTCTGGGGCCTGGACCCAGGGGATCCCGAGCAGGTCCAGGGCGTGCTTCATCTGTAGGCACATCTCATCGTCGATAACGAACTCGGGGCGCCTGGACCTAGCCTTCCGCCTCCGCATCGTCTCCTCCTTCAGAGGCGGCATCTCGCCGTCAAATATGAATGCGGGGAGAACGCCGCAATCGTAGAGGATCGAGGCCTGATTGCAGAGGCCTATCAGGTGCCCGGTCTTAACTCCGTCGGGGTTGGTGTACGGGGAACCGTCGGGGTTCCTGATCTGGAACAGGTGTCTGTAGATCACGTTGGCGACGTCGACTGTCATCCTCTTGGATCTGATGGCGGATAGTCGGACCCGCTCTCGAGGGACCAGCTTTCCGAGTTTGACTCCCGTTCTAAGCCTCTCCCTAACCTTGGGTCCTGACCTGTATCTTCCTGTTCCTCGGCCCGTCGAACTCGCAGAAGAAGACCTTCTGCCAGGTGCCGAGCGATATTCGGCCGCCATCGACCCACAGCGAAACCGAGCTGCCGACCAGGGTGGACTTTATGTGCGCTGGAGAGTTGCCCTCAGCGTGACGGTAGTCGCCCTCCCAAGGGATGATCTCGTCGAGCTTGTTCAGGATGTCCTTCGCCACCGCGGGGTCCGCGCCCTCGTTGACCGTCACTCCCGCCGTGGTGTGGGGGCAGTAGACGAGGACCAGCCCCTCTTCGAGACCCATTTCGTCGATCGAATCCTGGATCTCGGACGTGATATCGATCATCTCCGACCTCTTGGAGGTCTTGACTCCAAACTCTCTAGTTGACACCGTTCGTTTACCTCTCCGCTACGGTTCACGTTGCCGTTTATTTCTTCTTCGTTATCTCCGCCGGGCCGACAACATTAATGATCCCCAGACTAGAATCTGGAACATCTGGTGATCGGCATCCCCATATTTGACTCCTTGAGGTACAGGGCGGGAGTATTCGACGTTAGAGGAACCCTCATCGGCCTAGACAGGAGGTACCGGGAGGAGGTATTCCTGGACATCGTTCGGAACTTCGGCAGGCACTCGGGGAACCGGTACCTCAGCACCTTCAACGAGGACGATCTCGCCCAGATGCTCAACATGCCGCCCGGGAAGAGGATGGAGGCCTTGGAGAGGTTTGGGCTCGATCGGGAGACCTTCGATCGCGGATGGCTGAGCGAACGGGCCATGGAGTTCCGCCTGAAGTACAGCCGGGTTCACGCCGACGTGAAGGCCCTCCGGATACTCAAGGCCAAAGGGGTCAAGCTGGCGATAGTCACCTCGGCCGCGAAGCGCGCGGCCGATGTCGATGTCGGGATACTCAAGGGCCGGATCGGGAGCAGGACCTTCGACGAGGTGGTTATGCCCTCGTACGAGCCGTCGCTGGACCCCAAGCCGGACCCCTCCGCGATCCAGGCATGCGTGGAGAGGCTATCGGTCGATCCCGGCGAGGCATTCGCCGTCGGGGATTCGGAGAGGGATATCCGGGCCTACCAGATGGCGGGTGTTCTCGACATCCTGCTGGTCAGGGACGATGATGAGGAGGTGGAGATGTCGGTGGAGCCCTCGGTGGTGATCGGCGACTTGTTTGAACTCGTGGACCTCGTCATCGAGCGCGGATGGCTCTCTCGCCTCTTCAGGCGTAAGGTTCAGTATCGCTGAAAGCTAGGCCTCATATGGGAAGGGCTATTCTGGAGGCTCTCTCCTCGGGTTCGTCCTCGGTATCCAGACCGGCGCCCGCCATTGGGGCGACCTCGTCAAATCCCCAGGAAACTACCTCCTCCTTCAGATCCGAGATCCGCTTGTTTGCTATCTCCAGAAGCGCGATCCGGATCGCCGTCCTGTAGAGACCTATGCTATTCAGGTTGCTGACGGCTCCTTGGTTCCTGCTGGCGCGCCGCGCGAGATCGTTGTACACGTCCTCGGTTTTCCTGTAGAGGTCGGAGAGGTCGTGCTTCCTGGCCTTCTTCAGGGTGTACCTGGCCTCCGGCGTGAGCTGGTCCTTCGATAGGGCATCGATGCTTCCAAGCAACTCCATTATTATGCGGTGTTTCTGGGATTCGCTCGGTCCCCGGACCTTCTTCTTCGGCTTCCTGAGGCTCAGCCGGCGGAACTTGGGCTGGTAGTTCTTGTAGGATATGGACGCGATCAGAGCGCCCATGGCGCACGCTAGCAGAATACCAAACAGGGATTCCATTGTCAAGGGGCTTCTCCTCTTATTGTCGGCTTCTTGTCGGCAAACGGCCGACACAGGGGGATTGTGCAATATTAACCAAGAACTTATATATTTTTCGGACTTTTCGGCGTCTATAGGTTTAACTCAAAATGATATCCGACAGGCCTTTTGGATTGATAACGACTTTTCGCACGCCGATCTTAGAGTCCGAGGTCCCTGTTGATCTCATCCTGGTAGGCCTCCACCCGGCACTCCAGCACATCCTCCACCTTGACCTTCTCCCCGATCGCCGATGATTCATATATGGCCATGGGCACCGCCTCGGCCTGTGCCCCCAGTCTCCCGTCCACCTCGGGGGAGGTCCCCTCCCTTATGGCCCTTGCGAAGTCCCATATCTCTATCCCCACCGTGGAGCTGAAATCGTCCCTCAGCCCAATGCCGCCCGGGAAGAGACGGTCCTTCTCCTCCTGTTCCATCTCATCCAGCATCCAGCTGACCAGCCACTTCTTCTCTATCACCCTCTGGCCCCAGGGGTTCTCCATCTCGGTGGTCAACCCCCTGTTCCATCCAACCGATCCCGCGGAGCCGTATATCACCCTCTGGTCGAGCCCCTCCCCCGGTGCCACGTTGGACCAGGACCAGATACCGGAGGCGCCGCTCTCGAACTCCAGGAGCGCGATGCTCAGGTCCTCGACCGTATACGGCCTGGGGCCGTCCCGCCTTGGCCAGGAGTCGTACCTGGTATCCTCCAGTGTCTCGGTACGGGCACAGACCTCCCTCACCGGGCCGAGGTTGTATATGAAGAGGTCGGCGTAGTGTACCCCTCCGTCGAGTATCCAGCCCCCGCCGGCCTTCAGCTTGTCGTGCCTCCATCCCCAAGATCCCAGCGAGTAGTTCAGCTGCTGCCAGAATACCATCCTCGGATCGCCGATCTTGCCGGTCTCAACCGCCCAGTGGATTGCCCGGTTCTCCGAGTTCCTGCGGTAGTTCTCCGCCACGGCTAGGATAACCCCCTCTTGGTCAGCGGCGTCTATCATCGCCCTGCAGGCCCTCATCGTTACCCCAAGCGGTTTCTCGACCAGAACGTGGGTTCCGGCCTCTATGCACTTCAGCGCGATCTTGTGGTGCGAACGGTGCTCGGTGCAGATGTCCACCGCCTCCGGGCTCTCCTTCTCGAGCATCTCGTCGAGATCGGTGTAGACCTTGGGCGCCCCACCCTGGAAATCGGATATCTGTACCGCCCTCTCCCTGGCCAGATCGCCGACCAGGTCGCAGGTGGCAACGATGTCCACACAGGAAGCATCGGCCCCGTGCAGTTGGCTCAGCCCGTTGACGTGGGCACGGGAGATGCCTCCGCAGCCGACGATAGCGGTCTTGACCTTGTCCATAGTGATCCCTCGGGCTGGATACCAGGGCCAATAAAAATGGAAGCTACCGCACGCCTAGAGTATGTGCAGGCTCAGCATCATCACGAACATCCCCAGGAAGAGGCCGTACATCCCGTTATGCAGGTCCCCGTACTCATTCGCCACCGGGATCAGTTCATCGAAGCATATGAAGACCATTATCCCTCCAACGAAGGCCATCGTGGACGAGATAACAACCGGGGTGAGGAATGGGAGGAGGATCAGATACCCGATAACGGCCCCCACGGGCTCCGCGATCCCCGAGAGCATGGAGTAGAAGAACGCCTTCCTCCGGTCACCGGTCGCGTAGAAGATCGGGACCGAGACGCAGATCCCCTCGGGTATGTTATGGATAGCTATGGCCGCCGCCACGGGAAGGCCCAGCTCCGGTGACCCGAGGGAGACCGCCAGAACCCCGAGGCCCTCGGGGAAGTTGTGGATCGCTATCCCGAGCGCGGTCATGAGACCCACCCTCTCGAGGGTCCAGCCGGGATTATCCTCGGAGGTATCCACGTGCGTGTGGGGGATCACCCTGTCTAGCAGGAACATGGCGGCGATTCCGCCGAAGAAGGCCGCGTTGGCGAAGAGAAACCCGACCTCCTCCATCGCCGTTACCAGGAGCTCGGCAAAGGATATGTAGATCATCACCCCGGCCGCGAACCCGAGGAGAACCGACAGATAGCTCAGCTTGGGCTTCCTGATCAGGTAGGCTATGGAGCTGCCGACCCCTGTGGATAGGCCAGCCACGGAGGTGAGAAGAAACGCAAATACGACGTCCTGCAAGTGTCAACCTCGATCCATCAACTGCTGCCCAATCTGGTATGCGCCGTAGTCTTGTATAGCTTCCTCTTTATCATCAACTGATCGATCACGTACCCCGATATCATCAGGGTGGCGGTCACCACCAGCCACTCCGAAACATACACCCACATCAGGGCCCTGCTACGAGCCTTCTTGGCGTCCTCCTCCATCTCGAACAGTTCCGATATCAACGACCTCGATATCTCGATCGCGGATTCAACGTCGCCCTCCAGGTAGAGCTCGTGGGAGAGGGATAGCTCCTCCCCCAGGGATTCCAGTTGACGATCGATGGGATTGGTGTTGGCGCCAAACCGGCCGACGAAGCTCAGCAGGTCCTCGATATACGAGTAGCGACCGTGGTAATCGGATAGGGACTGGCGGTACTGGTGGACCATCTGTATATCGGTATGGTACCCCTTGTCGGAGACATCGAGAAGGTAGTTGATCAGTATATCCTGCCCGTATTCGGCGTCGCTTGGATCTATAACCCTCGACCACCAGGAGTGACCCAGGAACGCCTCGAAGGCGTTGGTCTTCCCCTCGCCGTATCTCCAGACGACTGAGGCCGAGGCCCTGGAGGCGAAGTTGTATCCACTGTAGGCCTGGCACTCCATCCAGCCGTAGCTCGTCGATCCCTCCATTGGCAGGATGATCCGGGTGCGTCCGCCGATCAATCTCTCTATCCCCACGGACACGAACGGCAGGAGGGGATTGTACTCAAGCTGCTTGTTCACCTTGATAGAGAAAACCTTGTCATGGGAGATTCCCTTGTTCCACAGCTCACTAACCGCCAGAACGTCGTTGGGAAAAATCTCGTATATACCTGAGGCTATCCAGCTTGGGTGGAGTGGACCGCTCATGCCCCCCATATCGGTTGCCGCGCCGACCCCGGATTCGACGGCTCTCTTGATCATCTGTATGTACCGGGCCTCGAAGAAACGAACGTCCCCGCCGCTGAAGAGAACGCAGTCATAATCCCTCATGGCCTGGTCGTTGCGGGGGAAGTATATCCTCAGAGTCCGCCTAGCGTCATCGGCGGTGATCTCCTCCGTATCGTAGAACCTAGTCGGCAGCAGGGTGACCTCGAATGCGGGGTCCTCGGATAACCAGGGTGAGATGGGGGTGGTCACCGGCAGGACGGATCCAACCGCGAACACGTCCACCTTCTCCTGGGCCCGGCCCTCCGAACACAGCAGCGAGAGAGCGATGATTATCATCAGGTATCGAAGATGGCGAGGCATCGAAACGACCCCAACCGGCTCGAGTTTTATGTGTTAACGTTTGCTCGCCGGGCCCTCGATCCAACTCGCTGCTATATCCCGCCCTGGGTCGAGGGCTCGGTGCCGAAGTAGACCACGAATATCAGCCAAGCCATGAAGAACCCGAAACCGATGGTCGTGTGGTAGTCCACCGCGACCTGGCCCCAGGCCATTACCGCATACACCACCGCCACCAGCCTGAGGACGCTGGCGGCGTAGAAACCGGCGAAGGAAGCGGTGAGCCAGATCGCCTTCCTACTGTTGTTTGCGGCGGATTCGATTATCGGTATCGATGATATGAATCCGAAGGCGAGTATTCCCTTGATCCCGGTGCATCCGTAGTCAATGAGGAGCCTGGCGGTCTTGCTCCCGGGGAGCACAAGCTCCGGCCCCACGGCGGATATGTCAGTTCCCAGGGCACTGCATATCGATGCAATGATGCCGGCGAGCGTCTCGTCGTAGCGGAGAAGGTCAACCAGCCATCGCTCTATCGAGTACCCGACACCTATAACCCCGAAGAAGGCGGCCGGGACCCAGAACGTACGCAGGGACCGGTATCCAAACATGGCCACACAGAGCCCGATGAAGACGAACAGGATATCGAAGAGCCCGAAGATCCTCTCCGAGGGCTCCTGCATCAGGGTCCTGGCCATAACAGCCACGATCAGGCCCAGCCCGGCAGCGATCTCCCAGATCTCGGGCCTCCGGGAAAGATCCCCGTCATCCTCCAGGTCCCCCCACTTGAACGACATCCATATGAGGAGGGTAAGTGGGATTACCCAGAAGTAGGTCCGCGTGGTGTGGAGCACGAAGTAGGTGAAGGGATTGACCAGGATCAGCGTGAACAGTATCGGAAGCAGGTGAAGGCGCGTGATCTGGGGGGACTTCATCTCCGATGCCCCGATGGCCGAACCACGGAAAATAGAGTCACGGCCTACCTATAAAGGTGGGTTCATCGCGGCTCGGATCGTTGCGAACGATTGCGATCATCTACTTGCGCCGAACCCATATCGGGCTTGACCAAGCCATGTCACCGTCAAACTGGGTCGCCCGCACGTAGTAGGAGCTGGACCCGTTGAACTCCGGGTCCCGCCAGGTGATCCTGAACTGGTCCCTGGAGGAGTTGAAGCCCCGCTGGTCATCGAAGCGGCTGAAACGCTTGGCTGTCCCGCCATCCTTCACGACCTCCACCTCGACGAGGGGTCCGTGGGTGCAGGCCACCATGATATCCATCTCCACCGCCCTTGACTCGATCTCGGAACCCATCGGTTGGCCGTCTATCTCGGTCCAGACCAGTATCTTCTCCATGCTGGTGGCGTAGCACCGGCGGGCCCGCAGCGCCCGGAATACTGCATCGCGAGTCAGTTCAGGGGCGAATATCGCTGCAACTCCCCCGGGATATGGAAACAGCTGCTTGCCCCCCCAGCTCGGGTAGGCCATAGGAACAGGCCCGCCCGGGGTGGTACAGTGGCTGTCCGAGCCGCCGATAACGCCCAGCGGATATCCATGGCTGATGGCGTATCTGTAGTAGTGGCTTGGTTCCGGGTTTCGCCCCTCGATCGTTGGCCGGCTGCTGCAGTACTCCTCGGATGATCCCCACTGGGAGTAGACCTCCATGACCGGTTCGACCTCCTGGCCGCCGAAGTGGCTCTTTGAGAAGTCCCTTCCCCGGACCGAGCGACTGGTGTGGTGGCATATGGCAATGGCGTTTCTCTCCCTGGCGAAATCGAACATGGATTCGAGGGAGCCCCCGTCCTCCATCTTGAAGCTCCGGTACTCGCCGGAGAGCCCCGGGTAGTAGATGTTGAAGTGTCCCCCGTCCTCCCCGTCGTAGTCGCCCTCGAAGCCGAGTACGGGTAGGAATTCCCCCGGTCGTTGCCATCTGGCGATCGCCGAACGGAGCTGGCGCCAGTCATCATCGTTCAGCTTGCTGGCGTGGTCGGCCATGGCGCAGAGGTCATGACCCAGGACATCGCTCGCGAACCAGTAGCCGTAGTCGGCGCTCTTGGGGAGGTAAGGCGTTCCGCACTTGCCGTGAATGCTGTGAACGTGAAGGTCTCCCCAGTAGAGGCGGTAGTCGAGGTCCTCCTGGGCCCAGATGGGGTTGCAGTTCCCGGATGGGAAGTAGCCGTCCGGGGGAGAGAGGCTGAACTTGGCGATGCGGGGCTCAGGCACCGAGCAGCCGCGCAGGATCATGGTCCCGGCGTCCTCCGCCTGGAACTCCAGCTGCGCTGGAAGGCCGTTAACCCCGCCGTTGTTCTTGACTTCAAGAGTTCCCTGGAACTCGCGGGCCGGGTAGCCGTCGAGTCGGAGTACCGATACCCTGACATCGAAATTCTCCCCCGGCTCGACCAGGCTTGGTGCGGATATCCAGACGCGGGTCGGTTCGTTGTAGGTCAACTCTAGGTCGGATTCCGGAAATTTCAGTGACAAGTCCTCCATTCCTCCGGGAGTGTTCGCGCCCTCCAATTTACCTCTTTTCGTGGGTCCCGGAAAACCTCTCCTGTCTTCGTTAACTTGAGCGCCTGATCCTCCTGCCGGCAGCCAATCCCCCGATAACCGTGTGCACCACGAAGACCAGAAGGAAGGCCGAATCGACCTCGAGGTGGCGGTTGAAGCCAATAGTATAGATCCCGTACCAGCTGAGACCGGAGAGTATCACCACCAGGCTGAGCGCGAAGAGCGGCCAGCAGGTTAGCCTCAGCCCCAGACGGATCGAGGTCGCAAACCTCGAAGGGCCCGCCTTGACCCGACGGAGCATCGATCGCCACCGGAATGGGATGAGGAGGAAACCAACGACAAGGTGATACGCGAGGAGGGCGATGAAGACCCACTCGGCGGCCAGGTGGAGAGACCTGCTTCTCCCCCTTCTGGGAGACAGCCTCAAAGACGGGCCATAGCCGGTCAGTATCACGATGACCGTGAATATCGCCAGGAGCCAGGCGAGCTTCCGGTTGAGGCGTATCATACGTGAGATGACCGTCTTGCGCACAAGAGGACCGAGGATGGGTGTCATATATACCTTACACCTCCGCCTTTCTTCAGTCGAGAGAGATAATAGGATGCCCGCCAAGATACCATATTGACAATGATCGAGGACAATCTGCCGCATCCTGTATTGCCGATCATCGCTGCCGTACTGATATCTTGCCCCGCTCTGGTCGCCGGCGAGAGGTACATGGTGCCGATGAGGGACGGCGTGAAGCTGGCCACCAACGTGTACCTACCAAACGGCGAGGGGCCGTGGCCGGTGATACTCTCGAGGACTCCCTACGGGAGGTTCAAGATAGACGAGTTCACCCGGAACGGGTACGCGGTGGTGACCCAGGACTGGAGGGGATACGGCGGTTCGGAGGGGGAGAAGCTTCCCTTCGAGGCCGAGGGCTGGGGGGGTCTACGCGACGGGTATGACACCATGGAGTGGATCGCCGCCCAGGGGTGGTGCAACGGCAAGGTCGGGACCTGGGGAGGATCCGCGCTGGGAATAGCCCAGAACCTGATGGCCGGGAGCTACCCACCCAGCCTGGTCTGCCAGCACATCCTCGCGGCCGCCTGGGACCTCTACCCCGACATGTTCTTCCAGGGAGGCGTCCTGCGGAAATTCCTGGTCGAGGGATGGTGGCTGACACACGGCGAACAGGATCACCTCCAGGAGCTGCTCTCCCACCCGGATTACGACGACCGGTGGAGGCTCCTGAACTGCAGTCGCAGGGTCGAGAACATGAGCTACCCCGCGATGCACATCGGGGGGTGGTACGATATCTTCCTGCAGGGCACGATCGATGCCTTCGTCGAGAGGCAGAACCTCGGGGCCGAGAGCTCCCAGGGGAACCAGGAGATGATAATCGGCCCCTGGTGGCACGGGGGCTTCGATTCGCTGACACAGGGAGAGCTGAACTACCCCGACAACGCGAAGTACCCGGGCCTCTGGCCAGACACGGTAGACTTCTATGACAGGTGGATGAAGGGGGAGGACCCGGGGCCAAAGGAGAAACCGATCCGCTACTACGTCATGGGGAACGTGGATGATCCTGGCGCTCCCGGGAACGAATGGAGAACGGCCTCGAGCTGGCCCCCGCCCCACGACGAGGTCAACCTCTACATTTCCTCGGAGGGATTGGCACGGGTACCCGGCGAGGATCTCTCATCGAGCTACATCTACGACCCCGAGAACCCTGTACCGACCCTGGGCGGGGCCAACCTGATACTGGATGCGGGCCCTATGGACCAGTCCCCCCTCGAGGGGCGGGAGGATGTACTGGTGTTCTCGACCGCGCCCCTGCTCGTCCCGGTGGAGATCACCGGGAGGGTCCGGTTCCAGCTCCACGGGTCGTCATCCTGCCCGGACACCGACTTCATGGTGAAATTAACGGATGTCTACCCCGATGGGAGATCGATGCTGATCACAGACGGAGCGATCCGCGGTGTCCATCGCTACTCGCTCAGCGAATCCAGCCCCATGGATCCGGGCACCGTGTACGAGTTCCCGATAGACCTCTGGTCAACGAGCATCATCATAGACAGGGGTCACCGCATCAGGGTCGACCTGTCCTCGAGCAACTCACCACGGTTCCAGCCAAACCCGAACACCGGAACCCTGGCCGGAGAAAGGAGGGTCGCAAACAACACGGTATTCATGGGGGTCTCCAACCCGTCGCGGCTGATCATACCCGTTGCGGGTCCCGATTCGGACGGCGACGGAGTCTACGACTACCTGGATCCGCTGCCAAACCAGGCAGGAGCTGTGCCATCGGAGAATCAACTCCGGGATAGACTGCGCCGAGCCGGCGAGAACCTGGGTCTCGTGGATAACGACAGGCTCCGGGACCTCTTGAACCACACCCTGGGACAGGCCGAAGCGGGCCTGGATAGGGGAAATATCTACCGCGGGGGGCAGCTCATCGAGGTGGTGGAGACGGCCTCGGGTTACGATCCCGTCGATCCGAGCGAAGACGGCCGATCCATATTCGAAACCGCCCTGTCGCTCGCCGAGGGGTTCGCCGATCGATCCGATTTCTCGGGAATGCTGGAGTGTATAGGTGCGGGCCGGACTCTGGTGAGGGTCCAGGAGGAGCTGGAGGGAACCGACGCCGGCGAGGTTCTGGGTGAGGTGCTCCTGGAGGCCCTGCAGGGGTTCGGAGCCGGGGGATGCAGTGGTGCAGCGAGGGCGGCGGATTGGATGGACATGCCCCGGGTACAGTCGTTGGCGGCAGCGATCCAATCGGGCAGGAGAGCCGGGGTCCCGCAGACCGATCTGGCGGTGATCGAGGATATCTTCCTCTCCTCTCTGGAGAGGCACCTGGAGTGGCGGACACAGAGCTCAGAGGTCGCCATGGAACAGGTCGAGAACCGCCTGCAGGCACTGGGAATCGAGGTAGGGGAGACGAGAACGGTGTTCACCTTGCTCGGCGTGGCGTTCGTTCTGGTGTCGATCGCATACCGGTCCGGATATGAGAGAGACCGATAGAGTCCGGCCGGAGGGAATAATTAAGAACCTTTGAGTTTTTCCGGGTGGGATGTATCGTGAGCGATCCGGGGCCCGCATGGCGCTTCTGCCCTACATCGCCGTATTGCTGCTCTTCCCTTTAACCCTGAATACGATTTCCTGTGTCCCGGATCTACGCGTGGATTCGATCGAGGTAGAGCCCACACCGATAGTTGCGGGCCACCAGGTGACCATAATCGCGGTTGTGAGCAACTCGGGCACCTCGAAGACGGGCGTCGGTTTTCTCGGGGAGTTCGATATCGATGGAGGGTATCTCGGGGGCGTACAGTTTCCAAGCCTCGATCCGGGGGAGAGTACAAACGCGACCATAGGTTGGACCCCGACCCTCGGGAGTAACAAGATCGGTTTCTTCGTTGATGTTAACCAGGCCGTCCAGGAGTCGAATGAGGCCAACAACTACCTCCAGAGAACGGTGACCGTGGAGGCCGGAAAACCGGACCTCGTCGTGCTTGATGTGGGCTGGAGTCCCAGGTTCCCAATGAACGGAACGGAGGTCGAGATGAACATCACGGTTGCCAACGTCGGGGATTCCGTCGCGGAGGCCCCATTCATCGGCACCCTCACCTCCTACTCGGTGATGGCGGCAACGGTGGAGTACACCCGGGATATCGAGCCGAACTCGACAGTGAGCGTCACACTGAACTTCCCCGTCTACCTCCAGGAATTGCCGTTCATGTCCTTCTTCATCGATCCGGAGTTCGTGGTGCAGGAGACGGATACGACCAACAACCACTACGCCTTCGACCTCTGGGTCTACGCGCCGAGCAGAATGCCCGACCTGGTCATAACCGATGTCTGGCGCTCCGGCGACAGCGTGCACTACCAGGTCATGAACAGGGGCAACATCACCTCGCCCGTGGTCACGGTTGAGCTACAGCTGGACGGAAACGGGGTTGCTCAGGAGCAGCTATCGGGGGATCTCCCTCCGGGATTCAGGCTCAACGGCGTTTTCCATTCCTATCCGGCCTGTGACGGCGACTCGATCGACGTATCCGTGATCGTTGATTCTAATGGAGTTGTTCCAGAGTCCGACGAGACGAACAACCGCCGAGCCGAGACCTGGAAGTGCGACGCCTCGCCACCAGAGATCATCATCGCTCCGTCCTCCCAGGTCGGGCCCGAGTCGGCCACCATCACCTGGACAACCGACGAGGAGTCCGACAGCGCCGTGTTCCTGGACACCAAGATCCCCCTAGGCTCGGCCAGGAGCCATGACCCCTCTCTGGTTACGGAGCACTCGCTCGTGATCAGGGGGCTCAGTCCGTCGACGGTGTACGCCTTCTACGTGGTGTCGGTGGACGCGGCCGGCAACGGCGTCAGGAGCAAGAGCTCGACCTTCATCACCCCTCCGCTCCAGGATCAGTCTTCGCCAATGATCGATGGATCCAAGGAGACCGAGGCCCGGGGTCTACGCGTTTTCAGGGTGAACGTATCCGACGATACGGGAATCGGGAGGGTCGAATTCTGGGCCGAGGGCCGACTGCTGGCGACGGACTACTCCTACCCCTACGAGCTTCCCCTGGAGAGGGACCGGCCGGGTAACGGCGTCTTCGAGGTCAGGACGACGGTCTTCGATCTCTTCGGCAACTCGGGGGATCACGTGGCCTCCGTCGAGTTCGGGCCGCCCTTGCCCGAGGACGGGTGCCCCGTGATCGTGATCCTGAACCCAAGGGAGGGCGATACGGTGGCCGGGGAGATAGATGTCAAGGTGCTCGCCAGCGACCCCGACGGGTTCGACTTCCTGGAAATCTACCTGGACTCGGATAGGATATATTCCGTATCCGGAACACCCCCATCCCTGTTCTGGTTCGAGGGGGCAAGCCCGAAGGTGGGCAAGGAGGCGTTGGAGGCCAGGGATCTCTTCAACATAACCTACCCGTTGGACACCTTTGCCTGGGACAACGGGCCCCACGCCCTCAGGGTCAGGGGAAGCGATATCTACGGTAACTCGACCCAGTGGATCATCAACATAACCGTCTTCAACCCGGTTCCCAGGAGGCACCCGGACCTCGTCCTCTCCCGCCCGGACCAGGAACTCAGGTCCCGGCCCGGCGGCGGTTCCACGGCCGGTCTGGTCGCCGCCTTGGAGGTCAGAAACGCCGGCGAGGCGCCGGCCCGACACGTGAGGATCGAGGACGTGCTCCACGGCTTCTACCCGACCGGCTCCTTCTACACGATTCCGGAATCGGGCGCCGCCCTCTCGAGCAGGCTCTATCCATCGGCCTCGCTGGGCTCCGCCGTGCTGGAGTTCGCCGAGATCGCGCCGGGGGAGTCCATCACCGTCAGGTACGCGGTGATACCGATCCTCAGGGAGGATATCCCGGTACACAGGAACATCGGGGCATCCGTGATCATCGATTACAACGGCACCCAGGGTGATACCTATTCCGAGAGCATCTGCCTGACACCCTCCTCGGTCAGCGTCGAGATGGAATCGCCCCCGTTCCACTGGACGCGGGGGGAGACGATCACGCTGGGAGACGCCGTCGAAGCCTGCATCTACACATCTGACTACATCATCGTCACCTGCCCCTCCAACCTGGTGTTCGTCAGCGGAACGGACGGGGAGAGATCAGGATTAATGGAGTCGATGTCCAGGCTAGCTTGGCTCAAGAGGGGGGTGCTGGGCTTCCTCGACGCTCACCCCCCGCCGGTCATGCGGGAGAACCTCTGCGACTTGATATGGGAGGGCGGGGATTGGAGCGAACAGCTCGAACCGGGTTACAGCTCGGACGGATACCTTCTAATAGTTGGCGAGGGGGAGGTGGTCCCCTCCTTCCACCACGGCGACTTCGACATCAGATGGAGCGGCGATTACCGGAGGGATGTGGACTACTGCGACAGCGACTACGGGGACTCGAACGGCAACTTGAAGCCGGAGATCATAGTGGGCCGGATCATAGGCGACGATGCAAGCTCACTCAGAAGGCCGATTGAGGCGAGCATCGATGTCGACGAGGGGGACGCCGAGTACGGCCGGGAACAGGCATTGACGATATCCGGCTACGGGGATCACTACGAGACATTCGTCGATAACATCAACGATATACACTCAATCCTTCACCCCCTCTCGGACCCGCCCTATACCGTGGGCTTCAAGGAACACATGCACGACTACTTCACCATCTCCGGATTCTTCCACACGTACACCAGATACGACGGACTGGCGGTGGGCGACTTCACCGGCTCCGGCAGCCTCATAGCCCTGGCCAAGGACGACGATCACACCATCTACCTCTACACCAGCTCCGGTTCCAGGATATCGACGTCGTCCTGCCCCGAGTTCGAGGCACACTGCATAGTGAGGACCGTGCCTGAACCCGGCGCCGACAGGCTCGCCATACTGGATCCCGATGACGGTGTCATACGGACCTTGGACCTGGCGGGGTCCCGGGAGGGATCCATCAGCATAACGCCGGTCTCGGGCCACATCGACTTCGATCTCGGGGATCTTGACGGGGACGGCGACCTGGAATACGTCGTGGCCAGCGACACAGACAACCGCATATACATCTACGACCCCGGTTCCCCCGCTACATCCTTCCACTTCGGGTTCACGGATCACGACCGGATAGCGGTGGGCAACGTTCTGGGCGACGGCCGGGAGGAGATCGTGGTCGCCAGGGATGACGATAACAGTCTGTTCATCATGAACGGGGCAGGTGTCACCCTGGACACCCTCACAGGTTCCGACCGGACCTACTTCACCCGCCACGATAGGATATCGGTGGGCGATGTCTGCGAGGATTCGATGGAGGAGATCGTGATCGCCATGAACGACGACGGTGTTATCAGGGCGTACAACGCGACGGGCCACCAACGGGCATGGGTCGACCTGGGTTTCACCCGTTACGACCAGTTCGCTCTCGGGGATCTCCGTGGGGATTCGAGGCAGGAGATCGTGGTCGCCAGGGACGACGATAGCCGGGTCCTGGTCGGAGACATGTACTGGGCTGACAGGATCAGGGACGAGGTGAACCGTTTGAGCAGGGGGTCGGATGTCATCGTGTTCAGCGGGCACGGCAGCGTGTACGGCTGGAGCTGCTATCGCACGGGGGATCTTCCAGCGAACTTCGGGGACGGGGTGCCATTCGTGCTTGCCGTCACCTGCCTGAGCGGGAACTACGAGGACGGGACAATCGCCGAGGGGTTTCTGGGAAGGGGGGCTGCGGTCTATGTTGGATCCACCATGGTGTCCCCCACGAATGTCAATAGCTGGGCCGGCGAACGCTTCTTCGAGAACTGGATCGGAACCGGAAGGGACCTGGGAGAGGCCTTCAAGCGGACGGAGCGGGATGTAAGGACTCACTTCCACGGCGTGACCCACGGGGAGTTCGGCGACTTCTGGGTTGCCGAGTACAATCTCTACGGGGATCCGAAATTCGGGGCCGTTGGTTCGACGGGTTCGATATCCGGTCTCGCCGCCGGATCCGAGCCGCCGTCGGAGCTGACCATCGATGTGCCGGATCTCGAGGTGGATTACGGCATCGGGTACCACACCCTCTCCATACCCGGGGGAACCACCACCATGGAGGAGGGGATGCCCAGTTTACCTGTCTACACATCCACGATCGACATCCCGGCCGGTTGGACCGTTCAGGACGTGACACTGAGGTCGAAACGCGAATCGCTCTCGTTCCGGAACATGGATATACCCCCGACCCGGGTGACCAACGGATCCCTATCCTTCCCCGTGGAGGGCCATGACGCGGTCTATCCCGAAGGGGTGTACCCGGATTCGGACTTCGCATGGGAGTGCTTCGATGACGGGGGCGCGACCAGCCTGGCCATAACCGTGTTCCCGGTACGATACGACATGCTCACCGCCAACCTGACCTTCTGGGACCGATACGTGTTCGATATCCAATGCTCGCGGAGGTCGGTGCTGATATCCGATGTGGCACTCGAAAGAGGGGGATACGACACCGGTGATACCCTGGGGATAGAGGTTCTGCTGGGCTGCCCGGATGGGATTGGCGAGGAGGTGATACTAGGGGGCACCGTCAGGGCCTGCAGTATGGGGGACGAGATCGACGGTTTCGACCTCCAGCACCTTCAGGTCTCCGGCCCGACGTATGCCGAGATGGTTTGGCAGGTAGCCGGCATCGAGAGCGGGGGTTACGTGGCCGAGATCGAGATCAGGGACCTCGATGGAGTCCTCCTCGACTCCCGAGGCGTGCGGTTCTGGACCGGGATGTCAGAGGTGAACATAACAGATATCCAGGTGAGCCCCGGCCAGCTTCCGATAGGCGGTACCCTGAACGCGACCATGAGACTGGAGAACAGCGGCGATAGCGGGCTGAGCGGGACATCCTGGCTCTGGGTTCTGGACCATGAGGGACGGGAGACGGGCATCGTAGTGAGTGGACCGATAGAGGTGAAGCCGGGAGAAGTGATCACGGTCGCGCAGCCCCTGGACACCGATACCCTCGACTTCGGGAGCTACCACGTGGTCGGACGCGCGATGCTCGGAGGCACGCCCACAGGATACGTATCGACGGAGTTCTCGGTGCCCGATAGCGTCCTGGCAGCCGCCCTGGTCGTCTTCTTCCTTCTGATTGGGCGCTACAGGGCGATCCCGTAGGCGAGGACCCTCTCGACGGTCTCGTTCAGCCCCATGGCCTTCGTATACTGGGGATCTATCGACTCCACGTACATCAGCAGACGGTCCTCATGGGGGTCGATGAGGAGGCTCGAGTAGCCCAGAAGCGGATGGTCTGGCCTCTCGTACGGCGAGAGGGGGGTCCAGGGCACCCGCACCACGGTCTGGAGGTCGAGCCTGTCTGCCCGCAGTCGATAGGCGACGAAGTTGGAAGGGGGACCGCCGCCGTGACCGATGCCGTGATCGTCGGCGTAGACCACGTCGGGGCTTCTTTTCCTCGAGTCAGAGAGCTTGGTCTCCAACCCGACGAGCACCGGGCCGTTATTGGAGGGGAAGATCGTCCCCGAGAGGAATGCAAGCCTGTCCTCCCCATCGATAGTCATCGTGCCTCGCTTCTCGAAGTCCACCCCGTCCTCGCTCGTGGCCAGGGCCGGCCGCTCCTCGCGGGAGCTGTTCTTTGCCTTGTATATGCAGTACCAGGTGCCGTCGATGACATCCACGGTGGCATCCCTCGACTGGCTGGAATCGAATTCACGGTCGTTGGGTATGACGATCCCGTGAGAGTTCCAGGGACCTGTCAGGGAATCGCCGGTTAGCAGTAGCGTCTCCCACTCGACACCCCCCCAGACGAACTCCCCTCCAGTGTCGACGGAGAGGAAGAGATGCCATCGAGCGTCATCCGGGTTTCTTAGCAGCTGTGTGCCCTCTATGCTGTGGATCTCCATCCCGGCTATCCTCGAGACATCGGCCTTTGACAGGGTGGCGACAGGCCGATACTCCATTCCAGTTTTCGACCCGTAGATATTGGCCGCGTATCCCCGCACCCGGTTCTCCGCCCTCCGGGGTCTGGCCGTCAGTATGAACTCGCCGCGTGCCTGGTCGTAGATCGCCTTTCCGGCCCCGATCCACGATCCGGGACGGAAGTCGGGAGGGTCAAGTACAATTCCCAGGAACTCCCTTCGGTCGTACAACCTGTCCAGCACGTCGCAGTCGAGACCTTCCTGCATGGAACCCATCGGATACCGGGAACTGAAAAACGGTTCGTCCCTCGTCCCCGCGGTCCAGGTTAGTCCCAAAGTCAGTAACACTAAAGACGGGGTGGGGTCCCGCATCTCAGGTCGCTTCGAATGCCCGAGAGCCATGCCATGGGATCCTGTAGCCTGGAATGGGATTCAGACTCACTCACCTTATCCAACGACAGGATCGAGAGGACCTGGGAGGTTCGAGACGGACTGATATACGCGTCGTCGCTCCGCCAACCGGGTGCAGATACAGAGTGGCTGTACCGGACCTCCAGGGTGCCCGCCCCCTACCCCGATTTCGAGATCCCGGACGGTGAGAGGGAGATCGAGGTTTCCTTCCGCGAGGGCCGGATATCCCCGACCTCCAGAACGTCACTGATAGTGGAGATGGAATCTAGGTGCGGCTCGGTGACGCTGAACTACAGGCTCGCGATATTCGAGGGAGCCCCATGCGCCCTGGTCCAGCTGGGGGCGAAGACAGCTCCGGGCAAGTCCGAGCTTGGAGGGATCGTCCAGGACACGACCGGGGGATTGCCGGCAGCCAACTGCATGGAGAGCATGGACCTAGCGCCGAAACACGTCAGGATCCGCCAGGTCGAGCTGATGGATCGAACCGACCAGCACAACGAGCTAGTCTTCGAGAGGGAGTGGCTCCTGCAACCGAACGAATCCGACCTCTCCCTGAAGGGAAACCTCTTCGTGATAGAGGACGCCCTGACCGAATCAGGCCTGATATTCGTCAAGAACGCCCCCCTGCCCGCATCCCGCCCGGTACAATGCCAGTTCGATCTCATAGTTCACCCCCGGTCGGCGATCTACCGCGAGACAGACGCGAGGAACCCCGAAGTAAGTCGTCATCTCCCATATCACTGCCGTTTCTACGGCCACGGCATCCCGCCCGAGGGTGGAGATGGATACTGGTACTCGCTGATAGCGTACCGAGGGGGAGATACGGGGCTGACCAGGGAGCTCCACGCCTACCAGCGGCTGTTCCGCGAATACAGTCCGGGGCGCGATGCCCTGTTCTTCACCAACACCTGGGGAGACAGGTCCCAGGAGAGGCGGCTCAGCGAGGGGTTCATCCTCGAGGAGATAGCCTCAGGGGAGGCGCTGGGTGTGGACGTGGTCCAGATAGATGACGGCTGGCAGAGGGGGAAGAGCACCAATATCAGCGTTCCCGGAGGGGTGTGGGAGGGGTTCTGGGAATTTGACGAGCGCTTCTGGGAGCCGAACCCCGAACGATTCCCCAGGGGTCTCTCGCCCCTCTCTGAGGAGGCCGTTAGCAGGGGCATGGAGCTCGGCCTCTGGTACGCGCCCGACTCCTCCGATGACTTCAGCAACTGGAGGCGGGATGCCGACAGGCTGCTGGAGATCTACGCGGACCTCGGGATCCGGTTCTTCAAGATCGACGGGGTCAAGGCCAGGACGAAGACGGGAGAGGCCAACCTGCGGAAGCTGCTGGGAACCGTGATCAGGGAATCGAAGGGCCGGATATCCTTCGACCTGGACGTAACGGCCGAGATCCGTCCCGGCTACCTTGGCTCCATTGGAACCGGGCCGGTATTCGTGGAGAACCGGTACACGGACTCCCATAGGTACTGGCCCCACCAGACCCTCAGGAACCTGTGGAAGCTGTCCCGGTATATCGATCCCCTGAGGCTGAGAATGGAGTTCCTGAACAACCGACGAAACGCCGATCTATACCTCGAGGACCCTCTGGCGCCCTCGCGGTACAGGCCGGAATACCTCTTCGCCACGGTGATGTTCAGCAACCCGCTGGGATGGTTCGAGGTCTCGAATCTCCCCCGCGAGTACTTCGAGACGGTGCCGCCGCTGGTCGATGCCTGGAAGAGGAACCGGGATCGCATATTCGGCGGCCTCATATCTCCCATAGGTGAAGCGCCGGACGGTACCAGCTGGACGGGCTTTCTATCGGTGAACCGGGAACTCGAGATCGCGTTCCTTCTCGTCTTCCGGGAGCTGAACGACCGGGCGGAGTGGAGAGGTAGGCTGGAGGCCCTTCCCGAGGAAGACATGTGCGCCGAGGTGCTCGCCGGCAACGGCTCGGTCGAAGTCCAGGGCAGGACCGTCGCCGTATCTATGAAGGAACCATTAAGTTTCACATTCGCAAAGCTGGTGAAGAGGAACTAGGCGGGAGCTGAGGCGATGGCGAAACCGGCGGAGATCCTACGGAAATTCAAGGCCAAGGACGGACGCGAGGTGATACTCAGGGTCCCCGACTGGGGAGACGTCGATGACATGCTGGTGCTCATCAACTCCCTGGTGGATGAGGGCGCCTCCATCGTGCATTCCAGGAAGGTCACCAGGGAAGAGGAGGTCGATTGGCTGGGGAAGACCCTGATCTCGGTCGAGAAGGGGGACTCGATCGCCGTCTGTGCCGAGGTAGAGGGTACAATCGTCGCGAGCTCCGGCCTTTCGATAAGGAGCGGCATCAGGGATCACACGGGTGAGGTCGGCCTGATAGTCAGGAGGGACCACAGGGACCTCGGCATCGGGACCGCCATCATGGAGACCCTCGTCAAATGGGGGAGGGAGATGGGCCTCGAGCTGGTCGTCCTAGGGGTCTTCGAGGGCAACGACCGTGCCAGACACGTCTATGAGAAGCTCGGGTTCCGCGAGGTCGGCCGCATCCCGCGGGAGTTCCATAGAGACGGAAGGTACTTCGACCACGTGAGAATGGTCCTTGAGCTCTGAGACCGCTCACCTTTATCTGATGCGACCCATGCGGTAGGCAAAGGTTGATCGCGTGAGTCCAGAGTCCATGCCCGCGCCGTTCGTGTCGGGAGCCGGGGTCGTTCTGATCGTTCAATCGAAGGAGCCGCTGGAACCCGAATCAAGAGCGGCGAGCATAGTGGAGGACAGACTAAGGGAACGAAGCTCGGTTGAGGTTTCGGTGGCGTCCGAGGGGGAGGGACTGGACGATCGCATCGGGGAGGCCGATATCACGTTTGTCATCGGTATTCCTGGCCGACATGGGGTCCTCGACTCCCTGATGCGTGAGCTGACGATTGATCTGCCCAGACTTCCGGGATCAGGCGAGATCCATCCCGAGGGATTCAGCGTGAAGACCGGTACGACTGTACACGGGCCCGTGGCCGCCGTCGCCGGGGCGGACGAGAGGGGGGTACTCTACGGGGCTGGGGCCCTCCTGAGGTCACTGACCTATCTCCCCGGCAGCATAGATATCCCCCGTATCGATATCTGCGAGAGGCCCTCGTTCATGATACGGGGGACCGAGGCCAGCGCGAGTGGCCCGCGGGAGGGAGCGAGGGAGAGGGGCTCGATGCGGGAACAGACCGAGGCAGAGCGCCACCGCGGTATAGAGGACCTCATCCTGCTTGGCGCCAACATCCTCCAGGGGGAGGAGGACCTCGTCAGGGGGCACGGTTGCATGACCTACTCCGGCCGAGCCATCAACGCCCTCCACACCGATTTCCCCCAATCCTGGGCGGCGCTGCCGTCCAACTCCCTTCACATCAAGGTCAGCAGGTACTTTCGCAGGAGCTATATCTGTCCCTCGGTGCCGGAGGCCAGGGAGGCGCTGATATCCAGCTACGAGAGGGAGTTCCGGGAGATGTCCCCGGTCGAGTTCTACTGCTTCCACTCCGGAGACGTGGGAGGGTGCACCTGCGGGAGGTGTGCCCCCTGGGGGGCGACATTCGTCGAGCTGGCGCACCGTCTATCCGACCTGCTTCACCGACACCATCCCGACGCGAAGGTCCTGCTTACCATGCAGAACCTGACGGATGAGGGGGACCGGGCGGTACTGGAATACGTCAAGGAAGCCGGTAGCGACTGGTTCCACGGGATCCGATACGCCCCGGGAGGGAACGAGATGACCAGCTACAACCGGGGGGATGTGAATCCGAGATGGTTCAGGTACCCGGGGATGGGTAAGAACAGCAACTACCTGAGGCACATGTACCACGAACTGCCCGGGGACAAGTCAGTGATCCTCTTCAGCGACATAACCCACTGGATAAGATCCCAGTACGGCGTCGAGAGACCCGACGTCTCACTGGCGGTCGTCTACAACAGGAGGGCCTGGAATTCCAGGCCTCGGCACTTCTACCGGGTGGCCCGGGACGTGCTACACTACGCGGATGGCGATATGTTCTACAGCGAGGGGATGCACGACGACTTCAACAAGTGGCTGTGGTTCAGAATGCTCTGGGATCCGAACCTCGCCCTGGATGACATCGTCAGGGAGTACTGCCGGTACTGGTTCGGCCCCGACGCGGAGGGGTCCATGGCGGAGGCGATATACCTGATGGAGCGCACGCTGGAGAGACCGGTGATCGGCAACGGTGACATATCTCGGGCCATGGACCTCGTCCTTGAGGCCAAGGGCTCCATCCCGTCGAACCTCCTGGATCGGGACTACAGGTGGAGGATCATGGCCCAGAAGGCCCTTCTAGACCGATACATCCAGCTCAAGCTGGAGAGAGGGGAGGAGCTGAAGCGGGAGGCATCGATTCTGCTCGATGAGGCTCGGGTGAACGATGAACCCTCCGCCCGGATAGCTGCCGCTCTCTCGGTGCTGGGTCGCGAAATTCGAACCCCGGACATGGAGTCCATCATGAACCGGGTCAGGGATCTCGGCCGGGAATCGAACTCGATGATCGGCTACAGGGAGCCGGCCTACTTCGACGTGGACGAGTTCGACATAACCGAGATAGGCTGGTGGAGAGCCTCCCTGAGGGGGGCTATCGAGACCGGAGATGCGGACAGGATGAGAAACGCGGCAGCGATGCTGCTTGCCTACGACGACCCGGGCGAGGGCGGGTACTACGAGGGCATCGGTTGGCTCGACGAGCCGGTTCACCTGGTCCTGGAGGAGACCATACTTGGATACTTTCCGGTGAAGGGGCCGGCGCTCCACTCCCATCATTCAATGGGTTACTCCTGGAGAAAACCCGGAGCCCACATCACCTTCCATTTCGACGGCCTGGATCCCGACGCTCACTACATGGTGCGTATATCCTCGGGCTTCCACTGCGATGAGATGAGAGGGACGATGCCCGGGGACGTGCCGCAGCAGCTGGAGGCGAACGGTGAGATAGTGGGCGAATCCTTCCCCCTCACCCTTGGAGAGGTACGTCTCTTCGAGTTCGAGATACCCAGGCGGTTGACCGCGGAGGGTGGACTTGAGCTGGTTATCCGCTCAAAGTGCGAGAGCTTCCCTCTGGCCGTGGCCTCCGAGATATGGCTGATGGACAGGGCGAGGATGCCGTGGACCGTGGGGCAGGGCGGCGAGGGGGTTACTCCGGGTTGAGGCTGAGCAGTCTTCCCCACGGGGTTGTGGGTAAGAAAGGGGAGAAGCCGTTAGACCTCGCCGACTGGTTCGAGACCGCGTCCCGATGGGGCCTGGACGGTGTCGAGGTCATGGACCGATGGGTGATGGACGGGCTGATGGGTTCCACCGACC
>Ga0180432_10000323_pt1 | contig 76958 bp, 75 predicted proteins | sample SS_ome_10_FD_132414 | JGI IMG/M metagenome (GOLD analysis project Ga0180432, IMG submission 132414) | Hypersaline lake sediment archaeal communities from the Salton Sea, California, USA - SS_1_MS_2 metaG | ecosystem: Environmental > Aquatic > Non-marine Saline and Alkaline > Hypersaline >...
AGGTTTTGAAGCAGACATTTTTTGTTAGTTCTGATAAAAGCCATGAGATTAACAAAATTCATAAACAGTTTTATAAGCTGCTAAAGCTTGTTGCTTAGCGTTTTTCTTTTTGGAAAGTACAGTGAAAGAAATACAACAATTTAATCAATTGAAAGGGCGAAAAACATGAAAAATCATCTGACAATCTTAGCTTTTGCAGCTATATCTTTTTGTCTTATCTGCGGGGGCTGTCAACCTGAAAATGTCGTTGAAGACGAACTAACTGCGGCTCAACCGTCTGTGGAGGAAGCTGAACCTGTAAAAGCAGAGGTAGAACCCGGTGCAGGGGTTAAGGTCGAAAGTGCTGTCGAACCTAAAGCTGAAGCAGTTGTTGAGGCTGAGGCCCCGACCCGGTCGGCTCGGTCTCGCAGAGGGGGATTGTACGGCGATTGGCAGGTCAAGGTCGATTACACTGGAAGAGAGAGGGAATCGATTCTGTCGTTTTCCAGAGACAAGGAGGGCAACCAAATCGGCCATTGGATAAGTTTTTGGGGACTTAGCGAACTGAAAGACGTTAAGTATGAAGAAAGTAAACTCAGTTTTGTACAGGTCCGTCGCAATCGGGAAGGTCAATCCACCACATCGAAGTTCACGGGAACAGTCAAGGATGGAAAACTCTCCGGAATCCTGTCGAGCGACCGAGGTGAGTTTAAACTTGAAGGCAAGCGCAGTCCAAGAGTGCCGAGGGCCACAGGGAACTGGGAGATGAAGCTTAAGATGGGGGAGCGAGAATTTACCGGAACTCTTGTCATCAAGGCAGACAAGGAAGGCAAGCTCACGGCCCAATGGCAGAGCCAAGAGGGTGAACATGAGATTACGGATGTTAAGTACGAGCAGCGTAAACTTACCTTCAAGAGAAAAAGCAAGATTCAGGATCGTCAGTGGGAATCCACGTTTGAAGGAACCGTCCGGAGTGATACGCTTTCCGGTGTCTTCAAGTCTGAGAGGGGAGAAATTACGGCTGAGGGAAATCTGATTGGTGCTTCCCTTATTGGCAACTGGAATCTTGAAGTCACATCCGAGCGGGGCAGTCGTAAACAGAGACTGAAAGTCAACCGGGACATGAGTGGAATGTATGGGGCCATTCCCATCAAGAAGGTCAATCTCGAAAACAACAAAGTGAGTTTTAAGGTCGTTCGCGAATTTGGTGAGCGGAAATTTGAAATGAGCTTTGAAGGAAAACTGGAGGAGTCAAAGCTTACAGGAGAGTTGACGACTTCCAGAGGAAGCCAGAAAGTAACGGGTGCAAAGATTATCCGTAGAACCGGAATACGCCGTACAAGGTAAGGCATAGTATATTGAGCCTGCTCGACGGATTTTCGGCAGGCTCTTTGTGCAAGGTGTAGTGAAGGTTTTAGTAATTACGACAGTATTTTTCTGCAGCGTTTTCATAACGACAGTTCTGTCGTAGTTCAACGTATGTTCAATCCGTTAGTATTGTTGGGCGTATAAAGCCATATCCCTTGAAAGCCTAATCCGGATATGGTATCATCTTTTGTTTTAACAAAAACTTTCCAATAATCACTTGGCAGAGGGCAGGCCATGCTCATTGATTATTGAATATTGTCTATTGATTATTGGGGTTGAGATTGGGCATTTCATTGGCGATTTACGATTGGGGTGGGGTTTTAGTGAATTATTGCGTGTTTTATCACCCGTAAAGCTAAAGGTAAACTGGTTTTAACGCCGATAATGAATTTTTAGCGCAATAATACAGCCGGTATGAACGAAGCTGGGGAACTTATGCTCACGCTACAGAGACAAACTATAGCTGAGAAGCTTACATCTCTGCCGTTAGGTCGAATTGCCAAGGATTTTCTCGATTACTTAACCGTCGAAGCAGGTTTGGCCAACAATTCGGTATTAGCTTACGGCCGGGATTTGACCGGCTTTCTCGAATATTGTAAGTCCATTAAAATCCGGCAATTACAGCAGGTAAAATCCGCACATATACAAAGGTATCTGCGGATTCTCATTAAAGACAGTAAAGCTGAATCATCTGTAAAACGCTGCCTTATTGCTATACGAATGTTCCTGCGGTTTGGCCGGCTTACCGGTCAAATTGAAGATGATTTTGCAGCTATTCTTGAAGGGCCGAAAATCTGGCAGAAACTTCCTGTTATATGCAGTAAAAAGAAGGTTATCAGTATCCTAAATGCCCCTTCGGCGAAAGAGCCATACTACTTTCGCGACAAGGCGATGCTGGAGTTGCTCTATGCCACCGGGGTGCGTGCCAGTGAATTAGCCGGGCTGAAAATCAACGATTTCAACCTTGATATCGGGTATCTTCGCTGCTTAGGCAAGGGCAAAAGAGAGCGGGTAATCCCGGTCGGCAAGGCCGCAATCGCCGCAACACGTCGGTATCTGGCTGAGCTTCGGCCCAAACTGGCAAAACCTTTCAGCGGCGATTTTCTGCTGCTGTCGCGAACGGGTCGGCCGATGGGGCGAATCGAGATTTGGAGATTAGTCAAAAAATATGCAATGCGGGCCGGTATGCCGAAAAATATGACCGTTCATACGCTGAGGCACTGCTTTGCAACGCATTTATTGACCGGCGGAGCGGATTTGCGAAGCGTTCAGGAGATGCTCGGGCATGTCGATATCTCGACAACGCAGATTTACACCCACGTTGACCAGGAAAGATTGCGAAAGATTCATAAACAGTTCCATCCGAGGCCGTAAGCAGCGGCATCGGCCCGGCAAAAATAGAATTTTTTTGCCAAATTTATGCCGGAAATGTGAAAAAATAGAATAATAGTTAATTGACTTTGGTATAGTTAAGAGTATGATGACAGGTTCGGCAAAGAGTAGATTCTTTAAGGTCATCGCAATGATTACCAGGCGGTTATATCCTGTAATATTAGTACTGATAATAGGGTGCCAGCAGCCCGGCACCGGTCAACCTCCCCAACCTGACCTGGCCGGTAAAACTATTAAAAAGGTCATGCCCGATAAACAATTGGAGTTGAACAAGCAGGCCCTGCTTAATAAAGGCTCAAGCGAACAAATGCGTATCGATGCTGCAAACTTGATGCTGTTCAGCGAGAACCCGCTGGCCAGGGAGATTTTACTCAACACACTCAAGCAATCTGAAAACCGCGATGCTCGCATTGCTGTCTGTAAGTCATTGATTGAGGCCAGAGTTAGCAAGAAAGAGAGGGACATACGTAACAAAGACGATTTTATCCAACCTTTGCTTGATATTTTGACCGCAGAGGCAGATTTGGCCGAGGTCAAACTTGCCGCCGAAGCCATCCTGATTTTCGAGTATGAGCAAATGTCGGAACTGTTAGGCAAATTAGCTACAAACACTTCGCTGCCGGTCAAAGCCAGATTGAATATAATATATGCGTTAAAGCTCCAGCCTGATATGGGTGCGATATTTCAACTTATGGACCTGCTGGACGATCCAGACAGCCGGATAACCGGCGAGGCGGAAAAGGCCCTGAACTCTCTGGGCATACCGGTTGGCAAAGACACCCAGGCACGCATAGAAATCAAAAGTGAACTCGAACAAAAAGGCAAGGACGCATTTCTTCTGGACAGACTTAATCGCCAGGAAGAACAGATGCGGAATCTGGAAACCGAACTGGGTTTATGGAAAAAGCGTTATCTGGATTCGCTGGACAGTATATATACCGGCATCAAAGATGATTCAGTCAGGGGTAAGTTTTTGGCTGAGCAGTTGAGCAGTTCCGAGTCGATTGTGAAATTGTGGGCGTTGGCGAAGGTATCTCAGGAGCGGGTGGGCACGTCGAAGCTGCCGCCTAAACTTGGGCCGTTACTGGTCAAATTGATTGCTGATGAAAACAGGGATGTGCGTCTGCAAACAGCGAAATTGCTGTCCTTGATGGGAGAGGTAGATTCGGCAAAACCGCTTCTCAAACAGCTCGAAAGCGAAAAGGACGACGAGGTCAGGATGGAAGTGTTTGTTGCGCTCGGTGCAGCGTGCCATTATGCATTTTCGCCTGATGCAAAGATAAAGGTGCCTGTGGAGATAAGAAAGCAGACGCTGGAATGGGCGGTAAAGTACCTGGCTGATGTCGATAGGAAAAAGGCTCAAAAAGGCGGCGAAGTTATCAAAAAGCTGCTTAAGCAGAACAGGTTGACGCCGGAGGATGTTGACAGATACCTTGGTTTGCTCGTCAAAAGGTTTGAACAGGAAAAGGACAAGGCTGACGGCGCCCTTCGCGGAGAATTGCTCGGCGCAATGGCGGGACTGTGTGACCAGGGCGTCCACAAAGAGAATGCAAGAAAGCTCTTTATGCCTTTGTTTGAGGCGGCATTGAGCGATAAGACAAATCCGGTCAGAGAAGCGGCCGTTGATGGACTTATCTATGTTGACAAAACACAGGCACTGAAGAAACTTCGGCAGGGTTTTGTCAATGACGGCAGCGCGATAGTAAGGAAGAAACTGATAGAGCTTGCCGGCGAGGTGGGCGGCAAAGAGGATTTGGTCTGGATTGCGGAGAAAATCGGCTCAACCGCGGAAAGTGAATTGGCATGGCAGGTGATGCTGAGGATATTCAAGCGTCTTGATGTTGCGGTTCTGGGAGAATGGATAGGAAAATTCGAATCGAAAAGTTCCAAAACTGTATTGTCTGACGCTCAGAGAATATCACTGCTTGAGATGGCAGAGGGCAAGGCCGACGGCGAAAACAGGCTGGAGATGCTGAAAGATATTAGAAAGAAGCTGGCTGATGCTTACAGCAGGAACGGCAAATATGAGCAGGCGGCCAAGCGATTGGGGCTGTTATATAAAGCTGCTGAGCCTGATGAAAAAGAAGCTGTTTCGGCTGATTTGCTGGATGTATATTTGAGATGGCCAAATCTGGAGGACGCAAAGGATCTGGTTGAGAATTTTCTGCTGCAGGGAGATTTGGAGCCGAACAGCGTAGTTATCCTCTCAATCGACAAATATCTAAAGGAGCCGACCGGCGGGGCCGACCCTAACGCTGTACTGGAGGCATTGGCCGGGATAAAAATCCCTGATTCTGATGCCAGGCCTATGTGGGCAGGGCAGTTGAAGCAGTGGGCTGAGCGATTCAGCCGGCTCGAAGCCCAAGACCCGAATGAGCCGAAAAAGGCTCCTAAGTAAACCAGCATCAGAAGATTGCTTGAAAATATTATACTTTGTTTTTGTCGGATACTCTCTAATTCAAGCTGGTATAATTTTTCGGGTGCATGCTAATTGTTTATATTTCTTATTCTTGGTGGTTATGTGGGTGAGAGACGTGGCTTGGCATTGCGTCGAAAAGGGTCAAAAGGTTGGGTATAAAGCGTGAGATGGCTATGGAGAGCTGTGTATATATAGTCTGCTCGAAAATGCGATACGAATTGGAGTTTCATGGGTTTTTGGGCGATTTTTTGAGAAAAAGTGTAAAAAATTTAGAATTTTTTTATTTTTTTATTTTTTTGTGTTTGCTATTGTGCTGCCATTTTTATAAAATGCTTCGTTTAATAACAAATAAAAGGTATTAGCGGTTATGGTTCCTGCATTTATTTTTTAGGCTTATGGCGGCAGGACGAGAGGGGGATGTTTATATATTTTGGCTTTAAGGCCAAGAATTGGACGGTCGGTTTATAGCCGACAGTGATGACTCGTAATTACGAATGTTAATTACGATTTTGCTGCTGTAGCTCAGTGGTAGAGCACGTCCTTGGTAAGGACGGGGTCATGGGTTCAAATCCCATCAGCAGCTAAATGCAAGGATGTCAAGCTGAGATTTTCGGTGCGGCGGCGAAAGGACGCAGAGCGCAGCAGTAAGCTGCTATGTTGTGAAGAGCCGGGAATCGGAGCTGTGAATTAGTTATAAAGGTTTTAACAAACGGTTATTCGAGGATTAAAATAGAGAAGGAAGCCCTAAACACGGCAAATTGGAGGTTTATATTAAAATGGCTAAGGCAGTATACGAACGGACAAAACCACATGTAAATATCGGCACAATCGGTCATATTGACCACGGCAAGACGACGTTAACGGCGGCGATTACGATGCGTCTGGCACATTTGGCCGGCGGCGGCAATATCAAGAAGTTTGAAGACATCGATAACGCCCCTGAAGAAAAAGAACGTGGCATCACCATAAATACAGCCCACATAGAGTATGAGACTGAGAAGCGCCACTATGCTCATGTGGATTGTCCGGGCCACGCCGACTATGTTAAGAATATGATTACGGGAGCCGCTCAGATGGACGGGACAGTTCTGGTAGTAGCAGCTAATGACGGCCCTATGCCCCAGACGCGTGAGCACATTCTGCTTGCCCGTCAGGTGAACGTGCCAAAGGTTATAGTTTTTCTTAACAAAGTGGACCTTGTGGATGACCCTGAGCTGCTTGATTTGGTCGAGTTGGAGGTAAGGGAACTTCTGAGCAAGTACGAATTTCCGGGGGATGAGATTCCTATTATCAGGGGGTCTGCTTTGGCAGCTATGGAGAGTGAGGGTAAAGATGACCAGGCCTGCAAGTGTGTTGATGAGCTTATGGTGGCAGTTGATGATTATATCCCTGTACCCGAGCGAGAGGTTGATAAGCCTTTTCTTATGCCTGTCGAGGATGTTTTCAGCATTAAGGGGCGGGGTACGGTAGGTACCGGCAGGGTAGAACGCGGTAAAATCCATGTTGGTGATGAGGTTGAGGTAGTCGGTCTTGCCAATGAGATTAACAAGACGGTCTGTACCGGCGTGGAGATGTTTAATAAGTCGCTGGCAGAGGGCCAGGCCGGTGATAACATCGGCGTTCTTTTACGTGGAGTGGAAAAGAAGGAGCTGGAACGAGGCCAGGTTATAGCTGCCCCCGGCAGCATTACGCCTCATACGAAGTTTGATGCTGAAGTTTATGTTTTGACGAAAGAAGAAGGCGGTCGTCATACGCCTTTCTTCCCGAATTACAAGCCTCAGTTTTATTTCAGGACTACAGATGTTACCGGAGCCGTGCTGGCGTTGAAAGGGCGTGATGGCAAGTCGGCGGAGATGTGTATGCCGGGTGATAACATAACTATGGAGGTGGAAATAATCGCCCCGATTGCTATGGAAGATGGTCTTCGATTCGCTATTCGCGAGGGCGGCCGGACGGTTGGCGCCGGTGTTGTAACTAAGGTTATCGAATAGCCGAGTCTTAATCATTATTGAACTGCGCAGATTTCAATGCGAAGGTGTCCGCATTTTGAGGTGGGCAGGGACCCCCAAACACGAAGTAATGTGTTTGTGGAACCCCTTGGCAGGTGTTGGTAGTGTTTTTTCATTGTTCGGTCCTGCTCGGCGGGGAGAAAAGTTTATGGCTAAAAAGAAGAGTAAACGAGAATATGTCTGGCTTGAGTGTAAAGAGTGCGGCCAGAGGAATTATCGGACAAATGTTAGTTTTGCAGAAGGTACGCCTAAAATAGAGCTTAAGAAGTTTTGTAAGAACGAGCGTCATCATACAGTTCATAAGATACGGCGTAAGTAAAATCAGGGTTGGAAAGGGAAAAAAAGAGATTGGCAGCTGTTGCTATAACAGGCCAGTAGCTCAATTGGCAGAGCATCGGTCTCCAAAACCGAAGGTTGGGGGTTCGATTCCTCCCTGGCCTGTTTTTGAAGATGTCGGTGGCTGCCGAGTTGCCGGGGTTAGTTTAATAGCGGATAGTTGCTGAAGAGGAACCCAAAGACGGGAAGCCGATGAGATATGGTATTTGATATTTATAAGCGTGGTCAGGGTAAAAATACGAGATTGTTTAGTGCGTTTGGCATTGTGTTAATCGCAGGGCTGGGTTGTTGGCGGCTTTATGTGAAACTGGAGGGTGCCGACCTGGGATTGTGGTTTGAGACGATGGTTCCGGCTGGTTTGTTTGTCGGGCTGACACTTTTGGTTTTTTGGCTGGTAAATAGAACTACTATTGCAGATTTTATGATAGCTGCTGAGGGCGAGATGAAAAAGGTCAGCTGGTCAAGCAGAAAAGAAGTGGCGGTTTCGACCTTTATTGTTATTTGGGTTGTGATTATTACGGCATTTCTGCTGGGTGTTACTGATTTAGTGTTCAACATGGTTTTCCGGCGGCTTTTGCAGTAATTTTTTCGGCAGGAGGCTTGAGAGCTAACTTTAGAAGGAGTTTTTGGCATAATCGGGAAGCCGGGTTTACGGACAAAACATTAAGTAATTGAATTGCGTATTTATAAGAGTGACCTGATTTCGGCGAGTCGTGATAAAGTTAATGGGATTTTGGTAATTGTCCTGCCTTTTGGCGGCGCCGGCAGTAATAGCTGAGTTATTTATATTACAGGCATTAATATGCGTTGGTACGTTTTACGAGTCCAGTCAAATAAGGAGATGCTCGTTAAGGAAGCTCTTTTGCAGAAGGTGCAGATGGGAGGTTTAGGCGATATAATCGGCAGAATAGAGGTTCCGGTTGAGCAGGTTAAACGAATCCGCGGCAGCAAACAGACCGTCCATACTCGTAAGCTGTATCCTGGTTATGTTTTTATGGAGATGGAGCCGACCGAAGACGGGCGTGTGCAGGAGAAGGCCTGGTTTATGATTAAGGAGACATCCGGCGTTGGAGATTTTATCAGCACTGAAGGAGTTCCCACGCCGATGCGCGATACGGACGTGGCGAAGATGCTTCTGGAAGTGGAAAAGCCTGGAGAGGTACCAAGCATCAAAGTTGAGTTTAAAAAGGACGACCAGATAAAAATTCGGGAAGGTGCATTTGAGAATTTTGAAGGTACAGTTGATTCGATAGACCCTGAGCGGGGGATAGTTAAAGTGATAGTTACGATATTCGGCAGGAGTACGCCGCTGGATATAGAGTATTGGCAGATAGAAAAGTTGTGATTTTGCATTGTCTTTTCTGGGTGTGTGTTGAGTGATGTCAGAAGCGATGCAGGATTGAGGTGAATAGTGGCGAAAGAAGAAGTAGTGAGAATTAAATTGCAGGCGCCGGGTGGTCAGGCGACCCCTGCGCCGCCGATAGGTCCGGCGCTGGGTCAGCATGGAGTTAATATCGGCCAGTTTGTTTCTCAGTTTAACGAACGAACAAAAGACCTTAACGGGGTTATAGTTCCGGTTGTTATAACGATGTATAAGGACAAGAGTTTTTCTTTTGAGGTCAAGAGTCCTCCTGCGTCGGTTTTGCTAAAACAGGCGGCGGAAATTGCCAAGGGCAGTGGGATACCCAATAAAGAAAAGGTCGGTAAAGTTACTCGCAAGCAGGTGAGGAAAATTGCAGAGAGGAAGTTTAAAGATTTGAACGCATACGATTTGCAACAGGCTGAGAAGATTATAGCAGGAACCGCCCGAAGTATGGGCGTTGAAATAGAGGGCTGAAAGAAAGATTTAATATAGTGCCGACCACGGCAGTTGGGTGGGAAAATAGTGGCAGCGAAGTTAACGGCTCGAAAGAGGCGTTATTCGCGAAGGTTTGGAGTTTATATGGGTTACAGGAGCAAGAGATATAAAAAGGAATTGTCGAAGCTGAGCAAAGAGGCGGTGAGCCTGGCCGAGGCGGTCGAAAAGGTCAAATCGTTTGACTCAGTAAAGTTCGACCAGAGTGTAGAATGTGTTCTGAATCTTGGTATTGACCCGAAGCAGGCCGACCAGTTGGTTCGCGGCTCAATATCATTGCCTTATGGTATAGGCAGGCAAAGACGAGTTGTGGCATTTTGTGAGGATTCGGATATAGAGGCAGCCAGGCAGGCAGGAGCAATCGAGGCCGGCTGTGATGAGCTTATCAAAAAGGTCTCGGCCGGCTGGATGGATTTTGATGTGGCGATTGCATCGCCGAAAGTGATGGGCAAGGTAGGCAGACTCGGCAGGGTTCTGGGACCACAGGGAAAGATGCCATCACCTAAAAACGGGACGGTAACGACAGATGTAGTGAAGGCGGTGGCGGAATTTTCGGCGGGAAAAGTGGAGTTTAGAAACGATGCCGGCGGTAATATTCACGTGGTGGTCGGCAAGCAAAGCTTTGCGGTTGAGAAGCTGATTGAAAATATTGAGGCCTTTGTCTCGCATATAAAGAAGATAAAGCCGGCAGCGGCAAAGGGCACATATATAAAGAAGATATGTATTTCCGCTACAATGAGTCCAAGCGTGAGCGTTAGTATTTAGAGACAACATCCGGCAGGTAACACAATGGAGCCATAGAACTGAAGTTAAGATGTTAAACACGAAGAGAGAAAATTAGTGAGCTACTAAACACTAACAGGTAATAAGATGAGTAAGTACGTAAAAGAATTACTGCAGTGGGAGTTGGAGAAGAAGATATCCGATGAGAATATCAGGGATTTTCTGGTTGTAAGCACGAGAGGCGTGGGCGGGGTTGATAATAATCTGATGCGGGGGGGGCTGAAGGAAAAGGGCGTTAAATTGATGGTTGTGAGGAATTCGCTCTTTAGAATGGCGCTTCGCAACAGAGAGATGGGGGCGGCGACTGATTTGTTCAGCGGGACCTGTACAGTTGCTTACGGCGGCGAGAGCATCGTTGAGGTTGCAAGGGAGATGAGCCGTTGGAGCAAGAAGATTGAGGCCATTGAGATTAAAGGGGCTTTTCTGGAGGGTTCGGTTTTAGACTCTGCTGCGGCAGAGGCGCTTTCGAAGATGCCGACGCGGTTGGAATTACAGTGTCAGGTTTCTGCGCTTGCGCAGTCTCCTGCGAGACGATTGGCTTCGGTGGTGGCCGGGCCTGCGGGTATTATAGCCGGCTGTTTGAAAACGCTTATAGAAAGGTGTGAAAAAGAGGCGGCGTAAGCAAAAGTCAAAAGTAAAAAGGTAAAACCAAAAAATAAAGAATATTAAATTGCTTGGATGGCTGTCCCAGCTTTTTGGGTTAAACGAAACGGCGTAGTTTCAGCTACCATCAGGCGCTATGAGTAATAGGAGTTAAACAGAAATGGCGATAGAACAAGCGAAAGAGACCAAGGCAAAGGAAGCCAAAGAAATCAAGGAAGCAAAAAAAGAGGCAAAGGAGGCAAAAGAAACGAAGGGATTGAAAGAGACTAGTGCAGCAAAAGAGCCAGAGGCAGGTAAAGAAGCCAGGAAATGGAGCAGTGATATAAAGAAGCTGGGCGACAAGATAGTTGGTTTGACATTGATGCAGGCCAAAGAGCTTGGTGATTATCTCAAGGAAGAATATGAGATTGAGCCGGCGGCCGGTGGAGCAGTTATGGTGGCGGGACCGGCTGCGGAAGGGGCGGCGGAAAAGGCTGAAGAGAAGACCAGTTTTGATGTGATTTTGAAGGAGTTCGGCGACAAAAAGATTCAGGTTATCAAGGAAGTAAGGGCCATGACAGGGTTGGGTCTGAAAGAGGCCAAGGACCTTGTTGACAATGTTCCCAAGCCGGTCAAGGAAGGGCTGAACAAAGAGCAGGCAGAGGCGGCACAGAAGCAGCTTGAAGCTGCCGGTGCGGTAGCTGAAATAGTGTAAGAAGAGCGTATGGCATATAGCGTAAGAAACGTAAATGTAAGACAAACAGGATAAAACGGGAGTGTGATATGGTTTCAAGAACCGTTCGCAATTTTGGCAAGGTCCGGGATGCCGTTAAGATTCCAGATTTGGTAGCGATACAGAAGAAAAGTTACGAGGACTTTCTGCAGAAAGATACAGCAGCAAACAAGCGAAAAGACATCGGGCTTGAATCACTGTTTCACGAGATATTTCCAGTTGAAAGCTACGACAAGAATAGCTGTCTGGAATATGTCTGTTATGAGCTGGAAGAGCCGCGTTATCCACTTAAACGCTGCCGCCAGTTACATCTGACATACGGTTACCCATTAAAGATTTGCTGCCGACTTCGTGAAAAGAAGGGTGAAGATGTGTCGGAGCAGTGGGTGTATCTTGGTGAGATGCCGGTTATGATAGGTGGCGGTGAGTTTATCATCAATGGTGCCGAACGAGTTATTGTAAGCCAGCTTCACCGAAGTCCCGGTGTTGATTTTCTTATCGAGAGCAAAGAAGGCGACAGGGTGCTGCATGGGGGCAGAGTCATCCCTGAGAGGGGCAGCTGGATAGAGATAGGGGTTACTAAAAAGGACGTTTTGACCGTTAAAATTGACCAGTCGAGCAGGATACCTGCGACGGTATTTCTTCGAGCGATAGATGCTTCGCACGGGGACACCGAGTCGATTATTCGGCTGTTTTATCCGACGAAGACCGTCTCTAAAAACAAACTGACACCTGATATGTGGTCGGTAGGGCCGATAGTAGATACCGAGACTGGAGAAGTGATAGTCGGCTCTGGTGAGCAAATCGGCGACAGGGTTTCTTTGATACAACAAAGCCGGATTAAGAATGTTGAAGTTGTTGAGCAGGTTCGAGACCCTCTTATTTTGAACACACTTGCAGAGGATGATTGCCAGAGTAACGAGCATGCTCTGTTGAAGTTTTATATGAGGCTGCGGCCTGGCAATCCGCCGAATCAGGAGAAGGCAAAAACCTTCTTTAGAGAGAAATTTTTTGACACGAACCGGTATCGTCTTGGCAAAGTGGGCAGATTCAGATTGAATCGGAAGTTTGGTCTTAGCGTGCGTGACAATGAATCTCGAAAGAATGAGATACGCAGAGCACTGGACGAGTTACGAGAGAATCTTAAAGACAATTTCGAAAAGTGGCTCAAGAGTGAAGAAGGGCGCAAGTGGGTCGAGGTGAACCAGGATGTGCTGCGGAAAAAGTATCTGGTCAAGGGCGGCGAGCGTACGGGAGGTTTTGCGTTTAAGTATGTTGTCACAGAAATAGACGGTAAGCCTCTCAAGGACAAGAAGCCAAAATGTGAGTTGACGGCACTGGAGACGAAACTGTCGTGGGAATATCCGGTGGATTCTCAGAATAAGCTGCCGCGATTTAACAAGAAAGAGGAGATGAGCCGTAAGGAGGTAGAGGGACTGTTTAAGAAGAATCCTCAGCTTGAGGATTTGTTCAAGCAGTGCAAGCAGAGTATAGAGTCCGAGTCCGGCTGGATAACAATCAACAGTCTTGATATGAAGCTTGCAAAGGCCAAAGTTCCGAACAAGCAGGGGATATACTTTTTCAAGAGTCTGAGGACCAAAAGGGTCAAAGACGGCTATGTTGGCAAGGCTGGGGCGAATAAGAGCGAAAAGCCCCGAAGCCAGGGGCTGAGTGGACGACTTGAGGAACATTTCGGCGCCAGATTTAAGGCTGACACACACAAAGAGATTTATGATTGTGGTGACAATCTTCTCAACACGTGGGCGCTTGATGAGAAGAAGCAGTGGGCGCAGAAAGAGATAAAGCTGCTTGAGGAGGAGCTGGCACGGCTTGAGAGTCCGGACTATGATATGACTCTTTGTGCCGAGGATTTTATTAATACGATGCGTTATATTGTAGGTCTTCGCAATAACGAAGGCGAGGTTGACGATATCGACCATCTGGGTAACAGGAGACTGCGAACAATCGATGAGCTGGCGTCTGACGAAGTCAGGAAGGGTCTTTTAAAGCTTCGCAAGACCGTGCAGGAACGTTTGAGCACAAGAAGAGATACGGAGGAACCCGTTCGGATAGCAGATTTGGTAAATTCCAAGAGCGTATCGAGCAGTATAAACTACTTTTTTGGTCGAGGCGAGCTGAGTCAGATAGTTGACCAGACGAATGCTTTGAGCCAGTTAACTCATGAGCGGCGTTTGTCGGCGCTTGGTCCGGGCGGTTTGAATCGAAGGCGGGCCGGTTTTGAAGTTCGTGACGTTCATATCAGCCATTACGGCAGGATTTGTCCGATTGAGACGCCGGAAGGGACCAATATCGGTTTGATATCCTCCTTGGCGATATTTGCCACGATTGACCAATACGGTTTTTTGCTTACTCCGTACCGGAGGGTGAAAGACGGCAGAGCCACCGGTGATGTGGATTATTTGCGCGCCGATGAGGATATGAAGGCGACAATTGCGGCCCCGGCAGCGTTTGACCAGGAAACCGACGAAATCCAAAAGGATATGGTTTTGGCGATGAAGGGGGGGGAGCTCGCTCATGTAGAAGGAAATGAAGTCAATTATGTTGACGTTTCTCCGAAACAAACGGTGGGAATCTCTGCTTCGCTGATTCCATTCCTTGAGCACGATGACGCCAACCGTGCGTTGATGGGTTCAAATATGCAGCGTCAGGCGGTTCCGCTGCTCAAGACGGAACGGCCTTTGGTCGGCACGGGTATGGAAGAGGTGGTTGGACAGAACTCGAGTATGGTAGTGCGAGCAGAAAAAAACGGCATTGTTACTGCTGTGGATTCGCTGCATATAGTGATTGACGGTTCTGAGGAATATACGCTTTCGAAATTTGTTGATTTGAATGAGAGGACGTGCCTTAATCAGGTTCCGATGGTTAAACTGGGTGAGAAAGTCGAGAAAGGTCAGGTGATAGCAGACGGAGGCGGCACAGCCGACGGTACTTTGGCACTTGGTAAAAATCTTCTTGTCGGGTTTGTTTCCTTTGACGGATTCAATTTTGAAGACGCAATTATTATCAGCGAGAAACTTGTCAAAAACGACAGTTTCACAAGTATTCACATTGATGAGTTTACGGCTGAGGTTCGTGAGACCAGGCTGGGCAGAGAAGAATTTACGAATGATATTCCGAATGTGAGTGAAAAGGCGCTTCGGAATCTTGATGGGGGTGGAATAATCCGTGAGGGCACAAGGGTATGTACCGGAGATATACTGGTCGGAAAAGTAGTGCCGAAGAGCAAAACCGAGTTAACGCCGGAGGAGAAGCTTCTTCACGCCATATTCGGCCGGGCGGGCGAAGATGTTAAAAATGATTCGCTCGAACTGCCCAGCGGATACGAGGGGGTTGTGATAAGAACGGAAAAATTTACCCGGCGTGGGGCAGGTGGTGAAGAACAAAAGAAAGCTGTCAGGGACATGATAAAAGAATACCGTCAGCAGGTGAAGGCAAAAGAGTGTGCGTTATTTCGGCAAATGATAGAGGCCATACATAAAAAGTTTGACGTTACCATTGTTGACCCATCGACACGGCAAAAAGCCGGCAGCAGCGCGGACGACGAGGTTGTCTATGAGCAGGTAGAAAACTTTAATATAAAATGGGTAAGGCCGGCGGGGATGCGCGATGACGTTGAGAAGATTGTAAATAAATTCTGGACGAAGATAACCGAGCTTCAGGAGCAGAAGCAAAGGCACATTGATAGTTTGAAGCATGGTGATGAGCTTCCCAGCGGCGTTCTGCAAATGGTGAAGGTTTACGTTGCCACAAAAAGGACGTTGTCGATTGGAGATAAGATAGCAGGTCGGCACGGAAATAAAGGCGTAATTGCAAAGATAATGCCCGAAGAGGATATGCCATTTCTCGAAGATGGCACGAGTCTTGACATACTGCTGAATCCTTTAGGCGTTCCCAGCCGAATGAATGTCGGCCAGATTTTGGAGACTCATCTTGGCTGGGTGGCGAAGGTTTTGGGCTTTAACGCAATTGTGCCGGTATTCGACGGTGCCGCCGAAGAAGATATCCAGCAGTTGACTGCCGAGGCGAACGAGGTGATAGAAAAACGAGAAAGGAAACTCTTGCCTACGTCCTACATTCTTAAATCGATAGCTTCTGTAGACGAGTTCTTTGATAAGGCTCAGATTGGACATGTGGTTGTCGACCACTTCAAGGACCCAAATGGTAGGGATAAAGAAAGTCTCGAAGGATTTCTTAATCTTCTTGAGGGCAAAACCATTCTCAAATACCGTGATGAAGAGGGAATTGACAAATCAAAGGAGTATATGCCATTCTTCAATGTTACTCGTCCTAAAGGGTTCGACGGGAAGGAAAAGGAGCCAGAAGATTTTGGACTCGAGTGGGATGATGCTTTGAAAAAAGACAATCTTCTGATACAGAAGTTCCGAGAGTTTACAGAGAACCCAAGATGGATTCCGGCCAAAAAGGCATGTGATAAGGACACTCCTAAAGAACCGGGTGTTTACTGCTTCAAGGTTCAAGGGCGTGTTGTGTATGTTGGCCAAGCGGGCTACCGGGGAGGGAAAGGTTTACGGGAACGTCTGTGCGATTGTCACCTTAAGAACACGATGGATTCTTCTTTTCGGGATCACTTGGAAGAATTCTTTTCAAAACCGAGGGAAGCGGCTCCACCATCTTCGCCTCTGGAAGATGAGATTTTCGTTCATGTTCCGAATAGTTTGAAGACTCAATTATATGATGGCAGGACGGGGCTGCCGTTCGACCAGAAGGCGACAATCGGGTATATATATATAATGAAACTGCACCACCTTGTTGATGACAAGATTCACGCCAGGGCTACAGGTCCGTACAGTCTGATTACCCAGCAGCCTTTGGGTGGAAAGGCAAGAACAGGCGGACAGAGGTTTGGCGAGATGGAGGTCTGGGCGCTGGAGGGGTACGGTGCGGCTTATACGCTTCAGGAGATGCTGACGGTCAAAAGCGACGACGTGGAAGGTCGAACGAAAATATATGAATCGATGGTCAAAGGAACAAATACACTCGAAGCTGGAACACCGCTTTCCTTTGATGTGCTCTGTAACGAGATAAGAGGGTTGGGAATGAATATTCAGCTTGAAAAGAAACGGCTGGGAAGCAGCGCTCTATAGACGTGAATCGGGAGAGCTGTGGTATTAAATCTAAGATGAGGATTAATCAATGATAAGTGATATTTATGACAGGATAAATGATTACGGTTCGGTTAAGATATCGCTGGCCAGTCCCAATGATATTCGCAGTTGGTCTTTCGGTGAAGTTCGCAAGCCGGAGACAATCAACTACCGTACGTATCGGCCGGAGAAGGACGGTTTGTTCTGTGAGAGAATCTTTGGGCCGGAACGCGATTGGGAGTGCACCTGCGGCAAGTATAAAGGGACCAAGTACAAGGGTATCATCTGCGACCGATGCGGGGTCAAAGTTACTCACAGCAGGGTCAGAAGAAAACGAATGGGACATATTAATCTTGCGGCACCGGTGGTGCATATATGGTTCTTCAAGGCGATTCCGAACCATCTTGGTACTCTTTTGGCGATGAAGGCTGCCACTCTTGAGAAGATAATTTATTTTCAGGACTATGTTGTTACAGAGCCGGGACAAAGCCCATTGCAGAGGGGACAACTGCTTAGCGAAGATGAGTTCCGCGAAGCTACGAATAAATATGGTAGTTCCTTTAAGGCGTTGATGGGAGCTGAGGCGATAAAGGTGATATTGGCCGAGATGGACCTTAATGTTTTGGCAAAGCAGTTAAAGGCGGAGATAGTCGATACGGGGAGCAAACAAAAAACCAGAGAGTTTACAAAACGTCTCAAGACAGTCAATGCAATAGCCAGCAGCGTTAATAAAGCCCAGTGGATGGTTCTTGAGGTTATTCCAGTTATCCCGCCTGATTTGCGTCCTTTGGTTCTTCTTGAAAGCGGGAATTTTGCAACGAGCGATTTAAATGACCTTTACAGGCGTATTATCAATCGTAACAACCGATTGAAGAAGCTAATCGACCTTAATGCCCCGGAAGTGATTATCCGCAATGAGAAGCGTATGCTTCAGCAGGCGGTGGATTCACTTCTGGACAATGGCCGCTGCCGCAGGCCGGTGCTGGGCAGCAACAATCGGCCATTAAAGAGTCTGACCGATATGATAAAGGGAAAGCAGGGGCGATTCCGTGAGAACCTGCTTGGCAAACGGGTGGATTACTCGGCGCGTTCTGTAATTGTAGTCGGGCCTAATTTGAAGCTGCATCAATGCGGTTTGCCAAAGAAGATGGCGCTGGAGTTGTATCAGCCGTTTATTATTCGAAAACTTAAACAGCACGGACTCGCAGATACGATTAAGAGCGCCAAGAGAATAATTGAACGGCGTGATGAACAGGTCTGGGACATTCTTGAAGAAGTGATACATCAGCATCCGGTTTTACTCAACCGAGCTCCCACACTTCATCGGATGGGGGTTCAGGCGTTTGAGCCGATTTTAGTGGAAGGCAATGCAATAATGCTTCACCCGTTGGCCTGTAAGGGCTTCAATGCCGACTTTGACGGCGACCAGATGGCAGTACATTTGCCGCTGAGCGTAGAGGCCCAGGCAGAGACACATACTCTGATGATGACCACCAGCAATATTTTTTCACCTTCTAACGGCTCTCCAATGGTTGGACCATCTCAGGATATGGTAATGGGCAACTATTATCTGACATTTATGTTTTCGGGTGCGAAGGGCGAAGGGACGATATTCCGCGATACCTTTGAGGCGATGATGGCCTACGAGAACGGAAAAATCGGTCTGCAGGCCAAAATCAAGGTGAAGATAGGTAAAGAAAGAAAAGTTGTTGGTGAATCCGGTCATTTTAACCCCGAGCAGTCGGGGATAATTGAGACAACGGTGGGCCGATGCATATTCAATGATATGCTTCCCAAGTCGCCGGATGTACCATTTTACAATATGGTAATGAGCAAGGGTAAGCTCAGTCAGGTAATCAGTGACTGCTTCCAGTTTGCCGGCAGCGCCGAGACGGTTGGCCTTCTTGACAGGATAAAGGATTTAGGGTTCAGATATGCGACACTTGCGGGTCTGAGCTTTGGGCTTACCGATTTGAAAATTCCGCAGAAGAAACAAGAGATTATCGAGGAGACCGAAAAGAAGGTCGGTACAATTCAGAAGAACTATGTGAACGGTGTTTTGACCGAGGGAGAGAGGTATAATCAGGTTATCGACGCCTGGACTCATGCCCGCGTGGCAGTTACCAATGAGATGATGCGCGGCCTTAAAGAAGATAGGACCGTCGCCGGTTTGCCTTACCTTAATCCGATATATGTTATGACCGATTCCGGGGCGAGAGGAAGTGTTGACCAGATTCAACAGCTTGCAGGTATGAGAGCGTTGATGGCCAGGCCGAGCGGTGAGATAATTGAGACGCCGATAAAGTCAAATTTCCGTGAGGGTATGACTGTTCTTGAGTATTTCAGTTCTACGCACGGAGCTCGTAAAGGGCTGGCAGATACGGCTTTGAAGACTGCTAATTCAGGCTATCTCACACGAAAGCTTATTGACGCTGCCCAAAATGTTATTATTACCGAGCGTGATTGCGGGACTTTACAGGGCATTACAAAAAGCGTGATGAGCAGCGGAGAGCAGACCGATGTTTCGCTTCCCGAGTTGATTATTGGACGGACCGCAAGGGACAATATTCGCAACCCGATTACCGATGAGATGATAGTTCGTGAGAATGAGGTGATAACACATGAGATAGCGGACAAGATAGAGAAATTGGGGCTGGATGCTATCCGAGTCAGGAGTCCATTGACCTGTGACAGTCCGTTTGGTTTGTGTGCGAAGTGTTATGGATGGGACCTGAGCACAGGGGTGCTCGTTGAGGAAGGTACGGCGGTTGGCATAGTGGCGGCACAGTCGATAGGAGAGCCGGGCACTCAGTTGACGCTTCGAACGTTCCATACCGGCGGGGTTGCATCCAGGGCTATTCTTGAGTCGGAGATACTTGCGGCAGCAGAAGGCACTGTTCAGTTCCGTGACCTCAATCCCGTTCAAGATCCCGGTGACTTTACAGACAAGGAAGGGAGGCCGTTTGTTCATGGCACTATCAAAAGGAAAGATAAAGATGAACCGACCAAGAGGCCGGCAAAAACCGGTTGGGTGGCTCTGAAGAGGAACGGTGAAATTGCGATTCTTGATGAGAAGAAACGTGAGCTTGAAAAGTATAAGGTTCCATATGGGGGCCATATAGTAGTCAACGATGGTCAGAAGGTTAAGGCCGGTCAACGTTTGGTCCGGTGGGACCCGCATCGAACGCCAATTCTGGCGGAGGTGGCCGGTCGAATTGCGTTTATAGATATTGTGGAAGGCGAAACGATTCGGCTTGAAGAAGAGCGAATAGGCCAGATTGGCAAACCCGTGGTAATCGAACATAAAGGAGACAGGCATCCACAAATCATAATTGAGGATGCCGACGGTAAAATACTTGACGTTCATTATTTGCCTGCGGGAGTAAGGATTGAGGTTGTAGAGGGTGAAGGGGTTAGTGCGGGGCAGTTGCTTGCACACCAGCCTCGAGCCACGGGCGGCACGCAGGACATTACAGGTGGTCTGCCGCGAGTTACCGAAGTATTTGAAGCCCGCAAACCCAAGGACCCTGCTGCGATGGCAGAAATAAGCGGTCGGGTGGAGCTTCGAGGCGATAAGCGCAAAGGTAAAATGACGATAATAATTCGTGCCGAATCCGGTATGGAAAAAGAACACCATGTTCCTCGTGACAGGCATCTGAATGTTCACGCTGCTGATGTGGTGGAAGCTGGCGACGCCTTGACGGACGGTCCATTGGTTCCGCACGATATTCTTCGAATTAAAGGTGAGGAAGCGTTGCAGAGATACCTGATTTCAGAGATTCAAAACGTTTATCGTTCGCAGAATGTCAATATCAACGACAAGCACATTGAAATTATAAGTGCTCAAATGATGCGGAAGGTTGAAATAGAGTCGGTCGGCGACAGTGTATTCCTTCCTGGTGATGTTGTTGATAAATTTGTATTCCGAAGAGAGAATGAGAAGCTGGCCAACAGCATTAAAATTACCAGTACCGGCGACTGCCCTGATTTGGAAGAAGGTCAGATTGTCAGCAAGGAAGAGCTGGCCGGTGCTAACGAAAAGGTTGAAATGATAGGCGGTACGCCTGCAAAGGGAAAGAAACCGAAACCTGCGACGGCTAAGACATTACTTTTAGGGATAACCAAGGCGTCGCTGCAGTCAGAGAGCTTTATAGCGGCAGCGAGCTTTCAGGAAACAACCAAGGTCTTGACGGAGGCATCTTTGTCTGGTAAAATGGACAGGTTGCGTGGTTTGAAAGAGAACGTGATACTCGGACATTTGATACCTGCGGGTACGGCTTTCAAGCCACATCTGGATATAAGGGTTAAGCACCTTGCCGAAGCTCCGCTGCCGAAGGGATTTGAAGATATTGGAGAAGCCAAAGAGGCCGAAGCAAAGGTGGAAGCTGCAATTAAGGAAGCTCTGGGAATTAATCGATAATTTCAACTGGAAACAGAATATGCCGACAACAAACCAATTAGTGAGGCGTCCCCGGTCGAAGACGAAGGGGCAGAAACGTGTATCAGATATCAGCGGCTCACCCCAGAAGCGGGGGGTATGTTTGATTGTGAGGACTCAGACGCCAAAAAAACCGAATTCTGCATTACGGAAGATCGCTCGTGTCAGACTGACTAATGGCAAGGAAGTTACAGCTTATATACCTGGTATTGACCACAATCTTCAGGAGCACAGCACGGTAATAATTCGCGGCGGTCGTGTCAGGGACCTGCCTGGCGTGCGTTATCATATCATCCGCGGCGTGCTTGATTGTGCCAGCGTGATTGGTCGTAAACAGGGCAGAAGTAAGTATGGCTCCAAGAGGGCAAAATGAGCGGTGTGAGGCACAATGTTTCAGGAAATGAGGTACAGTAATGGCTAAGAAATTTACCGCTTCAAGTCAGCAGTTGAAGGCGGACCCCAAATATAACAGTAAGCTGGTTTCGAAGTTTATTAACTGTTTGATGTGGGACGGCAAGAAAAGCGTTGCCCAGCGGGTTTTCTATGACGCTATGGATGTCATATCCAGGAAGGTCAAAAACGTCAGTGAGCTTGAGGTTTTCGAGAAGGCGGTAAATAATGTAAAACCAATGATAGAGGTTCGCAGCAAACGTGTGGGTGGGTCGAGTTATCAGGTTCCGATGCAGGTGAACGCAAAACGTCAACAATCCCTTGCTTTTCGGTGGATATTGCTCTCTGCCAGGAGCAAAAAAGGTAAACCAATGTGTGAACGGCTGGCTTCGGAATTGATTGATGCATATAATAAGCAGGGCGGAGCAATGACAACGCGTGAAAATATTCACAGGATGGCTGAGGCGAATAAGGCTTTTGCTCACTTTGCCTGGTGATTTTGTAGCGGATAGCATATAGCGGATAGCGTGTTTTTTTACTGTCCGCTATTTTTTTATATTTATTAACCGTTGGATGATATACGTTAAGGAATATGTCGAGCATATCGAATAAATTACGTAATATCGGGATTATGGCTCATATCGACGCCGGCAAGACGACGGTAACCGAGCGGATGCTGTATTATACGGGCAGGACATACAAAATGGGGGAGGTTCACGACGGAACGGCGGTTATGGACTTTATGGAAGAGGAGCAACAAAGGGGTATTACCATTACTTCTGCCGCCACGAAATGTCCCTGGAAGGGTTTTGAAATCAACCTTATAGATACGCCTGGACATATTGACTTTACTGCAGAGGTCGAAAGGTCGCTGCGGGTACTCGACGGTGCCGTGGCGGTCTTTGACGGCAGCGAAGGCGTACAGGCCCAGAGTGAAACCGTCTGGAGGCAGGGACAGAAATATGATTTGCCCTGTCTTTGCTTTGTGAACAAAATGGATAAAGTCGGCGCCGACTTCGGGATGACAGTTGAGAGCATTTACAATAAGCTCATTGCCAACCCGGTTGTGGTGCAGATACCTATCGGAGCCGAGGATGATTTTGCGGGCATAATCGACCTTATAAAGATGCAGGCGGTTTTCTACAAGGCCGAGAAGCTTGGAGCAACTTTTGAAGAGACTGAAATTCCTGCCGAATTGCAACAGGAGGCAGACGAGAGAAGACGTCAGATGATTGAACTGGCAGCAGAGTATGACGAAGAGCTGATGGACAAGTATGTTCACAATAAGCCGGTCAGTATTGAAATGATTAACAGGGCGATTAGAGCTGGGACTTTGCGGAACAAGCTTAATCCGGTGTTTGCCGGCTCGGCGCTGAAATATGTCGGTATTCAAAGATTGCTTGACGGGATTGTTGCATATTTGCCTTCGCCGCCGGAAAAAGCTGATATAGTTGGACACAAGCCGAGTGATGAAAAGAAGAAGGTATTGGTTAAGTGTGACCGGGGGGGCAAGCTGGTTGCCCTTGCATTCAAGATTACCGGTGATATGCACGGTGACCTGAACTTTTTAAGGATTTACCAGGGGACATTAAGGCAGGGTAGCCGAGTGTTAAACGCAAATCGCAACCAACGTGAAAATATTACGAGGATATTTGAGATGCATGCCAATGAGCGCAAAAGCCTGGATTCAGCCGGCGCCGGCGATATCGTCGCAGTTGTCGGGCTGAAGAAGACCCTTACAGGCGATACGATTTGTGATACAAAGGCCCCTGTTTGCCTGCCAAGCATTACATTTCCCCGGACGGTTATTAGTATGTCGATAGAGCCTAAAACTACGGCAGATAAGGCAAAGCTGTCGGATGCACTGGCGGGGCTGAGGCGTGAAGACCCAACTTTTGAGTGTAAAGTTGATAGCGAAACGGGCCAGACGATAATCAGCGGGATGGGAGAGCTACATCTGGAAATACTGCAGCACAAGCTGGTGCGGGAAAAGAAACTTAATGTTAGAGTTGGCAAACCGAGGGTGGCCTACAAAGAGGCAATCACCCGGGCCGGCGAGGCTGAGGGCAAATTTGTGCGCCAGACAGGTGGTCACGGTCAATATGGGCATGTTGTTTTGATGGTTGAGCCGTTGCTTACGGAAGATGGTCATTGGAAGGATGAGATACTTTTTGAAAGCAAAGTCGGTTCTGATAAAGTGCCGAAAGAGTACGTTTCTTCGGTGGAAGCCGGTGTCAGGGACGCTTTGGGCAGTGGCGAGCTGAGCGGTTATCCGGTTGTAGGCATTAAAATTACATTGATTGGCGGCTCATTTCATCAGGTCGATTCTTCCGGTTTGGCATTTGAACAGGCGGCGGCGATTGCAGTGGCAAAGGCGACCAGGCAGGCAGAGGCGGTATTGCTTGAGCCGATAATGCGGCTGCAAATAGTGGTGCCGGAGGCCAATTTTGGGGCTGTGCAGGGCAATTTGCTTGGCAAAAGAGGCGTAATTACGAATACACGGGTGCATGGGGCTATGCGGGTAATTGACGCAAAAGTGCCGCTGGTCGAGATGTTCGGGTATTCGAGCGAAATAAGAAGTGCCACAGCAGGGAGAGGTACCTTCACGATGGAACCTTTAACCTATGAAAAAGTGCCTGAACAGATCGCAAAAAAGGTTCTTTTTTAGTTTCAAACTGAGCAATTCTATTTTAGAGGCGGTTAAAAACGACAGAAGTGATGAAAAAGTGAAAATTTTGTTATCTTTTTTTTAAGTCGTTATCTTCTTTTAAGTAAAGTGCTTATATCGAGATATCACGAAAAACCAGTTTATTTGACAAAAAAATGTTAATTTTTTGTTTTTTGGCAAATTTTTTTGACATTTTGTTGACAACATTTGTTTTTCGTGGTAGATTCCGCTATTTTCAGCCGTAGCGAGCATTGTCAGGGATGACTTTGCGAAAAACCAGTTGGGCTGTGGCATACCTGTAAATTGGTAGTCAGGGATGGTAGTTAAGTACTTAGGGAATACCAGCGCCGTCAAATGGCTCTGGGAGGGTCGTAAAACGGTCCCTACCCCTTCGGCTTCGCTCAGGGCAGGGGCCTTTTGGATTGCTCAACGCAAGGCCTGTTCAGCTTTGCTCAGGGCGAGGCTGAATCTTTAAGGAAGGCGAGGCGAGTTTGTAATTGATAATTGAATATTGACTATCGAAAGTGAAGGTTGGAATTTGAGAGGAAAAGAAATAGTAAATAGTCAATAATCAATTGAAAAACCTTTCCTGCCAAAATTAAGATAAAAAAGTATCTTGAGGCGTGGATATTGTTTCTTTTGAGGTGTGAAAAGAGTAATTAGGGATTATGGCTGCTGAAACCGAAAGAATAAGAATTAGAATGGAAGCCTACGACCACAGGGCACTTGATGCATCTGCGAGAGAGATAGTTGAGCATGCCCGGAGGACCAACGCCCGAGTAAGTGGTCCTGTTCCGTTGCCGACGCGAATCGAAAGATATACCGTTTTGAGAAGTCCTCATATCGATAAGAAATCTCGCGAGCAGTTTGAGTTGCGAACTCACAAGCGTCTGATTGATATTCACGAGGCGAATGCGCGAACGGTTGAGATTTTGAACCGTTTGGTGGTGCCGGCCGGTATCTTCGTAAAGATTAAGGCGTGATAATGTGGTTTGTGGTTGATTTGTGAGCCAGGATAAAATGGTGATGTTATTGGGAAAAAAGGTTGGAATGACCCAGGTGTATGACGAATCGGGCGAACTGCTGCCTGTTACGGTCATACAGGCCGGTCCCTGTACCATTACGCAGGTCAAGAGAACAGAGACCGACGGCTATCACGCAATTCAACTGGGATATGACGATGTCAAGGCCTCTCGGAGAAAGAAGCCGCAGGCAGGTCACGCCACCAAGGCAAATGCGGTACCGAAGAAATTCGTCAAAGAGATGCGCCTGCCTGACGATGCCGAATCTCAGTACAAAGCCGGCGATACCCTTACGGTCTCGGTTTTTGTGGAAGATAAATTTGTCGATGTCATTGGTACAAGCAAAGGCAAAGGTTTTGCCGGTGTGATGAAGCGTCATGGCTTTGGTGGTTTCCCGGCTTCTCACGGCACGGAACGTAAACACAGGGCTCCCGGCTCGATATCGAGTTACGCCAGCGACGCCGGTCATGGCGGGAATATTAAGAAAGGCAAGAAAATGCCCGGTCATATGGGTAACGCTCGTGTTACAACCAAAAGCCATAAATTGGTATCGATAGACGAAGAAAAGAATTTATTAGTAGTTAAAGGCTCGGTACCTGGTCCAGCCGGCGGTTATGTGATAGTGCGCAGCGGACAAAAAACATCGGCTACCTGAAAAACAAGAATTCAAAAATGATTGATTTGGCTGTTTACAACAGAGAAGGTGAAGAAATCGAGAGCTTACAGGTCGAAGAGTCGTCTTTCGGCGGCTCGGTCAGGTATCCTCTGCTTAAACAGGCGATAGTTATGTACCACGCCAACAAGCGTGTAGGTACAGCGGCGACGAAGGGCAGGAGTATGGCAGTCGGCTCAGGCAGAAAGCTGTTCAGGCAAAAGGGTACTGGAAGGGCTCGTGTTGGTAATATAAGGACGGGCAAGCGTGTCGGCGGCGGCGTTACCTTTGCTAAAGAGCCTCGAGATTTCGGCAAACGTATGCCTAAAAAACAAAGAAGACTGGCGAGGAACTCGGCGATATTGGCGAAACTTTTGAGTAATAATGTTGTGGTTGTTGACGAACTGACCTTTGAGAAGCCGCATACCCGTGATTTTGTGGGTGTTCTGGCGAAATTGAAGCTTTTTTCAAAGGGAAGCTGCCTTGTTACGGTTGACTCTGCAGATGATAAGCTTTATAAGTCGGCCAGGAATATCCCAAGGGTGTCCGTTATGGCTGTTGAAGATTTGAATGCCGGCGATATCTGCAACCACAAAAAAATGCTTTTTACTAAAGAGGCGTTTTTGAAGTTGCTGCCGAAGCAGTCAGACGCAGGGTAGTGAATAGTTATTATTGGATTATCAGTTAATTATGGATGACTATCATACAATAATTCGGCCTTTGATTACGGAGCAGGGGATGCACTTTGCCAATATAAAAGGTGCGTATTCCTTTGAAGTAAATAAAAAGGCCAATAAGACGCAGATAAAAAACGCTGTGGAAAGGATATACAACGTCAAGGTGAACAAAGTCAGGACCGCTAACAGGCACGGTAAGTATCGTCGCAGAGGCAGGCACTTTGGGATGACGCCGGCCTGGAAAAAAGCGGTTGTTTTTCTGGAGCCGGATTATCATATAGATTTGTTCTAAACGCAATACGAGATACGAATTATGGGTATTCGAGTTTATAAACCGACAAGTGCCGGACGCAGGAACAGTTCGGTGAATGATTATGCTGAGCTGACGACGGACAGGCCGGAGAAGTCGCTTTGCAAACGGATAAAGAAAAGCGGCGGAAGAAATCACCACGGTGTTACTACAACTCGGTTTAGAGGCGGCGGCGCGAGAAAGATTTATCGTACCATCGATTTTAAGCGTAATAAAGACGGTGTTCCGGCGAAGGTCGCAACGGTTGAATATGACCCGAACAGGAATTGCTTTATATCTCTGCTTCATTACGCCGACGGCGAGAAGAGATATATATTGTCGCCGCTGGGAGTAAAAGTTGGTGACGTAGTGGAAAGCGGTGCTGTTTGTGAACCCAGGATAGGTAATGCGATGCCTTTGGAATCGATACCTGGTGGTCTTGAGATTCACAATATCGAGATGCGGTCTGGGCAGGGCGGGAAGATGGTCAGAGGTGCCGGCGGCGTCGCGAGAATTGTGGCTAAAGAAGGTAACTGGGTTTCGATTGTTTTGCCGAGCGGAGAGATGCGAATGATTCGGAAGGAGTGCCGGGCGACAATCGGTCGTCTGAGTAATCCCGACCATCAAAATATCAGGCTGGGCAAGGCCGGTCGAAAACGCCATATAGGCCGAAGGCCTCATGTGAGAGGAACAGCGATGAATCCTGTTGCTCATCCGATGGGCGGCGGTGAGGGCAGGTCGCACGGCGGGCGACATCCCTGTTCGCCCACCGGTGTGCTGGCAAAAGGTGGAAAAACAAGAAATCCGAGAAGTCCAAGTAACAAAAGAATTATTCGCAGACGAAGGAATAAAAGACAGGGACAATTAGTTCTGTAATTGATTATTGCGAGGTGATTATCGAGAAGAGCTGCTGTTGGGTAATTAAGAGGAAATTTAATGGGAAGATCTTTTAAAAAAGGGCCGTACGTTGACGAGAAGCTGTTTATAAAGGTCAGTAAGCGGATTGAATCAGGTTCTCGTGAGCCGATAAAGACATGGGCGAGAAGGTGCACAATAATTCCGGAATTCGTTGGCTTTACGTTTATGGTGCATAACGGCAAGATATTTCATAAGGTTTTTGTTACCGAGGATATGGTTGGTCATAAGCTTGGTGAGTTTTCTCCGACGCGCACTTTTAAGGGTCATTCCAGCAAGAAAATAAGATAGTTCATAGTTTGCAGTTTATGAATTTTTAGAAGTTTTTTTGTTATGTTAAGTGCTAATAAGTTAACAACTCTTTGTCGGCAGCGAGGTGTGAGTATAGAGCGGTTGGCGGAGTATCTTGTTCGTGGAGGGCTGAACAAGAAAGAGGCGATAAGCGCTGTTAAGAACTGGCAGAAGGGTCTTTTTAAGCCCGAGCCTCGCAGGGATGACATCAAGCGTTTGGCAGGTTTTTTATCTGTTGAGGTAAACGACCTTGTTGACTGGCGTTCTTCTTATCGTTTTGCACCGGGTTCAGCGAGTAAGGCCAGGTTGGTTGCGGAATTGATAGTCGGGCGAAGTGTCCAGGATGCGATGGATATTCTGAAGTACACAAGGAAGCGCGCAGCAACCATGATTGACAAGGTTCTCAAAAGTGCCGTTGCTAATGCCGATGAGCAGCAGGCTGATGTTGACAGACTATACGTCAGCGAGGCCCGCGTTGATGATGCAGGAATTCGAATAGGCACAAAAAGATGGATACCAAAGGACCGAGGCAGAGCTCATCCGATTCACAAAAGGGCCTGTCATATTCATATAACAGTAACAGAAGCTTAACTGCGAAATATAAGGTTAAAATTTAAGAAACGAAATTATGGGTCAGAAGACGTCTCCAACAGGATTTAGAACGGGCATAACGCTTGGGTGGCAGAGTAAATGGTTTGCGCCGAAGGCTAATTACGGTGATTTTCTTGTCGAGGACCAGAAGATTCGCAGATACATTGACAACAAATATAACCGTCAGATGCCGAAAGGTGCGGTTGCCAAGATAGAAATAGTCCGTACCCGCAGCGAAGTAAAAGTAACACTGCACAGCGCCCGTCCTGGGGTGGTGATAGGTCCGCGAGGGGGTGAGGTGGATAAGCTTCGTGAAGAGCTTGAAGAAATGATAGGACGCAAGCTGAGTGTCAATGTTATCGAGATAAACGAGCCTGAGTTGAATGCCACTTTGGTAGCCGAGTCAATTGCCGAGCAGTTGTGTAAACGAGCGTCTTTCAGACGCACGATGAAGCAGTATTGTGAGGCGGCAATGAATGTAGGTGCAAAGGGAGTCAAGATTATTTGTTCCGGCCGTTTGGCCGGTGCGGAGATGGCGCGCAAGGAGACGCAAAAGCTCGGGAGCATTCCGCTGCATACTCTGGATGCGGATGTAGATTACGCCAGAGCGACAGCGAGGACGACGTACGGTACGATTGGGATAAAAGTGTGGATTTATAAAGGCAAATTTGGAGAAGAAATTGATGCGAGGCGTATTCGTCGCCGACCGCCGGCTCGTCGTGGCGGTGTTGGCGGGCGAGGCGGCGCCAGGGCTAAGAAAGCTGCGCCTGGGAAAAAGAGCGAAAGCGGAAGAAAAACTAATGTAAAAGCCCCTTCTCCTACTGGAGGTGATACCGATAGTAAGAAACAGACAGGAGCAAAGGGAAGCTGATTTTTGAAAGAAATCACTGCTATTGAACAAGGATTTTGTAAGGGGTACAAGAGATGGCAATGATGCCCAAACGAGTTAAGTACCGTAAGAGCCAGCGAGGCAGAATGAAAGGTAATGCTTCGCGGACTAATTTTGTTGCGTTTGGAGAATACGGTCTTCAGGCACTGGAAAGCGAGTGGATAACGGCCCGTCACATAGAGGCCGGCCGGGTCGCAGCGACGCATTTTTTGCACCGTGAAGGTAAAGTCTATATTCGAGTGTTCCCGCATAAGCCGGTAAGCTCTAAACCACTGGAGACAAGAATGGGCAAAGGTAAGGGTGAGCCGGAGTTCTGGGTTGCAAGAGTCAAGCCCGGTCAGGTTTGCTTTGAAATCGGCGGTGTGAGTGAGAACGTGGCGAAACAGGCACTGGTCAGAGTTGCTCATAAAATGCCTATTAGATGCAGGTTTGTTAAGCGCAGACATTCGCTATAGAAGGAGAATTCGTGATGAAGGCACAGCATTATCGTGATATGAGCCCTGATGAGCTGGAAGGTAAACTACAAGAGCTGCAGAGGCAATTGTTTGATTTGCACTCACAGGCGGTTACGGAAAAGCTGGAGAATTCGAAGGCGGTAATTAATATCAGGCGTGATATAGCCAGGCTTAAGACGGTGATGCGTGAGAGGAAATAACGTTACGCTGATGGCGGCGATTGGAAATAAGTGATGCAGGATAAGAGAACAAAAACGGTAACAGGCAGAGTAATAAGTAACAGCGGCGACAAAAGTATCAGGGTAGCTATAGACTATAAGGTCAGGCATCCGAAGTACGGCAAATATGTCCGTCGCAGAACGACATTTGGCGTTCATGACGAGCGTAATCAGGCAGGGACAGGTGACCTGGTTGAAATTGCCGAGTGCAGGCCTTACAGCAAGACCAAGTGCTGGCGTCTCGTCAAGGTGCTTGAAAAGGCGGTTGAGCAGCAGGTGTGACTTTTAAGGTGAGATACAGGAAGCGAAGATGATTCAGCAGGAAACGATGTTGGATATAACCGACAATTCAGGAGTGAAGTCGGCATTGTGTATTAAGGTTCTTGGCCGCGGTGGTTCTCATGGTAAGAAGACTCGGCCGGTGGCATCGGTAGGAGATGTTGTTTGCGTTGCGATAAAGAAATCGCTTCCGAACTGCCAGCTTGACGATAAAAAGGTTCATAAATGCGTTATTGTTCGAACAAAGAGCCCTGTTAAACGTTCCGACGGCAGCTATGTAAGGTTCGACAGCAATGCGGCGGTTATGATTGACGGCGAAGGTAATCCTGTGGGGACGAGGATTTTCGGCGCTGTTGCGCGTGAGCTTCGAGAGAAGAACTATATGAAAATAATCTCGCTGGCGAGCGAGGTGGTCTGAGGGCGCAATGTTGGTGCGTGAACATAAATAAGAGATTAGAAGATGGCTTTGCACATAAAAAAAGGTGATATGGTTGAGATTATAGCTGGTGACCATAAGGGTGTAACCGGCAAAGTGCTTCGTGTGATTCCTAAAAAGGGTAAGGTACTGATCCAAGGGCATAATTTGGCTAAGAAGCATGTTCGCCCTTCCCGAAGGAATCCGCAGGGAGGTCGTATTAGTGTCGAGCAGCCGATAGATATAAGTAATGTTCTGCCGGTAAATCCCAAAAGCTCTGTTGGAAGCAGGGTTCGTTACCAGCTCAAGCAGGACGGGAGTAAAAAACGAGTTGCCTCCGACGGTACCGAAATCGGTGAAGTTAGAAAGGCATATAATAAGTAACGGATTTTTTACCGTCATAGAAGCGGCGGTTATGATTGAAAGAAGATATTTGATGGCACGTTTGGGAGATTTATATAAGTCGCAGATAGTTCCGGAATTGTCGAAGGCATTCGGCTACAAAAATCCCATGGCTGTGCCTCGTATGGAGAAGATAATTGTTTCAATGGGGGTTGGCAGGGCGACTCAGGACAAGAAGTTTCTGGAAGCGGCGAAGAACGACCTGATGATGATTACCGGTCAGATGCCGTTGGTTTGTAAAGCCAAGAAGAGCGTTTCGAATTTCAAAGTTCGCGAGGGTAATGAGACCGGCTTGAAAGTAACGATGCGTGGTGTGCGGATGTATGAATTTATGGACAGACTCATCAGTCTTGCCATCCCGCGGGTAAGGGACTTTCGAGGCCTTAACCCCAAAAGTTTTGACGGCCGAGGCAATTACTCAATGGGGCTGACTGAGCAGAGCGTTTTTCCGGAGATTAATCCTGCAAAAATGGAATTTCAGCAGGGTATGAACATAACGTTTGTGACTACGGCCAAGACGGATGATGAAGCAAGGGAAATGTTACTGCTTTTTGGTATGCCACTTAAGAGGTCAAGAACGGAAAATGAATAGTATTCAATGGTTTGACGGTAAGGCTCAAGGTGATAATTTTGGAGCGTTTTGATGTCAACTAAAGCACTGGAAAACAAGGCAGAGAAGAATCAGAAGTTTCGCGTCAGACAATATACTCGCTGTCAGCTTTGCGGGAGGTCAAAAGCTGTCTATCGAAAGTTCAAGATTTGCAGGATTTGCTTTAGAACCTTAGCCAATGAAGGGAAGATTCCGGGAGTTAAAAAAGCCAGTTGGTAAATGGTGGATAGTCAATTGTGATTTGTGAATTGATAACAAGCTGTGAGATACGAGTGCCGTTAGAAATAACGACTAAAGGAGATTTCTAACGGTACGAGGTATGAGATTATGAGTATGAGTGACCCAATATCGGATATGCTGACGAGGATTCGCAACGCGGCGTGAATAAACAGGGGGCAGGTTAACATTAAGGCCTCGAATATCTGTGAAGGGATTGCAGATGTTTTAAGAAAGGAAGGGTACATTGAGGATTTTGACCGAATCGATGACGGCAAACAGGGAATATTGAGAATCACTCTAAAATACGACCAGGAAGGTGTGCCTATTATTAGTGAAATAAAAAGGGTAAGCAAGCCCGGCAGAAGAATCTATTCCTCTGTTTCAGATTTACCGCATGTCCTGGGCGGTATGGGTATCGTAGTCGTTTCGACAAGTAAAGGTGTAATGAGTGACAAGAACTGCCGCGAGTCCAACGTGGGCGGTGAAATACTTTGTATGGTGAGCTGATGAGTCGTGTTGGTAAAAAACGGATTGATATTCCCGAAGGTGTCAATGTTGAGCAGAAGGGCAGGCAGATTAAAGTTACAGGCCCTCTGGGTAGTTTGCAGATTGTTTGCGAGCCGCCGATAAAGGTGGAAGTCGATGGTTCAGCAAGGAAAATATCAGTTGAAAACGGGCGCCCTGAGAATCATCGGGGCAGGCAGATGCACGGGACAATGCGTGCGTTGATTGCCAATATGCTAACCGGTGTGAGTAAAGGTTTTGAGAGGAAGATGGAAATATACGGCACCGGTTATAACGTAAAAGACCAGGGAGACAAACTGGTTTTTCAGCTTGGATTTTGCCATCCGGTCCAGATGGTGATACCCAAGGGTATCAAGGTAAATATTGAGGTTGGTGCGACCCGAGGTAATGAGGTTCCGGCGAGATTTACGCTTTCGGGAATAGACAAATGTCTTCTCGGTCAGTTTGCCGCCGATGTTCGCAAATTAAAACAGCCGGAGCCGTATAAGGGAAAAGGTATCCGTTATGCTGATGAATATGTAAGGCGAAAAGCAGGCAAAGCGTTTACTTCAGGGCCGGTATAATAATGGGCAATTGAATATCTGTTTTAGAAAGAAGACGTCAGAATTTGCAGATAATATAGAATAGAAAATATCGATTTGGATTTTGTTTTTTATGAGGATTGACAGGGCCAAAGTAGCGTCACTAAGACGTAAACATTATGTGCGTAAGAAGGTTTTCGGGACGCCGGAGAGGCCGCGGCTTTCAGTGTTTCGCTCCAACAGGCATATTTACGCACAGATTATAGATGATGTTGCAGGAGCGACGCTTGCTTCTGCAAGCACACGTGCCAAAGGTCTGCGTGACCGGCTTGGCCGATGCAGCGATAAGAGAGCTGCTGAGCTGGTAGGGCAGGCCCTGGCAAAACAGGCGATTGGTGTCGGGATTAAGTGCGTTTGCTTTGACAGAAACCGCTATAAATTTCACGGCAGGACCAAGGTCCTTGCTGAAGCGGCAAGGAAGGCCGGCCTGGTTTTTTAACAGGTTATTTTTAGCAGTTTTTTCGAAGAACGGTTAAGAATGAGAGATAATTATTTATTGCGATTTGGAGAAAAAAATTGGCGATAGAACCGGTTGATATATCTGGTCAGGACGAAAAGATTCTCGAAGATACGGTCGTAAAAATATTTCGCTGTGCCAAGGTTGTCAAGGGTGGTCGTCGGTTCAGCTTTGCGGCGTTGATTGTGGTTGGTGACCGTGCAGGCACAGTGGGTATGGGTTACGGCAAAGCCAACGAAGTTCCGCTGGCGGTGGAAAAAGGCATCAAAGATGCCAAGAAAATTCTGCACAAGATACCGCTGGTGGGCAGGACAATTCCCCACCAGGTCATCGGTAAATACCGTGCGACGAAGGTGGTTTTGGTGCCGGCCAGTCCCGGTACGGGAGTTATTGCGGGCTCCAGTGCCCGTGCGGTGCTCGAATATGCCGGTGTTCAGGATGTTCTTACCAAAGTTTACGGAAGCACATCGGTTAAGAATGTTGTCAAAGCCACGCTGAATGGTTTATTGAAATTGCGCAGTAAAGAGATGGTTGAATCTCTTCGCGGAGTAAAAGTTCAAGCGGTAAAAAGGTGGTGATGGTATAGATGTTGAATTATGAAATAACTTCTATTGCAGGTAAACATAAGTCCCGCAGGCGTGTTGGCCGGGGCGGCGGCAGCGGTCATGGCAAAACTTGCGGGCGAGGTCACAAAGGCGCCGGCAGCAGGGCCGGCTCAACGTCGGTATCTCTTTTTGAAGGAGGGCAGATGCCCCTGTTCAGGCGGTTGCCCAAACGCGGCTTCAGTAACTATAAGTTCGCAATGCGCTATGAAATTGTTAACATATCCCAATTGGAGAGATTTGAGGACGGGGCTTTGGTTGATGCCGAGCAGTTATCAAACGCCGGTCTGATCGACAGTTTGAAGAGCAAGGTAAAAATTCTTGGTAAGGGAGAATTAACCAAGAGACTGGAGGTTACGGCCAATAAATTCAGCAAGTCGGCAGAGCAGAAAATTGTGGCCTCCGGTGGCACGGCCAAAGTTGTTTAAATCTTGTACTATTAAAGCAGGAGCAAGATTTGAGATATGGACAGTAAAGTATTTGTAATATTTTAAGGGCAGTGTAGTTATTTAAGAATAAAAGAGTTTTTGGGAATATAAAAATATGCTCGGAAGAGTATTTAACATATTCAGGATAGCCGACCTTCGCAACAAGATAATTTTTACCGTTGCGATGCTGATGATATACAGGATTGGTTTCCACATTCCTGTGCCGGGCTTTGACCAGCAGAAGATAGAGGCTATTGTAGCATCAAGGAGCACGGAAGGCGCCCTTGGCAGGGCTGCCGAGTACCTGCAGATATTCACAGGCGGGACATTGAGTCAAAGCAGTCTGTTTGGTTTGGGGATAATGCCCTACATTACATCGTCGATTATTCTTATGCTTTTGGGTGAGGTGATTCCGGCTTTGAAGAAGCTGCGACAGGAGGGGCAGACCGGCTATAAGAAGATACAGGAATATACGCGCTACCTGACGGTGCCGATATGTGTTATTCAGTCGCTTGCGGTTATGAAGATGCTGGGTGGGCAGAGATTGACCTATGCGGGTATGGAGACTCAGGCCCTTATAATGGGCATTGTTGGTATGACGGCCGGGACAATTTTTTTGATGTGGCTCGGTGAACAGATAGATGAGTACGGGATAGGCAACGGCATCAGTTTGATAATTATGGCCGGTATCGTCTCGAGAATGCCCTGGGCGGTGCAGGCACTTTGGCAGAATACTGATTTGCGCTTCGGAAGAGCCGCAGGAATGATAGGGCCTGCGGAGATACTGTTCCTGCTGGCATCGTTTATCTTTGTAGTCGCCGGTGCAATACTGATAACGCAGGGCCAGCGTCGGATACCGATTCAACAGGCAAAACAGATGCGAGGTCGGCGGATGTACGGCGGGCAAAGACATTATTTGCCTCTTCGAGTCAATCATGGCGGTGTGATGCCTATAATCTTCGCATCGAGTTTTATGATGTTTCCGCCGGTGATAATCGAACAGTTGGCAAAAAGGTTCACAGAGTCGGCGTTTCTTGATACCGTAAGTAAAGCATTGAGCCATAGTTCTTATACTTATAATGTTTTGTATATGCTGTTGATATTTGTATTCACATATTTTTGGGTAACGGTTCAGTTTCAGCCGAAGGAAATGGCGAAGAACCTTAGAGATTCGGGCAGTTTTATTCCGGGTCTTCGCCCCGGTCGCAGGACGGCCGAATATCTTGAGACGGTGATGACCAGGGTTACTTATTTTGGAGCGACATTTTTGGCGGTAATTGCAGTTGTGCCGTCAGTGATAACAGTGCTATTGGGAGTAGATTGGCGGATAGCAACGTTTCTTGGCGGTACAGCGTTGTTAATAGTTGTGAGTGTTTCACTGGATTTGGTTCAGAAAATCGAGGCCAATCTGCTGATGCGAAGCTACGAAGGTTTCAGCCAGACCGGCAGAATAAAAGGAGCGTACGGATGAGAGTAGTTTTGTTGGGCGCCCCCGGAGCCGGCAAAGGAACACAGTGCAAACGTATAGTTGATAAATACGGTCTGCTGCATTTATCCAGCGGGGATATTCTTCGTCAGGAAAGAGCAGCCCAGACCGAACTTGGAAAGAAGGCACAGAGCTATATGGATTCGGGCGGCCTTGTGCCGGATGAAGTGATAACTGAAATGATGGCGTCTGCAATAAGCAAATCGCCGCACAGTGGTTTCGTGCTGGATGGCTTCCCACGGACGGTTGAGCAGGCGGTTGAGCTTGATAAGTTACTGGCTTTGAAAGGTAAAAAGATTGATGTAGTTGTGAACCTGAAGATAGCGGACGAGGAAGTGGCAGCGAGGATGACCGGCAGAAGAAGCTGTCCTGAATGTGGGGCGGTTTACCACATTGAAAACCTAAAACCAAAGGTCGAAGGAAAATGTGATAAGGACGGCACTGAACTGATTCAAAGACCCGATGACAGCCCTGAAGTAGTTAAAAGTCGGCTCAAGACTTATCACGAGCAGACAGAGCCGGTGGTTGATTACTATAAGAACAACGGCACGGTTTATGATATAGATTCCGGCGAAAGTGCCGATGAGGTAAGCGAATTGATTTTTAAGCGTTTGAATGCTTTGGGTGAAGCGTGAAATAAGGAGCTGCTGGACGAGATTAAATGGCTATAACGCTTAAAAGCCGAAGAGAAATTGAGTTAATGCGTAAGGCAGGCGCCGTTGTGGCGAGTGTTCTTTCAAAATTACAAGAGATTGCCGAACCGGGAGTGAGTACGGGCGAGTTGAACAGAATAGCTCTGGATATGTCTGCCGATGCGGGTGCAGAACCTTTGTTTAAGGGTGTCCGCAATCCGGCTGCAAGGGCTCCGTTTCCCGGTGCGATTTGTTCGTCGGTAAATGAGCAGGTTGTTCACGGAATTCCTTCTGATAAAGTGAAGCTCAAAGAAGGTGACATCCTGAGCATTGATTTTGGCGTTAGACTTAACGGCTATTGTGGCGATGCGGCTATTACGATAGGTATCGGTGAAGTTTTGCAGGAGAGACGCAAACTTATGGAGGTGACCAAAGAGGCGCTGCAGATAGCAATAGCTAAAGCTGCACCGGCAGTTAAGTGGAGCCGGATAGCCGCTGAGATACAGAATTGTGTGGAATCGGCGGGCTTTTCAGTAGTAAGAGACTTTGTTGGGCACGGTATCGGCAGAAGAATGCACGAAGAGCCGAGAGTGCCGAACTTTGTCAGTGACGAGTTATTGGCCGACGATATTATTTTGACTGAAGGGATGGCTTTAGCAGTGGAGCCGATGGTTAACGCCGGAAGAAGCGGCGTTCGGGCACTGAAGGACGGATGGACGGTGATAACGAGAGATGGAAAATGCTCGGCTCATTTTGAGCATACAATAGTAATTGTAAAAAATGGTTGCGAGGTGTTGACGATATAGAGGATTTATATTTTGCAGGAGTCTGCAGAATGTAAAGGTGTTTTTTCAGTATGGCAAAGAATGACGCAATAAGATTGCAGGCCAAGGTGACCGAGGCATTGCCGAATGCGATGTTTAAGGTTGAGCTGGAAAACGGTCACGAGATTTTGGCGCATGTTTCCGGCAAAATGAGGATGCATTTTATTCGCATTTTGCCGGGTGACACCGTTACGGTGGAAATGTCGCCGTATGACTTAAACAGAGGCCGAATAGTGCTGCGCAATTGATTGAGTGAAAGTGCCGGGATGTGCTAATCGGCAAAGGAAAATACAGGTTGGAAAAATGAAAGTCAGAAGTTCCGTTAAGCGAATTTGTGAAAATTGCAAGATAATTCGTCGCAAGGGCGTTGTGAGGGTGATTTGTTCAAACCCCCGCCATAAGCAGCGACAGGGCTGACCGAACTGGAGGTTATTAGTGGTATGCCGCGTATAGTTGGTGTTGATATTCCGAACGACAAATCGATATGGATTTCGTTGACCTATATTTTCGGTATAGGCAAATATACATCGGAGCAGATTTTGAAAGAAGCCAAGATTGCGAAAGAGACAAAGGCCGAGAAACTTACCGAAGATGAGCTTAGCCGGATAACTCAGATTATCGACCGCAATTACGTCATAGGAGGCCAGCTTCGCAGACAGGTCTCTCAAAACATAGCACGATTGCGTGACATAGCCTGTTACCGAGGTATTCGGCACAGAAAGGGACTGCCTGTTCGGGGCCAGTGCACCCAAAGCAATGCACGAACCCGCAAGGGCCCCCGAAAGACGGTGGCAGGCAAAAAGAGTGTGAAAGAGGCACGCTAAAAGCTGAATTGCAGTGTATAACAAAAGTTGTTTTTTTGTATTAGGATTATTTTAGTAATGGCGAAAAGTGGAAAACGAAAGGTGAGAAAGAATGTCGCCAAGGCCATTGTGCACATAAAGGCGACATTTAATAATACGTTGATAACGTTTACGGATTTGGATGGCGACACGATTTGCTCGGGTTCATCGGGCGGCGTCGGCTTTAAGGGTTCCCGCAAGAGCACACCTTTTGCAGCTCAGCAGGCGGCACTTCGTTGTGCCGGTACGGCTATGCGTAATGGAGTGCGTGAGGTGGAAATCAGAGTTAAAGGCCCAGGTTCGGGTCGAGAGTCGGCCATTTCGTCACTTCAGCAGGCCGGCTTGCGGATTGCTTCGATAGAGGATGTTACCCCACTTCCGCATAACGGGTGTCGGCCGCCAAAGCGAAGACGAGTATAAAATAATTTATGTGCTTGAAGATTTTTGGGAGATAAAAATAAAGAATGGGACGTTACCTTGATTCATCCTGTAAACACTGCCGTCGTGAAGGAGTTAAGCTGATGCTCAAGGGCATCAGATGCGAGACGGCCAAATGTCCGGTTGAAAAGAAACAGCGTAATCTGGCGCCTGGTATGCACAGCTGGCGCCGCGGCAGAACGAGTGAGTATGGAGTTCGATTGCGGGAAAAGCAAAAGGTAAAAAGATACTATGGACTTCTGGAGAGGCAGTTTATGAGATATTACCGCAGAGCCGAGAGAATGAAGGGAAATACCGGAGAAATTTTATTGCAATTGCTGGAAAGGCGTCTTGATAACGTAATATATAAGTTGAATTTCGCGCCGTCTCGCAAGGCGGCAAGACAGTTGATTACTCACGGTCATACGTATGTCAACGACCGGAAAGTTAATATCAGCAGTTATACGACAAATGTCGGTGACAAGATAGCGCTCAAGGGTTCTGATAAAAGTGTGAAAAAGGTGAAACAGCAGTTGGAAAGCAATCCTAATTTTACAACGCAAAGCTGGTTACAATTGGACCGTCAAACACCGTGCGCTACAATTGTTGCACTGCCGACGCGAGATGATGTCCAGATCCCTGTTGAGGAACAATTGGTTGTGGAGTTCTGTTCGAGATAGCAATAAAGTGGTTTTGGGTTTTTAGTGTTGAGTTTTAAGAAGGCGATGTTTTGTGAAGTATTACGAAAAAGCCCTGCTGACTTAAAATCAACAATTCAAGGCTCGATGTTTATATCAGGAGGTATGTATGCGAGTTACATGGCGTGGTTTGGAATTGCCAACCCGTGTTGATCAAGACACGACGGTATCGAACGACAGGTATGGCCGGTTCGATATCGAGCCGTTCGAACGTGGTTTCGGCACCACTATCGGGAACAGCCTCAGACGTGTGTTGCTTTCATCACTGGAAGGCAGTGCTGTAACGTCCATCAAAATAGCAGGCGTTGACCATGAATTTACCTCGATAAAGGGCGTAATGGAGGATGTTACGGAGATAGTGCTGAATGTTAAAAATCTTGTAGTTCGGCTCACCAGCGGTGAGCCAAAGGCGATGAAGGTCTCCTCGAACAAAGCGGGGGTTGTTACGGCAGCAGATATAGTCGCCGACCCTGCCATAGAAGTGGTAGAGAAAGATATAGTGTTGGCAACGTTGACAGAAAATACAAATTTTGAGATGGAGATGGTGGTTGAGAGCGGTCGTGGCTATGTGCCCGCTTCCGAACGAATTGCCTCTTCAGACAGATTCGAGCAGGAAATCGGAAGGATAGAGCTTGATGCCGTATATTCGCCTGTTACGAGAGTTCGCTACGCAACCGAAGATACACGAGTAGGTCAGCGAACCAATTATGACAAATTGATTCTTGAGATTTGGACGGATGGAACAGTTACGCCGGAGATGGCATTGGTAGAGGCCGCTAAGATATTACGAAAACACATCAATCCGTTCGTGCAGTATTTCGAGCTGGGAGAAGAAACAATTGCCGAGGAGATTACAGAAGTCCAGGAAGTAACTGAAGAAGCGGTTGATGAGGAATTGATGGAAAAACTGAACACGGCCATCGCCGAGCTGGAGCTGTCGGTAAGGGCAAATAACTGTCTTGAATCGGTGAAAGTGGAAACGGTCGGACAATTGGTTGAGATGACGGAAGCTGATTTGCTGAAGATTAGAAGTTTTGGCAAAACCAGTCTGCGGGAAGTCAGAAGAAAACTTGCTGATATGGGGTTGTCTTTAGGAATGAAGGTGCAGAAAGAGACGACACCTGAGAGCGGATAGAAAAGCAAAACTGTACGCTGTTAACTGATAGATAAGGAACTTAAAAGTATGCGACATAGAGTAGCAGGACGTCGTTTGAATCGAACAAGTGAGCACCGTTTAGCTATGCGTCGTAATATTGTTGCATCGCTTTTTGAGCACGAAACGATTTCGACGACACTCGAAAAAGCCAAGGATGTAAAGCCCTTTGCTGAGAAGCTGATTACCCTTGCCAAGAAGGGTACGTTGGCGGCGAGACGTCGTGCAATCGCTCTGCTCGGCAATCGTGAGATTGTAAGCTATGAAGAGGGCAAAGCCGTCAGGCAAGGTACCGTAATCGGGAAGCTGTTCAGCGAACTTGGCCCTCGATACCTTGATAGGCCGGGCGGTTATACAAGAATTATCCGTTTGTCGATGAGAAGACTGGGCGATAACGGACAATTGGTTCTGCTGCAGCTTGTGGGTAAGGATGAGGGATTGAAAAAAGAAAGCAAAAGTGCTGCAAAGAAGCGTTCTCGTAAGAAGACGGAAGAAATTTCCGAAGCCGACAGCAAAATAGACCAAGCCGATGAGCGGCCAGTTGAAACTGTGAGCGAAGTAAATGAAGTTGAGAGCGATGGAGATGACAATAGTGAGCAGAAGTAACCGACTTTATGGAGTATGACTGTAAGATGAGTGCAGAAGACTGCATTTTTTGTAAGATGGCTGCGGGTGAAATTGCAGTTACGAAGATTTACGAAGACGACGTTGTGCTTGCTTTTCTGGACATCGGGCCGGTTAGTGACGGCCATACATTGGTAATTCCCAAAGAGCATTTTGAACGGTTGCATGACTGTCCGGCTGAATTTTTGGGCCAGGCTGCTTCGCGCCTGGGCAAGATTGCAAAAGCAGTAGCCGCCGGGATGAATTCGGAGGGTTATAATGTGCTTTGCAATAATGGCAGAGCGGCTGGTCAGCTTGTCGAGCATTTGCATTTTCATATAATCCCTCGCAACATCGGCGATGGCGTTTTTAACCAGTGGCCGGCTCGCAAATATCCGCAGGGCAAGATGGAGACAATCGCCAAAAAAATTCGTGAAAATTTATAAATTTGTCCTGTCCTCTTGATGGAAAATCGTTTTTGTGGTATGTTGTTTTTTATTGCGTTGCCGGATACGAGCGACGAAATAGTAAATACGACAATGGCCGCGGGGTAGAGCAGTCTGGTAGCTCGTCGGGCCCATAACCCGGAGGTCGCAGGTTCGAATCCTGCCCCCGCTATTAGGACCTGGAGATAAATCCAGGTCTTTTTTTATGCGCTCAATTTCACCCGCTATAAACCTGCGACCTTTGGTGAAGGTCGTATGTATGACCTAGTGGCGTCTTCGCGGGTCTTAAAAGACTTCTCAACTTCAAGCCGTAAAACAGCACCCGTCTGCCCATTATGGGCATTGGCCACGTCAAACCCGGCGATGCCTACCAGCGCGAGATATAAATTGAGATAACATAGGCCTACGCAGGACGGTGAAATACCCGCCTATATCTGCTTGCTAATATCCTGAACCGCCGACACACGGATTTTCAGTGGAACATGCCCAACCACAACGTCTTTTCTGATAGGCACTTACAACTACAAGTTTTTTGTGCCTCACAGTTTACTGCGACACTAAAAGACATAATAAGACAGCTATTACCACTTGTCAAGAGCAAAAGTTATAAGAGCAGTTATAAAAATGAAAATTCGCAACAGTTTTCCGAGCAACAATATCCAGTTTGAGATTTAATAACGACTTACAGTAAACCGCCGACACGCGATCCAATAATCCGCAGGTTGCCGGTTAATCAGGCCCCGCTGGCTTCTTAGGATGATGGCGGAGCTAATTCTATTTTTCGCTTTGAGCGGATTATGATCTATGTATGCCAGTAAAAAACTTGCACTTTGCCGATTAATCCCGTACAGTTTCAGCATGATCACGATGAGAGGTTTTCCGAAGGGTTCCGTCCCTGAGGCGATACCTCTCTTTTTTATTGCCTTTTCTCATAACATAGCTAACCGGCGAGCTTATTCATAAAAAGATTCACCGGCCACAGCATCGCTTATATTTTTTGCCGCTGCCGCAGGGACAAGACTCGTTTCGACCAATACGCCCAGAAGGCTGCAAAGGCTCAGTATCCGGCTCAAATTCCATATCATCGGGCATATCTTCATAAATAATCTGAGAACTCGAACGTGCATCCAGACACGAACGGATAATCTCTGCTATCAGTTCTGCCCTTTGCCGCATATCAACTTCTATATAATTGCCATCCTCACTGCCATAATTTTCAAATGCAAAATCAAAGAGTCGCGACAACGATTCTTGATCTACCGCAAGAACTGCTCCGGAGGTCATGACAAAATCCTCAAAGGGCAGCAATCGTGTCGCGATAACCATTCCCTGCTCTGCTGTCTCGCTGAAACCGATATCTATCAAAAGGTATTGCCTTTCTGACAGTAAGTCATTAACGCGAACACCGACACCAGGCAAGATGTCTTCTATCCGGATGAGTGTATAAAACGATTCCGACATCGCCCGAAGCGTTTTGTATTCATCAGTGTCAGTGTCTGTCTTTGAATCCGCCATGTGCTTAGATATAGCGTTAGAACCTTTTTCCTGATAATCGTATAAACAGTAGTCCATAAGAACTGCCATTTCCTGCTCATCATTGAAAACAAGCGTACCTCGCCTCATTAACCCCAGCTTTTTACCACAAGTGTTAAACGCTTTTTTTGATAAATACTCTGGCAGGCTGCTGTGCAGCTTCCGCGTAATTTGCCGGAACTGCTTATATTGATTCACCAATTCATTATAGTCGGTCATAAATTCTTTCTAACAATGATTACACACCTGTAATTTTGAAGACAGCCATTATCATAATCTCTTGTGCTGATTTTACCACTGCAATTTTGGGTACAGCAGAAGCTAAACACAAACAGTCATCAGGGATGGAAAAGCCCTTCGGTTCGGACCAGTTCCAGCGCCTCATCCGCCGTCAGAGCGGGAAAGACGGTCCACCATTTGCCTGTATGTCTGAAATACGCCAGATCGAACCGGTCGCCGCCGACAAATGTCAGTCGTGCAAAGCCAATCTCAAAATGAGGCGAAATGCGATTCGGACCTGGACAGGCATATTTAGACATGAAATAAAAATTGCGTCCGCGCCATTTTGTAAAGATATCAATGACGTAGTTAAATTGCGGGTTTGTCGGCGGCTGGATGTATTTCGGACGCAGGTGAGTTTCTATCAGCGCAGCGGCTTTGGCCGAAAGTTCCTGCCGAAGACCATCAGGTACCGTTTTAGGGCTCGCTTTGCTATATATCCATTGTTTTGCAGGTCTTGCCATATCGATTTTCTTTCTATTTTAAAGGTTTTACGGAAAGATGCCAAGCGGTTCTTTTAACTTCACCTCACGCATAAGGTTACACATTCAGAAAATCTGCTGAAACTTTATTTTTATGTTCGCAAATTGATTACCAACGATAAGGTGCGGACATATCTGGATATCAATTACCCCGAGGTTCTTGAGCGGTTTGAGAATATTATTTTTGAAAGTGAAGAAACAAAAGCACAGTTAGCATAAACTTGTATTATGTGAACAGGTAAGCATGTGTGATATGTCATAATATTAAACATATACAGCCTGTTCTTCATTGACAGGTAATTTGTCATCAGGTTGTACGTTAAGCCAATGTAACATACCAAGATTACGAATAGTTGAAGCAACAGTTGTTTTTTCAAGCAAAGGTTTTCTTCGTTGCTTCCATTTCATTACTTCATCAAGCACGTCCATTTCCGAAACAGGGGCTTTCACGGTATTTTTCAACTCGGTCGTAACAAATATCACTGTTGCAAGAATTTCAGCTTGCGTTGTATCAACACGCATAAACAAATCTGTTGTTTTTTTAATAATACCAGCGTATTTATTCAACAGAGATTCATGGCGTTTTTTGGCTGCCTCAAAAGCAGGACCTACTTTTACATGAAACATCCGACCAAAACGTTCTTCCTGCAACAGATTGTTGTTGATCAACTTTGATTCAGCGAGTTTAAGTTCTTTGGCAAAGGGGCCAAAGCTTGATCGTTGATATGAAAAACCGGTAGGTAAGCCTTGTTGTGTAGCAACATAAGCAATCTTCTGAAAAATTGTGCGACCGACAGGCCAATGATAAGGCTGCTGTTCAATTCGTTTTAAAATTTCAACAAGTCCCAGCCAGGCTGGGTTAAATGCCCGATAACCGGACATAGAATTATATGAATCAACCAAAATAGATTTATAGCCGCTTTCAAGAAATGAAACTGTCAATTCAACAGGGCTTGTTCCATAAGGGGCATAAATTTCAACGGGGATATCCATTTGTTTTGCCAGCTTATAAATCAACGGACCGACAACCTTCCAATCTAATTGGCCATTTCCACAGCCAAGAGGGGGAATTGCAATTGAGGTGATACCCCAAGCCCTGTAATTCTTGAGAAGATAATTCAATCCGTTTTCTATATCACTGATTTTGGAAACAGATTTCCAATGCTCTTTGGTGGGAAAGTTTACTATTTGTGGCCCAAACAATGTTTTGTAAAGATAAGGCTCACCCAAACGTACTTCATTGCGTTCACATCGCTTAGCATAATCTTTGAACATATCAGGAAAACGGTTCTTAAATTCAAGAGCAATACCTTTACCCATTATCCCAACGCAATTAACGGTATTGACAATGGTTTGTGCGTTAGATTTTAGGATGTCGCCTACTAATATCTTCATTCTTTTGCCTTTTAGAAGAATATACCACTTTTTATTTCTACGGTCAATCCAATCTTAAGTTTACAAAAAACCGCTAAAGCCGTTTTATTTGCTACAATAGCCCCGCATATATATTTTGGTTCAACTTTATTAGGTACAAGAACTTCAGCACATTTGACCGCACTATGCCTATAATATTCAATAAGATTGTCATGGAGCCAAAACTGTGCAAATACTTCATCCTTATTCAGTGCGCGCAAACCTTCAGCAACGTTATAAAATCTCACATAGTCACTCGCGGCGTTCTGGTCGGCAATTATTATGTTTGGTAAATCAAGAATTGTAGAATCTATTCGCAGTATGCAAATTTCATTGTTCAGATTGCGTCGTGCACTTAACATAGGATTATGTGCGTCAAAATAGAGATTGGCATAATCGTGAAGTTTTCCTGCATTTGGTATTTGCTTATTTTTTCTTCTGGCTTGAATCGCCTGTATCGCAATAGATTTATGCACCAGTTTCTTTGAAAGCCTGTTTGATACAACACCATATTGCATAATAGACGGCACATTGCTAATCGACGTAATGAAATATAACTCTTTGATATCCGATTGTTTCAATTACTTGTTCCTATGTTTGCCGTTTTTGTCTAACTCATAGACTTTCAGAACTTCGTCGCCGTAGTGGTTGATTACCTTAACAGCGACCTTGCCGGTTTCGGGTTTATCGAACGGACGGCTGACGGTGCTGTATAAACTCTGCCAGGCTTCTTCGTTGACTTCGGCTTTCAATGCACGTTTGAGGTTTTCATAAGGCTGATCGGCACCGGTAAAGTACGCATGGCGGACAAAGAAACTTTCGCCATTGTAATTCGTATCGACAAACCAGCAGGCAATTTCATCGGTGCTGTGGCTGCGAATTTCGCCGGTAGTCGGGTCGTAAATATCAAGCCCTTTTATCTCGACTTGAATTTGGCCATCTTTTTGCTTATTGACCACGATATCAGGCTCACCAAAGACTGTAAATAAATTTGCCGCTCCGGTCTTTTTGAGGAAATCCTCGCCCATCTGTAAATCTGCGTTTATGCGAGTTGGCAGGACGGTTAATTTGCCGTATCTTTGGGCTTCCTCGGAAACGTGCGGATCGAACGCAAAACCGCATACGATCAGCATATCAAAGCCCACGCCCTGTACGGATTCCTTGGCGGCCTCTTTAATCAACTCCGGGCCGACTGTGCCGTGCTCGGGGCCGATGCAAATAGCTACACGCTGCGGTTTCCCGTCCTTTTCAGTAAAAGTACCAGCGGCGTGAATCCATTGGCCTGCGTGAACATCCAGCGTTTCAAATTTGAGCCGTTCTTTTTTGATAGTGTTCTGGACACCAGCTTTTTTGAGGTTTTCAATAATTATATTGCCAAACTGGCCTGCACCGAGCATTTTCATTGACCAGCCATCCTGGTTCGGCTCTGCCGCTTTTTTCTTTTCCTCAATGCTTATTGTCCGATGAGGCGACAGGCTTTCCACCGTAAATGGGCCGGTAACGCGAATTCGCTTATTATCCTCAAAAGGCTGGTCATAGAGTAATTCCTGTTCAGAATTGCGGGCAATGGATTCATCAATTTTAATCTGCCGCCGCTGGCGCAGTTGCCACCATTTTTCGAGTATGTCTTTGGCCTCTTTCGGCCAGTCTTTTTCAGGCTTTCTGGGGATTTCCCATTCGGCGTATTTGGTCTTGAGCAGTTTATTTAATTTTTCTCGCAGCGGTTCCAGCTCCTTCTCGAATCGATCATAGATAACATCAATTTCTTCGTTATTTGCAATGTCTTTTAGCATAATATGAGGCACATGCTTATATACGAAACCTTTTTTGATGTCGTGTTCGGTTTTATATGGCGGCGGCGTATGATCTGTTATCTCAGCCTCTTTTTTAATGCCTTCCTGCGAATCGCTTAAAAGATAATATGGAAACTTTGCTGTCATCAGCCGTGTTCGGGCAAGTGCCAACGCTACACGACTGGTATCAATAGTAATCCAGCGACGTCCCCACTGCTCAGCAACATAAGCAGTCGTTCCGCTGCCGCAGGTAGGGTCCAAAACCAAATCGCCTGGATCGGTGGACATTAGAATACATCGTTCGATTGTTTTTGCAGATGTCTGAACCACATATTCTTTCTCTTGACTGCCAATTACTGTATCTTTCCAAATATTTGTATATGGATTAACGGGAAAATCATCACTAAAACGAAGATACCTAATTGAATTTTCTGCAATTAAAATTCTGGAAGCAAAGTGAGCTCTTTTTATGCCTTCAATTGTTGTTTTCCAATGTTGACTTACCGGCGGTTTATAATCTTGATTATGGATTGTTATATTGGATTCAGATTTTGTTTCACCCTGTGATGTTAAAGACTGAGAAGTTGCTAATTTTGAATTCTTGGGAAACAAATTAAAATTTTCTGTTTCTTCATTTCGGAGTCTTCTTACTGTATTAGTTTCTGGCGTATAAAGTAATCCGTAATGTGCCAAATCCTCGAACTCTTTGTTTGTATATAGTTGGCGATATTTTATTTGCTCTTTATTTTTTGCGTACCAAATTAGATAATCCCCTGCACGGGACAAAGTATTGGAGGGTATGCCGCTTGTGGTTGTGAAGGAAATAAGACTTATAAAGTTTTCAGCCCCAAATACTTCATCCATCAAACATCTTACAAGATGCAGATTTTCATCGCCAATCTGCACGAATACACTTCCGGTTTCGGTTAATAGTTCTCTGGCAGCAACAAGACGATCCCGCCAATAGGATAGATACGAATGGATGCCCAGTTCCCAGGTATCTCTGAAAGCCCGGATTTGTTCCGGCTGGCGTGTGGCATCGGAGGCCTTGCCGTCCTTGACATCGCGTTTTCTTGTCGATACCTGCCAGTTAGACGCAAATTTAATACCATAAGGCGGGTCGATATAAATCATCTGGATTTTGCCTTTGAGACCTTCTTTTTCAGCAAGACTTACCATAGTCAAAAGCGAATCGCCGAGTATCATTCGGTTTGCCCAGTTGGAGTCGTGCTGATAAAATTCGATAAGGTCTTCGAACTCTATACCGTTAAAGTCGGAGAATAAATCCAACTGCGGCGGCGGGGCATCTTTTTTAGCTCTTGCTTTGACATCTTCGATAATAGCCTGCGGATGAATCTTTTCCTGGATATAAATCGGCACTGCCGGTACGGTCAGCTCTTCAGAATCGAGTTTATCTTTACCCGTCCAGACAAGCTGCGGGTCAAGCGATGGGTCACGTGCATACAACAAGCCTGGCAATGTAACCTGCTTGGGTTTCAATTCATCTTCACGAACAAAATCCCGCAATTCTTCGGTCGGAATGTTTCTGCGTTTATCTTTATGCTTTACCGAATGAACCTGAATATTTTTCTTAGTATTCTTTTTCGCCATTTATAAATCCCATTTCAAGTTAATTTACCGACAAGCCAAACAATCCTTTGAGAAATCGGGCATCTGGTCCCAAGTTTGGCCGTCCAGAATACGCCCTGCCTTTTTCTTATTGACACCACCCCATTGTTTAAAGAAAAACGGCACACCATAATCAAGACATTGGTCACGTATATCCCGTACCCAGTCTATTTCCATTGGTCTGGCACCAGGGCCGGACTCTCCACCAGCAATCACCCAGTCAATACCACTGAGGTCTATCTCCGGCACAGGGCCAAGTAGGGGTTCGAGAGAAAGAAATTTCACATTCGCACCACAGACTCGCAAATCGTCAATACGAGAAACATAATCGGCATCTTCAACGGTTACTCCCATCCAGATATGATCCGCCCAAGGCAAGTGTGGACCGAGTAGTGCCAAGCGGGATGCTCGCTTGGTCAAAATCTGAAATATGTGCCAGTCGGCCTGGTTCATTATTTCAAAAAGGTGTTCGATACATGGTGTTGGCACCTGGCGATGAAATAAATCACTCATAGAGTTAACAAATATGACCTGTGATTTTTTCCATTGTAACGGAAGCTCAAACACAGACTCATGGATTGCCACATTAAAGCCGTTAGCATAGTTCGGTTGCCCCATAGCTTTTAATCGCTTGGCCATTCTCTCAGCATAGCAACTTTTACAACCTGTGCTAATTTTTGTGCAGCCAGTAATAGGATTCCATGTCGATTCTGTCCATTCAATCGCGGAGTGTTTTCCCATATCAATTCTCTCCTTGCGAAAATGTTATTAAAACGTCATCAGCAAACGTTCCCTTGCGTCGTTTTTTATTTGTTTTAGTTGTCGTAATGTGATTTTGTTCCTCAAGTTTTTTAAGAACCTGCTTATAGTTGCTGTCAATATAAGGTTTACCAATGCTATGTTTTTCATAAAGCTGCTTGAAAGACACGGTTTTTCCTGAAAATTCATTTAAAAGCATATCTTGTAAATCATCCAGTGGTTGTGATAATTCAAACAGCATTGGGAATCTTTTGTCGGCAGGATTATACTCAAAAGAACCAACACTTTGTTCTTTCTTGGAACTTTCATTAGACATCACGTGTTTCATTATATCGTATCCCAAGAAGTTTTTGCTGACAAAAATTAAATGATGACTGGTTCTGGAGCACTTTTCGTTTATAAAGCGGAAAGGTAATACAAATCGACCACCATTAGGATTCATTGATTCGCACAACTGTTCCAAAATTTCAAGTTCGCGATCCTCAGGTGATAATTGTTCAAGCTTATTTCTCAAAACATCAGCATTTTCTTTACCAAATAAAGCATTCATGTGTTCTTCAACATACTGATTATTCAAACCCATATTTATACGGTTATAATTGAAGAAGAAAATACATTCACATGCCCAGTCTTTGACAACAGCATTGACAAGTTGTAGCGACAATCCTTTATATCCCCACGGATCAACAAAAAATAGTGTTGGAATCAGTTTCATTTGCTCGAATGCTTTCACCATTTCTGTACCAACTTCATTGTTAAAAACCTGAGGTTTATATTTAAGGTTTTCGATGCCATCCAAATTTTTTATAGCTGTTTCAAGAGATTTACAATTAGCTTCATCCTTGTCATTAAAAACGGTAATTAATTTTTGAGATAGATCGGCATCTTGAATCGCCCGAGACAAAATAAGCAAAGGAGTTGAATTTGTTCCATCTTTGTAACGGCCAGGTCCTGCAAAAAGATCCAAATATGCAATTTTATCGCTGTGTCTTTTAATAATACTCGCCCAAGCCCAGAAATACTTAGAAACAATTGTTGATTTAATCTGAGACTGTTCAGAAGTTTCATCGAAAAAACTATCAACCATGGTTACCCCCTTGTATAAAGGTCCCAACTGTATTTTTTACATCCCACGGATCTGAGATTTCCATAAATGCCCAGCGTCCGAAATCACCGAAATTGTTTACCGCAGGCACCCAGAGATTGCGCGCTGTTAGAACCTTGGCTTCTTTTTTGGCATCTTTTTTGCCGGTTACTTCCAGAATCAGATTTAACGGGTTATCCATGCCGTTGCCGTCATTCAGGCGAATTAAAAAGTCTGGGATGTAGTTATGCGAATCCCCATTGTGCGTGTAGGGGATTGTAAAACCAAGATTGTGGTTCTTTACATAAGATAAAACAACGCCTTCATCGCCAAGTTCTTCTATGGCCTGTGCGGTTTTCTGTTCCCATGATTCGGTATCGCCAACAACATGTGAAATATGGCAATAAGCAGGATCGGTCGCATAAACCGGACGGGCTGTGTCAAAATCAACGTAACGTGTTGAGCCAATGGTGTCATACGGCTGTAAAATAGGCAGGAGTATCTTTTTGCCCTCTACAGCGCTGACAATAGAAGCATAAACCTTATCAGCGGCGTTGTGACCAAGCTGGACAAGCAGCAATAACTGCGGGAAGGTGTTGTCTTTGCAGGTAACACATTCAACAAGCCATTTTTTAGTTATATCCAGCACCTGTGGGAATAGCCACATTTTAACATCGGAATCAAAAGTATGCTGGTCGGTCTTTTCTTTTCTGATTTGACCATCCTGACGGAAATATTTTTCAAGAACAAGTTTTGCTATCAGAAATGCCACTTCCTGCGGGCGGCGTTTTTTCAGATCATCAAGCGTATGAATGCTGGAGGCTCCAACAATCGGGGCATTTTCCGTCTTGGTAGGAATATCTTCCGTCGAAAGCACTATCTTTGAATCCTGCGAAAATTTTGCTTCCAGCGGTTGATCCTGGAGTTCATACCGATAGCCTGTAAGTCGCGGGAAAGTTATCTCCAAAACAATCCGTTCATCCAGAGCACGAACACGGGTGGTTTGTACCGGCGGCGGAGGCTCTGTTCGTGTACCTGAACAGGGAATAAACGAAAATGGAACTCCGTAGACTTCGGCATATTCGGGAATGAACATTCCATTTGAACCGGCATCATAACTCATTCGCCTCAAACCACGGCCAACTACCTGTTCACATAAAAGCTGGGTACTGAAAGCTCTTACTCCCAGAATATGAGTTACTGTATTGGCGTCCCAGCCTTCGGTGAGCATTGAAACTGAGACGACACACTTGATATGTTCTCCCAGTTTCCCTGTTTTACCAACCGTGTTCATGACTTCACGAAGAAGGTCTTCATCGGTCAATTTGTCAACATCTCTACCAGGGAAACGTTCACGATATTCCGCTTTAAACTCCTCAATCTCACGGCTGGCCATTTTCTTGAAATCGGAACTCATTGCTTCGCCCGATTCTAATTGCGAACTGTCTATAAGAATAGAATTGGGGCGGGCAATCCATTGGTTGTCCTGAACGTTACTGAAAAACTGCAATTTGCCTGGCACAATGGTAGTTGAGTTGTTTTTGAGCTGTTTTTCCCATCCGGCGATATAATCAAATACTAATTTGGACACATTGGTATTATTGCAGACAACAATAAAAACGGGTGGGGTCAGAGCTGCGTCAGTAGTTTGGCTCGTTTTTTCCCACTGGCGATAATACTTTTCATAGTTGCTGTAAAGACTTTGTAAGGCTGCTTCCAATTGAACAGGCAGTTTGGGTTCACCGGAAACAGCGCTTGTTTTTCTACCTTTTTTTGGCAGGTCTTCACGGATACGAAGCCAAAGATCACGATAGGTTGGCTGGTCTCCAACCATGGAATTGTCTTCTACCGGCACACGAGGTACCTTGACGATGCCACATTCTATTGCATCGATCAATGCAAAATCAGAAACCACCCACGGAAACAATGTGCCTTCCGGATATCCGGAACCGCGAAGAAAAAATGGCGTAGCAGATAGGTCATAAATTGAACGGATGCCTATTTTGTTGCGGACAGCCTCTAAACCACTTATCCATGTGCGTGCTGATTTTTCACGTTCGTCTGCTTCTTTGCGGTCATCACCCTTGAGGGCAACTTCTTCACCATCCGGCTTATGTCGATAACAGTGATGGGCTTCGTCATTAATGATTATGATATTCTTTTTATTCCCTAATTCTCGGCAGACACGTCGGACCATTTGGTCAGGAGTTTCCTGAAAAACACCGTTCTTGCCTTGAGCCAGCATATCTTTAGTCAATTTTCCTGCTTTAATTTTTTCCCGAAGTAAAAAAGCATGATAATTGGTGATAATAATTTTTGTTTCGTGTAGTTTATTCAATAAGTCTGGTGGCAAAAGGTCTCGCTGCTTGTAATAATTGTTAGGGTCATTTGGAAGGAGTACGCGAAGTCGGTCGCGAATTGTAATACCTGGTGTTACAATAAGGAAGGTATCTGAGAAACGACGATCTTGAGTATTGGCAAGCTTATTCAACGCATGCCATGCAATTAGCATCCCCATAACAACAGTTTTGCCACTTCCAGTGGCCATTTTGAAAGCTATCCGGAATAACCCAGGATTGCAGGATTCATTTTCCGAGCGGAGTTGATTTTCAATCCAAGTATCACCGCATTTAGTAGCCGCTTCCGTTAGATAGATAGCGGTTTCGAGCGCCTCAATTTGGCAAAAAAACAACTTTTTTTCCCGCTCTGGATCCGTCCAGTACTCCAGCAAACGACGGGATATCCGTGTAATAAATGAGTATCCTCCCTCTCGCCATAGTTTTACACGTTGCCTGACTTTGTTGATAAAAACGTTTTCTTGAATGCGGTCTTTAGTCCATTCGGTATTCAACAAAAGTTGATTATCTTTACCTTTCTTGCGGGGTTGAGCAATGGGGACAAAATATGAACTGATTCGGCGATTATTCTCAACCTCGTCTGTAATCCCGTCGTTGGAAAATTTCCAATGCTTATTTGGTTCCTGAAATGGTGAATTCAATATCGGATTTTCAATGACTATCTGTTTCAACATATTTCCTCACTAAACTGCTTTGCCAGTTTCAATCCATTTATCAACTTCTTTCTTGCGGAACTTCCATAAGCGCCCGGCCTTATGGGCAGGCATATTTTTGCGGATTATCCACTTGTAAAGGGTATCCCGTTTTACCCCCAAATATTCTGCAATTTCTTTGACTGAGTACCATCTGTCTTCAGGCATAATTAGCTCCCTGAAAATCTTGTCCAATACAAGCAGAACGGAATGGATAAATCATAACCAAAGTTTGAGCACAGTCAAGCTAAAAGAGCGGCCTATTATACAAGCCGGCAATCACAAACAATAGCCTGCAACAATGGCAGACGATGGGAAAACAGGGTAAACAGGCGGGGTATTTTAAGTGCCCCCCGAAAAACTCCATCTCGATGAAGAGGTGGAGCTGAAACCTATAAAACCTATGACTTGCCAGCCATGCACATGGGGGCAAGTGAATTGGCAAAAGCCTTTCTATATGATAGGTTGGAGAATCGGCAGGCAATATTGATATGACTATCAGAAAACTTCTTCGTTGGCCTGTGCAGCTACGCGAATATACCTGTGATGCAAACCTCCCAGTACAGGAATAGAAATGAGTTTGCTCGGACCAGAAATCTCTGGCCGTTTCGTTTGTGAAACAGGCGTGTCGCCATTAAGGCTCTGGTGAGGTCGTGCTACGTGATAATACTCTTCGATGAATTCTCGAAGCAGCCGTTCAAGATGACCCTGACTAAGCACTATCACATGGTCAAGCAACTCTCGCCTTAGCGTTCCTATGAATCTCTCCACGAATGGATTTTGCCAAGGACTTCGATATGCGGTACAAACTTCCGTTATGCCGCAGTTTTCCAAGAAAGCTTGTACACCATTACCAAAGATGCCGTCATTATCACGGAAAAGGTATTTTGGCTGTAGACCAAATGGCATAGATTCACGCAGTTGCTGGATAACCCAATTCATAAATGGATTTCTGGTTATCGCAAAGTGTATAACTCTGCGTCGGCCATGGTCAAAAACAAGGAAAACATACAACGTAGCGAAGTTGATGGTCGTGACAGTAAAGAAATCAATCGCCCATGACGCCTCCAAGTGGTTATGTAGAAACGGCGGCCATGTAGTTGATTTCTTGCGAGGTTTTCGAGGCTTAAACATGTATTTGCGTATAGTATCCTCGCATGGTGGATCATACTGGAGGAGGATAAGCGTATCCTTGATCCTTTCAGGGCTCCATAAGGGATTCTCTTTGCTCAGCCTGTAGATTAAATTCTGCATTTCCTTGGAAATCTGAGGTCGTCCACCTTTTCTACGCGACTTCCATCGCCAGAAGTATCGGAAAGCTGTAGTATTCCATTTCTTGATAGTTGCTGGCTGCATTAGATAGGCAAGGTCTTCCCACTTATCCAGGGTCTTTGAGAGTAGCACCCACAGGAGACGAAAACCTGCAGTGAATCGTGGACGCGGATGTTTCTTTGAATTGATCTGGTGCTTACAGGCAGCGAGTTGGCTCTCCACTGCCAGTAGTTTAGCAGCCAGTACTGCCTTGGGGCAGAAAATGGCCCAAACAAAAACCAAAGCATACCGCAACATGTCGCAAGCACAAACAAGATGATGATAGAGGTTCATTATAAGATTTCTTATCGTATTCATGTTGCCAAGATACTATAATCACCCGTATGCAGCAAGCTTACATAAGTCCCTCAATGACAACTATGACGAGGTTTTTCGGGTGGACAGGTGGGAAAATAGCTATTGATATCCGCCCCAGAGAAAAACATTCGCAAAAGATAATCGACTTTTGCGTCCCAAGCCAGGGACTTCGGATTGACGCCCGAATATACACAGCGAAACTTCCGGCACACATCGCCCAGCGCCAACAGAAACTATTGCTCCAAAGCAAGCTCAATATCCAAAATGTCCGGCACATTGAGGTGACAGATTCGGATGGGCCTGGAGATGCTGTGTGTATTCGGCTTTGTGGCAGTGACCGGAGAACTGTGTTTACGGCATTTGGAATGCGAGGCAGGCCGTCGCAGGATGTAATTAGCGAGGTTGTCGGTCTGGCTGAGGATTTTTTGGCCAGCGGCGCTGCTGTTGACCGTTTTTTAGCCGACCAGCTTTTAATTTATATGGCAATGGGGCGCCTCTCAAAGGGCGGCTGCTACACGACCAATGAGCTTTCCAGCCACCTTCTCACCAATATCGAAATAATAAAAAGGTTTCTTGATGTTGATTTTTTCGTTCAGCAGGATGCGCAGGTCTTTAGAGTTTCGTGCCTTCCGATTTAAGAACAATTAAGTACCGCAATAGTTTGTTTTAGCGAACTTACCGTTTTATTCAGTTGCTTTGTTGGTTTAAATGTAACTGTCCCAAATTCTGTGGTTAAGGTGTAAAAACCAAGCCTCCTTTGCCGATATTTACTAAAAAACACAGCAAGGAGGCTCTAATATCAATCATAAAAAATATTTGCGCAATGTGAGATAAATTTTTCCGAGCTGGATAATTAGTTGAGCAAACCCGCCGTAAAACGGCGGGCTAAAAATTGAAATGACATTTGAGCACAATTAATCTTAACAATCGCAAGAAGTTATTATGTTTGGTCTTAGCAGAAAATTTTAGTAGCGTTAAGGCTTGTTTTTGTGTTGAGTTCGGTGCAGGAGATGCCCCACTATAATAATAATGACCAATAAGATCATAAGGACCATAGCGGCGTATGAACTATAGGATGCCACCTGGTCATGCAACTGGCGCAGAAAAAAGGCCCAGCCGAAGATCGCCACACAAGTTCCAGCCAGCCCGGCGGTCATAATAACCCAGAGTCGCAGGCCCAGTAGAAATCTAATCACACAACCAACCACCTGGCCGGTCATCCAGAAGGGAATCCAGACGAAAACAAATAGCCCTATGATACCATACCTTTGAACTATACCCTTTTTGGCTTCTGCTGCATTGCGGATACGCTCGAATATATCCTTGAGCCAGTTAATCACCAGTAGTTGTCGCCAGCTAAATACAAGCAACGGATAGAAAATAAGAACCGAAATTGTTTCAATTACTATACACATCGGAATGACCGTTGTGTGTTTAAGCTCCTGAGAATATCCGAAGGCCATACCGGCGGCTCGGCCGAAGATGATTTGAGTAGTGGTCATTCCAACAAGAACTTGGGAATCCTCTGGAGAAAATAGCATCCTAATCCCGAGCCAGAAAGCGTATATAAATGCCAGAGCAACTCCGGCCATTAAAAGGCGACCCTCAGAGTGGGTCAGAAGAGTTGTTTTTAACTGCTTTTTCTGCTCCGAGGTCAACTCGACTGCCGGTTGTTCAGCTTTGCCTCCCATACCTTACAACATCCAGTCGTGGAGTAAATGGCGATGAACTATTTTAATTCACATTTTCTACATTAAATGCTTATCTACACAACCAAGCCTTTCAATTTCACGATAATATCAAAATCTTCTTTCAAACGCAAACGCTGAAATTTTAATGACCTTGCGGCTGCAAAAAGTGAGGGAAATCCGTACAACTGTACTACAACCAAAAGCCCAAAAAGCGTGTAAAATCGCAAAAATTTCATAATTGCCAATATTTTCCCCCCTCTTTTTCTCTTATGCCCCGAGGTACAATTCACGAGCCACGAACGACGAATTAATTTTTGCATTTTGATTTTTAATATTTGATTTTCTTCTCGTGTTTTGGTGGCGAGAAATTAATCCTAACAACCTCACGGCTTTCCCTTGCTTGGCAGAGAGATTGTTACTGTCGTTCCGCTGCCGACTTTGCTCCTTATGTCCAGCGAACCGCCGTTCAGCTCCGTCAGACGAACGGCATATGCAAGACCCATCCCGCGTTTTCGGCCCGCAGGCCTGTAGGAGAAAAACGGCTGGATTGCCTTCTGCAGCGTCTCAAAATCCATCCCGCGCCCCGTGTCACTGATTTGCAGTTTCACAGAGGTGCCGGATGCATTATTAACTGCGGCAACCTCGATCGGCCCAGACCCTTCTTCGTATGATTCGAGAGAATTACAAAAAATGTTTGCTATCGCTGAGACAATCTGCGCCGAGTCCACAAAAACGTCCTTAACATCTTCAGCAATCTCAACCTTCACATCCAGTTCTTCGATGTTTTGTTTCTGTGCAGCCAGCTGAGAAGCTTCATCAAGGAGCTGCTTGATGCTTGTTTTGGTTACCTTTGGCTCCGGCGGAGAGGCAAAACTCATCAGGTCGTTAATAATATGAGATAACTTGTTAGCATTTTCCTGAATCTGTTTCAGGCTCGCTTTCTTTTCAGGGTCGGTTTCACTTTCCACCAGTATCTCTGTGCGCCCTGATATTACAGAGAGTGGGTTATTCAGTTCATGTGCCGCCCCCGCTGCCACCTCAACCAGATGGGCAATACTGCTCTCTCCTGTCATCACCTTCTGCAGAGTACCCTGCTCCTGCTCAATTTCTTCTTCCTCCGGAATGGCTTGTACCTGCTTTGCCGGCTCTTGCTGCTGAGTAATTTGCTGTCCCGGCCGCTCACCTGCTTTTGTCAGTAGTTTAGAGAATTGCTCGGCAAAATGCTGCTGCCTCTGCTGCGCAAGCGCAATATCTAAAACAGCGGCGCCGATAGAAGCAGCCCCCCTGAAGTTCTCACGGAATTCTTCCACATCACCCGGATAGCGAAGCTCAAAAACTATCGCTCCGACCGCTTTAGCTCCGCTAAGCAAAGGCAAAATCTTGCTCTGGCTCAACTCAAACTCAACGTCTAACTGGTTGAGGAGCCATTCGACGTAATCAGCGGCCTCAAGAATCACAAAATCCTTTGTCATTGGTTTTGGTATCAGCTCAGAACCTGCAGTTCTTTTAAGGAAGACTTTCTTTGCCTGTAACAGATTTTCTACAACAACTGCTTCGAGAAACTCCGAATTGGCCGATGGCACAAGATACAAACAAACCCTGCCTGTCTGGTAAAACTTCTGCCAGCGAACAGCAAAATCCTGGGCTATTTCAATAGGCGGTTTGGCCGAGTTTGTGCTCAGAAGAAATTCTGTCATAAAATCCAGATGACTCGAAGTGCTTTGCAGCCGGCGATTTTCCAGAGACAATTTTGTGCTTTCCCGTGCTAATTGAACAGCGGTGCTGTGAGCGGCTTCGCAATAGTTTTTAACTGCATCGGGCAAATCCAGCCCCAGAACTTTGGACTTTTGTTGAACTTTCTCACCAAGGCCGCTGCGGATTCGCTCTAATTGCTCCTGTGTAATTGCAAGTGACTGGGTAATCTCGTCCGTCAAATCGACTGTATCGTAACTGCCCGATTGGCCTGGCCCGCATTGCCGCACAATCAAATCAGCCAACCGGACGATTTGGGCGATTGCCGCTTCGGGCATACTTTGAGAGATTGAGCCGGTATTAGCGTGGTGAAGCCAGATGGCCAGGATAATTTCTTCAGGGAAATGCCATTTTTGCCCTAACCGTTTACCGAGGATTGTATGGTCGGTGCCGAGGTGTTTTTGTTCGATGGCCAGCGACGAAGCCCTTTGCGTTTTTGCTTCTTCTGCAATTCGGGCCGAGCTTTTTGGCATCACCTCATTCAGAGCAAACTTGCCGATATCATGCAGCAGACCGGCCGAATAAGCTAACTGCGGATTAATTTGGGACGAAACTGTTACCGCTAATTCCGCCGCACAGCAGCCCACAGCAAGACAATGAAGCAAAAGTTCTTTTTCTGTAATGGCTTTGTCATTGTCGGTTGGCAGAGAAACTTTGATAGAAAAAAAGGCATTGCGAACTGCTTCTGCCGGCAATTTATCAAGTGCCCTGCAAATAGAGAATTTTTCCTCGGCCAAATTTATACCTTCCTGGTTGAGCAGCGAAAGGGCCTTGGCTGTTAGGGCCGGGACCGATTCAATTATTTCAGCTAAATCGGAGCTCTTCTGCTCGATGAGACCGGACAGAATCCTTGCTGCGATTGAAGGAGGTATGTAAAGTGAATCAAGTTGATAAACAGCCAGTTCTACCGCCTGGGTCTCTGCCGCTTTAGCCATTTTGTCCGACATTTACTTGTCCTCGTATGTTGCTGTTCTTTTACTCAGTATGAATCAGTATTAATTCGTATATAAAAACACTTTATGCTCAGTGCTTTCTGTATTAAAACAATTTCCGCAAAATCAGGAAAATCCACGATTAAAAATTACAAGCATAGAGAAATTCAGTCTCGGGTCTCGAGAATCGAGTCCATAACCCGGAAAAATACTTGTTTTTTTCTTCTGACTCCTGCCTCCCTAACCTGATGCACACTTACAAAATCGTGCAGTTTGAACTATTTATTTCATTTGTAGAACTTTGGCGATTTTGTCGGTAAGTTCAGCAATATTAAATGGTTTTTTTATGAAATCTTCGGCACCGGTTTTTAATAGCTGGTCTATTTCATCCCGTTTTATAACGCCGCTGACGATAATTATTTTGATATTTACGAATTCGGGGTTCTTCTTTATGGTATGACAGACGACGTTGCCGTTGACGTCAGGCAGCATGTAGTCCAGCAGTATAAGGTCCGGCCGGAACTGCTCGGTTGATATTCCCGCTTCATAACCGCTGGCCGCAGTTTTGATTTCGAATCTGCCGTCGCGGACAAGAATGTCCACCATAAGTTCGACGATTTCAGCATCATCATCAACGATAAGCACTTTCTTTTTGCCGGAGTCTAATTTGTCAAGCGGGATGTTGTTCTCCTTCATAAATGCTACCAGGCTGTTACGAGGAATTCTGCGGAACTTTGAGCCCGGGATACGGAATCCCTCTAATCGGCCGGAATCGAAACATCTGATGATAGTTTGCTGGCTGACTTTGCAAATTTCAGCAGCTTCGCCGGTAGTAAATAAATCTTTCATTTTATCTAATCCTCTCCATTAACCAAATCCATTTGACGGAAGGCCTATCTATATTGCCTTTCTGCCCTAATTTAACTATCGGACGGTAGAGTTGTCAAGGATAAAAAGTATTGAAAAGGCGGAATTTTGGCAAAGAAACAATATTTTATGAGACGTTGTTAAAATGGAAAGAGTTTGAAAAGGATTTTGAGTACCGCAGCTTTAGGTGGTGAAAATGGTTAGGGAGATAGAATTAGAAGATAGTTGAGCAGGAGATAGGAGAGGGATTTTCGAGAAGGCGTTTGGACATTCAGTTAATCAGGACTTTTTTGAAAAATTTTCTAACTTTTTATCCACGGAAGAGTTGGGCCATTGGGGGTGACAAAAGAGAAATTGGCAAAAATTGGGAAAAACTACGGGCAACTTGGCTATTTGGTTTTATCGCTCTTTTGTTTAATCCGCTAATTCCGATACACTTGTCGAGAGAGATATGGCAGCCGATAGACGTTATATGTGCTTTGCTGTTTGTTATTGCAGCGATTGTTTTGAAAGAGCAAGAAGAAAAACATCAGGGCGAATAAACTCTTCAGGCTCTTACTGCTCGGTTTTGGTGCGGTGTTTTTGGTTCGTCGCTGGTATCTCGTATCTCGTGAAGTGTCGCTGGGGGGCGACGGCTAAACAAATATAACCCCCAGCAATGCTGGGGGCTAAATATTTTTGAGATTGCTTCGGCCTTTGGCCTTGCAATGACCTACAAAGTGCGAAAGGAAAAGTGTTCCTTACGTCTGCAACCCCGCCTAAAGGACGGGGCTAAATATAAGGGATTTACGGTTGTTGTTTTTCAAAAAGTTTCGGCTGGTCGGTGGCGACGGCTAAACATTTAATAGCGAATAGGGGATAGGGTTTAGGGGATAGTAAAGTAATTACCCTCACTTACGTTCGGGCTCTGGTTACTTTCTTCGAAAAGTTTCGGCTGGTCGGGGGCGGCTTTCTTGCTACTCTGCGAAGCACGAGTTTTGTGGTATTTTAGGTTTAGATGTTTGCAGGCGGCTTTTGTAAGCTCCCTGCCGCGCCTGGTTCGGCGGAGGAAGCCAATCTGTAAAAGATACGGCTCAACCACATCTTCCAGTGTGTCTCTTTCTTCGCCGAGTGTTGCTGCGATAGCTTCGATACCGGCAGGGCCGCCTTCATAGACGTTCGCCAGTGCCTGCAGAAAAGCCCTGTCCGGCTCATCCAGTCCCAGTGGGTCAATCTGCTCCATCTTGAGAGCACTTTCGACTATTTTTGAGCTGAGAATCCCCTCGCCTTTGACCTGTGCATAGTCGCGCACGCGTTTTAGCAATCGATTGGCCACCCGGGGCGTGCCGCGGGAGCGGGCTGCAATCAACTCCAGCGTGCCATCTTCACAATCAAGGCCCAGCAGTTTTGCCGAGCGGTCAAGAATCTGCGTCAGTTCGCCGGCGTTGTAGAAATCCAGGTGATAGAGCATTCCGAATCGGCTGCGCAGCGGTGCGCTCAAGAGGCCTGCCCGCGTGGTTGCGCCAATGAGAGTAAAACGCTTCAGCGGGAAATTGATGGTCTTTGCGTGAAGTCCGCTGTCAACGGTGAAATCGACCCTGAACTCCTCCATCGCCGGATAAATAAATTCTTCGACCGGCGTGCTGAGCCGATGAATCTCATCGATAAAAAGCACATCGCCGGTATTGATATTACTCAAAAGCCCCATCACGTCGCCCTGTTTTACCATAGCCGGGCCTGATGAGCAGCGAATTCGTGCGCCCATTTCGTTGGCCACGATGTTGGCGAGTGTGGTCTTGCCTAGTCCGGGCGGGCCGTAAAACAGAATGTGCTCCAGCGGTTCGGCCCTCTGCCTTGCCGCCTCTATCGCAATGGCGAGCTTCTGCCTGACGTTGCCCTGGCCGACGCATTCATCTAAGTATTTCGGCCTGAGCGAAACGTTAAACTGCTCCTCCTGCTGGTTTAACGGCTGTCCGTTTATTACTCTGTCTATCGCCATAGTTTAGTTTGTAGTTCATTGTTCGTAGTTCGTAGTCTCTGAACTGGCAACCACGAACTACCAACTATTTCAGACTTCTATTCCCTGTTTTAATCGGTAAATCAGCGGCACCAGAGCTTCTGCCGATTTTATATCGGGATGTCTCTTGGCTGCCAGTTCAATCAATTCCATCGCCTCGGTTCTTTTTTCGCCCCAGGCGATTAGGATTTCCAGGGCTTCGGCCTGGAACTGCTCGAACCTGGGCTCGGCAGCCCGCAAGGCTTCGGCACGCTCGGCAAAGGCCTCTAACTTACCCTTTAGCTCTGCGATAATCTGCTGGGCCATTCTCTTGCCGACTCCCGGCAGCGATTTTAGTAATTCGTCGTCGGCGTCTTCTATTGCCGCCGCTATGGTGGCTATCGGCACACTGAGAGAGCGCAGGGCCTTCTTTATACCTATTCCTTTGACGCTGACAAACCTGTTAAAAAAATCTCTTTCACTGTCGCTTAGGAAGCCGACCATTCTCGGGGTAAAAGAGCCGCCGCGCGGCGTCCCTTCGTAATATTCCATTGTGCAAAGGACAATGTCCGAACCGATTTTGCCGGAGAGTGCATTTACACAGTAGCCCGGCAGCAGTATTTCATAAGCGAGGGCTCCGACCTGCACGAGGGCGTTGTCGGGAGCAAGCTTAACGAGTTTTCCTTCAATCCTCGCTATCACAATTTGCCCACCTCTGTTACAACAGCATTATTTATCGAATTTGCGCAGCACAGCGCCGCTGCTATGGCATCGGCCACATCGTCCGGCTCCGGCACATCAGGCAGCGACAAAATCGTCTTAATCGTCCTTTGCACCTGCTCTTTAGACGCTCTGCCGTTGCCGGTGAGTGATTTTTTTATGCGAGTCGCGGCAAAGCTTCTGACCTCGATAGCCGCTTCTGCACACTTTTGTAATATAACGCCTCTTGCGTGTCCCATCAAGATTGCAGTTTTGGGATGTGCATAATGTGAGTACAACTGCTCGACCGCTACAACCTGTGGCCGGAATTTTGCCAGCAGTGACCTGGCATCTTCGGCTATTTGATTTAATCTTGCTTCTATTGCCAAACTATCAGATGTGCGAAAAACGCCCGCTTCAATCAAAGTATATTCCTCGCCGCCCGTCTCCAGGCAGGCGTATCCGCAGACCTGCAAACCCGGGTCGATGCCGAGTATCCTCATTTTCTTCTCCAGACAGTGCCTTCGGGCTTATCTTCGAGCACTATACCGATTTCGTCCAGTTTGTCGCGAATAGCGTCGGCCACCGCAAAGTCTTTATTCTTTCGGGCTTCGTTTCGATGCACAATAAAACTTTGCACCAGCTTATCAACGAGTTCATCATCAACAGCGCCGGTTTTGGGGTATTGGTCTTTGACGATGCCGAGGCAGTCGCCGCCCAGCCGGCTGAACAAATTATCCACCGCATTAAAACTGGCCGGCGTTGTGCCGCCGTTCTCAAGCAGCTCTTTACTCAGCCGAACCAGCTCGAAAATAACCGACAGTGCGACAGAAGTATTCAAATCGTCGTTCATTGCCGCTTCGAACTTTTCCTTTAGCTGCTCCAGTTGCTCTGACACATTTTCATCAGCCTGCGCTTTGTTTGCTGCCTCCATTCTTTTTCGCACCGCTTTGACCGCCTCGGTTATCTTTTCTAAGCCGCTCTGTGCCGCGAAAAGGGCGGCATCGGAAAAATCCAGCGGACTCCTGTAGTGGCTGTTCAAAATCAACTGCCTTACTGCCAGCGGTTCATATCCTCTGGTCAACCTTTCGTGGGCGCCTGAGAAGGCCTGTTTTAGTGTGATAAAATTATTCAGGCTCTTGCCCATTTTTTTGCCGTCAACGGTAACCATATTGTGGTGTATCCAGTATCTGACGAACTGGGTGCCGTTGGCGGCTTCGGCCTGGGCGATTTCGCACTCGTGATGGGGGAACTGGTTTTCCAGTCCGCCGCCGTGGATGTCAAAGGTTTTACCCAGATATTTCATACTCATCACCGAGCACTCCAGGTGCCATCCGGGAAATCCCATCCCCCAGGGACTCGGCCACTGCATAATATGGTCGGCTGAAGCCTTTTTCCAAAGCGCAAAGTCCACCGGCGTCCTTTTATCCGGTGAGACCTCCACGCGGGCGCCTGCCAGCATCTCTTCGACGTTTCGGCCTGAAAGTTTGCCGTAGTCGGCAAATTTCGATACATCGAAATATACCGAGCCGTTGACCTCGTAGGCATAGCCCTTCTCCAGAAGAATCTTTACCAGGTCTATCTGCTCGGTTATATGGCCGCTGGCTCGCGGACTTATGTCAGGACGAACACAGTTCAGCTTGTCCATATCCTCGAAGTAGCTGCGTGTATAAAATTCCGCCAGCTCCATCGGATGTTTCTTCTCTTTTTTCGCTGCTTCAACGAGTTTGTCTTCGCCCTCATCGGCATCGTCGGTCAAATGACCCACATCGGTTATATTCTGCACATAGGTAACGCTGTATCCCAGATAGCGAAGATAGCGAACCAGCACATCGAAGCTGACGTAGCTTTTGGCGTGGCCCAGATGCGAATGTCCATATACGGTCGGCCCGCAGACATAAATCCCGACCCGTCCCTTCTTTAACGGCTTAAATTCTTCTTTATTTCTCGTCAAACTGTTATAAAACTGCAATCCCATCTCTCAAACACCTTCGATAAATTGCTTATAATTTTTTACAATGTTCTTTTGTACTTTCTTTTCAACAGGGTCACAGCCGTTGCCGCTATTGCCTCGCCGGCGCCTGTTGGGCCGAGCCCTTCGCTGGTTTTGGCCTTTACGTTCACCGCAGTAAAATCAATCCCTAAAAGACTTGCAATACATCTTTTTATTTGCCCTTTCACCGGCTCTAATCTGGGCTGCTCGATATGTATTGTCAAATCGACATTGACGACTACCCAGCGTTTTTCTTCCAGCATATCCTTTACATCAAGCAGCAGTCCCTTGCTGTCTGCGTCCTTGAACTTCTGGTCCGTATCCGGGAATAACGTTCCTATATCGCCCATTCCGGCCGCTCCCAGCAGGGCGTCGATAATTGCATGAAGGACCACGTCACCGTCGCTGTGGCCGATAAGGCCGGCAGGGAATGGAACAAGCACACCGCCGAGGATAAGTTTTCTGCCTTCGACTACCCTGTGGATGTCGGTTCCGATTCCCGTGCGGTATTCGTGGTCATGCTCTTCAATCACAATATCCCCTTTGTGCTGGGCACATCCGTGCCGGTAACCTTCACGGCGGCGGCAAGCGCCTGGCTCAGCCCCTTGAAAATCGCTTCGGCAATGTGATGACTGTTGCTGCCGTAAGGGACGTTTACGTGCAGGTTGAACTTGCCAGCATTTGAAAAGCTTCGCAGCATCTCTTCCAGGCACTCAACGTCGAAATCGCCTATTTTATCGGTGCGGTAGTCAACATTATAGACACAACTGCTCCTGCCTGATAAATCCACGGAGACATTGGCCAGTGCGTCTTCCATCGGCACGGAACTATGTCCGTAGCGTGCGATACCCTTTTTATCGCCGAGGGCGCTGAGGAGACATTCGCCAAGGCATATCGCTATATCTTCGACGGTATGATGCGCATCGACATTCAAGTCGCCTTTGGCGTGGAGCACCAAGTCGATTTTGCCGTGCTTGCTCAGGTGGCAGAGCATATGGTCAAGAAAGCCGATGCCTGTATCGATTTCATATTTGCCGACTCCGTCCAGATTAAGCTGGACCGTAACGTCGGTCTCTTTTGTCTGTCGGTGAGTTGCAGCCGTTCTCTCTTTCATAACAAATTCCTTTATCCTGATACAATCTGCTGTAAAGCAGAGAGCAGTTTATCGTTTTGCTCTTTCGTACCAACGGTTATTCTTAACTTATTACTCAATCCCGGCAAATCAAAGTATCTTACATAAATGTTTCGCTGCACTAATTTATCATAAATATCAGATGCTTTATAGTTTTTGTTTTCGGCCAGGACAAAATTTGCGAAGCTGTCAGGCACTTCGAACCCTGATTGTCGCAGTTTGCCGGTCAGTTTTTTACGCTCTTTCTTTACTTTTTCGCTTATTTGGTTGAAATACTTCTGGTCTTTTATCGCCGCCGTTGCCGCTGCGATAGCGACGGCATCGACGTTGTAGGAATCCTTGACTTTCATCAGGCCTTCAATTAAATCTGCATTAGCTATTGCATATCCGAATCGCAGACCGGCCAGCGAATAACCTTTGCTCATTGAGCGAAGTATGATTACATTATCAAGCTCTTTAGCCAAAGCGGTGCAGTTCTCTTCGGCAAAATCCACGTATGCCTCGTCAATCAACAATACCCCGCTCAATTCATCCGCTAACGAAGCCAGTTCATCAGCGCTTATGAAACTTCCGTTCGGTGCGTTCGGATTGCATACTATAGTCAGGCTCGCACCGGTTCGGGCAAGTTTGGCCGGCAGATTAAACTCGGCATCGAACGGCACCTCGAGCGCCCTGCAGTTCTGCAGATTGGCCAGCACCGGATAGAGCGAATAAGTCGGTACCGGATATGCGACGGGGCGATTTTCATCACAAAATGCGCGGAAAGCCATATTCAGCAAATCGTCTCCGCCGTTACAGCAGATAATATTCTCCGGCTGTACTGCGTTGACCTTTGCCGCCGCCCGGCGAAACGTATTACCAATCGGGTCCGGGTATCGGCGAAGCAGCTCCGGGCCGATTTGGGCCAGAACCTTTAGTACCTTTGGCGAAGGTGGGTAAGGGTTCTCATTGGTATTTAGCTTTACGACATCGGTCTCTTCTGGCTGAAAACCCGGCTCATAGCCCTTGGCCCTTTCGATATTTTCCCGAAAATAGTTCATAGTTCGTAGTTCATAGTTCGTAGTTCGTAGTTCATTGTTCGTAGTTCATTGTTCGTAGTTCGTAGTTCATTGTTCGTAGTTCGTAGTTTCCGCCTTCGCCAAGGCTACGGCGGACAGGCATAGTTCATCGTTTCCGCCGGGGCGGATTTGTCGTGCGTATCACATTATGCGTAAAAGAATATCATCGCCTATCCGCTAAACGCTCTACGCTATACGCTATTTCCTCCAGATTATACGGATATTCTGTCAGAAGTGAAAGAGAAGATTCTATGATTTTCCTGCTGCGGGATGTTAAGCGAATTATTCCAGCTTGTCTGTGAACAAATTTCAGTGTCCACAATACGAATTATTTTTTGCAGTAATCTATTAGTCGTGCGATTTCGTTACGCAGGTCTTTGCGGTGGACAATCATATCGACAAAGCCGTGTTCAACCATAAATTCAGCCGTTTGAAAGCCTTGCGGCAATTCGACCTTTATCGTCTCTTCAATAGTGCGGCGCCCCGCAAAGCCAATCATCGCGCCCGGCTCAGCAATGGTAACATCACCTAACATTGCAAAGCTCGCCGTAACACCGCCGGTGGTTGGGTCTGTCAATACCGCAATGAAAAGTCCTCCGGCTTCATCGAGCTTCGCCAGTGCCGCCGAAGTCTTGGCCATCTGCCCCAAAGAGACCACTCCCTCGTGCATCCTTGCTCCGCCTGAGCAGCAAACCACCACCAAAGGCAGCTTTTCCCTCATCGCTTTTTCGACAGCGGCGCAGAGTTTTTCACCGACCACAGCGCCCATAGAGCCCATAAGGAAACTGGAATCCATCACGCCCAGTACAACCCCCCTGCCCTTGATAAAGGCCTTGCCGATTCGTATGGCCTCTTTTGCGCCGCTTTTTTTCTCATCGGCCTTTATACGCTGCTTATAGGTTGTCCCTCTGAACTTAAATTCCAGCGGGTCACTGGTAGTCAAATCGCCCAGCTCCTCCTGAAAGGAGTCTTCGTCAACCAGAGACTTAATTCGCATCGCTGCGTCGATACGAAAATGATGATTGCATTCCGGGCAGACATCGAGGTTCTTCTCAACCGCGCTTTTATAGAGCATATGTTCACAGGCTGGACATCTCGTCCACAGCCCTTCGGGCATCTCTTTTCTCGGCTTTAGTGAAAAACCGTTCCATTTAAGTTTCGTTTTTTTACCCATATCTCTACCACCTCACGCCAGACGGGATTCTACCAAATTTGGGCTGTTTTGGCTATAAAATTATTTCGCAGCCTCCCGGATAGCGTTTATTGCGGCAAGGCGGTCTGGTTTTGAGAATATCGCATTTCCTGCAACAAGGGTATCGGCCCCATAGCCGACCACTATTGTTGTTTTTTGCGGGTCAATTCCGCCATCGACCTCTACTCTGATGTCAGGGCCGACAATTTTTCTCACTTGTGCGATTTTTTTAGCCGCTTCCGGTATGAACTGCTGTCCGCCAAAACCCGGCTCGACCGTCATCACCAGAACCATATCGCAGAGCGGCGCAATCGCTTCTATTTGATCGGCAGGTGCCGGCGGATTCAGACTTACTCCGGCACTGACCCCCAGCTCGTGCAGTCTGTCGATAAGCCTGGCCGGCTCGTCGGTTGCTTCAATGTGAAATGTTATATGGTTAGCGCCTGCCTCGACAAAATGCTTGGCATATTTTGCCGGCTCACTTATCATCAGATGGCAGTCGAAAAAAAGCCTGCTGCACGCACGAAGCTTGGCGACCACCGGCGGGCCGAAAGTGATATTCGGCACAAAGTGACCGTCCATAACATCAAGGTGGACCATTTTCACACCAGCCGACTCGATTTCAGCTATCTCATCGGCCAACCTGGCAAAATCGGCACTTAGTATTGACGGGACTACTTCAATTGTCCCTGCTTTGGGCAGCTGCATTTGTATTGACCATATGCTGGATATTATTTTTCGTCGAGTATTTCAAGGCACAGAAACTTTTTTCCTTCCAGAAATTCAAGCGATGCTCCGCCTCCGGTGGAAATATGACTTATTCTATCCTCCATACCGAGCTTTTTGACGGCGCTGGCGCTGTCACCACCTCCTATTACACTGCGGGCGCCTTTTTCTGTGGCGTCTGCTACAGCCAGAGCTATTGCCTTTGTTCCTTCGTCGAAAGGCGGCTGTTCAAAAACACCCATCGGGCCGTTCCAGATTATTGTCTTTGCCCCGGTAATCTTTTCTGAGAACAGCTTTCTCGTTTCAGGCCCAATGTCAACACCTTCCCAGCCGGCATCGATATTACCGCTGACTATTTTGTTCTCGACCCCTGCTTTGATTTGGGGGGCAATCACCGTATCTGTCGGCAGGAGCATTTCGCAGCCGGCCTGCCTGGCGTGCTCAAGCAGCTCTGTCGCTTTATCAAGAAAATCATCCTCACACAGACTCTTGCCGATTAGCTTGCCCTCGGCCTTGAAAAACGTATATGCCATTGCACCGCCTATCAGCAAAATATCAACCTTATTGAAAAGATTCTCAATCACGCCTATCTTGTCCGACACTTTTGCGCCGCCAAGAATCGCCACGAAAGGTTTCTCAGGATTGCTGACCGTCTTACCGAGAAACTTCAATTCCTTTTCTATCAGAAAACCGATGACCCTGTTTTTGCCTTCCATAACCGCCGGCACAGTGTACATTGAAGCGTTGTCCCTGTGGGCGGTGCCGAAGGCATCATCTACATAAACATCAGCCATATCGGCAAGTTCCTTTGCGAAATTGTCTTTGGCCTGGCGAAGCTGGGCGTCTTTCTTTGCGGCCTTATCTTTTATGGTCTCTTCCTTGTGGAATCGCAGGTTCTCAAGCAGCATACAGTCGCCGCTTTTAAGTGTTTTGGCTTTTGCCTTTGTCTCGGCGCCGATACAGTCTTTAGCGAAAATAACTTCCTTGCCCAGCAATTGTGATAGTCTGGCGGCCACCGGGGCCAAAGACATCTTTTCGTTTTTTTCACCGCTCGGCCTGCCAAGATGACTCATCAAAATCAATGCCCCACCCCTGCCGAGTATATGCTTTATCGTGGGCAGCGCCTTGACGATGCGGTCGTCGCTGGTAATATTGCAGTCATCGTCGAGCGGCACATTAAAGTCGCACCGCATCAGAACGCGCCTGCCGCCAACATCAATATCCGCAACGGTTTTTTTAGCCATCTCTTATTTACCCCAACAAAATTCTTTTTACGATTAAATATTTTCTGCGTCTTTTCGCGGCTGGTATTCTTTGTGCAGGTTGTTTTCACGGTGCAGCTATTTTTTTCATAATATCAACAGTACGCATCGAATAAGCCCACTCATTGTCATACCAGCTCAACACCTTGACCATCCTTCCGTTTACCACTGTGCAGAGCGAATCGAAAATGCTTGAAGCGGGGTTCATTATGATGTCACTGCTGACTATCGGCTCATCGCAGTATTGCAGGATGCCCTTCATCGGTCCATCAGCCGCCGCTTTCATCGCTGCGTTGACATCATCGACTGTAACGTCTTTCTTTGACTCGAAAACCAAATCAACGAGACTGCCGCAGAGAACCGGCACCCTGATAGCCATACCGGCGAGCTTGCCGTCGAGCTGTGGGATGACTTTACCTATTGCCTTTGCCGCGCCTGTGGTTGTGGGGATAATGTTCGCTGCACCGGCTCGACCGCGACGAAGGTCTTTATGGCTCTTGTCGATAATCATCTGGTCTCCGGTATAAGCATGTATGGTCGTCATAAGCCCTCGTTCAATGCCGATTGCATCGTTAAGCGCCTTTGCCAATGGCGCAAGGCAGTTGGTCGTACAGCTTGCGTTCGAGATACATTTGGCCTCCCTGGTCAGCGTCTCATCGTTAACGCCCATAACGATTGTTGCATCGATATCGTCTTTTGCCGGGACGCTGAGAACGACTTTTTCGGCGCCGGCGGTGAGATGGTCTGCGTAACCGCCCTTTGCGGATTCAGCGGTGCGGTAGATGCCCGTCGATTCCAAAACTATCTGAACGCCCAAATCTTTCCAGGGCAGCTCCGTCAGTTTGCTGACGGCCAAAGCCTTGACAACTTTGCCGTTAATCAGAAGTTCGTCATCTCTGGCCTTTACCGGAACGCCCCATTTGCCCATCACAGTGTCGTATTTAAGCTGATGTGCCCTGCAGGCGGCATCGGCCCGGCTGTTGACCGCCACCAGTTCCAAACCGGTATTTCCCTCCATAATAATTCTCGCAACAGCCCTGCCGATTCGGCCAAAACCGTTAATCGCAACCTTCGTCGCCATCGTAAGTCTCCTTTCACAATCCCGTAAATAATGGTTCGGATGACATTATTGTTAAAATACTACAGCACTTTATTTATAACTGGAGCATCTGTCAAGCCTTTATTACGCTCAATCCAGCCAATTGCCCGAAAAGCCTGCTTTGAAGCGGGAAAAATACTTGACAATTTTCTTGATTTCACGGGCTTTATTCGATATAATAGCTTTTCAGCAGAAATTATGGGAAAGATAGGGGAGAGTTTTTCTCGAAAGGAATCTGTTTTAATATAGGCTAACCCACCTGTCCCGGCATATTTCATATATCGTTTTTATTTCACATCCTTGATTTGGAGGTGGCGTGCGAGAAATAACAATTCAACTTTTATATCGTTTGTTGTGCGTTGGTAATAATAAAATGAAGGAGGAATATTTTGGAAAAACGAAAAGTTATCTCAAATACTGTAATCTGGTACCTCTTGGCTGTACTTTTGCCGGCCTTGTTGGTATCACAAACGGCTCCGGCAGATTATCTGAAAATGTCTCCCACCCCGGATGTCGATAAGTCAAGGCACCTGCACGGGGCAAAGAAATCGTGCTGGATGGCTGCCGCTGCAAATATGCTCGCAGGTGCAGGCTACGGCCACGGCAGCGACCCAAACGAGCGCTCCGATGATATTTACAAGGAGATGTGCATACACTTCGACCCCGGTCTTTGCGGATGGGCTGACACCGCTATAGACTGGTGGCTCGACGATGCAAACAATGTCTGGCAGGGTTCAAATCCCTACACCAATGTGAACGTACGTGGCCGTACTGTCAATAGATGCCCCTGGGCCGAACCAAATCTGCCCAGACTGGTTGGCAACCTCATTCGAGACTGTAATATGGTCAGACTGAGCATTCGCAAACCGACCTGCGACCCGAATATCGGTACAGGAGGACACGCCATCACATTCTGGGGCGATGACGGCGAGTCCAACGACCTAACCGCCAACCCATCCAAGGTCAAAGTCTCGGATTCCGACTTCTGGAACTCGATGGAGGACGTCCAGACATACGACTACGACGACTACGACAATCCCAACCCCGGCGATACCGATGACTGCAATGAGGGCGTCGGCTGGTACATCGACTACAAGTTAGCATCCCACTGGTACATCGACGATATTGTTGTGCTCTCTCCGGTCGATGACAACACACCGCAGGTTCGCACACTTGTCGGCTCGCTCAGTGTTCAGTACAACGGTGCTGACCCCTGTGCCACAAAACTATACTACACAATCGCTACGGATAACAACCGTATTCTAAGTTACCGTACCGACATCGATTGGGACACAGATACCGCCCCTGACGTTACCGAAGATGCCAATGAGATAGACATCTACTGGGACCTCTCGGACGACCCCGTGCCCCAGGGTACAACGGTAAAGGTTACCGCCGAGATTGTCGTACCATACGACCCGAATGGCGACTCCGTATCCATCAGAGGCGTGCGATGGAGCCTCGGCGGCCTCGAGGCCGTCCCTGGTTCGCTCTGGCATGGCCGACACAGCGAAATGGCCGGCGGCGAAGGTCTTTACAATGTTCCGAATATGTGCGGCGGTTATCTGGTCTGTGCCTTTAATATCTACGCCGACAATATGGGCACTATCCTGCTGGGAGAATATCGCTTCCAGCTCAGATATGCCTTCTACCAGGATCCCGAGGACCATAATTGTATTATGGTGCCATTGCCGGACATCGCTGCACCTCCACCCTGGTTTATGGGTATGTTCCGCTGCGGCCACAGTTACGGGCTGCTGCTCGATGATGAGTTGTGGAATTTCAGTGATTGGAAAACTACTGACCTTATGTACCCGACGTTTCCACCTCTGCAGCCCTGGCTGTTTGACCTGCACTGGGATGGTCAACTTCCGTATCCTAAGGGTCAGAATTATGTAAGGGAAAAAGAGGCCGACAAATGCGGCGACCCTGGGACGAATTATCTGCCCGGTGATGTCAACAAAGACTGTGTTATTGACTACAAAGACGTTGCCGAAGTTGCTTATTACTGGCTGGTCTGCACAGACCCGAACGACCCTAATTGTATGTGGTAGCGCTTTAATAATAGTTTTGCTGTCGGTTTTGCAGCCGGTTTGAATCTGTAAATTAGCCCCCCGGCCCGGCCGGGGTTTTTTATTCGACCTTTTGTGCGCTGCGCTAAATACTACTCACTATCCGTTATCTGTAGTCTAAGAATATTCTGCGTCTTTTCTGTAACCTTTGCCTGTTCACTTATTCGAATCGGCCAAACCCAGATTATCTTCTCGGTGTCGGCGACGACGAGCACCCTTTTGCGTATTCTCTGAGGCACTCGCTGAGCGGTCAGAAATTTACCGACCTTTTTTTCTTCTGCCAGCCCCATAGGAACAAATCTGTCGCCTGCCCTGCGGCGTCGTATCGACAAAGGCAATTTAATCCTGGCCAAATCGAACCATTCAGCAAAACCGGTTTTGCCCGCCTTGTATCTGCCCGCGCCGGTGTCGGCCTCGAAAATTCCCGCCTCGACCAAAAATCTGCCGAATCTCGTCTGTCCGGGGACGTTGACTTTTATACTTTCGCTTATTCTCTCATCGGCCAAAGTTGTCTTAGTCCTGGCAAAAACCAGCTTCCTGTATTCCCGCTGGACCGAATAGCCGCCAGCCAGCTCAATCTTCCTGCCGCTGACATTCTGCTGAGCCATTTCCAGTATTCTTTTGAAATGTTCGTACGTCAAATCCCTCTCGCCGCTGCCGAGTGTTACCAGACTTCGCCTGAGGGCTTCAACCCTTACCGGGTCAGATAACTCTGAAAATTCTCTCAAATCCAGAGTTATTTTACCGCCGCCGCATACAGCCAACCGGCTCCAGACCTTATCGACCCGGCTGCCGACAAAGCTATGAAACCTGCGGGCAGATTCGGCCAACTCGCTCAATTGTTCCACAACAGAGCCTCTGGACTGTTTTTGCAATTGCGGCAGCAGCCGATGTCGAATATAGTTTCGCCGGTATCTGCAATCGGCGTTTGTCTTATCTCGGCGCCACTTAAGATTTCGCTCGTTGAGGTACTTGATGATTTCATTCCGGCTGACACAGAGCAAAGGCCTTACAAAAAAAACATCATCGTCAAATTTTCGTATCGGCCAAATCCCTCCAAGCCCGCGAAACCCCGTCCCGCGTGCCAGTCGCTGCAGGATAGTTTCGGCGTTGTCATTTTTTTGATGGGCGGTAGCAATGTACTCGCAGTTTTTTTCCCTTGCAATATCCAGCAGAGTTTCAATCCGCAATTTGCGCCCAGCCGTCTCGACTGAAAGTTTATTTCTGCGAGCAAACCTCGGCGTGTTCACCCGCTTTGTCGTTATCTCCAAATTCAGTTCACGCGCCTGCCTGGCAGCAAATTTTTCATCCAAATCCGCTTCAGCCCCTCTTATCTGATGATTTATATGGGCACAGAGCAACTCGCCTCCCAGCACACCTTCTGCCTTTAGTGCCCAGACAGTATTTAAAAGTGCAGTCGAATCGGCGCCGCCGGAAACCGCCAGCAGAATTTTATCCGCCGAGGCAAATAAACCGTTCGCTTTTACAAAGCCGGCTATCTTTTGCTCAAATTCAGTCAGCATTTCCCACTAATAAAAACACAACAGCATCAATCCGCACTTTAAGATGAAAAAAAGGGCCTGACGCCCAGCCAGGCCCAATACTCTACCGCAAAAAAAACTTATCTAAAGCCCTTCAAGACCACTCGGAACGTCACTTGCTCTTGCTAAGCTCCGCAATCCGCATTTCTGCAAATTCTCTGTAACTGTCTTTGAGCCCTTCTTGTTCAACGACCTGACGATAAAGCTCCAGAGCTTCCGCTCTGCGGTGGAGATGCTTATCCAGAATACGCGCCGCCTTATACTTGGCCGGATGATGTGTCTCGGGGTCCCACTGATATGCCCTCTGATAGTACAGAGCTGCTATTGAGTAGTCCTTGAAGTGTTGATAAATCCCGGCGGCCCTGTAAGCGGCATCATCAATCTTGTCACTGGATGGATGTTTGCTTATTAGCTGGTTATATTTATCCAGAGCCAGACGAAGCATATTATCATTTTTTATAAGGATTAACTCTTGAGCTTTCCTTTCGAGCAGCCACGCCTCGTAGTACAAATCGTCGGCTTCTGGAATCGGCATACTCGCCTTCAAATCTGCCCCTGCCAAACTCGCCTCGAGCAGATAGTTGTATTTCGGCATCTGTTCAAGGGCCTGCAGCTCCTTTTCAGCCCATAAAAGTTTCATATTGTTACCCGTTTTCTTGTAATGTTTCACTAACAATTTAAGAAGCTGCTCATACGCCTGCCGGTTGTCCGAAACCTGCTCAACAATCTCCGTCTCAGCAACATCAGGGGCTTTAACTCCTGCAGACAGGATACGTGCCTTGGGGTCTTCCGGTATCAGTTGGCTTCTGCCGCTGTCGATACCACCGCAGCCGATAATCACAATTACCAAAACTGTTAAAACTGCACTAAAAATTACCTTTGCCATAATAGCTTCCTTTCAGTTTTTTATCATAACCTTGCAAATAAAAATAATTCTAAAATTCCACCAAAAAACCAAAATCACTTCACATCTGTATCCTGTATGCCGCCGACCAAAAGCGTTTTAACATCGCCTCTGACGCTGCGGCCTGTTCATTTGCCAATTATCAACTAAAACCGCCGCCCGTCAAGAATAAACATCATAAAAAATATTCGGCTCAGGGCCCGTTCCAAATCCGCTATAAGCTTATTTTTCTCTTCGATACCTGCCGACAGACGGCTCGTCCTGGGCTTGACGGCGAACCGCAGTCTGTCTTCTTCGTTCCAATAGGTCATCGTCGAAGCAAAAGCATCAGCCGGTCGCCGTAAGGTGTAATACTCTCAAAAAACCTGTCCTTTTTGTAACTTGCCATTTCAAATCAGCCCTCAATAAACAATAAAACCGGAATCGCCATATTAACAGACGGCCCCCCACCAGCCATAACTTTTTACAAAACATTACCACCTGTCCTGAGCGCAGCGTAGTCGGACGGGCGATATTGCGAGGCCTGAAAGGCCGTGGCAATCTCAACACTTTTTACTTTTGCCTTTTAACTTTTAATTCGCTTCCGCTATTTTCTTGTAATCCCTCAGTTATGGGTGGGTATTCTTCTTTTGCTAACTGAACCACAACATACTTCAAAAAGCCGTTTTTCAGCATAATTATGCAGCTTTATGGGTTTAGAACAACCCTCTTGGGGTG